>Ga0299907_10003332_pt1 | contig 10253 bp, 14 predicted proteins | sample RVTome_16_FD_198680 | JGI IMG/M metagenome (GOLD analysis project Ga0299907, IMG submission 198680) | Soil microbial communities from uranium-contaminated site in the Upper Colorado River Basin, Wyoming, United States - RVT152D67 (version 2) ... | reverse complement strand
AGCACCTGGCCGCATTCTCGGGAGCCACGACCCGCAACACCGACGGCGTGGCGCTCACCCAGACCGGGTTCGGACCCTTCCCCGCCGGCGCCTTCTACGCCGTCCACAACGACGGCAACATCGCCGCCTTCTCGTGGGCGGCGATCGCGGACGTGCTGGGGCTCAGGAGCGACTGCGGATAGAAGTCGTAGTCGTTAAGTGTCGGGCGGCCGCTGGCGCACCGTTCGGTCGGGTTTCTAGACTCGCGAGCGCCAACGTACTTGCGTTCAGAGGAGACTTCGTGGGCCCGGTACCCCTCCAGATCGTTCGAAAAAAGATCCTCCGTTCCACTCTGACAGCTCTCGCCGAAGAGCAGTTCGGCGATATGGTGAAGGCCGTGGTGGACGTCGGCCGCGGGGTGATTGCGATCGGCGGAGAGCTCCACTCGGACGAGGAAGCCGCCCTGCTGGACGACGGGTCGCGTCAGAAGGACCTCTGGGGCATCAACCTCTACCCGGCAGAGCCGGACGAGGACTGGATCGAGTACGACTCGATGATCAACGTGCGGCCCGCGCAGGGGAACCGATCCAGGGAGGTCGAGGACCAAGTGCTGCGGAAGCGGATCCACGGCATCGTCGACGCCCTGGTCGAGGAATAAGTCGAGCGTGACCGATCGCGGGGGACTCGCCGCGCGCTGGGGATCCTTGACGTTGCTCGAGCAGATGGCTCACGTCGGAAGCGAGGTCGAGCGCTCGATCCGGGCCCAGGAGAGCGGGCGCGAGGAGCGGAGGGAGAAGGCGCTCGAGCGAGCTCTCGAGCTCTTCGATCTGACCGCCTCGGACGAGCGGTGGCGTGGGCCCCGCCGTCGCGAGATCCTCCGCGCCAGGGAGGAGGTCTGCCGGCTCTTCTTCGACGACGAGGCCCCTGTCGGCTCCTCCCGCGGGCTGCGCGAATACTTCCTGAGGTTCGCCGTCGCGGCTCGCCGTGGCGGCCCTTCACCCTAGGTATGCGGGGCTACCTGGCCGCTTCGACGGCGTCCGCTGGACAGCACGCACCATGCCGATGGCGAGTGGACGGCGGTGCCAAGCCCGACTCTTGACATAGTGCAGACCGTCTGTCTAACCTGGAGGCCGGTTTTGCAGGACTTCCCACCCCTTCACCCCCGGGAGAATTCATCGATGTCGAAGATCATGATGGCACTCGCCCTGGCGTGCGTCCTCGTCTCCGCCTGCGCTCGTGAGGAGATCGAAGATGAGGACACGGCCATGATGGAGGACACGACGGCCGCGGCCTCGGAACCGGTGGGGATCTCCCTCGCCGACGTCGCCGGAACCTGGGTCATCAACGCCAGGAGCGAAACCGGACAGGAGGTGCCCGAGTACGAGCTGGAAGCGACCGCCGACCCGTCCTCATGGGAGATCCGCTTCCCCGACCGGGAGCCGATCCCGGCCCGGGTCGTCGAGGTCAGCGGGGATTCGATCGTCAGCGAGGCGGGCCCCTACGAGAGCGTCCTCCGGCCGGGCGTCCAGGTGACGACCCGCTCGGTGTACCGCCTCGAGGGCGACCGGCTGATCGGCACGACCGTGGCCCACTATCAGACGACCGATGCAGATTCGGTGGTCATCGTACGCGGCGAGGGAACCCGGGCGCCATGAAGCGCTCCCACACTATCTCGGAGGATCGTCCATGAGAACCGTCGGTCCATGCCTTCTGATCTCTCTCGCCTGCGCGGGGTCCGTGCACGCGCAGGCCGAGGGTTACCGGATTCTCTTTCCCGATTCCACGACGATCGCGGAGGAGAATCAGCGGGCGATCTTCGAGCAGCTGGACTACTCCGTCTCGGCGGACGGAACCGCGCTCGAGGCGCCGGACTGCGGGCCGATCTTCGGGCAGGTCCAAGAGGCCGACTTGAACGACGACGGGGTCGTCGAGGTGTTCGTGCTCGCGGGCAACACCTGCACGTCCGGCATGGCAGGCAGCTCGATCACCCTCTTCATCCAGGACGCGGAGGGACGGTACGGTCCTCATCTCGGGTTCCCGGCCGGGGGATGGACGAGGCTCGAGACCTCGAACGCCGGGTTCGCCGACCTCGCGATCGGGGGGCCCGGGTTCTGCGAGGCGGTCTACCGGTGGGACGGCTCCACCTACCAGCACGACCACAACCAGGAGACGGCGCCTGGCGGCTGCGACGAAATCGGGTAGGCGTCGTCCCCCGATCCTGGCCTGGACTCCCGGCACCGGCCCGTGCGATGCCGGCGCGGCCGCCTCTCTCCCGCCATCTTCACCGGGTCGCGGTTCAACCCCACCCACGACCAGGAGCGCCGCGCATGAGTCCCCGTCTCTATGCATCGAGTCCCTTTCACCGCTTCGCGCAGTGGACCGCCCGCGCCGCCGGGCATCCAGCGGCCTTCGGCCTGGCGGCCCTTCTCATCCTCGTTTGGATCGTGACCGGCCCCGTGTTCGGCTTCAGCGACACATGGCAGCTCGTCGTCAACACGGCGACGACGATCGTCACGTTCCTGATGGTGTTTCTGATCCAGAACACCCAGAACCGGGACAGCGAGGCGATGCAGCTCAAGCTCGACGAGCTGATCCGAACGACGGAGGGCGCCCACAACACGTTCCTGGACCTGGAGGAGCTGACCGAACGCGAGCTTGATCGCATCAAGACGCGGTACATCGAGCTCGCCCGCACCGCTCGCGAGGACGCGTCGCGAGGCCGAACGGACACCGACACGCCGGAGGCGGAACCGGGGTGAAGCTGCTTCTCTTCTTCGCCCTGTACGCGATCGCCCTTTCCGCCGCGCTCGCGCTCGCGGGCCATCGGTCGCGGAATCCATCCTCAGCTCCAGCGCCTCGCCGCCGTCCCGCCCGAATCCTGATCGTAGGCGCGACGGGGGGAACCGGTCGTCAGCTGGTCGCCCAGGCTCTGGGCTTGGGCTACGAAGTCACGGCGTTCGTCCGGGATCCGTCCAAGCTCGGGGTCGAGCATCCGCGACTGAGGGTGGCGAAAGGAGACGTTCTCGACTACGGCTCCGTCGAGGCGGCTATGCGCGGGCAGGAGGCGGTCGTGTCCGCGCTCGGCCACAAGCGATACTTCGGTCCCTCGCGGATCCTCTCGGAAGGGACCCGCAACGTGCTCCGCGCGATGGAGGCCCACAACGTCCGGCGCATCGTCTGCGAGACCTCGCTCGGGATCGGGGACAGCGCGGGTCGCATGGGCCTCTACTACACCTTCATGGTCATCCCGATCGTCGTCCCCTTCTACTTCTGGGACAAGACGCGTCAGGAGCGGTCGATCGCGAGGAGCAACCTGGAGTGGGTGATCGTTCGACCTGGGGTCATGACCAATGGCGAGAAGCGCGGCCCTATACGTCATGGCCGTCACGTCGGAAACTTCCTCTGGACGGTACGGATCTCCCGCGCTGACGTGGCGGACTTCATGCTCGAGCAGCTCTCGTCCGACACGTACCTGCGGACCGCGGTCGGGGTGTCCTGGTAACCACCCCGCGGCATCCTCAGCTCTGGAAGGGAGATGGACATGAAGGCCCCCCGACTTGCCCTGGCGCTCACGGTCGCCAACCTCGCCCTCCTGATGTTTGTCCTGATCCGGTTGCTTCCACCGTCCGCGAATGCCATGAGCCAGGGCCTCGCGGAAGCCCAGGTCGAGGCGGCTCCGGTCCTCCGCGGACGTGCGCTGGAACTTTTCGACGAAGAGGATCGAGTCCGGGCGCGGATCAACGTAGAGCCGGACGGCGAGGTCATCCTCCGGCTGCTCGACGAGAACGGGACCATCCGCGTCAAGCTCGGCGCGGGAGAGAGCGGCTCGGGCCTGCTCCTGCTGGATGAGACGACCGAGCCCGGCGTTCAGATCATCGCCAGGCGAACCGGCAGCGTCGCGACGCCGACGACCACCAGCATGACCCTACAGGGCGCGGACGGGCGCCGGCGCGTGATTACGCCGTGAACTCGTGAGGCGGCTCGGAAGTCCTACCGTTCGATCCGTAGCGGAACCGACGGCGTCTTCAGGGGCTCGCCCTCGACCAGGAGGAGGCCATGGGCCGTGTACTCACCCGCCTCGAGTGGCGTCCCCTGATCGGTCTGCTGGTCCCAAACGGCTTCGAGCGTGAGCCGCTCCGCGGGCGCCAGGGTCCGCAGATGCACGATCGCGGGGATGATCTCGTCCCGGAGCCGCTGCCAGACGACCTCTCCGCTCGGGCGGGCGACCACCACGTCGAACGTGATCGTCCGGCCCCGCAGGTAGAGGTCCAGGGCGCGTCCTGTCCGGTTCTCGAGCTGGAGCCCGATCGGGACCGGTTCGCCGAGCAGAATACGGGGCGGCACCTCGAGTTCGAGGCCTAGGGAGTCGCTGGGTTGCGTCACGGTCCTGGCGGGAGGGGTCGTCGGCGGGGGCGCCTCGGTGTCCGGCATCTCGACCGCATCGGAGCGGCACCCCACCACGGCCCCGGCAGCCGTAGAGTGCACCACCAGGAAGGCCACGCATAGGGACAGCTCATGGAAGGACATACGCCGGGGCGGGCGGGTGCCCACCCCGGCGCTCGGTGCGGCCGATCGCGATGGCAAATCTCTAGTTCGTCACCGTGATGGGGCCCAACTCGTCCCGGATCTGCTTGAGCGGGCTGAACACGAACAGGGTCCCGCTCGAATTGCCACCCCAGAGGATCCCGACCAGCTGCACATTGCTTCCGCTGGTAACACGGAACACGTTCGAACCGCTGTCGCCCCCACCGACGACGACGGCGTCGCCAGGGTCCTCGACGAACGTCTGACAGAGCTGTGTGATGTTCGTGCCGGAGACGTTCGTGTTCACGCACGTCGCCGTGACGTTTCCCTGCGTCCAGCCGGTCGTCCGGCCGATCTTGTTAACGGTCGTGCCCAGCGCGAACGATGTCGTCGTATTGTCCTGCGACGTGATCGTGAACGTACCGGTCACGTCAATGCTGCCGTTGTTGGGCGCCGACGTTTTCGCGATCGCCCCCCGCGTCGAGGCCACGCCCGAACTGTAGCGAGCGCGAGAGCTGTCGCTGAAGCGGCACTTTCGGCCCTTGGGACAGGCGCCGCCCCGGAAGTAGCCGGGGTCCTCGACCTCGGTCGCGATCACGGTTCCGTCGACGGTGCTGGTCGGCTGGAAGTACTGCGTGCCCTGGACTCCTCCCTGCTTCTTCGTGCAGTGCGAGTTGGTGATGAACGAGCGCTGGCTTCCGTCGTCGGCGTTGAAGCCCAGCGTGCACAGGAACTGGGTGAAGTGGATCTGGATCCCACCCTGGGTGGGGCGGAAGCGGTCACGGAGCGTCGCCGCCATGTGAATCGGCTCGACGACCCTGATCTCGTACGCCGAGCTCGGGATGCCGAGCCGGCCCAAGGCCGTGCTGACGCCCCGGGTCGCAGCCGCGTGCTCGACGCCGAAGACCAACCGGTTGTTGATCTCGTCGTGATCCGCGAACACGCTACCCGGAAGGGCCAGGACCTCGGGCGAGGATTGGGCGAACCAGCGGGCGACCGGATCCTGCCTTCCGGCGGCCGTGAGCTGGGCCTCGTCGGGAGGACCCAGGGGCTCCGGCTCGTCCGCGCAGGCGTGGAAAACCGCGGCGATGGCCACCGCGGAGACCAACGTGGCAAGTCTCAGGTGCATGTCTACCTCAGGCGGGGGAAGAAGCGATTGGCGGCAGCGCCCCAGATTCAGCGGTGCCAACGAACGACCCTGCCGGGGCGGGGGCAGGCCTGTTGCCGGCCTCCGGGCGCCTCCATTATGGGGGCGGCCGTCCCGGTTCGTCAATGGGACGGCCGCGCACCCGACGAGGGGACCTCAAAGCGGGCCCGACCCGTCAGCCACTACTCATGACCGTGCGAGGGATCCTTCAGCTCGACCAGAATGAGCTCGAAGGGCTGGTCGGTCATGTTCTCAGGCAGATGTGGCCCCGCCTCGGACCAGATCGCGTCGCCGGCCTTGCCGTCGAGCTCCACGGGCTCTCCGTCGGGAACCGTGAATCGAGCCTTGCTGTCGGTCAGGAAAACCCCGACACCCGCCGGATGATCGTGCATCACGGATTTCTCGTTGGGTCCATACGTGATCCGGAGCACACGTACCTGCTCGTTCTCGAACTCGACCTTGTAATGGCCCGGGTCCACCTCGACGGGATCTTGCGCCAAAGCGGGAGCTGCGGCGAACGGCATCAGAGCCAGAAACATCCAAAAAGCGCGCATTGCGGCTTCCTTTCTTCGGAGTCGATCAGGTTGAAGCAGGAAAACGAAGTGCCCTACGGGGCCTGAGTCCCCTCGACGTGCAGAGGGAGCACCGAATCGGCCTCGCTCGTCTGGTAGTGGGCCACCGTGGTCCCGACCAGCCTGTCCCCCTCGAGCCGGAACACGCTGTTGGTCCTCACCGTGACGCCCTCCCGTCGCACGCTCTCGAACGGCCCCGCGTTCACGATGATGCTGTCGCCGGATGGGGTGACGGAAGCTTCGATCGGATCACGGTCGGGGAGGTAGTAGGTCCATCCGTCGGCCGTCGCCTGGATCTGGTAGATCGTGGCGGTCGTGTCCGCGCCAGTCTCGGGGACGGCCCGCATGTCCCAGGTCCCGGCGATGTCGGCAAGGGAGATCGTTGCGGCGGTTGCTACTGTATCGGCTGGCTGCTCTTCGGTAGCCTCTTCGGCTGCCTGGCGCTCGCATCCGAGCGCGAGTAAACCACCCACGAGGATGAGGCAGAGCCTCTTGGTCGGCTGCACGGGGGATCTCCGGGCTGGGTTAGGGTGAGTGACGGAAGGCTCCACCCTATCAGGTGTCGGATACCCTGTCAATCTCGCTCGGGTCGCAGGGACGATGCGCGCCGCCTCTGGCGGGAATTAGGCGACCGCCAGGCGTACGCGGCGCAGCACCATCGCGACAAGTTGACGGCGCGGCTCGGCGCACCGGGGGAGAGCACGCTCTCCGACGATGAGCTGATCCAGCGCATCCGTGGCGTACTGGATGACCTCGACCGGAAAGAACTCGTCGAGGATTCTGATGATCCTGCGGATGCTGTTTTGGGATCCTCGCAGAGTTCGTGATCCGCGCTCAACAGCGCCGAGCTGCCGGAAGACGCTCTTAGGGGTTCCTCCAGCCGCCCTCCTCTCCTAGGGAGCGCAATCGCCGCAAGATGAAATGCGGCGATCGCGCCACGTCGATCAGGGATCTGGAGCCGCGAAAGCGCCCGGCGTCGAACCGGCAGGGCGAGCCATACTACGGCGCGCGAGTACCCTCCGTTCGCAGGTGGCCCACGGAATCGGACGCCGTCGTCTGCCAGTGCGCCGTGACGTTCCCCATCAGACGATCACCTTCCATACGGAAGATCGTGTGCGTGGTGACCATCGTTCCTGGGCGCCGCACGCTCTCGAAAGGGCCCGAGTCAACGATGATGCTGTCGCCGTTGACCATGACGGAGGAGTGGACGGGATCGCGGTCGGGAAAGTGCAAGGTCCACCCCGCCTCATCGATGACGATCTGGTACTCATTGACCACGGTGTCGGCCGGATCAGTCGAGGTCGTGGTCATGTTCCAGGTACCCGCAAGACTGGCGAGGGAGATCCCCGCGGTCGCTGTCGTGTCCGCTACCTCATCGGTGGCCTCTTCCGTCGCCTCCTTCGCACAACCCAGGAGGACGAGGACGGCGAAAAGGGGCACAAGACGCAGGGTACCGGGCATATGGACTCTCCGGGCTGAGGGGGAATCGGCGGCTTACGTTGGATTCTACCTATCTCGGAAGTGAAGGAGTGTCAACGTGCCGGATCGCCGCCCGGCGGCCCGGCGGGCGTCTCAGCCGAGATCATTGGAGGCCCTTGTGCAGGCGGTCATGGTGGAAGGGTCGGCCCGGTCACGGGTCAGGTTCAGCTTGCCCACGGTGTCGCTGGGGCATTTCGACCGACTGCTCGAGAGCAATCCGGCAGGTGGTTCAAGGTACCGCGTCATGTGGCGACCCAAAACCCTCCGACTTTAAACCGCCTCATCGAATGTTTCGAGCAGATGGGCGAGCTTCGGCGGGCGTCGAACGAGACTGACTAGGTTCCCGTTGGTTCAGCGATCCGACAGTCGGTCGTGGGCAGCTTTGAGCAACTCCTAGCGACGAGTCGTGCGCGTTGATCAGATCGGCCCACGTGACCGGTGCAGCCGCGTCGCGGCGGTCAGGAACACCGCAGTGACGACGAGGCCGACCCACAGCCCGGGGCTGGTCAGGAATTGCCCGAGTGGACCGAATTCCAGCATGTCCATAGTCATCTTGTCTGCTGGGGCGTCGGATTCCATGCTGCCAAAGAGTCGATACTGCAGCGTCGCGGCGAAATGCGAGGTGTTGAACGCGATCCTCTCGACGACACCGATCGCCACCGGAGGCAGGGTGGCCCAGAGCAAAGGCGCACGTTTCGCCCAGGCCGACGCCAGCAGCAGCCACCCGTAGAACGGCGCGTACCAGATGCCGTGGAATACCACAACGTGCAGAAAATTCGTTACGGATACCTCGAAGAATGGCACGTGGGTCCACAAAGCCGTGGCGCTCATGCCCGCGGCGGCGAGTACGACGCTGCTCACGAGCAGCATGATGAATTGCGTCGCCACGGTCACCAAGAACGTCACCAGCGGGAGCACAAGGATGGGGATGCTCGCTTTGGAGAGTACGGTGGTGACATCCGAGACCGGCAGCGACTTCCAGAAGAGGATGCTGCGATCGCGGCGATCCCCATACAGCGCGTCGAGACAGTAGACCACCCCGACGATGAGAGCGATGGCCATGAGCATGATCGCGACGAATACATACGGCTGCTCGATGGCCTCCTGCCGCTGCAGCGGGCCGAGCGCCGCCGCGGCACGCATCCTCTCCGAGAAGCGGATGAGTCCGATGAAGAAGCCGACCAGGAAAACGGCGGCGACGGCCAGAGGCGCGACGTAGATGGAACGGTTCTCCCAGAGCTCGCGCCGCACCGACCAGTACAGGGGACGCAGGGGCGAGATCCCTGATTCGGCGCTGTTCATTGCGCTGCCCCTTGTACCCCCGAACGCTCCGGGGATGGCCGCTCCTCGAATCCCTTCACCATCAGCCACACCGTTCGACCCGTCCTCTTCATGGGTCTTCATCGCGTATCTCCTTGTCCGCCGACGACCGCGACGAATAGATCGGTAACGCTGGGCGTCCGCACCTCCCCCAGCCCGGCCAGTTGCTGGCGGTCCAACCCTTCGAACAACAGGATGCTGCGGCCGACCGCCTGCCGCTCATGGATAGGATGGAGAGTCCGCGCTGTCGCCAACTTGTCGGGATGCACCAGCACTTCGCGATACTGTGACTCCACCTCCTCCATGCTCCGATGCAAGACGATGCGGCCGCGGTCCAGGAACACGACGTCGGTGAGGATGTGCTGGACCTCCTCCACCTGGTGCGTGGCCACCACGACGGTGCGGCTGCGCTCGAAATAGTCGTCGAGCAGGGAATCGTAGAACTGCTTGCGGTACAGGAGGTCGAGCCCCAGCGTGGGTTCGTCGAGCACCAGCAGTCGCGCGTCGATCGCCATCACGATGGCGAGGTGGAGCTGCGTCACCATGCCCTTCGACAGTTCTCTCACCTTGCTGGTCGGACGGATCGTGGTCTGCGCCAGAAAGGCTTCGGCTTTCGCGCGATCGAACCGTGGATGGACCCCGGCGACGTAGTCGAGCGCCTGCGAAGCCCGGATCCAGCGAGGCAGCACGGCGACGTCGGCGATGAAGCAAACATCCCGCATGAGCTGATCCCGCTCGGTCCAGGGGTTTCGCCCGAGGACGTTCAGGTGTCCCTCATAAGGCGTGAGGCCGACGATCGCGTTCAGGGCGGTGGTCTTGCCGGCGCCGTTCGGCCCGATGAGGCCCAGAATTCGGCCGTCCTCGACCTCCAGATCAATGCCGTCCAGGGCAACGGTCGCGCCGTACGTCTTACGGAGTCCTCGGGCTTCGATGTACGCCATGGCGCTCAGCGCTCCTCCTCGGGAGATTGCGGCGCGGGGGATGGTGGCGGGGTCGTATCCGAAGCCGGCTCACCGAGCGCTGCGCGCAGAAGCTCTTCCGCTGTCAGGCCCAGCCGCTGAATGGTCTGCTGGATTCTGGGCCACTCTTCCCCGAGAAACTTCTGCCGCTCGCCACGCAGCAAGAGAGCGCGGGCCCCGGGATTTACAAACATGCCGCGTCCGCGCCGCGTCTCCACCACTCCCTCGTCGACCAGTTGCTGGTAACCCTTCAGGACCGTCAGTGGATTGATC
>Ga0299907_10003331_pt1 | contig 10254 bp, 7 predicted proteins | sample RVTome_16_FD_198680 | JGI IMG/M metagenome (GOLD analysis project Ga0299907, IMG submission 198680) | Soil microbial communities from uranium-contaminated site in the Upper Colorado River Basin, Wyoming, United States - RVT152D67 (version 2) ... | reverse complement strand
CGAGGCCGCGGAGCTCGCCGCCGGGGCCGCGAGGGCGGTGACCGTCAGCGCCGGGCGCGCGGGAGCGGGTGCCGTCACCGGCAGCCGCTGCGCCCGCGCTGCCGCAGCGGAAACCCGGCTGATCCGCGCCGGCGCCCCTCGGCCTCGGCTGCTCGCCTTCATCGGAAAGCCGCCCGGCTCGGTTGATCCGCGGGCCGTGGCGGCGCCATCATCCGGGGCGAGAGGCGGGCTGATGCCCGCGGTGGAGACCGGAGCGCTTGCGGCCAGCGTGAGCGCCGGCGGCGCCATGTCGACGGGTCGCCAGCGGTGCGCCAGGGCGTCATGCCAGGCTTGAAGGCTCCGGGCCCCCTCCAGCATCGGCGCCCGGCGCGCCGCCGACCCGGCGAGCAGGCGCTGCGTGCCCTGCACCCCGGCCGGACGCCAGGACCCGCGCGCCAGCATCGCGCGCGCCAGCGGCGCGCTCGCGAGATCCGGACCGGCCGTCATGGCGGCCCGCGCCGCCGGCGCGGCGCTCCGGCCGCCGCCTGCTCGTTCAGCCTGGCGATCTCCCGGACCCAGCGTCGCCGCTCGGCGTGCTCCATGGTCATCAGCTGCTCATGGGGCCAGTGGAAGTGGTAAGCGACATAGGCTACCTCCTCGACGGCCCGGTCGAGGGGGTAGCCGAGGATTCCCCCGGCGGCGCCTCCGGCTCCACCTCGAAGCCGCGACCGCAGTGCGGGCAGGTCACGGCCAGCGCCCTCCCGCCGTTGCCGTTGATGCGGTTGTAGAAGTCCTGGAGGTAGGCGAGGTCGGCCGCGAACAGCTCCTCGATCACCTTGGGATTCACCACCTCCAGCTCACCGAGCCGCGTGACGACCCGCGACAGCAGGATCACCACGAGGTAGGCCGGATTCCCCTGCACCCGCGGATCCTTGAGCGGCAGGATCTCGTCCGCCGCCGTGGCCAGCCGCATGGCGCCCTGGCGGTGGACCCGCCCGTCCTTGTCGACATAGCCCCGCGGCAGGCTGAACTCGAACTCGGTCTGGAACATCGCGGGCCCCGCTCGCGCGTCGCGCTCAGGCGCGCTCGAACCTCTCGCAGGCGAGGGTCAGCGACTCGACCGCCACCTCATTTCCGGTGGCGTTCAGGGCGGGGGCCTCGTACTTGCTCGGCCAAGCGCGGAAGAAGTTCCAGCGCACCGCCTCGGCCCCGCTCTCGCCCTGCAGGATGATCGAGCCGTTCCGACGGTCGACCTGGCCGAGCACGGCGTCGCGGTGCCAGTCGTACAGCTCGCGGTCGTCGGCGATGCCCCATTTGAGCATGATGTCCGGGAAGGTGGCCTTGCCCGGCAGCTTGGTGACGGTGGCCTGGTCGCCCCCCTCGCGGTACTCGACCACCTCCACCTCGGAGCCGAAGCCGCTGCACTCCTGGAAGCCCGCGCGGACAATGCCGTCGATCTCCACGAGAAAGCGGAAGTTCCTGTAGGGATCGGCCATCCTCGTTTCCCTCCACGCTGTTGCTGGCCGCTACTCCTCGACCACCGGCCCGCCGGGCTTCTGGATCACGCGGAACACCACGAACTCGGCTGGCGGCGCCGGGGCCAGGAGGACCTCGATGGTGAGGATGCCGAGCGCGACCTGATCGGGCGGGTTCAGCTCCTCGTCCGCGCGCACCCGGAACGCTTCGTCGGGCGTGGCCCCGACCAGCGCTCCCGCCTGCCACTGCCGCACCAGGAACTCGCGCACCTGCCTGACCACCTGCTGGCGCAGCCCAATGGTGTTCGGCTCGAACACGGCGAACTGCGTCCCGCGCTTGATCGACTGCTCGATGAACAGGAGCAAGCGCCGGATGTTGACGTAGCGCCACTGGGTGCGGGTCGAGACGGTCCGCGCGCCCCACACCACCGCGCCGCGCCCGCTGAAGTTGCGCAGGACGTTGATGCCGTTCTCGTTCAACGGCCCCTGCTCGGCGTCGATCAGCACACGCTCCAGCCCGAGCACGCCGCGCAGGGCGACGTTGGCCGGTGCCTTGAATACCCCCACCCGGTTGTCGGTGTCGGCGAACACCCCGGCGAGGTGCCCCGACGGCGGCACGACGATCGTTCCCGGCGCCAGGGGGTTGCCGATCACGATCCTCGGATAGTAGAGCGCGGCGAAGCCACGGTCGGAGGCGAGGGTGTTCCGCTGCGCCTCGATCCCGGCGGCATCGCGGCCGGGGAGCGGGTCGAGAATCGCGAAGCGGTCCTCCATTGCGGCGCAATGGTCGATCATCTTCGACTGCACCGCCTGCTGTAGAGCCGGCTGCGCCGCGTCGGGGACGCAGAGGATGTTGACGTCATCGAGCGGCCGCAGCACGTCGATCGCCGCTTCGTAGTGGCTCGACGCGAGCGCGCCGATGTCGTCGTCCTCGCCCTCCTGGAGCGGGAGCGGGCCGACCGCGGCCGGGAGGTTACCCGGCGGTGGAGTCGGGCTCGGCTCGGCCGGCAGCGCGACCTCGACGTCCCGGAAGTCGACTGCCCTCGCGACGTAGCGCGAGTGGCGCGGGTCCATCGTCAGGTTGTCGAAGGTCTGGGTCAGCGCCGCCCGGTCGCGCGTGGGGTCCGGCGGCGAGCTGACGATCGCCTGCGAGGCCACGGTGAGCGAGAACTCCTGGCTGGTCGTCGTCACCTCCTCGGCGTCGGGGGTCATGTCGAAAGTCTGCCCGAGCCCCGCCGCGAGAGTGATGGTTCCGTTGCCGGCGTCGACCGAGTTGACCACGCCATTCGCGGTGTTGCCGCCTTGCTGCTCGACCCGGACATAGCTTCCGGGCTCGAGCCCCGTCACCGCGGCCAGGCGCAGCCGCGTCTGGTCGGCCCGGATGTCGGCGATCCGCATCGTCCCGCCGTCATAGGCGTTGGCGAGCGGGGTCGCGAATGTGATCGTTCCGTCGGTGGCGATCCGCTCGATCACGACGGTGTCGTTGTTGGCGGCCTGCTCCAACCGGACGGTGTCGCCCGGATGAAAGTTCTGCGCCTCGGCGGGGTTCGCGAGCGTCGCCCGCTCGCCCTCGGCAGACGCGAGACTCGCCTCGGCCCTGGCGACCGTCGTCTCGGCCGCATGGGCCTCCTGCACCTGAACCGTGATGCCGTTCTCGACGCGGCCCTCGTTGAGCGCGGTGACGACCAGCACCGGCTCCCCCGCCCGGTCGTCGAGCGTCCGGCGCGCCCGTACCGCGGTGCCGACGCGCAGGAAGTAGCAGGTCGAGCCGCCGTTCCTGAAGAAGCCGTGGACGGCATGGGTCGCGTAAACCCGCGGCGCGTCGACGAAGCCGCCGAACAGGTTGGTGAACTGGGTGGCGTTCGTCAGCTTGACCGGCCGTCCGGTCGGCCCCCGCTCGGCCGGCCCGACGAACGCGGCGGTGCTGGTCCCCACGCCGGCGATCGGGCCGGGGACGTCGATCTCCTGGATGTAGACGCCGGGCGTCTTCTCGAACGGGTTGAACGCCATGGGCCTGCCTCCTCCTCCGGTTACGGCGTCAGGGCCGGTGCAGCGTGATCGCGAAGGGCGGCGGCCGGTCGGGGACCACGACCGCCTCGTCGTGGACGGCGAAGCCGCTGGCGCGGACCCGGAGCGTGAACGCGGCGCGCGGCACCCGCTCCAGCCGGTAGCGCCCAAGCGCGTCGGTCACTGCCCGTATTTCGGTGTCGACCAGCTCGACCCGCGCATCGAACAGCCCGCTCCCGGTCTCGTCCACCACCCGCCCGTCGAGCGCCACGAACTCCTCGCCCGGCGGGAAACGCAGCACCCGCGCGCGGACCAGCGCCGCCGGCTCGGCCTCGAACAGCTCCATCGCGAGCGTGGCGCACAGCGTGATCGACGGGCGCAGCCGGCTGCCGAGCGCCGACCAGAACTCGGCCGGGTTGGCCGGCCCGTCAGGCTGCGCCACCAGCATCGGCAGCGGCGGCTCCTGGCCGCGGAGCTGGCCCACCAGCGCGTCCGCCGGGATGGTCGAGTGCCGGGCGAGCGCGGCGAGCGCCTGGCTCAGCAGCCGGTGCCCCTGCAACGCCCCCTCCGACCCGGTCAGGGCGCCGGGCCACGCCGTCAGCAGGTAGTAGCAGTCGAGGCGCACCGGTGGACGTCGGATCAGGGCACTGCCGTTCTGGCGCCGCACGATCGGCTCGTTGCTCCGCAGCTCCCGGTTTTCCTTCAGCTCGTAGAGGAACAGGTTGACGGTCGGCTGGGGGGGGTTGAAGGTGTCGATCGGGTGCTCGAAGCTCACCGACGCCTCGCGCAGGTCCTCCGGCAGGTCGGGCTGCGAAAGCAGCGCTGCGAGCGTCTGGCTGAGGTCGCGGATCATGTTGCTGCGCCCTCGCGGAGCCATGGTCGCCCGAGCTTGCGGTGCTCGCGCGCCGCCGCCAGCCAGAGGTCAGCGATCCCGATCGGCCGACCCTCGCCGGCGGCCGCAAAGGCGGCGGCGAGCGCGATGTTGCGGATGTTGCCCCCGGAGAGCCGCACCTCGCGGGCGAGCGCCTCGAAGTCCACCTCCGCGGCGAGTGGCGCCTCCGGCGGAAACATCTTCCGCCACAGCCGCAGCCGGTCCGCCTCTGCGGGCATCGGGAACTCCGCAACCACCTGGAGCCGCCTCAGGAACGCCTCGTCCAGGTGGTGGCGCAGGTTGGTCGCCAGGATCGTGGTGCCCGGATACGCCTCCATCCGTTGCAGCAAGTAGCCGATCTCGACGTTGGCGTAGCGGTCGTGGGCGTCCTTGACCTCGCTGCGCTTGCCGAACAGCGCCTCGGCCTCGTCGAAGAGCAAAACCACGTTGGCCTGCTCGGCGGCGTCGAACACCCGGCCGAGGTTCTTCTCGGTCTCGCCGATGTACTTGTTCACCACCCGCGACAGGTCGATCCGGTAGACGTCCAGGCCGAGCTCGCGCCCGACGATCGCCGCCGCCATCGTCTTGCCCGTCCCCGACGGCCCGGCGAACAGCGCCGCGACCCCGCGCCCGAGCGGCAGCTTGCGGCCCATGCCCCAGACGTCCAGCACCTGGCGCTTGTGAATCACCCGGCGGCAAATGTCGCGGAGCTGCGCCAGGGCCTCATCGGGCAGCACGATGTCGTCCCAGCCCCACGGCTGCTCCAGCTGGCCCGCGAGCCCGGCCAGCACCTCGCCCGCCTGCGCCCGCGCCGCCGCGAACAGCGCCCGGCCGTCGCCGCCGGCGGTCTCGCCTCTGACCGCCCGCCACGCGAGCGCCCCGGCCGCCGCGCTCACCGCGTCCCCGATCCGCCCCGGCGTCAGCTCGAACAGCTCGGCCAGCCGGTCCAGCTCACCCTCGCCCGCGTGCAGCCCGGCGTCGGCCAGCCGCTTCCGCCACAGCCGCCGCCGCTCCGCCGCGGCCGGCGCCGCGAACGCGACCTCGACCGCCGGCAGCGACCCCCGTCGCACCGCCGCGAGCGGCGTCCGGCTCGCCAGCACGGTGCCGCCCCGCTGCGCGGCGAGCAGCGCCGCGACGGCCCGCCACCGGGCGCCCTCCAGGGCGTCCGGGATGGCGTCGGCGTGGTCGAGATAGAGTAGGCACGGGTGCAGCCGGCAACGCGCTGCGACCAGGCTCATCGTGGCATCGAACCCCACATCGTCGGCCGGCGCGCGCGCCAGATCGACGCACAGCAGCGGCGTCCCGGCGATTGCCGCCAGCTGCCGCGCTGCGGTCCGTTTCCCGGCACCCTGGCCGCCGTGGAAGTGCAGCAGCGGCGACCCCCGTTCAGCAGCACCTGCGAGCGCCAGCAGCCGCGCCTCGCGCTCGGCCGGCGGTGCTGCGGGAGGCTCGGGCGCCACGACCTCGGCGAACGCCGTCAGCCGCTCGTCGAGCCCGTCATGGCCGAGCAGGAAATCGACCGCCTGCCGGTCGAGCGAGAGCCGGCACGACAGCAGCGCCTGCCCGGGTTCGACCTGATGGATTCGGGCCAGCCCGTGCCGCACCAAGGGTGCCTCGGCCGCGGCGAGGCGCCGCCGCGCTTCCAGCTTGGCGCCGGCCGACCCGGAGACCACCTCGAGGACAAGGTCCACGCTCGGCCAACGCCGCGTCGCGTCGTCCTGGAGGTAGGCATAGAGCCGCTCGTAGCGGCCGTCGAACTCCGGCGCCAGGGCCACTGCCACGATCCCGAGGTCGGTCTCATCGAGTCCGAAGGCGTCCCGCAGTCGCCCGAGGCGCGATCCCGGCCGCACCGGCCCTGGCAGCCGCGCCAGCGGCTCCCCCGGCAGCCGCCAGAGCGGGCTGATTCCCGGCGGGGCCGCCATCAGCCGCTCGACCTGCCGCTCGCTGATGTAGGCGCCGAGCACCGCGTCCGCCTCGCCGCCGGCCCCTCCCATCGCCCGGAGCGCGGGCGCCAGCAGCGCATCGAGGCGCGCGAACAGCTCGGCCAGCTCGTCCACCGCTGCCGGACGACGATCGTCTTCTGCCGAAGCGGAGCGAGCCCGCGCCAGGGGCGCCAACGCCCGCTACTCCGCCGCCGGCCTTGCCGACGGCACCCGGCGCCGGAAGCGCGCCAAAGGCGGTTCCTCCAACGGGGTCCTCCCTGACCGGTCCCAGCCAGCTCGGGCTGTGAAGCGCTGAGAGCGGCAGGCGGTTCCTTAGGGTTGACAGGCATAGGCTGGGCAAAATCAGGGGGTCTGTGCGGTGCCACACATTGCTGCTAAAATTTGTTCTTAGCCATAGGGGTCGCAGCACCCCTGATGGTCCGCACCTCGAAGACCCACAGCAACTGAGACGAGAGCCCTTCTTATGGTTCGGTCCGCTGCTTCTTTCGTCCTCTCGTAAGATCCGTTGAGCGCGGGGACGAGCGATCTCCATGTTCCCAAGGATCAAAGCTCCGATTGACAACCGGCTGCTCGCCGTCCTTCCCGGTGACGTGCGTGCGCGGGTCCATCCGGCGCTCGAGCCCGTCAGGTTGGCGCTCGGCGACGTGGTGTACGACACCGGCGGACACATGGCGCACATCTACTTCCCCACGACCGCCGTGGTCTCGCTGATCTACACCATGAAGGACGGCGCGACCGCCGAGATGGGCCTGGTCGGCAACGAGGGCCTGGTCGGGATCGCCCTGTTCATGGGCGGCGAGACGACCCCGAACCAGGCCGTGGCCCAGGTCGCGGGTGGAGCCATGCGGATGACAGCGCAGGCCTTGCTGGACGAGTTTCGGCGTGGCGGCCCGTTTCAGCTCGCGCTCTTGCGCTACACCCAGGCGCTGATCACCCAGATCTCGCAGACCGCCGTGTGCAACCGCCTGCACCCGGTCGAGAAGCGCCTCTGCCGCTGGCTCCTGCTGACCCACGACCGCGTGCCCTCGGACGAGCTGCTTATGACCCAGGAGTTCATCGCCCATATGCTGGGGGTGCGCCGTGAGGGCGTCACCGCGGCCGCGCATCACCTCCAAAAGGCGGGCCTGATCCGATACGCCCGCGGCCACATCACCATTCTCGACCGCGCCCAGCTGGAGGCGGCGGCATGCGAGTGCTACGGCGTGGTCAAGACCGAGCTCGACCGCCTGCTCCGGCCGGCAGCAGCGTCCTGACTCCCTCGGCAGCTGGTCTGCTTGTGGCGTGCCAAGCGCTGCGCTCGCAAACTGTGGCAGAGGCTGGGCGGCGATCCCGATGACGACGTCATCCCGCCGCGCCCGAAGGGCGTGCTTTGGCGGACGTATGAAAGCTTGGTTGCCGAAGCGGAAAGAGCGGAAGCTCTCAGCGGGGCGTACGTTGCGGCAGCAACATCCAAACGCTTCGGACGAAGATTCGGATGACATCGCGCCCACGCCTGCGTCGGAGTTGATACTGCGCTCCGACACGAAAATCATCGCTTGGCGCGGGGCGCGGACCGAATCGTAGTACCCCTCAAAGAGCTGTAGTCCCGTCGCCAAGCTCGGCCTTGATCCGCTGCATGACTTGGAGCCGACGCCATGCGCCTCGATCGTGCTGCGCAGGCTGCGTTCAGCACCAGCCGCAGGTCGCGCCCCTGCTCAGGGATCGGCAAATGCCTCATCCGACGCAGGGTGGCCTTGAGCTGCCTGAGCTTGGCGTTCAGCCGCTCGCGCACGGTGTGCCGCCGGATCGGGCGGACCGTCCGGGACAGCACGAGCGGTGGACGAGAGCACGGGGCGGCACCCCGACTGAGTTCGGCGAGGTTGGCCCGAGCGTAGAGCCCGGCATGGCCCACGAACAGCGCCCGGCCGAGCCGCAGCTGGCGCAGGTCGTCCTTGATCCGCTGCACGGTGGTCACGTCGGCCGTGTCGCCCGACAGGACCCAGGAGCGCACCGGAATCCCGTCCCGGGTCACGGCCAGCGCGACGATCACCTGCGGGTCGTTGTCGCGGCCTTCCTTGCTGTGGCCGCGCTTGCGCAGGGGCGCGAAGGTCGGCCCGCGCCACTCGTGGCTGGCGCTGTCCTCCTCGTCGCACTCGAACCGGGCGGTGGTGGGGTCGTAGAAGACCAGGTCGACGTCGAGCCTGAACAGATCGACGCTGTTCCAGAACACCTCCGCCTCGATCGCATCGCATGCTCGGCGAGCAGGTCCAGCGCCCGATAGAGCTGGTCGAGGGCAAGGTCGCTGGCCGCGGGCAGCCAGACGCGCTTCCGCCAGCGCTCTTGGCAGGCGAGCTTGGAGCCGGGTCTTGACGTCATGCGCATCCGCAACAAGCTGCTCCTAGCGATGCTGGTCCCGGTGGGGCTGCTGGTCGCGCAGATCGTCGTCGTGAACGTGTTCATTCGCGAGCTGCAGACAGCGGTGACCTTCATCGGCTCGGCGCACGGCGTGATCGAAGCCGATTTCACCGCGGTCGAGCTCGTCGGCGCCCTGCGGGAAGAGGTCAAGCGGCTACCCTCGCGCTATGTGACCGCACCAGGGGACGCCGCGGCCGATGCCGATCCGTTTCGGATCCTATGGGATCGACTGACCGCCCAAGGCGACCACATCAAAGCATCCAGCGCTGGGCTGCCGATCGAGCCAGGTATCCTCGAGGCGGTGACTCGCGCGTTCGACGCGGCGGCTGAGGAATACCGCGAGACCGAGGCGGTGGCCAGTGGCGCGGCCGACCTGGATACCCTGATCGAGCGGGCGGTGTTCGTCGACAGAGCGCTGGCAAGCCTGGCGGAGGCGTTGAATGCCCTGGCGGTCGAGCTGCGCAAACAGCTCCAGGCTGCGGTCGACCGGGAACGCGAGATTCACAATCGACCGATCATCGCGGGCATCGCCATTGGTGGCCTAGCCGTGGCGTTGCTCCTGGCGTTCGCGTGGTTCTACGTCGATCGCCGTTTCGTAGCTCGGCTCACTGCACTGAGCGACAGCATGCTCGCCATTGCCGGGGGCAATCTGCGCGCGGCCCTGCCCGCGGCCAAGGGCAACGACGAGATCGCCCACATGGCCGAGGCGCTGACCGTGTTTCGCGACACCGCGGTGGAAGTCGAGGAGAACAACCTCCGCGAGATCGCCCAGGCGCGGCAGCGTCTGGTGGATGCGATCGAGAGCATCTCCGAGGGCTTTGCTCTCTACGACGCCGACGACCGGCTGGTGCTGCGCAACAGCCGCTACCGGGAGATCCTCTATCCGGGTCTCGGCGATGCGATGGTCCCGGGCACGCCGTTCGAGACGATCGTGCGTCGCGCCGCAGAGCGCGGCATCGTCGAGAACGCCAAGGGGCGGGTCGAGGAGTGGGTCGCCAAGCGGCTGGCGAGCCACCGCAACCCGAGCGGGATCCTGGTCCAGCATCGTAGCCAGGGGCGCTGGATTCAGATCAGCGAGCGCAAGACCGATGACGGCGACACGGTCGCGGTCTACTCCGACATCACCGATCTGAAGGTCGCGCGCGACGAGGCGATGCGGGCGGCCGAGACCAAGAGCCAGTTCCTGGCCAACATGAGCCACGAGCTGAGAACGCCGCTCAACGCCATCATCGGCATCACCGAGATGCTGCGCGAGGACGCCGAGGACGAGGGGCAGGACGAGCTGATCGAGCCGCTCGGGGGCATCCACCGCGCCGGCAACCATCTGTTGCACCTGATCAACGAGATTCTCGACCTGTCCAAGATCGAGGCCGGCAAGCTCGAGCTGCACCTCGAGGAGGTCGGGCTCGCGGCGCTCAGCCAGGACGTCGCGGCCACGGCGCAGCCCTTGGCCGCCAGGAACGGCAACCGGCTGATCGTCGATTGTGCCGGGGACATCGGCAGCATCCGCGCGGATGCGACCCGCCTTCGCCAGATCATCCTCAATCTCTTGAGCAACGCCTGCAAGTTCACCGAGCGCGGGGAG
>Ga0299907_10003329_pt1 | contig 10258 bp, 9 predicted proteins | sample RVTome_16_FD_198680 | JGI IMG/M metagenome (GOLD analysis project Ga0299907, IMG submission 198680) | Soil microbial communities from uranium-contaminated site in the Upper Colorado River Basin, Wyoming, United States - RVT152D67 (version 2) ... | reverse complement strand
CCAGGTCGAGCCCCGCCGACTCGTACGCCCAACGGCGGTAATGACGCGAGGGCTCGCGGACAGGGGGCGCTCCCGGGAACAGGTCGAGCTCGCCGAGCAGCGCGCACAGCTCGCCGAGCGTCGAGGGCCCCGTGAGATCGAGCACCGGCCCGGCGTCGCGCTGCGCGATGTGGTCGAGCTCGTCGTAGACGACGTCCTCGCCGACGCCCTCGGTGCCGCCGCCGCGCAGGTGGACGATCGTCGAGGGGCGGGTGAACTCCCCGTACTGGCGGTCGCGGTCCTCGAGCTCGTAGGACTCGACGTCGACAGGAAGCTCGGCAAGGCGGGCGAAGGCGCTCACCCGCGACAGCCTATTGATCCGCCGTCGCCACGCCGGGACGACCAGCAGCGCGCTCTCCCACCGCCGCGCTCTCCACCCTGTCTGCGCTCCCAGCCTCGGCGTCGGCATCCGAACCGACCTCGGGCTGTATAACCCCCGCGCAAGCCGTCACGACAGGAGGGAGGACAGGTGGCCATAGACGCGGACTACGGCGCCGGGCTGCGAGCGCTGGGACTCAACTGCACGCTCAAGAAGTCTCCCGAGGTGTCGAACACCGAGGCGCTGATGCGCAAGGTGACCGGCCTGCTCGAGGACCACGGGGTGGAGACGGAGATCATCCGCCCCGTCGACTACGCGATCGCCTTCGGCGTCACTTCCGACGAAGGCGACGGCGACGAGTGGCCGCGGGTGCTCGACCACATAAAGGCCGCCGACATCCTCCTGGTCGGGATGTCGATCTGGTTCGGCCACCGTTCGAGCGTGTGCCAGATGATCATCGAGCGCCTCGACGGCACCTACGAGGAGCGCAACCAGCAGGGCCAGTACCCGCTCTACAACAAGGTCGCGGGCGTGGTGGTGACGGGGAACGAGGACGGCGCCCACGCGTGCGCGGAGTCGACGCTGTTCAACTTCACCCACCTAGGGTGCACGGTGCCCCCCAACGTCGACACCTACTGGGTCGGCGAGGCGGGGCCGGGGCCGTCATACCTCGATGCCGGCGGCGAGGACCATCCCTACACCCAGCGGACCTCGTCGTGGTGTGCCCACAACCTGCTCCACATGGCGCGGATCCTCAGGGACAACCCGATCCCGCCGGAGGGCAACACGCTCGAGGAGCACGGCGGCGACGCCGTTCACGGGGGCTAGCGAGCGCTGGCGGAGGTTCCGGAAAGAGTCAGGGAGGGCTTCCGGCGGTTCAACAGCCGCGACTGGGGCGGCTACGACCTCCCGGACGACTTCGAGTTCCAGGCCCCGCCCGACCTCCCCGGGAGCGGCACCTACCGGGGGCGGGAAGGGCTGCTCGAGTTCGCGAGGGAGCTCGAGGAGGGCTTCGCGTCCCTCCGCGCGGAGCCACTCGAGCTGGTCGCGGCTGAGGGGGGCACGATCGTCGTCAGGGCCCGAATACTCGCCACGGGAAGGCACACGGGCCTCGACATCGATCGCGAGGAGTTCCACGTCCTGACCGCGGATCGCGACGGGGTGGTCCACACGCACCGATGCTTCGCCACCGCGACCGAGGCGATGCAAGCCGCCGGCCTGGCGGATTCGGGAGGCGAGGACTGACTAGCCGCAGTAGTCGTGCGCGGTCACCGGCGCATCGCGTGCGGGGCGACGATGGGATCCGCTTCGCGGTCCGGATCATCGCCGTGGGCTGGACGGCCGGATCGACGTCGGAGGCGTCGAACTGGCCCACGAAGCCGCCAAGTCGGACGCTTCTCTTTGCGGGGGCAGGTCGCGGTCGCGGTGCCCGTCGCGCTGTCGTCTTCCGCGGCGGGCGGCCCGAGCGTGGTGGTGCTGCTGGTCGGCTTCAGCTTCTTGGTCTTGCGGCAGTACCCGATCGAGGTCAGGTCCCCGGCGCCGTCGTTGCCATTCGCCCCCGTGCCCGACCACCCGCGCTTCGAGGCGCGCTGGCGCCCGAATGTCGCCACCCCGGCCCCGAGCCGAAGTCGACCTCGGCCGACCAGCCTCCAAAGGCAAGCTTGCCCTTCGGACAGCGGGTGGTGACGGTCGTGCTATCGAACGGCCCGTCCGAGTTCGGCTGACCCTGAAGCGTGGCGCTGTCGGCGACCTCGACCGCCTTTTTCTTCTTCGCTGCGGTCGCAGCGCCGACGATCAGCGCCAGTGTCTGGAGCGCTGCGCCCGCGGCGATCGCGACTCGTGCGGCACCGCGCATGGGACCCCGCTCCTGAATGCGCCTCCCATCGGCCCGCGCCGCGCACGACATGAGCCTCGCCCCGAAGATCGACGGACGTATGAGGGCCGGTGCGTGGATCGTCCCGCGGCGGACCCGTGGAGCCGTGCGCCCATAGCCTTCGGAAACGGCCGGCAAGCGGACGAGAGGACGGATCCATGCAACAGCTGAACTTCGTCGAACCAGGGACGCTCGAGTGGCGCGAGGCGCCCGAGCCGAGGCTGCAGGGAGCCGGCGAGGCGCTGGTGCGCCCGCTGTCGGTCGCCACATGCGACCTCGACAAGCTGCTCGTCCGCGGGCTCGCGCCGACCGATGAGCCGTTTCCGTTCGGCCACGAATGCGTCGCCGAGGTGACCGACGTCGGCGACGCCGTCACCTCGGTCGAGCCCGGCGATGTCGTCAGCGTCCCGTTCCAGATCTCGTGCGGCGAGTGCGACCGGTGCCGCCGCGGACACACCGGCAACTGCGAGCGGGTCGAGCGGATGGCGATGTACGGGCTGCCGATGGGGACCAACTACGGCGGCTTCCTCGGCGACGCCGCCAGGGTGCCGTTCGCCGACGCGATGCTCGTCCCCGTCCCCGACGGCGTCGAGCCGAGCGCCGTCGCCAGCCTGTCGGACAACATCCCCGACGCGTGGCGCACGGTCGGGCCGCAGCTCGCCGAGCGCCCCGGCTCGCCGGTCCTGATCTCCGCCAGCGGGGCGACGATCGCGCTGTACGCGACATCGATCGCGCTCGCGCTGGGGGCGGGGCGAGTCGACGTGGTGGGCGGCAGCTCGTGGCTGCGTCGCCAGGCGGAGGAGCTGGGCGCGACGCTGCTCGACGAGCAGTTCCCGAAGCGTCTCGGGCCGTACCCGATCACGGTCGACGCCAGCGGCGACCCCGCCGGCCTCGCCTGCGCGCTTCGTTCCACCGAGCCCGATGGGATCTGCACCAGCATCGGGATCTACTTCACGGAGACCACCCCGGTGCCGCTGCTCGAGATGTACACGAAGGGGGTCCGCTTCCACACCGGGCGGGTCCACGCACGCCCCGCGATGCCGGAGATCCTGGAGCTCGTCCGCGACAAGCGCTTCCATCCCCAGCGAGTGACGGCCGAGACCGCGGCGTGGGACGATGCAGCAGACGCGATCGCCGGGCACCGCGCCAAGCTCGTGATCAGCCGCTGATCAGGAGCGAGGAGTGACACCCACGAACAGGAGGACGCAATGCCGAAGCTCGATCTCACCCTGCCCGAGGACGCGCTCTCGACCGATGCCCGGGAGTCGCTGCCCGGCCGGATGCTGGAGGCCATGCTGCGCTGGGAGGGCGCTCCGGACACCGCCTTCTTCCGGTCGATCTCGTGGGTCCATGTCCACGAGCTGCCGGCCGACGCGATGCACACCGGCGATGGCGTCGCGCCTCCTCACGCGGTGATCGATGTCACGATCCCCGACGGCGCGCTCAGCGAGCGCCGCAAGGCCGGTCTTGTCGAGGACCTGACGAAGCTGGTCCTGGAGGCGACGGGCTGGGGAGACGATGCGGCGCTTCGCGTCTGGGTGGTGGTTCACGAGATCCCCGACGGGTCCTGGGCCGCCGCGGGCGAGATCGTCCGCTTCGAGCAGCTGCGCGAGGCAGCCGCGCGCGAGCGCGAGGGCACCGAAGCGCCCGCCTGAGGCCGACCACGAGGTCGAGGTCGCCGCGGTGGTCTAACCGTCCAGGACCCGCTTCGCTGCCAGCCCGAACGCCTCGATCGCGGCTGCCAGGTCCTCCTCGGAGGTGTCCTCCTCCTTGGCGTGGCTGATGCCGCCGATCGAGGAGCTGAAGATCATCGCGGCGGGCGCGACGCGAGCGATCTCGGCGGCGTCGTGCAGCGCCCCGCTCGCCAGCACGCGGTCCGACCCGGCGGCCTCGCCGCACGCCTCGCGCGCGAGCTCGACCAGCTCGGGGTCGAAGCCGATCGGCTCGATCCGCCACACCAGCTCTGAGGAGTGCTCGCATCCGCGCGCTGCGGCGGCGTCGGCGACCGAGGCCTGTGCCGCCTCGAGCATCCGGGCGAGCGCGCCGGGGTCGGGGTTGCGCAGGTCGACGCCGAGCTCGGCGACCCCGGCGACGGCGGTCGGTATGCCCGGATCGAGTTGCAGCACGCCTGTGGTCGCCACACCTCCCTCGGCGTCCGGGATCCGCTCGATCCGCAACGCGGCGTCCGCGGCCGCCAGCCCGGCGTCGTGGCGCCGGTCCATCGGCGTGGTGCCCGCGTGCGAGGCCTGCCCCTCGATCCGGAACCGGTGTCGCTCCACGCCCGCGCAGCCTGAAACGGCCGCCGCCCCCACGCCGTCGGCGGCCAGCACCGGGCCCTGCTCGATGTGAAGCTCGAGGTACGCGGCGACTCGCTCCGCCCGCGACGCCGCCAGCGGCGCCCGCCCCAGCTCGACGCCGTTGTCGGCCAGCGCCGCGGCGATCGGCTCGCCGTCTGCGTCCCGCAGGCCCTCGAGCTCGGACGGGACGAGCGTCCCCGACACCGCCGAGCTGCCGAACAGGCTGCGGCCGAACCGGGCGCCCTCCTCGTCGGCGAAGTCGACCAGCGCCAGTGTGCGCGAGGGTCGCTCCCCGGCTTGCGCCCACGCCCGCAGCACCGCCACCGCCGCCATCACGCCGAGCGCGCCGTCCAGCCACCCGCCCGCGGGGACGGAGTCGACGTGCGAGCCGAGCGCCAGCGCCGGCTCGTTCTCGCCCTCGAGGTAGGCCCACAGGTTTCCCGCCTCGTCGCGCTCCGGCTCGATCGCCAGCTCGCCGAGCAGCTCCACGAGGTACTCGCGCGCCGCGCGCCACTCGGCGCCCCAGCACACCCGGCGCGCGCCCTCCGGTCCGCCGGTGCGCCGGTCGAGCTCGCGCAGGTCGGCGATCGCGCGCGCCGCGTCGACCCGCGCGCCGGCGTTCATCCCGGCCCCAGCCGCTCGCGCCGCAGTGCCTGGCCGAGGCAGTGCGCGCCCCCGCCCCCGAGCGTGAACATCGACAGGTCGGGGTCGTACACCGTCAGCCCGCGGGCGCGCAGCGCGTCGTTGAGCTCGGCGCCTCCGGAGCTCGACAGGACCCGCTCGCCGCCGAGCGACATCGCGTTGCCGCCGAGCCGGAAGGCGTCCTCGGCGCGGAACTCGATCAGCTCGAATCCCTTGCCCCGCAGCCACCCGACGAGCTCGCTCGACAGCGCGTCGACGCACACGGCCGCGAGCTTGTCGGCGAGGATCGCGCACAGGACATCGATGTGGACGTAGCGCGACGGGATCGGCTCGACCCGCACCTCCCACCCGTCGTCGCGCATCCAGCCGGCGAGCTGCTCGGCGGCGACGTGCTGGGTGCGCTCCTCGCCCGCCCCGATCAGCATCGCCCCGGGCTCGACGATCATCACGTCGCCTCCCTCCAGCGCCCCGGCGCTGATCATCCCCCGGAGGGGGATCTCGTTGCGCTCCAGGAAGCCGACCACGGGCGCGTACTCCCCCCGCCGCCACCATTGATGGAGCTGGGTGACGACCGAGCCATTCGGTGTCATCACGCTCGAGTCGCGGGCGAACACCTGGTACGGGAGCGCCGGGTCGGGCTCGAGGTAATGGCAGCGCACTCCCGCCTCCTCGTAGATCGCCACCATCTCGGCGTGTTGGGCGCGCGCCGCGCCGGAATCGAACCCGCGCCCGGACTCCAGCGTCGCGCGCGAGATCGCGCTCGTCGGCAGCCAGCGGAAGTTGTCGGGCGGGCACAGCAGCACATCGAGCAGCCGCCCGTGCTCGGAGTCGACCCCCCAGGGGTCCGTCACTCCAGGACCACCCGAACCGTCTCCAGGGTTCGGTCCACCGCCCCGCGGAGGGTCCCGCCGTGGCTCAGCGTGTCGCGGATGAACTCAACCGTCTCGGCGCTTATCCGCTCCCCGGGGAGCACGTTGGGGACGCCCGGCGGATACGCGGCCAGCGACTCGGCCGCGATCCTCCCAGCCGACTCCCCCAGCGGCACCGCCTCCTGGGCGGCGAAAAAGGCCTCACGCGGCGACAGCTCCAGCGGCCCCCAGGGTGGCGGCGGCGCGAAGGGCTGGGCGTGATCCGTGTCCGGCTCCGGCTCACCGATCTCGTCGACGGCGTGCCGAAGCGCCGCAACTAGCCTTCCGACGCTCTCCCCGGCGCGCTCTCCGATCCCGAACACGGCGACGACCACCGTCTCACCGGCGAGCTCCAGGTTGATGTCGTCCAGGTCTCGCAGCAGCGCCGCCATCCGGTGGCCGGTCACGCCCGTCGCCCGGACGTCGATCGCGAGCCGCAGGGGGTCGTACGCGTGCACCCCCGGCGTGGCGGCGAGACGCTCGTCGAGCACATCGAGCCCCAGGATCTCCCGGATCTCGGCACGCGCACGCTCCAGACCGCTCACGGTCTCCGCGAGCAGCTCGGGCCCGTCGACCGCGGCATGGCGCCGCGCCGCGTCGAGCGAGCCCGCGAGCAGGGCGTTCGGACTGGTGGACTCGACGAGCGTCACCGAGCGATCGACCACCTGCTCGTCGATCCGCCCACCCTCTCCGAGGTGGAGGATCGCGGACTGGGTGAGGCTGCCGACCAGCTTGTGCACCGACGACAGCACGACGTCCGCGCCGCATTCGAGCGCCGACGCCGGAAGCCGGTCGCTGAACCGCAGGTGGGCGCCCCACGCCTCGTCGACGAGGAGCGGGACGCCGCGGGCGTGGGCGACGTCGGCGAGACCGGAGACGTCGGCGACCGCACCGAAATACGTAGGGGAGACGACCATCGCGCCGACGGCGTCGGCGGCTCCGGCCAGCGCGGCATCGAGCGCCTCGGGCGTGACGCAGTGGGCGATGTCCAGCTCGGCGTCGACCACGGGGGCGATGAAGGAGGGCTCCAGGCCGGCGAGGATCAGCCCGTCCACCGTGCTCGAGTGGACGTTGCGCTGCACGACGACCCGCCGGCCGGTGTGGCGCAGCGCGAGGCACGCGGCGTGGTTGCCCTGGGAGGCGCCGTTGACCAAAAACCAGCTCCTGCGCGCGCCCCACGCCTTCGCCGCGAGCTGCTGCGCGCGGGAGAACGGCGTCGGCTCCGGTCCCGCGTCGATCCCCTCGATCAGGGCGGGGATGTCGTGCTCGAGCGCCGCCATGCCGAAGGCCTCGGCGAGGACGGGGTCGGCGGCTGGGCCTCCCTTGTGGCCGGGGACGTGGAAGCGTCCGGGCTCCCGGGCCGCGTACTCGATCAGCGCCTCGAGGTAGGGCGCCTCCCGCTGCTCGGGGTCTACCTCTCCGCTGCGGCCGGATTCGCGGCTGCGTTGAGAGAGCTTCTCCACCCGGCCGAGTCTAGACCGGCTGGATTGCGGTCGGCCAGCACTCGATGAGGCCCACGACTCGCTTGCTAGCCTTGCCGCGTCGGCGATGAACGACGACGACCACCCTCCGAGTCCGCGGCGACTCGCAGGTCATCCGTTGTGATACCTGCATGCCTGGCCCGGGCGCTCCGTCGGCGTAGCCGTTGAGCGTAGTCCTGCTGATCCTGGTGTTCGCGCTCGTTCTCGTGAACGGGTTCTTCGTCGCCGCCGAGTTCGCGATCGTGCGATCTCGCCGCGCTCGCATGGAGCAGCTCGCCGACGAGGGCAACCGCGGGGCGCGACTGGCCCTCGAGCAGATCGACCATGTGGACGTCTATGTCGCGACCTCCCAGGTTGGGATCACACTGGCCTCGATCGGAATCGGCTTCCTGGGCGAGCCCGCGATCGCGGACCTGATCAAGCCGCTGATCGACGGCGCCCTCGGGCACGGGCTCGCGCTCGCGATATCCCTGGCGATCTCCTACACGATCGTGACCCTCCTGCACGTGATCCTCGGCGAGCAGGCCCCCAAGATGCTGGGCATCGCCCGTGCCGAGGCGCTGCTGCTCGCGATCTCGCGACCCCTGCGCTTCTTTCGCTCCGCCTTCCACCCGCTGATCGTGGTGACCAACCGGCCCGCGCAGTTCCTGGTCACGAAGCTGTTCAGGGTCGAGATCTCGAGCGAGGAGGAGACGAGCCCGGAGGAGCTCCGGCTGCTGATCACCCGCGGGGCCCAGCGCGGCCGCCTCGACCCCGGCGAGGCCGTGATGCTGTCGGGCGTCTTCCACCTCCACGAGCAGGAGGCGCGCGAGGTGATGACACCGATCCCCGCCGTGGTCACCGTCGACGCCTCGGACAAGGTCGAGCGGGCGCTGCGGCGCTGCGTGTCTTCGGGTCATACGCGCCTGATGGTGATCGAGGACGACAACCCGGACCGCGTCAAGGGGATCATCCACAACAACAGCCTCGTGCGCCTCTACATGCAGGAGGGCCCGGATGCGTCGATCGAGCCGGCGGTCAGCGACGCTTGGATCGTTCCCGAGACGAAGCCCCTCGACGACCTGCTCGCCGAGCTCCAGCGCCAGCAGATCTACATGGCGGTCGTCGCCGACGAGTACGGCCGCACGGTGGGGATCGTGACCGTCGAGGACATCCTCGAGGAGGTGGTGGGCGAGATCGAGGACGAGACCGATGCTCACACCAGCGCCCTGCGCCGGCTGACCAACGGCGACTGGTACGTGCGCGGCCACGTCCCGCTCGGGGATCTCGTCGACGTCGGCATCGAGCTTCCGGTCGAGACCGATGCCTACAACTCGGTCGGCGGCTACGTGTTCGGCGAGCTCGGCCGGCTGCCGAAGCGGGGAGACGTGATCGAGGCCGACGGCTACACGATCCGGGTCGAGTCGGTGCGCGAGAACCGGATCGTCGCCGTGCGGATCCACCCGCCCGCCAGGGAGCCCGTTGTCGACCACGAGGCTCCCCAGCCGGGCCGCAACTAGCGGCCAAACCGGCGACGGCTTCCGTCCGTGCCCGCCTCTAGCTTGCGGAAGCACCTGAGAGCGACGAGGCGAGGAGGCCGGGATGTGGATCGTCCGGCTCACGGACAAGCAGCTTGAGGTACTGAGGGCGTTGCTCCGGGCACAGGAGCACCTCGGCCCGGCGCTCCAGCGGTCGCTCCAGGCGCTCGACCTGGCGCGATGGGATGAGCTCCCGGAGGCCGAGCTCCCGTGGGAGGAGGTGGCGCGGACAGCGAAGCACCAGGGAGTGTCCGAGGCCGACGTGGTGTGGGACCTGTGCGGCGCCCGCCCCGAGCCGGCGCGTGCCCCCGCCAGCCGCAAGCCCCGCCGCAAGGGCAAGGCGCGCACCCGGAAGACCTAGTATTCGTAGAACCCGGCGCCGCTCTTGCGGCCGAACCGGCGCTCGCCGACGAGCGCGCGCAGGAGCTGCGGCGGCGCGTGACGTTGTTCATTCGTCTCGTCGTGCAGCGCCTCGCCGATCGCCATCGCCACATCGAGGCCGACGAAGTCGAGCAGCTTCAGGGGGCCCATCGGATGCGCGGCGCCCCGTGTCATGCAGGCGTCCACGTCCTCGGCAGACATTCCCGTCGACTCCAGCAGCCGCACGGCGTCGAACAGGTACGGGAACAGCAGCCGGTTGACGACGAAACCCGACTGGTCCGGGACCTCGATCGGGGTCTTGCCGAGCCGGGCACACCACGCGCGAGCGCGCGCCGCAACGCCGGGGCGCAGCCCCTCCGGGAGGCACAGCTCGACCAGCTCCATGCGCGGCACCGGGTTGAATACGTGAAGGCCGAACAGGCGGTCGGCGTTCCCGCTGCGCTCGGCCAGCTCGCCGATGCGCAGGCCCGACGTGGTGGTGGCGAGGTCCGCGTCGGCGCACGCCACGGCCAGGGAGGCGAGCAGCTCGACCTTCGTCTGCAGGTCCTCGACGATCGCCTCGACGACGAGGTCGCCGTCGACCAGGTCGTCGACGTCGGTCGTCACCCGGATGCGGCCGGGGTTGCCGTCATCGAGCTTCCCGGCCAGGGACTGGGCCTGCTCCTCGGCCCGCCACGCCGACGCGTCGCTGCGGGCCAGGAGATGGACGTCGCCGGCGACGCTCGCGGAGGCCGCGAGGCCGCAGGCGATCACCCCGCTGCCGGCGATCGCCGGCCGCTCGTATCCCTCGTTGCTCACGGC
>Ga0299907_10003328_pt1 | contig 10258 bp, 8 predicted proteins | sample RVTome_16_FD_198680 | JGI IMG/M metagenome (GOLD analysis project Ga0299907, IMG submission 198680) | Soil microbial communities from uranium-contaminated site in the Upper Colorado River Basin, Wyoming, United States - RVT152D67 (version 2) ... | reverse complement strand
CGCTTCGTGCCGAGCAAGGGACGCAAAGTCAGGGCCGCGCGGATCGGCCAAACCGAGCTTGACGCGATGTGGCCGGCGCCCGGGCAGGGCGTCGACCTCAACCGCCCGACCATCCTGATCGCCCGGCGCCGGTGCTGGCGCTCGACATCATCGAGGACGTGCTGCAGCCGCTGATCGCCTTCATCGTCGAGGAAGGCGACCGCGACTTCGAGAACTGGAACGGCCACATGCCGTCCTACCAGCACCTGCTGCAGCGGATCGGCGAGTACCGCCGCGTGATCATACCTCGGCCTCATTCTGCCGCAGGCGGAGCTCAATGCGCTCGACGCCGCTTTCCAGGCGGTCATCGACAAGCTGCGCGCGCTCGATCCCGAGCAGCTCGTGGTCGAAGCGGTCCAGCCGGTATTCGACGCGCAGGTACGACCGCTGGTCGATGCCTTCGACCTGACGCCGGTGTTCGACGCGCTGATCGATGCCCTGCGCAACCTGGATGAGGAGCTGAAGGCGGAACTCGGGCAGGTCAACACGGCCTACCAGGCGCTGCGCGCGGCACGGCCGGGCGCGTCGGCGGCCACCTCGTCCGCCGCGTCGCTCTAGGTAGGGAACGAGAACGCGCATGACCCTCGGCGCCACCCTACTGCATTCCGAGACGCTCCGCCGCCCGCCGCCGTCCGCGGCCGGCGCGCTGGCACAGGACGTCCTGCGGCTGAGCGCGATCATCGCCGAGGACGCCGCGGCCGAGGGGCCGATGGCGCGTGCCCTGGAGCAGGCGATCGCGGCGCTGGGCGATGCGGTGCGGGCGCAGGTGGAGCCGCGGCTGGCGGTCGTCCAGCGCAAGCTGCGTCAGCGGCTGAATGGGCCGCGTCGCGAGCTCGCCGATCTCGCGGCGGCGTTCGAGGCCGCGGGCCAGGAGCCCGCGGCTATCGTTGCGCTGCTGCGGAGGCTGATCGGGCAGCTTGCGGCTGCCGCCGGGTCGTTGACCCTAAACCGGCTCCGGCAGGAGGTGCAGGTCCTCGCCGACATCCTGGAAGGCGACCTCGGGATCGGTCCGGCATTCCTTGCCGAGCTCGGCCTCGCCCTGCTCGACGACCTGCGTGACCGCTGGCAGGTGGTCGACGCCCGCAGCGACCCCGCACTGCGCCGCCGGCTGCGGATCGCAGGGAGCGTCGTGGCGCGCATGCGGCAGCGGGTGGACCGCTACGAGCCGCCGCGTCTCGAGGTCGAGGTCCTGGCGAGAGCGATCCATCGCTGGCTCCAGGACGCCGGGGTCAATGGTGTGCTCGCGCAGGCCCGCTGTGCGCTCGACGCCATGGAGCAGGCGGCGGCAGCGGCGCAGGCGGCCGGCCAGGCGGTGTCACCGGGGCCGGCTGAGCCGGTCGGCGCGGGCATCGTGCCGCTTCCGAACGCAGCGGAATACGCGTGGTACGCGAGCTGGCTGCTCAGCGACGAAGACCTCCCGCTGCTCGGCATCGGCGACATTGAGCGGCCGCGGCAGTTCGTGCTCCGCTTCAAGACTCCCGCCGGCGATACCGAGCGGTTGCTGCGCGGCCGCTTCGGCGATCCTGTGCGGGCGACGATCGACGCTTATGACGGAGTGGACGACCCGTCGCGTGAGCTCATGCTGGTGCTGCTCGCCGCGCTCAACGTCGAAATGCAGCGGGGGCCGATCTACGACGGCGAGGTCATCCGGGATGTCACGCTGAGCGAGGATCTGGAGAAGCTGGAGCTCGAGTTCCGCGCGAGTCAGCGCCTGTTTCATTACAACCGTGCGTTCCTGGAGCGGGCGCTGGCACCCGACCTCGGCTCGCCGCTCGGCGGCTTCGTCCGGGGGCTCCTCGACTTCTTCGGTTGGCCACGCAACCAGCTCTTTGTGACCGGCGACCGGCGCTTCGTCATCTGCGACGACAAGCCTCTGATCATGGGCGAGAACCTCAAGTGGACCGACGCGCCGATCTTCGAGGCTGGGACGAATGGCCAGCTATGGTTCAAATTCGAGCACATCTCGCCTGCCGTCTGCGAAGGCTTCGCGCAGCACCTCGCGTGGTCGGGCGAGGCGGCGAAGGCGGTGTGGCACCTTATCACGCTGCCGCCCGGCCATGCCGGCGGCGGCGGCGGCGTCAGCGCCGTCGAGTTCGCCGACTCGCTGCAGCAGTTGCTGTTCGGCAAGCCCTTGAGCGGCCATCTCCTGGAGCAGGACAACGTCTGGCGTGAGGTCGTCAGGTGGCTCGACTCGGGTCTCGGCCTCAAGGCCCTCGGCACCGTCGGCGGGTCCTTCTCAGGCTTACACACGGCGGGGCCGGGTGGTCCCGCTTTCGTGTTCTGGTTCATGGTTTTCTTGGGCGATCTGGTGCGCACGGTCGGACCGAGCCTGCAGGTCAACACCGTCCGAGACGTCATCCTCTCCTTCATCACGTTGCTCAACTTCCGCGGCCCGCGCGACGCGCCTTCGACCCTGCCCTCGCAGCCGGCACGCAACCACGTGAAGCAGGACCCGATCGTCTCGCTGTCCGATTCGCTGTTCCTGCTGCTGCTGGTGTCGCTGTACAAGCGTGACGACTACTCGATCGAGGTCTTTTCGGAGAAGTTCGTCGACGTCTTGCCCCACTGGCTCGGCGGCTCGGTCGGGCTCGGCCTCGCCTCCGGTCTGTCGGGAGGCCTGTTCGCCCAGATCACCGCCTGGGCCGAGGACTGGGACCGGCTCGGCAAGACGATCGGCTACTCGATGCTGAGGATGGGCCTGCTGTTCTGGCCCATGCTCTACCTGACCAGAGAAAACGACACCGACGGCGGCCGCTATCGCCCGGGTGGCGGTCGCCTGGCCGGCTACCCACCGCGCGACAGTTCACCCTACCGCCTGCCCTACGCCGCTCGTGATGCGCGCTACGTCAGCCAAGCCAACCTCGGCTTCTGGAGTCACAACTTCATCAGCGGCCCTCACCAGGTCTACGCTTACGACTTCGGGCACGACTTCCGTGAGCCGATCACCGCCGTCCGGGCCGGCACGATCGTCGACTTTGAAGAGGGGCAGCCGGACAGCGGGGACGATCCGAACTGGATCGTCATCCGACATGCCGCCCCGATCGATCCGATGCACGACGTGTTCGCCGGCGGTCCAGTGCAGACTTACAGCCGTTATCTCCACCTTGCGACCAACGGCGTCACCGACGCTTTCGGCGGCACGACCCCGGCGGTCGGCGACGCGGTCATCCGCGGGCAGGAGATCGGGCTGGCCGGCGACACCGGCAACAGCGCGCACAACCACGTGCACCTGTTGATCCATCCTGACGACGGTAGCGGGAATCCGAATCTCGACGTCTCGATTCCCTTCGTCTTCGGCGACGTGCCGAAGGACGGCGTGCCCAAGAGCCTCCAGTGGTATCGGTCGGGGAACGCGTGATGGTCTTCGGGCTGTTGGATCGGGGAGGCCCCAGCGAGGCCATCGTCGCCAAGCCCGCGGTCGGGCTACGTTTCAGCGCGGGTGGTGGGGGCGGTCCCGGCGGCGTCGCCGGCGGCCTCGCCGATGCCGCATCGGCTGCGCTCGGCATCGGCGGTGGGACCGCGCCTCTGGTCGATAAGCTCGTATCGCTGCGGGTGCGCCGGGGTCTTGCGCCGCAGGTGGATTTCGTCGAGCTATTGATCGCGCCGCGCGACTGGGCAGCCTCCGACTTCACGCCACCCCTTGCGGTCGGCAACATCGGCGTCGTCGAGCTCGGCCTGGCCGCCGACGGCTTGGTGAAGGTCTTCACCTGCGAGGTCGACGCGATCGAACTGCGTGGCGCCGGCCTGTTGCGTGCCACTGCGACCAACGGTGGGCGGAAACTCGCCCAGCTCCGGCTGAACCAGAGCTACACCAACCAGAAGCCGGGCGACATTATCGCCGACCTCGCCGGTGCGGCCGGCGTCGACGCCACCGACGCCAGCGGCGCGGGCGAGGCCCTGCCGCGCTACGCCATCGACGACCGGCAGCCGATCTACGACAGCATCGCGGAGCTCGCGGTCGCTGCCGGTCGCCTTGCCGCCTTCGACGCAGACGGGAAGCTGGCGCTGCTCGACCATGCCGCGCCTGGAGAGGTTGCCGCGACGCTCGTCTACGGCACCGACATCGTCGACTTCGTCCTGGCCGACCGCAGCGCCCATGCCGGCGAGATCACGGTGCAGGGCGCGGGTGCGCCGGACGCCGCCGGAAACAACACCTGGGCTTGGCTACGCAAGGAGGTCGGCCCCGACGGCGCGGTGACCGGAGAGGGACCCCTGAAGCGTCGCTACGCCGCGCCAGGCGCGCGCAGCCCCGAGGCGGTGGCGCAGCGTGCCGCGAGCGCGGTCCAGGCGGCCGAGCGGGTGCGCAGCCTCAGCCGGCTCCGCGTCCACGGCGCCCCCGGGCTCGCGCCCGGCTCGCTGGTCGCCGTCGAAAACGTGCCGGGAGGCCTCGGCAATGGCGAGTACGTCGTGACCCGCCTGCAGCACGGCTTCGACGCGGAGACCGGGTTGGTGACCGACCTTTGGGTCAGCCGCCTGGGCCAGGGCGGGGATCTGCTGGGCAGCCTGCTCGGCGCGATCGGAGGCCTCCTGTGAACCCGAACATCTTCCACGACCTGCGCCGCATGGTGCGCGAAGAGATGGCCCGGCTGCACCTGCCCGAACTGGCTGTCGTTCAGGAGCAGCATCCCCACGCGAGCGCTGGCGACGATGACAACTACGCCTGCACCATCCGTCTGCGGGAGACCGGGCTGGTGCTGAAGCGGGTGCCGGTCGCGACGGCGCGCGTCGGTCTGACCGCCATTCCGCAGGTCGGCGACCTCGTGCTGGTTCAGTACCTCGGCGGCGACGTCAACGCACCGGTCATCACCGGCAGCCTCTACAACGATCAGGACCGGCCGCCGCTGAACGAGGACGGCCAAGCGGTGCTGAACCTGCCGGCGGACAGCGAGGACGGCATGCGGCTGGAGGTCAACAGCGCTTCGGCGGTCTCGACGCGCCTGACCATCGGCAGTTCGCTGGCGGTCGATCTGCAGGACGACGATCCCGTGGTGCACATCGACGTCGGCGGCGGTTCCGCCGAGCTCATCATCGAGAGCGACGGCACTGTCACGATCAAGAGCAGCCGCGGCCTGAAGCTCGAAGGCGGCGCGGTCGAGATCAAGGGCACGACCATCAGGGCCGAGGCGGACGGCGAGATGACGCTGAGGGGCGCCATCATCAACCTCAACTGACCACCGGGGGAGGCGAATCGGGTGGGCCAGCCGGCGGCGAAACAGGGCGATCAAATCGTGGCCACGGACATCCACATCGTGATGATCCCGACGCCCGGAGGGCCGGTGCCGACCCCGCTGCCGCACCCCTTCACGGGGCAGCTCGACAGCGAGCTCAGCAGCGACGTCAAGATCGAAGGCAAGCCGGCCGCGACCCAGGGCAGCAAGGCCAGCAACCTCCCGCCGCACATCCCGCAGGGCGGGCCGTTCCAGACGCCGCCCAAGGACAAGGGCGAGGTGCTGATCGCCAGCACGACCGTGATGATCAACGGCAAAGGGGCGGCGCGGAACGGCGACGTCGCGCTGACCTGCAACGATCCGGCCGATCTACCGGCGGGCCAGGTGATCGCGGTCTCGATGGTGATGATCGGGGGCTGAATGGACGATCCTCAACTCCTGACCGACGTTGCGCTCGAGCTCGTCGACAGCCGCGCCCTGTCGATCTACCGCGTGCGGCGATCGCAGCGGCGGCTGACCTCGGCGGGACGCAGCGTGCGGGTCACCGACTTCGACCGGGTCAGCGGCCGCGACAACCTCGGCCAGGCGATGACCGTCCGCCTCCTGACGCCGCGCGGCGAGCTCGCGGCGCTCGGACACCCGACCTACGGCTCCCGCCTGCACGAGATCGTAGGAGCGCCCAACACGGAGACGACGCGCAACCTGGCGAAGCTCTTCGTGATCGACGCGCTCAAGCAGGAGCGGCGGATCGACACGATCAACGCGGTCGACGTCGAACCCCATCCAACCGATCGCTTCGCGATCACCATCCGGATCGAAGTCAAACCGGTCGGCGCGGACACCCTGCTCGCGCTAGCTCCCTTCGTGCTCGAGCTCTAGCGAGGCGCCGCCGTGCCTGTGAGACGACGCGACTACCCCGAGGTTCTCGACAACGTGCTGACCGCGCTCGTCGGCGGCGTGGCGGCAGAGCGGCATCCCTTCCCGCCGCTGGGCGAGGCGACGCCGCCGCGCCATCTGCTGGAGCAGCCGGAAGCGCGGCAGATCGTCTCCGTCTTCGGCTTCCTCAGCGGAGCGTCCCACCGCTTCCGGGACACCGTGGATTTCGAGCTCGCCGGGGACGGCCAGACCCTGATCTGGCGCCAGGGTGGCCAGCAGCCCGACGCGGGATCGCTGATCCACGTCAACTACCTCCGCAAGGACGACCCGCCGACCCTGACCGACCTCGAGATCGGCGGCGTGGCGCGCACCATCGTTCAGTCGGTCGGGCTCGAGATCGCGCGTCTCTACGCGCAGCTCGAGGCGGTGCACCGGGCCGGCTACATCGACACCGCAACCGGGAGCGAGTTGGACAAGGTCGTGGCGCTGCTGGGCATCCGCCGGGTGCCGGCCGACCGGCCGACCGCCAAGCTCCGTTTCAGCCGCGTCGGCGGAACGCCCGGCGCGATCACCATTCCCGCGGGCACCCGCGTGATCGACGAGAAGGTCCAGGTCGAGTACGAGGTGGTTGAAACCGTCACCATGGCGCAGACCCAGAACAGCATCACGGTGTCCGCCCGCGACGTCGAGCCGGCGAACGATCCGGTTGACGCCAATGTCCTGGCAGTGCTTGCCGTGCCGATCGCCGGAATCGCCGGCGTGGTCAATCCGGCGCCCGCCATCCGGGCGGCCGAGGCCGAGACGGACGAGGAGTTGAGAACGCGCGCGCGCACCTTCCTGCACGGCAGCGAGCGGGCGACCCTCGGGGCGCTGCGCCACGCCCTGGCGCGCCAGCAGGTCGAGGCGGACATCGAGGAGCCGGCCGGGGAACCGGGGTTGGTGCGTGTGACCCCGCACCTCGACAGCTTGACGCCGGAGCGGGCCGAACAGCTGCGCAGTGCCCTGAACGACGTGCGGCCGGCCGGGGTGGTGGTTGACCTGGCGGCGCCTCTGGCCCCCGCGCGCGTCGACCTGGAGATCGAGATCACCTCTCGCGTCGGGCTGCAGGCGACCGATCTCGCCGCCGCGCACGCCGAGGTCCGCACCCGCATCGAAACGTACTTCGAAGATCTTCCGGCGCGCGAGGATGGCAGAGTCAATCGGCTCGTCGGCACGATCCTCGCTGTGGAAGGCATCGAGGATGTCGCTCTGCTGAGCGCGACGGTGACCGAGACGGCGGACGGGAGCACGACGCTTGAGGATCGGCTGGATCTCGCGGCGGGCATCATCGCCCTGGCCGACCTTCCGACGGTCCTCGGCGAGCTTAGCATCGCCGACCGCAACCTGCCGACGACCGTCAACCTCGTGATCAACTTCCCTTCGGGCGAGGCGGCACCGGACGAGACAGCAGTCGTCGCCGCTCTGGAAGCCGCCCTTGCCTACCTCGAGGAGGCGGCGCAGTCCGACATCGACCCAATGGATGCCGCCGCCCTTGCACGGCGCACACTCAGCTTTGGGAAGATCCTGTTCGTCCTGCCGGCTCCGGTCGGTCCCGGCGGTACGCTCGCCGCGCTGGAAGGGCCGGGGCCGGCGCCGACCTTGCCGACCACCGCCGAGGTGGCGCCCTATCAGGTGTCCGCCTTCGTGGCGCAGGCGAACGGGCTGACCCGAACGCTGACGGCCGACGGCGACGCCTACCAGCTCACAACGCGCGAGCGGCTGCTGCTGGACGCGGTGACCATCGCGGTCGAGGACTAAACATGCCGAGCGCGGAACGCATCCGGCAGACGCTGCCCTCGCTCTTTCGTCCGGAGCCCGACGCGCCGGCGACCGACCTGCTCGCACAGCTCGTCAAGGCGATTGGCAGCGTGCTCGACGGCATCAGCGTCGAGGCCGGCGAGGTCATGCAGGCCCACTGGTTCCGCTATGCCGACAGCGCGCTGTTCAGTGCTTACGCAAGCCGGAGCCGGCAGATCGAGGGGGCGCGGCCGCTGTTGCCGGGCGATCCCGAGGTCGCGGACTTCCCCTACCTCAGCGATCTGCCGCGCATCGCCGCCCTGTTCGACCTCTTGCCTTGGCGCGAGCCACTGCAGGAGCGCGAGCGGGTCGAGGACTTCCGGCGGCGCATAGAGCGAGCGGTGCGGCTCTACGGCGACGGGCTCGGCACACGGGAAGCGCTGCGCCGCGTGACCCTGGCATCGCTCGCTCCGGCCGACCGCGACGCCGCGCCGGGGCTGCGCGAGCGCGGCTTCACGATCGAAGAGTTCGCCCCGGCGAACCCGGTTCTGCAGCAGGCTAAGCAGCCGGGGCTGCCGGCCGACGCGGTCGGGCCGTTGATGCGCTGGAGCGTGGACAGCCTCGCCCTGCATCCGACTCTGCCGGAGATCGTGGTCGCGGGCGTGGCACCGGTCCCGAATGAGGTTGATCCGACCGAGTTGCCGCTGATCGAGCGCTTCGATCCCGCGAGCGGCACCGGCGTTGGCATTGCCTACCAGGGCACCCTCGCACCGGGCGTCGCCCTGTCGCTGGCCGCCGCCTACAGCTCCTGGCTTGCGACAGCGGACGGTGTGTCGGGGTCGCGTCACGAGCCCAGCGACAGCGCGCCCGCGGACTCGACCGCTTCGGGACCCTGGAGCGCGGTGGCGGGCGGACCGCCGGGAACGATCGTCGCCTTTGCGCAAGGTCCGGCTGGTCACCTCTGGGCAGCGACCAACGATGGCGCCGGGGCGCTCTGGCGCTTCGACGGCAGCGCGTGGAGCGAGGCTCTTTCGGGGTTGCCGGAGCTGCGCTGCCTCGCCGTCGACGAACAGGATCTGCTGCTCGGCTTCGCCACCGGGATCGCGCGTCTGCCGCTTTTGGTAGCGCCGCTGGCAGCCTCTCCCGACCCTGCGGGTCTGTCCGGGCCGGCCGTCAACGCATTGGCCAGGATGCCGGACGGCACTTGGCTGGCGGCGACGGGGCAGGGGGCGGCTCGCCTGAACGGGGCCGACGCTCTGGAGTTCTTCGGCCCGGGCGCGCGGCCGGAGACCGAGACGCCGCTGTTCGCCGTATACCTCGACGGCGACGGCACGGTGTTCTTCGGCGGCGAGCGCGGCCTGTTCCGCCTGTCCCCGCTTGACGGCAGCTGGACCGTCTATCGCGGCGCCGCGGCGGACGAGACGGAGCCGGACTGGCAGGCCTGGGATCCGGACGGCGACGCCCTGCCGGCGGATGCGGACATTCTCCTGCCGACCGTGCTCAGCATCCGGCGCGGCGCCGACCAGGGGCTGTGGCTCGGCACTGAGCGAGGGATCGCGCGCTACCGTGCCAAGCGGCGGCGCAACACCTACGCGACGCTGCTCGAGGCGTGGCCGCAACTCGGTGGCGTTGCGGTGCGCGCGATCGAGGAGGACGAGCGCGGTCGGGTCTGGTTCGGCACTGAGCGCGGGCTGTTCCTGTTCGACGAGACGGACTGGCGTCAGGCTCAGGGCGGCGCGCTCGTCCGCCTGCCACGCGTCGAGGAGGGTGCGCTGGCCTTCACCGCCTGGCGTTTTCACCGCGGCGACGACGTCTGGCAGGCCTTCGAAGCGGGCTCGGCCGCAGGCTTCGTGCCCCAGACGCCCGATGCCCTGGGCACGGAGGAGCCGGCGGTTCGCGCGATCGCCTGGACCGATGGGGTCGCGATTCGCTTGGGCAGCTTCGACGGCACCCGCTTCACGCCCGACGAGGAGGCGACGCCCGACCCGGTTGCTGTGCGCTACAAGCCGGACCCGCGCACCGTCGTGACCGGCGGTATTCCGGCTGTGCCGCGCCTGCCGGCCGGCATCTCGCACTGGCGCTACCTGGCGCAGGAGTCCGGGCCGCAACCGACGCCGTCCGGCTTCCCGGCCTGGACGCGGGAGGGCCGGCTGCTGCCCCCGCCCGACCAGAGTCTGGCGCCCTTCGAGGGGCGCTACCTTGATGCGAATACGGTGGCCGACTTCGACAAGGTCTTCGCCTTCTGTCCCGCGGCCACGGTGTGGATGCGCTAGGCGCCGCGCGCCACCCACTCGGTTACCGTGCGGCTGGAGCGCACAGGGGCGGGAGAGGTGATCAACGGCGCCGTTCTGGATCGCCTGTGGGTCGGCCTGAACCGCGTTCGGCCGGCGGGGGTGGCC
>Ga0299907_10003326_pt1 | contig 10260 bp, 11 predicted proteins | sample RVTome_16_FD_198680 | JGI IMG/M metagenome (GOLD analysis project Ga0299907, IMG submission 198680) | Soil microbial communities from uranium-contaminated site in the Upper Colorado River Basin, Wyoming, United States - RVT152D67 (version 2) ... | reverse complement strand
TAAGTGCGGTGTGTACCGCACCGAGAAGCTGCTGGTCGAGGCGCGGGACGCGGTTGCGGACCTCCGCAGGCGGGCGCAGCATCTTCGGGTGGACGACCGCGGCTGCCGCTACAACACCGACCTGGGGGAGGCATTGGAGCTCGGGTTCCTGCTCGACTGCGCGGAGGCGACCGTCGAGTCGGCGCTGGCGCGCCGCGAGACGCGTGGCGGCCACGCCCGCGAGGACTTCCCCGAGCGCGACGACGCCGGGTGGCTGAAGCACTCCTTCGCGACGCGCCCGCCGAATGCCGGCAAGGTCAGGCTGGCGTACCGGCCGGTGACAATCACGAGATTCGAGCCGAAAGCACGGACGTACTGAGGGGACCGATGGACGTCCAGCTGCGCATCCGCCGCTACAACCCCGAGGCCGACCTGGAGCCGCACTGGGAGGAGTACGCCGTCGAGGCCGAGCCGACCGATCGCGTGCTCGACCTCCTCCACCAGGTGAAGTGGTACCAGGACGGCACCCTCACCTTCCGCCGCTCGTGCGCTCACGGCGTGTGCGGCTCGGACGCGATGCTCATCAACGGCCGCAACCGGCTGGCATGCGAGTACCTCGTCAAGGACGCTGGCAGCCGGATCAGCGTCGAGGCGATCCGCGGCATGGACGTCGTGAAGGACCTGCTCGTCGACATGGAGCCGTTCTGGGAGTCGTATCGCACCGTCATGCCGTTCCTCGTCAACGACGAGGTCCCCGCCGACGGCAAGGAGCGACGCCAGTCACAGGCCGATCGCGACCGCTACGAGGACTCCAGCCGCTGCATCCTGTGCGCCGCCTGCACGACCAGCTGCCCGGTCTTCTGGTCCGACCAGCAGTACGTCGGCCCGGCGGCGATCGTCAACGCCCATCGCTTCATCGTCGACAGCCGCGACCGGGCCAAGGAGGAGCGGCTCGAGATCATGGCCGACCCCGACGGCGTCTGGCGTTGCCGCACCACCTTCAACTGCGTCGAGGCCTGCCCGCGCGACATCAACATCACCCGCGCCATCCTCGAGGTCACCTCCGAGATCGGCAAGGCCGGCATCAGTTGAAGTGGGTGGGCCGTTACGAGTTTCACCGGGTGGAAGTAACGGCCAGGCAGAGGCCCGTCAGCGGTCGTTTCAGGTCACCCCATGAAATCGGCGGTCAGGATCGGCCCGAATTGAGGCGGTCCCCGGCGGATACCTTCGCCCGATGAAACGGCAGGGCATGAGGCTCCTCATCCACACCGATGGCGCCGCGCGCGGCAATCCCGGGCCCGCCGGCGCCGGCGCGATCCTGCGCGATGCCGCGACCGGCGAGGTCGTCGCCGAGATCGCCGAGCCGCTCGGCCATGCCACCAACAACGTGGCCGAGTGGACGGCCGTGCTCCTGGCGCTCGAGGACGCGCGACGTCTCGGCGCGACGCACGTCGACCTGCGCATGGACTCCGAGCTCGTCGCACGCCAGATCAGCGGGATCTATCGGGTGAAGCACCCGGACCTCAAGCCACTCCATGCCGCTGTCATGGAGCTGCTGCGGGGCCTCGGGGGCTACACCGTCGGCCACGTGCCGCGCGACCTGAACAAGGACGCCGACCGCCTCAGCAACGTGGCGATCGACGGGGGAGAGGTCCAAGACTCGAACACCCGTTCGAATCGGCTACAATGACGATCCCTGGAGGCGGCCGGACGGCCGCGGGCGCATCGGTCGAAAGGCCGCGTCCGAGGAAAGTCCGAGCTCCATAGAGCAGGCCAGCGGGTAACGCCCGTCCGCCGTGAGGCGAGGACCAGCGCCACAGTGACGATGCCCCGGCTCGCCGGGGAGTGAAACGCGGCAAGCTCTGGCCGGAGCAAGACCGAATAGGGGAGCGCAGGCGGCTCGCTCAGCTCCCGGGTAGGTCGCACAGATGGATGGCCGTCCGTGGCCGATGACCGACATCGGCTCACGACAGAACTCGGCTTACAGGCCGCTCTCCAGGGACTCCCTCAGTCCTCGTCCTCTCGCCAGACCGAGCGTGCGGTGCAGGCGTTGCAGACGGGTCGAGCCTCGTCCATCGTGCCGAGCGGGAGCGGATGCTCGACGCCGCCGAGCAGGCAATCGACCTGGACGCTGGGTGGGTCGCCCGGGAGGATGCTGACGAAGCGGACCGAGCAGCGGCGGATGCGACCGGATCGCGGGATCGGTCGGCGCTCTTCGCTCCCCTCGATCGGGTTCAGCGCCATGGGTCAGTCCTCGGCCGTGGTGCGGTGCGTGTCCTGCTCGCGGATCGTCAGCCGCAGGCTATCTCGCGTGGCGTCCTGTCAACAATGGCGCGTTCGTACCATCGGCCCGGAGCCGGCGGACGTCTCGCGGCCGGGCGTGCACGAGCGCTAGACTCACTCGGGAACGCCGTTCGCGGCGAGGGGGCATGCAGGAGGGGCCGTGTTCGGACGACGCAAGCGTGAGGAGGCCGTGGCCGCCGAGGCCGCACGAGAGGCCGAGCGCCGTGCCCTGTTCGCCAAGCTCGCCGAGCGCCCGGAGCACGTCTGCCCGTTCCTCGGCCTGGCCGGTGAGCGCGCCGGATACGTGGACGGCGTCAGCGACGAGCACCGCTGCTTCGCGTTCGGTGACCCCGCGCCGTTGTCGGCCGAGCAGCAGACGCGCGTCTGCCAGGAGCGGGGCTACGGCAACTGCCCGCGCTACCTGCGCGGCGTGCTCGTCATCCCGACCGAGGAGCTCGAGGCCCTGCGCCGCCCGCGGGCGGCCGGGCCGTTGCCGCCGCCACCTCCGCCGACACGACCGGTCGCCGAGCGCGAGCGCCCACGGCGTGGCGCATCACCGATCCTTCTCCTGGTCGCCGCCATCGTCCTGCTCGTCGGCGGGGTCGGGGCATACGTCTTCCTCGGCCTCGACGACAACGGCATCGCGGTCGACCCGAGCCCGAGCGCCACCGCGACCGCGACCCCCGAGCCGACCGTGTCCGCCACGGCGAGCGCCACGTCCGAGGCGACCGCGACCCCCGAGCCGACCGCGACACCGGTCCAGGGCACCGGCCCGGCGACTCCGACCCCCGAGCCGACGCCCGCGGCGGGGGACGAGTTCGCGTTCTACGAGGTCGCGGTCGGGCCGGAGGGGTACACGCTCTACTCGCTCAACGCGAACGGCGCCGTGAGCGACACGACCCGGGACGCGTCGTTCGCGAACTTCTCGTACGCCCGCGTCGCGCCGCGCGAGGGGAACGACGACCGCGTCTACTGGGAGACCCAGGACGGCGACCTCACGGGCTGGTCGTACCGCTACCCCGACAGCGGAGACTTCCGCGTCCGTGCCGTCTTCCGCAACTCTGAGGGGGAGCGTCGCTCCGAGTACCTCAGCGAAGATGAGCTGACGGAGATGCCCGAGGCGACCCCAGCGCCCTAGGCGGAAGCCGCCGCTCCCGACGCCGCCCCGGCCCAACGCCGGCGCCGCAGCCCCACCGATGCCGCAGAAAACCCCTTGACGGGTGGCGCTTGCCCTGTATAGTGGCGGCCGGTGGTTCCAAATGGGGCCAAATGGGGACTAGTGGTGATCGACAGGCCAGATGGATCGGGCGTCATTCCTCACCGGCGAGTTCCGGCACGCATTGGACGACCGTGGCCGCGTGGCGGTCCCGGTTCGGTTCCGGGCGCGGCTGGCGCAGGGCGCCACCCTGGCTCGCTGGCTGGACGGCTGCCTGGCCATCTTCCCGGCGGACACCTGGGAGGAGCTGGCGGCTCGGATTCAGGGCCTGCCAACGACGAATGCGGCCGCGCGACAGTTCGGCCGTTTCATGAGCTCGGGGGCGGTCGAGGTCGAGCTCGATCGTCAGGGGCGGGTCCTCGTCCCGAGCTACCTGCGCGAGTACGCCGGCCTGACCGAGAGCGAGGTGGTCGTGGTCGGCGCGCTGAACCGGCTCGAGATCTGGGCAGCGGCACGGTGGCAGCCATATCGCAAGCAGATCGAGGACGCGCCGGAGGCACTCGCCGAACACCTCGCCGACCTGGGCATCTGAGGGTGCCCCGGCCATTGATGCGTCTCCGGGCCGCTCGGCCCGCCGTCCGACAAGAGAGGTGCAGCGCCGCATGGGAGAAGGGCACCTGCCGGTCCTCGTCGACGAGGTTCTCACCTCGCTCGCCGTGGGTCCCGGCAGCTCCGTGGCGGACTGTACGGTCGGCGGCGGTGGGCACGCCGAGCGGCTCCTGGAGACCACGTCTCCCGGTGGCCGCCTGCTCGGCATCGACGCCGATCGGGCGGCCATCGAGGAGGCGGAACGCGTCCTCTCGCACTTCGGGGACCGCGTGGTCCTGCGTCACGCGAATTTCGAGGCCGTCTACGACACCGCGACCGATACCGGCTTCGTCCCCCTGGACGCCGTCCTCTTCGACCTCGGCCTCAGCAGCTACCAGCTTGCCGATCCGCGCCGGGGATTCAGCTTTGCGGCCGATGCGCCGCCGGACATGAGATTCGATGAAGAAGCTGGTCTTTCGGCTCTCGAGCTCATTGAGCGCTCCTCGGAGCGAGAGCTCGCTGGAATCCTCGCGACGTTTGGTGAGGAGCGCCGTGCAGTCCGCATCGCGAAGGCGATCCTGGCGGCGCGTGCGGAGGGTCGGCTCATGACCGCGTCCGACCTTGCCGCCGTCGTCGCCGCCGCCGCCCCCGGGCGTCCGGGCGGCGCGGATGCCGGCCGCATCCACCCGGCCACCCGCACGTTCCAGGCCCTCCGCATCGCCGTCAACCGCGAGGTCGAGGTGCTCGGTGCCGGCCTCGCCGGGGCGCTGGCCGCACTCCGGCCGGGTGGGCGGATGGCCGTCATCAGCTACCACAGCCTCGAGGACCGGATCGTCAAGCGGTTCGTGGCTCGGGAGAGCCGTGACTGCATCGAGGATCCTCTGCCGCCGGTCTGCACCTGCGGCCACCGCGCGCAGCTGCGCGCGGTCACGAAGGGCGTCGTCACCGCGGGCCCCGATGAGGTCCGGCGGAATCGCCGCGCGCGCAGCGCGAAGCTGCGCGTCGCCGAGAAGCTCGCCTCATGACGAGCAGCAGGAGGAGGGTCACCGTATGAGCAAGGGACGATCGCGTCACCAGGCCAGCCGGCGCCGGATGTACTCCGCGCGGCAGCGCGACCTGCGCGAGCGGCGGATGCACGCCGCCAGCGAGGAGGCCTACTGGCTGAGCGACCAGGTCGCGGCCATCGAGATCGAGGAGGGCCTCGACTTCGAGGCGCCCACCAGCTTCGCCATTTCGGCTCGCCGACGCGCCACCGCGGCCTGACCTGTAACGAAGCGAGCAGACGATGGCTGTGATCGGCGCCAGGCCGGCGACCACCCCGTGGTTCCTCGGCGGCCGGCGCACCACCCGCACCCGTCCGCGGACCCGTCCGCAGTCGGCGCGCCGCGCCCGCCGTGGGCGCACGCGGTCGCGGATCTCCGCGGTGGCCGACGTCCGGCCGCTGCTCGTGGCCATCGTGGTCGCGGCCGCGCTCGCGCTCTTCTACCTGAGCCAGTCAACGCACGTGGCGGCGACCGGCTACGAGATCGACGCGTTGGAGGCGTCGCTGGCCGAGCGGCGCGCCGAGCAGCAGCAGCTGATCTGGGCGATCGGGCAGGCGCGCTCACCGGCAGAGATCACACGCCGCGCGCGTGTCGAGCTGCGCCTGGTCCCCCTCGAGGCCGGGGCCGTCACATTCGCACCATCGGGCGAACCCGCCGATTGACCTAAGTTCCCACGGCCGATGGCGGCCGCCGCACCGGAGACCTTCATGCTCGCCAGGACCGACAGTCGTGCCCGCGCCGTGGTCCTTCTCATCGTCGCCGTCGTCGCGGCGTCGGCGATCGGTGCACGGCTGGTCTGGTGGCAGGTTGCGCAGCAGGAATGGCTGGCCACCATGGCCCTCGGGCAGCTCACCCAGCAGGAGCAGCTGCCCGCCGAGCGCGGCGAGATCACCGACGTCAACGGCGAGCTGCTCGCCACATCGGTCGAGCTCCAGTCGGTGTTCGCCACCCCGCCCACCGTGGCAGACCCGGCAGTGGCGGCGAGGACGCTGGCACCGATCCTCGACATGCCCGTCCGGGAGCTGCGAGCGAGGCTCGACAGCGAGCAGCCCTGGGTCTGGCTGCGGCGACGCGTCTCGCCGCAGGCGGCCGAGCGTATCCGCGGCCTCGACCTGCGCGGCGTCGGGATGCTTCCCGAGACGAAGCGGGTCTACCCGGTGGAGGGCGTGGCGGGCGAGACGACCATCGCCGCGCAGCTGATCGGCTTCGTCGACGTCGAGGGTCGCGGCCGGTACGGGATCGAGGAGGGCGAGAACGGGCTGCTCGCCGGCGCGCCGGGAAGCGTGACGGCGCAGGGGGACGTCATCGGCCGGCGCATCGCCGACTCGGCCACCCTGCTCGTCGAGCCGACCGACGGAGCCGACCTGCGTCTGTCGCTCGACGCCGGGGTGCAGCACCTCCTCGAGCAGGAGATGTGGCGGACCTTCCGCAAGAACAGCGCGGTCGGCGTGACCGGGATCATCATGAACGCCGAGACCGGCGCAATCCTCGGCATGGCCAGCTACCCGTCGTACGACGCGAACCAGTTCGGGACGACGGACGGCGAACGCTTCTCGAATCCGGCCGTCGCCCGACAGTACGAGCCGGGATCGGTGATGAAGGCGTTCACCGTCGCGGCCGCGCTCGACGCGGGCGCGATCACCCTGGACGACACGTTCGAGGACGACAACAACCTGCGCCTCGCCGGCGTCCGTATCCAGAATGCCGATCGCTACGACCACCCCTACGGCCATGGATCGATCACCGCCGCCGACGTGCTGGCCCTCTCGAACAACGTCGGCGCAGCGAAGATCGGCCTCGAGTTGGGCCGCCGCGAGCTTCACGAGGCGTTCGTCCGCTTCGGCTTCGGTGCCCCCACAGGGATCGAGCTGGCGGGCGAGACGACCGGGGTGGTCTGGGACCCGGACGGCCCGAACGCCTCGGGCGACCTCACCGCCGCGCAGAACGCGTTCGGCCAGGGGCTCAGCCTGACCGCCGTGCAGCTCGTGGCCGGGTACGCCTCGTTCGCCAACGGCGGGCTCCTCGTGACCCCGCATGTCGTGGAGGGCTGGACCGATCCGGACGGCACCTACCACGTCGCCAAGCAGCCGCCGGCGGAACGGATCATGCGGCCGGAGACCGCCGCGACGATGATCGAGCTCCTCACGAATGCGATCGACGACGGCATCGCCAAGGGTGCTCAGATCCCCGGCTACACCGTCGCCGGCAAGACCGGCACGGCCCAGATCGCGGGGCCGGTGAGAGTGAAGGACGCGTCGGGCACGATGGTCGAGCGCTGGCGCTACATCGAAGGCTGGGTCGACTCCAGCTACGTCGGCCTCCTGCCGGCCGGCGACACGAAGCTCGCCACGCTGATCCTGCTCCACCGGCCCGCGGTCTGGGGGCGCTACCTCATGGCCGAGCGACCGGAGACGGTCTACTCGCGGCTCATGCCGCAGGTGCTCGACTATTTGGCCATCCCCCCTGACCGGCCCCTGGAGCCGGTTGCTCAGCCGTGACGCTGCTAGACTCGGCCGGAGTCCGCAGCGTGGTACGGGTGCCTCCCACGATCCGCCTCGACGACCTGCTGTCCGCCGTCGGCGGCCGGCTGCACGGACCGGCCTCCTCCATCCTGATCACCGGCGCCTCCGTCGACTCCCGCCGCGTGACCCCCGGCTCGATCTACGTCGCCCTCCGCGGTGAACGCGTCGACGGCCATGCCTTCGTCGCCGATGCGCTGGCCGCCGGCGCCGTCGCCGTCCTCGTCGAGCGCCCGGTCGAGCTGCCCGCCGGCCTCGACGCGCCGCAGGTCGTCGTGACCGACGCCCTCACCGCGCTCCAGGAGCTCGCCGCCTGGTGGCGTTCGCGCCACGCGGTGCGGGTGGTCGGGATCACCGGCTCCACGGGCAAGACGATCGCCAAGGAGATCACCGCCGACGTCCTGTCGAGGGGCCTCGTGACGCTTCGCAACGAGGGCAACCTGAACTCGGAGACGGGTTTGCCGATGACCCTGCTGCGCCTCGGGCCGACGCACGAGGCGGCGGTGCTCGAGATGAGCATGTACACCCTCGGCGAGATCGCCCGCCTGGCGGAGATCGCGCGTCCCGAGATCGGCGTGGTCCTGGCCGTCCATCCCGCGCACCTCGAGCGCGCCGGCAGCATCGAGCGGATCGCCCGCGCAAAGGCCGAGCTGCCGGCCGCCCTGCCGCGCGACGGGCTGGCGGTTCTCAACGCGGACGATCCGCGCGTTGCGGCCATGTCCGATGCCACGCGCGCCGATGTCCTCACCTTCGGGCTCTCGTCGGGCGCGGACGTGCGGGCCGATGACGTGGTCAGCCACGGGCTGGCCGGCACGGAGTTCACCGTCAGCGCGCCGTGGGGCGAGCGGCGCGTTCGGAGCGCCACGCCCGGCCGCCACCTCGTCCCCCATGCGCTGGCTGCCATCACGGTCGGGGAGCGGCTCGGGATCGCGCTCGGCGAGGCGGCCGAGGCGCTGGCCGCCGGGAGCCGCGCCGACCATCGGATGAGCATCGTGGAGGCCGCCTCCGGCGCGACGCTGGTGGACGACACATACAACGCCTCCCCGGTCAGCGTCGGCGCCGCCCTGGACTTCCTGGTCGAGACTCCGCTCCCTCCGGGACGCCGGCGGATCGCGGTCCTCGGGGACATGCTCGAGCTCGGGCCGGACGAGGAGCGGCTGCATCGCGAGATCGGCGTCCGGGCCGCCGGCGCCGCGGACGCGATCGTCGCCGTCGGTCGCCGCGGCGCCTGGATCGGCGACGCCGCGGAATCCTCCGGGACGGCGCGCGTCGTCCGCGCCGGCGACGCCGCCGAGGCCGCCGCCGTGCTCGAGCGCGAGGTTGCGCCCGGCGTCGGCGACCTGGTCCTGCTGAAGGCGTCGCGCGGCATCGGTCTCGACCGGGCGGTCGAGATCCTGCGGGACGGCCGGCCGTGAGCCTGCTCGCCATCGTCGTGGCGCTGCTCCTGGCCTTCATCGGCATGGTCATCCTGGCGCCGATCTACATCAGCCTGCTCCAGCGGCTCGGGTACGGAAAGCAGATCCGCACGGACGGTCCCGAGGGCCACTACGGCAAGGCGGGGACGCCGACCATGGGCGGGATGCTCGTCGTCGCCGTCGTCCTGTTCCTGGCCATGGCCCTGCGCATCGAGGGGCCGGCGACGCTGACCCCGATGCTGACGCTCATGGGCGTCGGCATCCTCGGCGCGATCGACGACTTCGTGAACGTTCGCAGCGGCGTCGGCATGCGCGGCCGCTGGAAGCTCGTCTGGCAGACGGCGGTCGCGATCCTGGCCGCCTTCTACATCACCCGCCACTTCAACCTGACCGGCCTGAACATCCCGTTCATCGGGCAGGTGGAGGTCGTGCCGATCCTGCTGATCGCCTTCATCGCCTTCGTCATCGTCGGCACCAGCAACGCCGTGAACCTGACCGATGGCCTCGACGGCCTGGCCGGCGGCGTCCTCATCTTCAGCTTCGTCGCGTACCTGCTCGTCAGCCTGGTGGCGGTGCCGGACCTGAAGATCGCGCACCCGCAGCTGGCCATCTTCTGTGCGCTCGTCATCGGCGCGCTGATGGGCTTTCTCTGGTTCAACGTCCACCCCGCGCAGATCTTCATGGGCGACTCGGGCGCGCTGAGCCTCGGGGCCACGCTGGCGGTGGTGGCCACCGTCAATGGCCAGCTGCCGCTGCTGGCGATCGTCGGCATCGTCTTTTTCGCGGTCATCATGAGCGTCGTCATCCAGGTGTTCAGCTACCGCCTCCGTGGCCGGCGCGTCTTCCGCATGACGCCGCTCCACCACCACTTCGAGCTCATCGGCTGGGCGGAGGAGAAGATCACGCTGCGATTCTGGATCGTGGCGGCCCTGGCCGGGCTGCTCGGCTTCAGCATCTTCCTGTACAGCGTGCAGCAGCTCTAGTGGACCGATGATGATGGCGCCGCTGGCACCGATCCGGTCCGTCGACGACCTGCGCGGGCGCCGCGCCGTCGTGCTCGGCCTCGCGCGCTCCGGCATCGCCGCCAGCCGTTTCCTGGCCGATGCCGGCGCGGTCGTGGTCGCCTACGACCGTCGCCCGGCCGTGGCGCTGGCCGAGGCGGTCGCCGCGCTCGGGGCGCGGCCCGTGCGCCTGGCCCTCGGCGTGAGTGAGGCGGAAGCGGCCGCGCTGCTCGAGCACGCGGACCTGCTGGTGACGAGCCCGTCGGTCTCGGCACG
>Ga0299907_10003325_pt1 | contig 10262 bp, 11 predicted proteins | sample RVTome_16_FD_198680 | JGI IMG/M metagenome (GOLD analysis project Ga0299907, IMG submission 198680) | Soil microbial communities from uranium-contaminated site in the Upper Colorado River Basin, Wyoming, United States - RVT152D67 (version 2) ... | reverse complement strand
CCCGAGGGCGGGGACGGCCCCGAATACACCCTGATGTAGGAGCCGCGGCGGCCACGATCGCCGGCCGCCTCCACCGGACGCCGCTCCTCTCCTCGGACACCCTCGGCCGGGTCTTCGGCGGGCGCGCGTTCCTCAAGGCCGAGCTGCTCCAGAAGACGGGCAGCTTCAAGCCGCGCGGCGTCCTCACGAAGCTGGCCTCGTTGAGCAGCGAGGAGCGGGAGCGTGGCGTAATCGCCGCCTCCGCCGGGAACCATGCCGCCGCGCTCGCCTACTGCTGCGCGCTCGAGGGCATCGACTGCCTGGTCGTCATGTGGCAGGGGGCGAGCGAGTCGAAGCGCGCGGCCGCCCAGGGCTACGGCGCGGCGATCGACCAGGAGGCCTCGGGGCCGCCCGAGGTGTTCGCCCGGCTCGCCCGGCTGCAGGATGAGACGGGGCGAGTGCTCGTGCACCCGTTCGACGACCCCCTCGTCGTCGCGGGGCAGGGGACGGTCGGCCTCGAGCTCGCGGAGGACCTTCCCGACGCGGAGGTGGTCGTCGTGCCGGTGGGCGGCGGCGGTCTCGTCGCCGGTATCGCGACGGCCCTACCGGACCGCCGCGTCGTCGGCGTCGAGCCGGAGAGCTCGGCCGCGCTCCATCTCGCGCTCGCCGCCGGCGAGCCGGTCCCGCTCGCACCCGACTCGATCGCCGACGGCCTGAATGCGCCCTTCGCAGGTGGGCTCCCGCTGCGGCTCTGCCGCGAGCTCGGCGTCGAGTCGGTACTGGTCTCGGAGGATGAGATCCGGACGGGCTTCCGCTTCCTCTACGAGCGCGCGAAGCTCGCGGCTGAGCCCGGCGGAGCCGCCGGCGTGGCCGCGCTCCTCGCGGGAAAGGTGGCCGGCGTCGAGGGCTCGTCCGTCGCCGTGATCGTCTCCGGGGGCAACGTGGACCCGAAAATCGCCTCTGGTATCCTCAAGCGAAATCCTCTCTAGGCCGATGAAGACAGATATCCACCCCGACTACGTCCTCGCCACCGTTCGCTGCTCCTGCGGCAACGAGTTCCAGACCCGCTCCACAAAGGCTGACCTGCATGTCGAGATCTGCTCCGAGTGCCACCCGTTCTACACGGGCAAGCAGAAGCTCATGGACACGGGCGGACGGGTGGAGCGGTTCCAGCGCCGCCTCGAGAAGGCCGGCGCCCGTCGCGGCGACGAGTAAGGAGCTCTGACAGCCGTGAGCGCCCCGATCGGAGGGCAGGCGGTACTCGAGGGCGTCATGATGCGCGGCCCCTCCGCGTGGTCGGTCGCCGTCCGCAAGCCCGACGGCGAGATCGCCGAGGTCAACCGGCCCATCTCCTCGTTCCTCCTGCGCCACCGCTGGGCCCGCCTTCCCATTGTCCGCGGCGTCTTCGCCCTCGGCGAGTCCCTCGCCATCGGCTTCCGCGCCCTCGCCATCTCGGCGAACTACGCGGCGCAGGAGGAGGGCGAGGACGGCCAGGTGCAGACCGAGCTCTCGCGCGGCCAGCTCATCTTCGCGTTCGGCATCGCGATCGGCTTCGCGCTCCTGCTCTTCAAGGTGTCGCCCGCGCTCATCACGAGCTGGCTCCCGATCGAGTCGACCGGAGCGTTCGTGGTCGTCGAGGGGCTCGTCCGGGTGACGATCTTCATCCTCTACCTGGTGGGGGTCGGTTTCCTGCCCGACCTGAGGCGGGTCTTCCAGTACCACGCCGCCGAGCACAAGGCGATCAACGCCTACGAGGCGGGCGAGCCGCTCGAGCCGAAGGTCGTGCAGGAGCAGAGCCTCCTTCACGTCCGCTGCGGCACGGCGTTCCTGCTCTACGTGATGGTGATCGCGATCTTCGTCTTCGCCTTCTTCGGGCAGCCCGGATGGGTCGGGCTCATCGCCTCGCGCATCCTGCTCCTCCCGGTCATCGCGGGGATCGCGTACGAGGTGATCCGCTTCGCCGGGAAGCACCCGCAGCACCCGGTTCTGCGCACCATCCTGGCGCCCGGGCTCTGGCTCCAGCGCCTGACCACGCGCGAGCCCACGATCGACCAGGTCGAGGTCTCGATCCGCGCGCTCCACGAGGTTCTCCGCCTCGAGGGCCGGCTCACGCCGGAGGAGCGCAAGGTCGAGGTCATGGCCTAGCTTCCCAGGCTCCGCCCGGGGCTATCCTGAGGCGGTTGTGGCCGGCACGATCGACACCCTGGTGGAGGATCTCGAGCGCTCCTATGCGGACGCGCAGGAGCGCATGAACGACCCCGACCTCTACGCCGACCGCAACGCGGCGGCGGACGCCGGCCGCAGGCTCAAGGAGCTCGAGGGGCCGCACAGGCTGGCGCTCGCGTGGCGCGAGGCGAGCGGCGACCTCGACGCGGCGCGGGAGCTCGGCGACTCCGACCTCGTGGCGGAGTACGACGCCGAAGTCCAGCGGCTCGAGGAGGAGCTGAAGCTCGCGCTCGTCGAGCGCGACCCGAACGACGCCAAGGACGTCGTCGTCGAGATCCGACAGGGGGCGGGCGGCGACGAGGCGGCCCTGTGGGCCGGCGACCTCTTCCGCATGCTGACGCGCTACGCCGAGCGGCGGGGCTTCAAGTGGGAGACGCTCGGCTCGGGGCCGAACGAGGGCGGCGGCTACAAGGACGTCACCTTCGCGGTCAAGGGTGACGGCGCCTACTCGGTCTTCAAATGGGAGGGCGGGACGCACCGCGTGCAGCGCGTCCCCGAGACGGAGTCCCAGGGCCGCATCCACACGTCCACCGCCACCGTGGCCGTCATGCCGGAGGCGGAGGAGGTCGAGGTGGCGATCGACCAGAACGACCTCAAGATCGACGTCTACCGCTCGACGGGGCCGGGCGGGCAGAGCGTGAACACGACGGACTCCGCCGTGCGGATCACGCATCTGCCGACGGGGATCGTCGTGGCGATGCAGGACGAGAAGTCGCAGCTCCAGAACAAGCAGAAGGCGCTGCGCGTGCTGCGCGCCCGGCTGCTCGAGGCGGAGCTCAGGCGGCAGCAGGACGAGCAGTCGGCGCAGCGCCGCTCGCAGATCGGGAGCGGCGACCGCGCCGAGAAGATCCGCACGTACAACTTCCCCGAGAACCGGGTCACGGATCACCGCGTCAAGCTGACGCTTCACCGGCTCGACGCGGTGCTCGACGGCGAGCTCGGCGACATCACCGAGGCGATCGCCTCCGAGGACCGCCGCCGCGCGCTCGAGGCCACGGCGGCGGCGTGACCCCGCTCCACGCGGTGCGCGAGGTCGCGCGGGCGCTCGGCGTGGCAGGCGTGCCGTCACCCCGTGTCGACGCGGAGCATCTCGTCGGCCACGTCCTCGGGCTGACGCGGTCGCAGCTCTACGCGTCCGACGACGCGCTGACCGACGAGGAGGCGGGCCGCCTCCAGGCGTTGGTGGAACGGCGCCGCGCGCGAGAGCCGCTCGCGTACGTTCTCGGGGAGTGGGGGTTCCGGCGGCTGATCCTCGTCGTCGATCGCCGCGCGCTCGTCCCGCGGCCCGAGACGGAGGTCGTGGTCGAGCGCTGCCTGGCGTACCTGGCCGGAATCGAGGCTCCGCGCGTCCTGGACGTCGGAGTCGGCTCGGGGGCGATCGCGCTCGCCATCGCGGACGAGCATCCAGGCGCTTCCGTGGTGGCCGTCGACCGCGCGGAGGGCGCGCTGGCCCTCGCCGGCGAGAACCTCGCGCGGACGGGGCTCGAGGCGCGCGTCACGCTGGTGCGCGGCCATCTGCTCGACGGGGTCGCCGGGCCGTTCGACCTCGTCGTCTCGAATCCGCCCTACGTTCCCGCCGCCGAGTACGAGTCGCTGCAGCCGGAGATCCGCCTCTTCGAGCCGTACGAGGCCGTGGTCGGCGACGGCCTCTGGGATCCGATCGCCGAGCGGGCGCTGCGCGCCCTCGCCCCCGGCGGGCGGCTCGTCCTCGAGTGCGGCGACGGCCAGGCGGACGAGGTCGCCGCCGGTCTACGCAAGCTCGGCTACGACGACGTCCTCGCCACGCCTGACCTCGCCGGCCGCCCGCGAGTGGTCGAAGGCCGCCGTCCCCAGGCGCCACGTCCGGTGCCAGGCACCCGCGCTGGCCGCACGGGACACTGACGAACCGGTGGTTCCGGCCGGCACGCAGAGCTCATCGGGCGTCACACTCCGCTGGACGTGCCTTCGAGAGGCGTGACTGGTGCCAGGCACCCGACGTGGCTGGAAGGGACACGTGGCTAGCGACGAAGCCGTCGCGGCGATCCGGGCCGGGCAGCTCGTCGTCCTGCCGACCGACACCGTCTACGGGCTCTGCTGCGACGCCTACCGGGAGCCGCCGTTCCGGCGCCTGCTGAAGCTCAAGGGGCGCCCCGAGTCGATGCCGGTCGCGCTCCTCGCCGCCGACCTCGACGTGATCCTCGACGCGGTGCCCGAGGCGCGCGGGCGGGCGGCGGTCGTGGCGCGCGCGCTCCTGCCGGGTCCCTACACGCTCGTCCTGCCGAACCCGGCGCGCCGCTTCCGCTGGCTCTGCGGGACGACCCCGGAGGCGATCGGCGTGCGGGTCCCGGCTCTGCCGCCCGAGGCGAAGGCGGTCGTCGAGCGGGCGGGCGTCCTCGCCGCGACGAGCGCCAACCTCCACGGCGGGCCCGACCCGGCGCGCCTCGAGGACGTCCGTCCGGAGATACTCGACGGCTGCGGTGCCGTCGTCGACGCGGGCGAGCTGCCCGGGACGCCGTCCACTGTCGTCGACGTCACCGGCTCCGAGCCGGTCGTGCTCCGGGAGGGCGCCGTGCCGGCGGAGGAGGTACTCGCCGAGGTGCTCCGCGTCCTTACCCGCGACCCGGCGTCGTGACGACGCGCGCCTCCCGTCACGTCGCCGCGAGGGCATGAATCCACGGGCTAAGCGTCTAGTATCAGTCAGTGGAACACCGCGCCAAACGCCCGACTGCGCTCGTCACCGGCGGAGCAGGATTCATCGGCTCGCATCTCTCCGAGGCCCTTCTCGCCGGTGGCTGGGAGGTCTACGCGCTCGACGACCTCTCCACGGGCTCGCTCGAGAACGTCGCCCACCTCCGCGAGCGGTGGGACTTCCATCTCGTCGTGGACTCGGTGCTCTCGCCGACCGTCGTGAACGAGCTCGTCCACAAGTGCGACGTCGTCTACCACCTGGCGGCGGTGGTCGGGGTGCGCCTCATCGTCGAGCAACCGGTGCGCACGCTCCTCACGAACGTCCGCGGGACGGACGTCGTCCTCGAGCACGCGCACCGGTTCGGCAAGCGCCTCCTGCTCGCCTCGACGTCGGAGGTGTACGGCGACCATCGCGTCCAGGAGCCCCTGCCGGAGGATGCCCGCCGTGTCTACGGGCCGACGAGCTCCCGCCGCTGGGCCTACGCGGACTCGAAGGCCATGGATGAGCTTCTCGCGCTCGCCTATCACCAGGAGCTCGGCCTCGATTGCGTGATCGCGCGTCTCTTCAACACCGTCGGCCCACGCCAGAGCGGGCAGTACGGCATGGTCATCCCGCGCTTCGTGGAACGGGCCCTTGCTGGAGCGTCGCTCGAGATCTACGGCGACGGCACCCAGACCCGGTGCTTCTGCCACGTCAACGACGCGGTGGAGGCGCTGACGAGCCTCATGCAGACCCAGGCGACGAGCGGCGACATCTACAACGTCGGCTCCCAGCAGTCGATCCGGATAATCGACCTCGCCCGTCGCGTCATCGAGATGACCCGGTCGGAGTCCGATCTCGTCTTCGTCCCCCACGGGGAGGTCTACGGGCAGGGGATCGAGGACATGCACCACCGCATCCCGGCGACGGACAAGATCGAGTCCGCGATCGGGTGGAAGGCATCCCTCGACCTCGACGTCATCCTCGCCGACGTCATCAAGGACGCGCGCACCCGCATCATCCCGGTCGAGCCGCGGACGGCCGCCGCGGCCGGTCCTCAACCGGACTCGTAGTCCTCTCGACGGGCACGAACGCTCCCGATGTACTCGAGCAGCTCGTCGGCGAGCTCCCGGCTCAGGCCCGTTCGAGGCTGGTGGGGCGGCACCGACCGAACAACCCGAGCGAGCTCCGAGACGTCTTCGACGACCGTCGCCAGCCCGAGCTCTCCGAGCCGCCGCCCGAACGTGAGCTGATGCCCGTCGACAGACTCGCCGAGCCGCTTGACACGCGGAACGACGACCGGGTGCATGCCCGTCGACAGGCACATCGCGACGGAGCCGATGCCGGCGTGGCAAACGACGACGCGAGCCTTCGAGACCCACTCCTGCAGCTCCACGAAGGGGAGGTAGTCGAAGCAGACGGCGCGCTGCGGTCGAGTCCGGGCTGCCCCGTATTGCGCGACGACCGTCTCGCCTTCGGCCGCCAGGCCGTCGACGGCGGCGACCAGGCGATCGAACGGGAGGTTCGAGACTCCGACCGTGACCAGGATCATCGGCGGGACAGGAAGATCGTGCCGGCGTAGCGCGCCTTCGAGACCTGAGGAACGACCTCGGGCCACTGGACGTAGAGGCGATCGGCGACCGGGGCGATGAGTCGGCCGGTCACGGAGATGCCGACCCGGCCCGAGCACTCGATGTAGACGACTCGGGCGCCGAAGAGACGTCCCGCCCACGCGAAGGGAACGGAGAGCGCCGCTCCCGTCGTCATGACCACCGCCGGTCTGAGCCGACGAACGATCCCGACCGCCAGCAGGCTGTTGCGGACGAGGTTCATGAGGCTTCGCCGCGTGGGCCCGTGGGCGAAGATGACCCGCTCGTCTACGAGGAGCGTGTCCACGTCGCTCGCACGCACCGTCACCCACGCTCGCGAGAAACGGCTCCAGACGTCTCGCAGCCCGGCGAGCTCGAACAGGTGCCCGCCCGGATCCGCGACCAGCAGCAGGATCACGGGGGGAGGCTCGGCTCCGGATCGCTTCACCGGAAGCCACCCCGGCTCTGACCGCGGATCGGGGGTCGTCGCAGCGCGTACCGGAGCGCGAACAAGCCGAGCGTCCACTCGGCGACGACCATGCGAGGCAGGACTCGGACGAGGCGGGCGCGATGCTCGGGCAGCGCCTTCAGACGGCGGTGGATCGCCACCAGCCGGACGAGGGCGAAGTAATGGACGGGCACCCGCGGGAGGATCCGCTTGCGCCGCGCTTCCCTCTGCACCGGGCCGATCCGTGCGATGCTGTAAGCGAGGCGGTCCTGGTGGCGGCGCAGGCTCGCGAACGAGTCCTTCTCGTGATCGTGGAACGTGTGGAAACGAGGGTCGAAGACCAGGTCGAAGCCGGCGTTCAGAGCGTCGACGCAAAAGACGCCGTCCTCGCCCCCGTAGCTCTCGTCCCAGCGCAGCGGCGCATCCCGGGGAACGGCCATGCAGTACGAACAGACGAAAGCGACCCGTCGGGGCTCCCCCAGCGGGAGGTAGGGAGTCTCGCTCTGGAGGTAGCCGACCCAGCCCCAGGCGGTGCGGGCCCGGAAGGTCCGGGCACAGCCGACGATCGCGGCGGGAAACTCCTCGAGCGAGCGCTCGAGCCCCGCGCTCCAGCCGGGCCCCGGAACCGAATCCGCGTCCAGGAACACGACGACGTCTCCCGTCGCCACGTTCCAGCCGCGGTTGCGGGCCCCGCCGGCGAAACCGCCGCCCTCGGTCCGGATGACCTGCGCCCCGAGGCGCTCCGCGGCGCCGGTGGTGCCGTCGGCGGACCCGTCGTCGACGACGATGATCTCGTCCGGGGGAGGCTCCTGCGCCTGCAGCGCCTCGAGCACTGTCCCGACCGTCCGCTCGGCGTTGTAGGCGGGGATCACGACGCTCACCGAGCGGCGGACGGGCGCCGGGGCGCGCGGGCTCGGGTCGACCGCGGGATCCTCTTCGCTCGTACGCTTCACCGCCCACCCCCTTCGGCTCCGTCTCGGAGAATCGGGCGGAGCCGGTCGACCGACCGTGCGTTCGCCCGCAGCGGTGGCCGCTGAGCGGTCGCAACCGCGAGGACGCAACTGTGGCAGTCGACGTCTCGATCTTGATCGTCACGTACCGGAGCCGCCAGGCCGCACGCGAATGCCTCGAGTCACTGTACTCCGTCACGACCGGGGTCGACTACGAGGTCGTCGTCGTCGACAACGCCTCGGCGGACGGCACGGCCGACATGGTTCGCGCAGAGTTCCCGCACGCGCGCCTGATCGCCCTCGACGAAAACGTCGGCTTCGCGCCCGGCATCAACCTCGCCGCGGAGGCCGCGGTGGGCGAATACCTGCTCCTCCTCAACCCGGACACGGTCGTCCACGAGGGCGCGGTGGAGAATCTCGTCGCGTTCGCCAGGCGGCGGCCCGAGCACGGCCTCTACGGCGGTCGCACGGTTCGGCCGGACGGCGCGCTCGACCCGGGCTCTTGTTACGCGCAGCCGACGCTCTGGAGCCTCTTCTGCTTCGCGACGATGCTCACGGTCGCGTTCAAGGGGTCTCCGATCTTCGATCCCGAGCTGCTCGGGCGCTGGCAGCGGGACTCGGTCCGCGAGGTCGGCATCGTCACGGGTTGCCTGCTGCTGGCGCCACGGAGCGTCTGGCAGCGGCTGGGGGGCTTCGACGGCCGCTTCTTCATGTACGCCGAGGACGCCGACCTGACCCTGCGCGCCATCCGCGCCGGCTACCGGCCGGCGATCACGCCGGACGCCGAGATCACGCACGCGGTCGGCGTCTCGTCGGCGCAGCCGGACCGGCTGATCCTGCTCTTCCAGGGCAAGGTGACGCTCCTGCGCAAGCACTGGCGCTCGCCGAGACGCGAGGCCGGAATGGCCCTGGTGCTGCTGGGCGTCGGCGCGCGGGCGCTCGTCGCACGGCTGCTTGCACGCCGCGCGAGCGCCCGGCTCGACGCCTGGCGCGACGTCTGGCGCGCGCGCAGGACGTGGCTGCGGGGGTATCCGGACGCGCCTCCCTCCACAACGGAGCGTTGAGCTCGGACCGGTCTCTGCCGCAGTCGCTCGTGCGGAGGCCGCGGCTACCGCCGACCGGCGGCCCGGGTGGGCTCGACGACCCCACCGACGGCGCGCACGGCCAGCGAGTAGACGAGCAGGGCCGCAGCCACCGTGACTCCCCACTGGACGTACGGCCATGCCCCGAGCGGACCCGCCGCGGCGATCCCGATGCCGACAGCGGGCACGACGAGCCCGGTGACGCCGAGCGCGGCCGCGCGCCCAAGTCCCCACGAGCGGCGGAAATCCGCGTACTCGCGAGCGAGCGGCACGAGCACGAGGCCCGCGACGGCCAGGATCCCCACGGCGTTCATCCCGTTCACGATCCCACAACGGCGCTTGCCCGTCCAGAGTCGCGCAGTAAAGTGGCGGCGTATGGCGGTCGCCGTGGAGACCCTCGAGGACCTGCGCCGCGCGGGGCTCGCCGACGTCGACCCGGACGTCGTCGAGCTGATCGGGCGCGAGCTCGAGCGCCAGCGCGGGCAGATCGAGCTGATCGCCTCGGAGAACTTCACGTGGCCGTCGGTGTTCGAGGCGGTCGGGAGCGTCCCCACGAACAAGTACGCCGAGGGCTACCCGGGCCGTCGGTACTACGGCGGCTGCGAGGTGGTCGACGAGATCGAGCAGCTCGCGATCGACCGCGCCAAGTCGCTCTTCGGCGCCGAGCACGCGAACGTCCAGCCGCACGCCGGCGCGCAGACGAACATGGCCGTCTACTTCGCCTGCCTCCAGCCGGGCGACACGATCCTGGCGATGCGCCTCGACCACGGCGGACATCTGACGCACGGCCTCAAGGTCAACTTCTCGGGGAAGCTCTACGAGGTCGTCGGCTACGGCGTCGACCGGGAGACGGGCCTGGTCGACTTCGACGAGGTGCGCCGGCTGGCGAAGCAACACCGGCCGAAGCTGATCGTCTGCGGCGCCTCCGCCTACCCACGCACGATCGAGGCCGACCGCTTCCGCGAGGTCGCGGACGAGGTCGGCGCGCTCCTTCTCTGCGACATGGCGCACGTCGCCGGGCTCGTCGCAGCCGGGCTGCACCCGAACCCGGTGCCGCACTCCGACTTCGTCACGTCGACGACTCACAAGACGCTCGCCGGGCCGCGCGCCGGGCTGATCCTCTGCACGGAGGAGCACGCCCAGGCGATCGACAAGGCCGTCTTCCCGGGGATGCAGGGAGGGCCGCTCCTGCACGTGATCGCAGCCAAGGCGACGTGCTTCAAGATCGCGGCGTCCGAGGCCTTCCGCGGCTACCAGCAGCAGATCCGCGCGAACGCCGACGCGCTCGCCGAGGCGCTCCTCGACGCGGGCCACGACCTCCTCACGGGCGGCACGGACACG
>Ga0299907_10003324_pt1 | contig 10264 bp, 12 predicted proteins | sample RVTome_16_FD_198680 | JGI IMG/M metagenome (GOLD analysis project Ga0299907, IMG submission 198680) | Soil microbial communities from uranium-contaminated site in the Upper Colorado River Basin, Wyoming, United States - RVT152D67 (version 2) ... | reverse complement strand
GTCCGCCCAGTGTTCCCACGACGGCGTTTCGCCGAGGTCGATCGGATCCGAGATCCCCGAGCCGCGCCGATCGAACAGGATGAGCCGGCTGTAGGAGGCCATCCGCTCGAGCATCCGCGCGTACGGAGGCCACTCCCACATCGTCTCGACGTTGCTCGTCAGTCCGGTGACGTAGACCAGATCGATCGGTCCATCGCCAACGACCTGATAGGCGATCCAGGAATCGCCGATCCGCGTGTATCTGGTCTCGTGCGGGATCATCCCCGATCAGCGTCCTCGACTGAGTCACGCATCGTCAAGCAGATGGTCGTCCCGCAGTCTGGTAGGAGTACCCATCTCCGCGACCTATCGAGAGAGAATCGCCATCGGGTGTTCTCTCGAGCAGGTAAGCGCAGGCGAGACGCAGGATGACGGAGCGCCCGTGTTGACCCCGCGCATGGTGGTGCGGCTCTGGGTGCGCCCGGAGAGATTCGAACTCCCGACCTTCTGATCCGTAGTCAGACGCTCTGATCCAGCTGAGCTACGGGCGCGTGGGCTGGCATTCTAGCCGAGGCCCGAGGCGGGCCCGAACCCCTTCCCGAAACGGGGGGAGGGGCGCCCGCCGAAGGCGGGCGCCCCTCACGGGGTGATGCGGGTTCTAGTCGTGGGAGCCGGGGCCCGAGTTGTCGTCGTCTCCGCCGCCGGGACCGGAGTTGCTGTTGTCGTCGTCGTCATCGTCGTCCCCGTCACCGGGACCGGAGTTGCTGTTGTCGTCGTCGTCGCCACCGTTGCCCGGACCGCTGTTGTCGCCGTCCACGGCACCGCCGGTGCAGCGCGGGTCGTTGGCGTGCTCGGCCTCGTCACACGGACCGGAGATGTCCACGCCGACCGACGGCGAGTCGTCCGGCGAAGGCGAGTCGTCCGGCGACGGCGAATCCTCGGGCGAGGGGTTCACCGACGGGGCACCGGTGCACCGCGGGTCGTTGGCGTGCTCGGCCTCGTCGCACGGCCCGGGGATGTCGATCTGAGGGCTGGTCTGACCGGCAAGCCCGATGGCGTTGAAGCCGACCACCGCGAGAGCGAGCATCGCGAGGACCGTGATCAGGACCTTCGTCTTTCCCTTCATGGCTCCTCCTTCGTCGTCGTACCGTGATACCGACGATAGAGGGGTGCTCCCCAAGGGCCGGATAAACCTCGGCTAAACGAGCGACAAGATTCCGTGAAGGGTGAAACGAGTTGGCGGGGTTAGTCGTCGTCGGGCTCGTCGTCGTCCGAGCCGGAGCCCGAGTTCGACGATCCGGAGCCCGAGTTCGACGAGCCAGAGCCCGAGTTCGACGAGCCAGAGCCCGAATTCGAAGACCCGGAGCCAGAGTTCGACCCAGACTCGTCGGGCTCGTCGCCGCCCTTGTCGTCGGGAGACGGGCTATCCTCCGGCGACTTCGCCTCGTCGGGCTCGATCGGGTCGGTTTCTACCTCGCGGTTGGTGTTGGTCAGCTCGAAAGGCCGCGCCGGCTTGGAGAGGTCCCGGCCGGCGATCGCGTACGCGCCGGCGGTCAGTCCCACGGCGAGCACGAGGCCCACGAGGGCGTAGGCAACTCCGATCAGAAGACGCTTCACGAGAAGAGAGTCTACGAGCCGTGCGGTTAAGGAACGGTTAAACGGCACGCTCCGGCTTGGGAAGAAGCACCTCGATCCGCGTGCCTCCCTGCTCGCCCTGCTTCACTTCGACGGTCCCGTGCCAGCGCTCCGTCATTTCTCGGACCACGGCCAGGCCGAGGCCCGACCCGCCCGGCGTCGCGCCGCGCCCTCGATAGAAGCGTTCGGTCACACGCTCACGCTCATCGTCGGGGATGCCCGGCCCCCGATCCTCGACGACGAGACGAACCCGGTCTCCATCGAGGTCCGCCGCGAGCGTGACTTCGCCCGGCGCGTACCGGATGGCGTTGTGGATCAGGTTGTCGAGGATCTGACCGACGTCCTCCGCGTCGGCGCCCGCGGCCACGCCTTCGGTGGTTCGGGACCGCACGGTCGAGCCGGCAGCTGCCGCACGCTCCTCCCACCGCGCCGCCGCTTGCTCGACGGCCACGCCGAGGTCGGCCTCCGGCCCGGCCCCGCTTTCGACGCGCCGAGCGAGCGTCAGGAGTCGGCCGACGATCGTGGCGAGCCGGTCGGCCTCGTGCTCGGCAGCCTCGAGGTCGCGTCGCAGCTCCGGCGGGGCCTTGGCTCCCGCCGACTCGAGCCGGAGCTTCAAGCCCGTCAGCGGCGTTCGCAGCTGATGCGACGCGTTGCCGACGAACTCCCGCTGCGCGCGAACCAGTCTTTCGAGACGGTCGGCCATCTCGTCGAACGCAGCTCCCAGTTCCTTCAGCTCCTTGGCGCCCTCCGTCATTCCCGCCCGCACGGTCAGATCGCCTGCGCCCAGGCGCCGAGCCGCACCAACAAGGCGTTGCAGCGGCCGCGCGAGCGAACCGGCGAGCACGAAGGCGATCAAGAGTCCTGCGACCAGTCCACCGATCCCGATCGCGACAACACCCAACAGCGACCGGCGAACCGCGTTACGGAGCTCGGTGGTCGGCTGGGTGATGCGCACCGCGCCGACCGGCGCCGGATCGGCGGGCAAGAAGATCGGAGCGGCTGCGGCAAGGATCTCCGTGCCGTCCAGCGATTCGCTCGTGGCGATCCTGGTCGCCGGCGAGCCGCCGAGCGCGGTGCGGATCTCCGGACGACTGGGCGTGGCGTACACGGAGTTGAGGAGTCCGGCCCCCGCGGAGTCGGCGCGCAACCGCCCTGCCCGATCCACGACGATCACCCGCCCCGCGGTCTTGGCGAGGTCGGCCACGACAACCGCGAGATTCCGATTCGTCGTCGGGTCACCAACGATGGCGGCGATCGTCTGCGCTTGGGTGAGCGCCTGCCCTTCGAGCTCCGCCTCAGCGCGGCGTTGAAGATTCAGCGCGAGCGGGACCTCCAGCGCAACGATGACGGTGAGCAGGATGTACGAGAAGGCCAGGATCAGCCGGGCGCGGAGGGTCGTCGCAGCCTCCTATGTCCCGATGTTTTCCGGTGCTGCGAAACGGAAGCCGACGCGGCGGATCGTGGTGATGTAACGAGGGTTCGCCGGATCGTCCTCGATCTTCCTTCGCAGCCACGACACGTGCACGTCGAGCGTCTTGGTCGAGCCGAACCAGTTCGTATCCCACACCTCATCCATGATCTCCTCGCGACGAAGGGCCTTCCCGGCGTTCGTCATGAGCATGCGAAGGAGATCGAATTCGCGAGCGGTCAACTCCAACGGCTCGCCCCGTTTGGTCGCGGTGTACGAGTTCGGGTCGAGCGTCACGTCGCCGATGGCGATCGCCTGCGCCTTCCCCGCCGGCGCGGCTGCAGCACGGCGGAGGACCGCACGGATCCGCGCGGCCACCTCGCGCGCGGAGAACGGCTTGACGATGTAGTCGTCGGCGCCCAACTCGAGGCCGAGGATGCGATCGACCTCTTCGCCGCGCGCGGTCAGGATGATCACGGGAACGGCGGAGCGTGCACGGATGTCGCGACAGACATCCCGGCCGTCGCGGTCCGGCAACCCTAGGTCGAGAAGCACGAGCGCCGGTCCTTCACGCTCGAACAGCTCCATCGCCTCGGCGGCGTTCGCTGCGACCACGGGCGAGAACCCCTCGCGTTCAAGGTTCTCGGCGAGGGGCTCGCTGATCGCTTGCTCGTCCTCGACGATGAGGACCTTCGGTTTCGCAGCCATACCCGCGGAGGCGGAGCGATTCGAACGCTCGAGGGAACTTGCGCCCCCAACGGGATTAGCAATCCCGCGCCATAGACCAGACTAGGCGACGCCTCCGTGTTCAGCGGGGGATTGTACTCGCTGGGCGAGGCCGATTTCCGAATGTTGTGCGGGCTTTAGCCGATCCTTATACCACCGGCCCATACGCTCCACAGGAGACGCAGAAGTCGGCGATTCCGAGGAGTGTTTCCATGCACAAGGTAGCTCGAGTACTGACGCTCGCATCGCTCACGGTCATCGCACTCGTGGCCGGCTTGGGGGTCGGCTTCGCCGCGACCGCGACGGTGACGATCGACACGACGCTTCATCCGGCGACCCTGACGGTCCAACCGGGCACATCGGTGACGTGGGTCAACAACGACCACGAGCGCCATCGCATGCGATCGAGGAACGGCCCGGTCGAGTGGGACTCGAACGACCTCGAGCCCGGCGATACCTACACGTTCACCTTCACGGTTGAAGGGAGCTACCCGTACCTCGACGAGCGCGACGACGAGAACCCCGCGTATCACGGCGCGGTGGTCGTCACCGCACCGAGCGGCGGCGGAACGGGCGGCGGAGGCGGAGGAACCGGCGGCGGAACCGCCCCGGCGCCTTCGTCGGCAGCCGTGCGCATCTTCGATAAGAGCTTCATCCCCGGCACCGTCACGATCGCGACCGGCGGCACGGTCACGTGGTCGAACGACGACGACACTGCGCACACGGTGAACGCTTCGGCCGGAGGGTTCGCGAGCGGAACGATGAGCGAGGGCGAGAAGTTCTCGCGCAAGTTCAACTCTGCCGGCACCTTCAACTACTTCTGTGCTCTCCACAGCGACATGAAGGGCACCGTGCGGGTACAGAGCGCGAGCGGCACGGTCCCACCGCCGAAGGCTGCGACGGGCGGTGCCGGCGGCTCGACGCCCGCGGCGGCCGCGCCCGTCATGTCGGCGCCGGGCCAGAGTGGAGTCTCGATCGTCGACTTCGCCTTCACACCCCCGACCGTGCGGATCCGCGCGGGCGACACGGTCGCGTGGGCCAACCAGGGCCAGGAGCCCCACACGGTCACGGCCAAGGACGGCTCGTTCGACTCGGGCATCCTCGAGCCGGGCGCCACGTTCCGTCGCGTGTTCGCGAAGGAGGGAAGCTTGACCTACGCCTGCGACTTGCATCCGAACATGGCCGGGACGGTCCTGGTCGGCGCGGCGGTTCGAGCGGCCGAGTCGTCACCACCGACCGCGCCGGCGGCGCAGACCCCGCCGAGCGGGTCCCTCACGGCAAGCGGTTCGGGCGGGGCGGCGAGCGCGCAGCAGGGCGGCGGACTCGGCACGGGCACTTTCTTGGGTGTCGTGCTCGGGATCCCGGCCGTCCTCCTGGTCGGCTCGACGATCTACCTCTGGCGGACGAGCCCGACGAAGGGCTGAGAAGCTCCCTTAACCCTCGTCGTCGGCGATGCGCCGCGTGAGCGGGATGACGAACCAGAACAAGACGGCGGCGCCGCTCACGATCCCGGTCGCGACGGCCGCGGCAGAGCCGAAGAACACCAGGTCCGTCACGACGAACACGACGAGTGCGATCGCGAGCGCGAGGAACGAGATCCCGATGATCGTCAGGACGTTGGATAGCCGGAGCATGTGCTCCTTGTCGTACTGACGCCAGCGCAGCCGGTGATAGGCAGTAGGTGTCATGAGGAGCACCGAGGAGAGCGCGGTCGCGATGAACGCTGCGAAGTAGAGGTCGCGCTGCAGGTCGGGCAGCTTGGCGAAGCGTTCCGTGAACGGGATGCTCAGCAGGAACGCGAAGAGCACCTGCACGCCCGGAAGCGCAACACGGAGCTCGTTGAGAAGCTCCACGAGCTCGCGATCGAGTCGCTCTTCCTTGGTCTCTTTCCCGGGCACACCGTCCTCCTGTCGATCGAGATCCGTCGACGCGCTGCTAGTCTCCCCAGGTGCTCGCTCCGGTATTCCACCTGGACGGTGATCTGCTCGTCCCGACCGAGATGGCGCGCGGACCTTGGGACCCGGGCGCGCAGCACGGAGGACCGGTCGCTGCAGCCCTGGCCCGCGCGATCGAGCGATGCGACCCGGTCGAAGGTCTTCACGTGATGCGTATGACCGTCGATCTGTTACGTCCCGTCCCGCTTTCACCGCTCCGGACCGACGCGCGGGTCGTGCGCGGAGGGAAGCGGGTTCAGCTCCTCGATGCCGCGCTGTTCGACGGCGACGCAACGGTCGCGCGAGCGTCGGCATGGCGCCTGCGCGTCGCCCGCGGGACGACGCCCTCGATCGAGACCGCACCGGTACCGGCAGGACCCGAAACCGGAACGTTACACGTCCCGCACGGCGACTTCCTTGGATTCTGGACGGCCGTCGAATGGCGATTCGTCGCGGGCGATTTCACGAATCCGGGCCCGGCCACCGGCTGGTGTCGCCTGCGCACCCAGCTGTTCGACGGCGAAGAGCCGACGCCGCTGCAACGCGTCCTGATCGCGTCGGACTTCGGAAATGGGATCAGCGGGGTCGTCGACTTCATGCAGTACGTCTACGTGAACGTGGACCTCGTCGTGCATCTGCACCGCCCCGCGCACGGTGAGTGGGTCTGCCTCGAGTCCGAGACGTCGGTCGGCAACGGCGGGGTCGGCGTCGCCCGCAGCACGCTGTTCGACATCAACGGCCCCGTCGGGGGGAGTGCACAGCAATTGCTGATCGACCGGAGACCACCGGGCTGAGCGGCGCTAGGCGGGGAGGTTCCGCTCGATCGCTTCGATCAGAGCGGGATGCTCGGGGATGACTTTGGTGCGGAAACGGCCGACGACCTCACCCGACGGCGCGACGAGGAACTTCTCGAAGTTCCACTGAACATCCCCGGCGTTTCCCTTGTGGTCGGGCAGCTCCACGAGCATGTCGTAGAGGGGGTGACGATCCTCGCCGTTGACGTCGATCTTGCGGAAGATCGGGAACGACACTCCGTACACCGAGGAGCAGAACTCTCGGATCTCTTCCTCCGTGCCCGGCTCCTGCGAGAGGAACTGGTTGCACGGGAAGCCGAGGATCTCGAGGCCTCGATCCTTGTAACCGTCGTATAGCTTCTGCAGACCCTCGTACTGAGGCGTGAACCCGCATCGCGAAGCGACGTTCACGATGAGGAGCAACTTCCCCTGATAGTCGGAGAGGTTGACCGGATCGCCCTCGAGCGTCTTCAGGGCCATGTCGTAGGTGAGCGTCGCCATCGCGCCCAAAGATTAACGAAGGAAGTGGCCTGCGAGCGAACCGAGCCGATCAGCCGTCGTGAGCCGAGATCTCCGCGTCTTTGGCGGCCGGCCGCTTCAGCAGATCGGCGAGGTTCTCGTCGCCGCGAGGGCGTGGGATAGAGCCCGCCACGACGAGTCCGGCGGTGAGTAGGACCAGGTTCTTCACCACGAACTCGCCGAGGACGGTTAGCCGGAACGGGTTCCCCCCTTGGAAGGACAGGCCGGGTCTGAGCACCAGCACGAAGAACGTGCCGAGCATCTGCGCGAAGAACAACCCGAGCGTGAGCCGGATGGCGAAGCCGACGATCAGTCCGAGCCCGACCACCACTTCGACGATCCCGACCGTCATCACGGCCGCTCGATCGGATAGGACCGGGACGATATCCGCGACGAGCTCCGACACGGGGCTCACATCCGCCACCTTCAACGCGCCGAACCAGATGAATACGACGCCGAGCGCGATGCGGAGCGTGAGCACGCCGTAGCGGCGGGCCAGCGTCACAACGGTCTGGTCGAAGCGAGCCAGCGCGTTGCTCACGGCCCCATTGTTACCCAGACGGCCTGCCGACGTTCCGGGGCCACGCCGCAGTTCCTCAACAAGGGGTACCCTTCGAGTCGCCATGGCCGGCACGAGCACGCCCGCCTGACTCCCGAAGGAGAACGTCACGGCCACTTCTGGCAGCGACTCGGAAGTTTGGCAGCGACTCTGGGCGAAGCTCGCCGCCTTGGGGGTCGAGGAGGAGGCGCTGAAGTCGGCGGCGGCCGAGGGCCCGAACGCGACCCGCTTGCTGGTTGCTCGATACATGACGTTTCCCGGCGCGCGTCGTTACACGCCTCGTGAGGTTTACGCGAAGTCGGGCGTCGACGAGGAGACGGCGCGCTCACTCTGGAGGGCGATGGGCTTCCCCGTCGTGCCGGAGGACGAACCGGCGTTCACGGACGCCGATATCGAAGCCGTGCGTTTGGCGACCATGCTCTTCGAGCGCGCGGACATGGATCGAACGATCGTGCTCCAACAAGCGCGGTCGATGGGCCAGGCCGCCGCTCGGATAGCCGCCTCACATCAAGACGTCATCGCCGAGCTCGTCGTCGACGACGACCCGACACGAGAGGCCGAAGAGGCCCTGTCCCTCGCCGAGGAGGCCTTGCCGGCCCTCGACCATCTGCTCGTTTACATGTACCGGCGTCACCTGGCCGCCGCGACGGAGCAACGACTGCTCATCACGCCGAGCGAGGAAGGCGGCGTCGACATGTCGGTGGGCTTCGCGGATCTGTCGGGCTTCACCGCGATCAGCCAGGAACTCGACGTGCGGGAACTGGCCGAGCTGATCGACCGGTTCAACGCGGCGACGACGGACGTCGTGGCGCAAGCCGGCGGGCGGATCATCAAGACGATCGGGGATGAGGTCATGTTCGCGTCGCACGAGCCGGGTGCCGCCGCCGAGATCGCGCTGAGCTTGATCGACGAGGCGTCGGAGGCGAACGGGTTGCCTCCGCTGAAGGTGGGAGTCGCGACCGGCGCGATCATCGCCCGTGAAGGCGACATATTCGGCCCGCCGGTCAACCTCGCGAATCGTCTCGTAACGACGGCGAGGCCCGAGAGCGCCCTCGTTGATGAGGCTACGATGGAGGCGCTGTCGGACGATGGGCGCTTCCAGTTCACGCCGCTCGGGAAGCGAACGCTGAAAGGGATCGGGGCCGTCCACCCGTTCCGCTTGCGGTCCGCCGGGTCCGCGTCGTCCCGCCCCGCGGCTCGGAGGCCGGCTGCCCGACGACGTTCCGGCTAGTAACCGCCGGTGCCGCCTACCCTGGGGTAGCCTTCCAGTCATGGCTATCGATGCGCAGACGCAGGTAACCGAGGACCCGGAAGCCGGGCGCTTCCTCATGAGCCTGGCCGGCGAGCCGATCGGCTTCTTGCAATATCAGCCCCTCCCCGGATCCAGCATGGTTCTGGAACACGTTGAGATCGATCCGCGTTTCGAAGGTCGCGGACTTGGCGGAGAGTTGACCAAAGCAGCACTCGATGAATTCCGAGCGCGCGGGGTCACCGTCGTTCCTCAATGCCCGTTCATCGCCCGTTACATCCGCAGCCATCCAGAGTACGGAGACCTGGTTGCCCGATGAATGCTCACTCCCTAACGACGAGGATCCTCAGCCTCGCGATCAGCTTGGCGCTCGCGGCGTGTACGTCCGGGAGTGATCCGAAGCCGAGCGCCGGCTCATCGTCGCCTGCACCATCGGCGTCGAGCGGGTCGGCGACGGAGGCGCTGAGTGCCGGAGACATCCTCGCAGCCGCGGCCGCAGCGGCGACCGCCAAAGGCTCCGTCCACACCGTCGCGACTTTGAAACAGGGGAAGGAATCGGCCAAGGTTGTGAACGACACGGGAACCTCGGACGGCCGGCAAGTCATCACCTCGGGCAAGCAACACACCGAGATCCTGCTCGTCGAAGGGATCGCATATCTGCGCGCCAACGAGGAAGCGCTCAGGGACTTCTTCGGGTTCCCGGCCGACGAAGCCTCGCGGTACGCGGACGAATGGCTCTCGTTCACGATCTCAGATGCCGGGTACGGCGAGCTGGTGGAAACCCTCGACATGCCGAGCCTTATCGAGAACATCACGCTCACCGGAGATCTGACCAAGACGGCCGTCACAACCATCGGCGGTAAGCGCGTCATCGGCATCCGCGGCGAACATCCGCAGGGCGGCACCGGAACGGTGTACGTCGCCGCAGACGGCGAACCGCTCCCGGTTCGGATGGACATGGCGGATCCGAACGGGAGCAGCGGCAGCCTCATGTTCAGCGAGTGGGGCAAGAACGTAAGAGTGAAAGCCCCATCCGGCGCGACGCCGTTGTCGGACGCAGTCACCGCCTGAGGCTCTTCGCGCCGCGGTCTCTAAGCGGAAGAATCGAACATCGCACACAATCACGTCGCAGTCCCGTCGCATTTGTTCAACAACAGTCATAGATGCAACGCGCGCCTCGCTCCTACACTGAGACCGGAAGTTTTCGATCGCAGGTGAGGCGCACCCGTGGCGGACGAGCTCGAACCGAACCCAAAGATCTCACGACGGACGGCGATCCACCGTGGCGCCGTCATCGGCGCCGGCGTCTGGGCGGTCCCCACGATCTCGAGCATGCGCTTGCCCGCGCACGCTGAGGTCGGAAGCCCCATGCCGGAACCGACCCCGACCCAAACCTTGACGACGAGTCCGTCGCCGACTCCGACCGAAACCGAAACGACCGCGCCGACACCACAGGTCGGC
>Ga0299907_10003323_pt1 | contig 10264 bp, 10 predicted proteins | sample RVTome_16_FD_198680 | JGI IMG/M metagenome (GOLD analysis project Ga0299907, IMG submission 198680) | Soil microbial communities from uranium-contaminated site in the Upper Colorado River Basin, Wyoming, United States - RVT152D67 (version 2) ... | reverse complement strand
GCCGACCGGATCGAGCGGGTGCTCGCGGCGCTCGGTCTCCCGACCCGCCCCGACATCGAGCCGGCCGAGGCCGGCTTCGTCGACGCCCTGCGTCACGACAAGAAGCGGGCCGGGGGAAGGCTGCACGTCCCGCTTCCCGTCCGTCCCGGCGGGATCAAGATCGCGGTTCTCGACGAGACCGAACTTCTGGACGCCATCTCATGAACGTCCTCGTCCTCAACGGCCCCAACCTGAACTGGCTCGGCCGCCGCGACCCGGCGATCTACGGCACCAAGTCGCTGGCCGAGATCGAGCGCGATCTCGAGCCCGTCGCGAAGGAGCTCGGAGCGGTCCTCGAGTGGTTCCAATCCAACCACGAGGGAGCGCTGATCGATCGGATCCAGGAGCGCGGCGACTGGGCGGACGGCGGGCTCGTGAACGCGGGCGCCCTCACCCATACGTCCTATGCGCTGGCCGATGCGCTCCGCGATTTCGGCAAGCCGGTCATCGAGGTCCATCTGTCGGACCTGGACAAGCGCGAGAAGTGGCGCCGGACCTCGGTCCTGGCGGACGTCGCCGCCGGGCTGGTCCAGGGGCATGGGCCCGACTCGTACCGGATCGGCCTGGAGGCGCTCGTCCGGAAGGTCGGCTCGTCTTGAAGCACGGCAGTCCGAGGTCCGGCTCTGGCGCACCGGCCTTTAGCGCGTTCCACGATCCGTCCGGGACCGCGCTGCCCCGAATCGTCGCTCCGCCGCCGGGGCCCAACAGCCGCCGGCTCGCCGAGTACGGTGCGTGGTTCGAGCCCGGCCCGGCTCTGGGGATCGTGAACGACAGGGTCCCGATCGGGTGGCTTGGCGCCCGCGGGGCCAACGTGGTGGACGTGGACGGGAACCGGTATGTCGACCTGACCGGCGGGTTCGGTGCCGCGCTCGTGGGTCATCGAAACCCCCACGTCGTGGCGATGATTCGGGACGCCTCGAGTCGGCTCCTCCACGGTCTGGCGGATGCGGCACCCCATCCACTGCGGATGGCCCTGGCCGGAGCGCTCTCCATCCAGGGACCCATCCGGAACGGGCGCGTCCTCTTCGCCACGTCGGGCGCGGAAGCGATCGACATCGCCCTCAAGACCGCCCGGCTCGCCACCGGCCGTGCCGGGGTCGTTGCGTTCGAGAGCGGCTACCACGGAACCTCGCTGGGTGCTCTCCGGGCGACCGGTCGGCCCGCGTTCCGGGAGCCGTTCGAGGACGCGCTGGCGCCCGCCACCCTGCGGGTACCCTACGCCGATTGCTACCGCTGCCCCTATCGTCTGACCTATCCCGCTTGCGGTCTCGCCTGCCTGGATGCGGCCCTGGCCGAGGTAGACGCGTGGAACGCCGATCTGGCGAAGGCGCGGATCGGGGCATGGGTCATCGAGCCGATCCTGGGGCGCGAGGGCGTCGTCGTCCCGCCACCCGGCTGGCTCGCCGCGCTTGGGAAGGCCGCCCGCGAGCGCAAGATCCTGATCGTCGCCGACGAGATCCTGACCGGCGGGGGCCGGACGGGCCGCGATTGGGCGAGCGGCCCGCTGAAGCCGGACCTGGCGACAGTCGGGAAGGGGATCACGGGCGGGATGCCCCTCGCAGCTGTCATCGGGCGGCCGGGCCTCATGAAGGCGTGGGTGGGCCCGGGCGAAGCTCGGCACGCGGCCTCGTACATGGCGAACCCGGTTGCTGTTGCGGCCTCGTGGGCGGCGCTGGCCGAGATCCGGCGGCTCAAGCTTCCCGAGCGGGCACGTGCGATCGGCCGTCGCCTCAAGGCCGGCCTCGCGAAGATCCGCCGCCGGCATCCGGCCATCGGCGACATCCGTGGTGTCGGCGCCCTCTGGGGGATCGATTTCGTGACGGATCCGGAGACCCGTGAGCCCGACCCTCACGCGGCCGCCGACGCCGCGGCCGGTCTCGCCCGCCGTGGCTACCTGGCCCTCGCCGGCGGCCGGTACGGCAACGTGCTCGTCCTCACGCCCCCGGCAGTCGTGACCGACCGCCAGCTCGACGGGTTCCTGGAGGCGCTGGAAGGGGCCTTGTCCGAGCGGGTTTCCTGAACCCCGAGCCCGTCGCCGGTGTTTCAACACCGGTGAAGAAGCTCCCGACATCCATCCTCATCCTCACGGCCGCGCTGGCCGCCTGTGACAGCGGGCCTTCCGCGCCCGACGGCCCCGACCCGGATCCCGGCCTCGGCACGATCGCGATCACCTGGCAGGGGGGCACGATCGACTGGGGCGCGCCGGCGCCGCTGACAGCCGCCTTCGAAGGTGGATCGGCGGACGACGTCGTATGGCGCTCGCTGGACGACCTGTACCGAGGGTTGCCCGTCATCCTGGGGAGGGGAGCCTCGATCACGAGCGCGGCGCTCAAGCCGGGGACGACCCGGGTGGAGGCGGTTCTCGTGGTCGACGACGTCCCGATCGCCCGCGACACCGTCCAGGTCTCGGTGCGCTACCGGGAGAGCTGGAACCTCGAGCTCGAGGCCAACGTGCCCTATCCGAGCGGGACGGTGGGGGACGTGTGGGTGGACGGGGGCCGGGCGCACGTAGCGCGCCGGTCGGCGGGCGGGATCTCGATCGTCTCCCTGGAGGGCGGCGTGGCCGAGGTCGGCCGGTTCACCGCGCAGAGCCTGTTCACGCAGGACGTCAAGGTCGCCGGCGGGATCGCCTACGTCTCCCACGAGCCCTTCCACGGCTTCGAGGCGTACCCCCTCAGCGTGACGGTCGTGGACGTCTCCGATCCGGCCAGCCCGACGGTGATCGGCGGCATCCCGGTTGCGGTCGCGCCAAGCGCCCACAACCTGTGGTTGGACCGGGACATCCTGACCATCGCCGCGGCGCGAACGGACTTCTCCCTCTTCGACATCTCGGATCCGACCGCCCCGCGGTTCCTCAGCCGGATCGATCCTGATCCCGCGACGGCCCACGACGCCCACGTCCGGGACGGCCTCCTCTTCGGGTCCAGCATGGGGTTCGACGGGAACCGCGGGCAGCTCACCGTCGCCTCGGTGGCGGATCCGGCGAGGCCGGTGGTCGTGGGCGGCGTCGCTTTCGACCCGCTCACGTTCACCCACTCCTCCTGGCTCTCGCAGGACGGGCGATATCTCTACGTGGCCGAGGAGAACGTGAACGCCCCGATCCGGATCTTCGACGTCTCGAGTCCGGGAGTCCCGCGCTTCGAGGGCGCGTACCAGCCGCGCCTGGGGACCGTTCCCCACAACTTCCAGGTGCGGGACGGGACGTTCGCGTACCTGTCCCACTACAAGCACGGCGTCGAGGTGGTCGACGTCTCGGATCCGACGCGGCCGCGCCTCGTCGGCTTCTACGACACCCATCCAGCCGCTGATGAGGAGCCGTCGGGCCTCCTGCCCGCGCACGACAAGGAGCAGGACAGCTTCCAGGGCGCATGGGGGGTCCACTGGACGGACGACGGCCGGATCGTCGCCAGCGACATGAACCGGGGGCTCTTCGTCTTCCGCTTCACCGGCCCGCAGGACTGACGGGCCGAAGGGAGAGGCTACTCCGACTCCCCGATTGCCGGGCTCTCGGCGGGCTGCTCGATCGTGATTCGGAGCCTGCTCACGCGCATGCCGTCCAGCGCCTCGACCTTGAGGCGGCAGCCCGGCGCCTCGACCTCGTCGCCGATCTCCGGACGGCGGCCCAGGATCCCGAACACGTAGCCACCGATCGTGTGGTAGTCGTCCTCGTCGAGCTCGAGCCCGAACAGCTCGTTGACATCCGGGATCAGGAGGAGCCCGTCGATCAGGGCCTCGTTCTCTCCGACCCCGACCACGTCGGGCCACTCCGTTTCTTCCTCGCTCCGCACGTCGCCGATGATCCGCTCGAGGAGATCACGCAGCGTGACGATTCCAGCCGTTCCACCGAACTCGTCGATCAGCACGACCATGTGCCGACGATCCGCCTGCATGGCCGAAAGGAGCCGAAACACGCGAATCGACTCGGGCATCACGATGGGCGTCTTCAGCATCCGCCTGAGGTCGAGCGGACCGTCATGCTCGTGGAGGAGCGGGAGCAGGTCCTTGACGTTGACGATTCCGAGGATGTTGTCGAGCGATCCGTCATAGACCGGGTAGCGCGTGAACCCGTGCTCATGGAGGATCTCCTCGATCTTTTCGCGAGAAGCGGTGAGTGGGATCCCGATCAGCTCCGTACGCGGCACCATGACCTGGTTCGCGGTCAGGTCGGCGAACTCGAACACGCGGTGGATGAGCTCCTCCTCTTCGGGCTCGAGCACGCCGGCCTCGGTGCTCGCCGAGACGATCATTTTCAGCTCCTCCTCGGTGTGGGCGATGTGGTGCCCGGGCCCCACCGGCTCGATGCCGAACATGCGCAGAATCAGCCATCCCAGGCTGTTCAGGAACATGATGAACGGCTTGAACAGCATGAGGAACCATTTGGTGGGGAGGGCGACCGCAAGCGCGGTCTTCTCGGCGCGTTGGATGGCCATCGATTTCGGCGCGAGCTCGCCCAGGACGATGTGGAGCGACGTGATGATCGCGAAGGCGAGCACGACCGCCATGGCGTGGGAGCTGATAAGCTGCCATGTCGGGGGGAGCCAGGCGAATAGGGGATCGAGGAGGGCCGCCAGTGCAGGCTCGCCGATCCACCCGAGGCCGATCGAGGCCATGGTGATTCCGAGCTGGGTCGCCGCCAGATAGGCGTCCAGATCGGTGAGCGCCTCCTTCACGGCTCGCGCCAGGGGCTTCCCCTCGCGGACGAGCTCCTCGATTCGCGTCCTGCGGACCGAGACGAGGGAGAACTCGCTGGCCACGAAAAAGCCGTTCGCACCCACGAGGACGAGAACGGCCAGCAGACGGAAGAGGATGTCCAGGCCGGATAACTCAGTTTCCATTTTCCAGGGTCCAAAAACTAACGTCAGCCGGGGCGAAAATCACCCGTCCGGCACATTGACGCCTCCCGGACATCCACCTACCCTGAGCAGCGGATGCGAACGGACGAGGTCCTACGTCGGGTGGATGGGCTGGATCGGGCGACGGTGGACGCCTGCGCGGCCGCTGGCTGGGTCACGCCCGACGTCCACCGCGGGGGCGAGGACCCGCGCTGGTGGTCCGAGGGCGACGTCCACCGTCTGCGCGACATCCAGCGCTTCCGCCGGCAGGGGCTGTCCTTGGAGGAAGCCTACCGCCGCGCGCGCGAAGACAGGTTCTTCGGACTCTGCCCGTGCGACTGGCGATGATGGGGGAGGGCACCGCATGAACGTCACGATCGAATACTGCACGGCTTGAAGCTACGAGCCGCGGGCAACCAGTCTGGCTGCCCTCATCGAGAGTGAGATCTCCTCCGCCGAGGTCGAGCTGATCCCGAGCGGAGGCGGCGTGTTCGAGGTCCACGTGGACGGCGATCTGATCCACTCGAAGAAGCGAACCGGGGAGTTTCCCGAGTTCGAAGACGTCCTCGCGGAGCTGCGGAGGCGCTGACCGCCGACCCGGTCGATTTCCTGATCGTCGGATCGGGTCCGGCAGGCGTCCGCGCCTCGGAGGCGATACGGCGCCGGGAACGGGAGGCGCGCGTGGTGGTCGTCTCCGCGGATCCGCGTCCCTTCTACAATCGGATCCTCCTTTCCAAGGACTTCCTGAAGCGGGACGAACTGCGTCCCGAGGAGATCGTGATGAAGCCGCTCCCCTTCTGGGAGCGGCATGGGATCGAGCTGTGGAGCGGTCGCCGCGTGGTATGGCTGGACGCGGACGAACGCCGGGTCCGCCTGGACACGGGGGAGGTCCTCCGGTACGGGCGGTGCCTGGTCGCGACCGGCGCCCGTCCCCTCCGGCTCCCCGTCCCGGGTGGCGATGACCCCGGGCTCCACACGCTGCGCTCGCTGGACGATGCGCTCCGGCTCCGTGAGGCCGCCCGAGAGGCGACCCGCGCCGTCGTGGTGGGCGGGGGGCTGATCGGGGTCGAGGTGGCGGCCGCCCTGGCGATCCGCGGGCTGGGGGTCACCGCGGTCGAGCGCGAGGCGTGGTTGTTCGGGCGCGTGGCCCCGGAGGCTGTCGGTCGCGCCGTTCGGGAGATTCTCGAGGCCGGCGGAGTCCGGGTCCTGACCTCGGCCCCGGTGACCGCCTTCGAGCGTGAGGGGAAGGGCTACCGAGTCGGGACGAGCTCGCTCGACGGAGGGGCTGGGCCCACCCTGACGGGAGACCTGGTTGTCGTCGGGGTCGGGGTCGCCCCGGAAACCACTTTCGTCCGCGGAGCCACCCTCTCGTCCGACGGCGGGATCGTGGTCGACGCCGGGCTCCGTGCGGTACCGGGGCTCTGGGCAGCGGGTGACGTGTCGGCGTGGCCCGATCCCCTGGCCGGTCTCCGCCACCGTGTCGAGCACTGGGTCCACGCCCAGCGCCAGGGCAGGGTCGCCGGGACGAACATGGCGGGCGGGGACGAGGCGTACGCTGAGCTCACCTCCTACGACACCGAGCTCTTCGGGACCTCGGTCCGGGTGTTCGGCGCGCCGGGTTTGGCCGACAGTTGGCAGGTCGAGGGCTTCACCCCGGAGGGCGTGGCTTGGGGGTCGCGCGAGGGTCGATACATATCAGCATATATATTTGGTAATAAGCGATTTAAGATTTCTGATATCAAGCGCATTCTAGGTGGGACCGGGGTTCGCTGACCGCGGCGTTCAGGCCGGCTGAGTGCTCCCTCCACCGTTCTCCGGAATCCCCAGGAAGTCGCGCGTCGCGCGCTCGAGGATCTCCTGGGCGCGCGGGTCGCTCAGGTCCAGGCGGTTCTCGTTGATCACCATGACCTGGATCCGCTTCGCCTCTTCCCAGCAGTCGGTGCAGATCTTCTCGGCGATCTGGCGCCCCAGGGCGTCTGGGTAGGGCGGTCGGGCGAGCCCGGGCTTGGTCTCGCCGCAGCGTTGGCACTTCACATCAGCCATCGTCTTCCTCCTCGTCGGCTGGCGTGTCCCCGCCCGCCTGATCGGATAGCGTCTCCCCGTGCACGGTGACGATCTCGACGACCAGAAACCCGCGGGCGCCGCCCGGCGCATCGAGCTTGACCCGGTCTCCCGGCCGGGCGCCGAGCACGGCCCGGCCCAGCGGGGAGGCGAGCGAGACCATGCCGTCGTCGAAGTCGGCGAACTCGGCGAACACGAGCTGCCACGAGTGGCGTTCTCCGTCTTCCCCCTCGAGCCGGATCCGCGAGCCGAATCCGGCCCGATCCCTCGGCACGTCCCGCAGGTCGATGGAGCTGATCTCGCTCTGCCGCCTCGTGAGCTGGGAGAGCCGGGCCCGCACGAACTCCTGACGTTCGAGAGCGGCGCTGTACTCGGCGTTCTCGCGCAAATCCCCCAGCGCTCGCGCCTCGGCGATGAGGCGCGGGAGCTCGATCCTGAGCTCGCGGTCGAGCTCCGTGATCTGATCTTCGAGCCGCTGGCGGAGTTCCTGCAGCAAGGACGGTTCTCCCGTTTCGGCTTTCCCGTGGGGAGCGAAAAAAACGCGGCCCGCCCGGGCCGCGCGTTGCGGAACAGCGTTCCGATCAACGACCAAGCGAAGATAGGGGAAGCGCGCGGAGGCCGCCAGACGTGACGCCGGACTCGTCGCAGACGGCCTGGGACCGTGCGGCGTCCCGGGAGGCGCTCGAGCGGCAGGCCTGGGACGTGGTCGTCATCGGGGGCGGCGTGACCGGCGCCGGGGTGGCCCGGGACGCCGCGCTACGCGGCTTGTCCGTGGCGCTCGTCGAGGCCGGGGACTGGGGCGGCGGCGCATCGTCACGGACCACCAAGTTCGCCCACGGGGGGCTTCGTTATCTGGCGCACCTGGATCTGGACCTGGTCAGGACCGCGCTCGCCGAGCGCGCGGTCCTGCTCTCGATCGCGCCCCACCTCGCCCGTCCGGTCCCATTCCTGATCCCCGCCGTCCGGGGGAGCCTGCCGATCTGGAAGGTGCGGGCCGGGCTCGGGCTCTACGACGGCCTGGCGGCCGGGGCTCGGATCGGACGACACCGGATCCTGGACGCGGAACGGGCTCGCGCGCACGAGCCCCTCCTGTCGGCCGAAGGCCTCGAGGGCGCCGGGCTGTACGGGGACTGCCTGATCCGGGACGCCCGGCTCGTGATCGAGACCGTGGCCGACGCCCGCCGGGCCGGCGCCGTGGCCGCCAGCCGTCTGGCCGTCCACGACGTCGAGCGGTGGGACGAGGGGTGGCTGGGTGACATCGAGGACCGCCGGGACGGCTCCCGGTTCACGCTCCGGGGGGCAGTCTGGGTGAACGCCACCGGCCCCTGGTCCGACCGGCTCCGCCGTCTCGCCGTGCCCGGATCCTCGCCGATGCTGGAGCCCACCAAGGGCATCCATGTCGTGATTTCGAAGGCCGTTCTCCCGATCCGGGAGCCGACGGCGCTCCCGGCGCTTGACGGGCGGCTTGTTTTCGCCGTTCCGGAGGGCGATTGGACCTACGTGGGGACGACCGACACGCGCGACGACGGCGACGTGGACGACCTCGGAGCCCCGGCGGGCGACGTAGAGTACCTGCTCTCCGTTCTTCGATCCGCGCTCGAGGTGGACCCCGAGGCGGCCGACGTGGCGGGCGCTTGGGCCGGCTGGCGTCCCCTGATCCGGACCGGAGAGCAGGATCCCGGCGCCATTCCCAGGGACGAGGCGATCGAGGAAACCGCCCCCGGCTTCCTGACGGTGGCCGGGGGGAAGCTCACGACGTACCGGCAGATGGCCGAGGAGACGGTGGATCGGGCCCTCGATCTCCTCGGCCGCCGAACCGGGCCTTGCGCGACGGCCGTCCGGCCGCTGGTTCCCCCGGCGCCAGGCTCCCCCGGCCCGCCACGGGGGGCGGCGCCGGAGAGCGTGGCGCGGGTCCGCGAGCTCTTCGGCCCGGACGCGGGCCGGGTGTTCGCCGAATGGGCAAGGGACCCGGAAAGCGCCGAGCCCCTGGCCGTCGGCTTTCCGTGGGGCGCCGCCGAGGTCCGCCGGGCCTGCCTGGAGATGGTCGAGACCTTGGAGGACCTGGTCGACCGTCGGCTGAGCGCGCTCCCGGGCGGGGAGCCGATCCCCCCGGAGGGCTTGGCACGGGCGGCTCGCGCGGCCGCACCCCTTCTCGGGTGGGACGAGCGGCGCCGGGGCGACGAGGTGGCGCGCTTCCGCGGTCGCGAGGCCGATCGCCCGAGCGTCCCCGTTTGACGATCTCCGAAGGCAGGCGTCAGATTCCCCCCGCCATGATCACGATCGGATCCCTCGCCCTCGACCGTCCGCTCCTCCTGGCACCCATGGAGGACGTCTCGGACCAGCCCTTCCGGCTCATGTGCCGGCGGCTGGGAGCGGACGTCGTGTACACCGAGTTCATCTCGTCCGAGGGCCTCGTCCGGGATGCGCGCAAGTGCCTGGAGAAGCTTCGCCTCGCCGACGGCGAGCGGCCGGTCGGCATCCAGATCTTCGGTTCGAGCGTGGAGGTCATGGTCGAGGCCGCCCGGATCGCCGAGCAGGCCGGCCCCGAGCTGATCGACATCAACATCGGCTGTCCGGTGAAGAGCGTCGCGTGCAAGGGTGCCGGTGCGGGGCTCCTTCAGGATCCGGGCTTGATGGCGGCGATCGTCGAAGGGATCGTGGGCGCAGTACGGCTTCCGGTCACCGTCAAGACGCGTCTCGGATGGGACGATGGATCCATCCGGATCGTCGAGAACGCGCGGATGTTCGAGCGTCTGGGTGTCCAGGCCGTCGCCGTCCACGGTCGGACCCGCGCCCAGCAGCGGAAGGGCGTGGCCGACTGGGAGTGGATCCGCCGCGCCAAGGACGCGGTGACGATCCCCGTCTTCGGGAACGGCGACATCCGGGACCCCGAGGAGGCGATCCGCATGTTCGACGAGTACGGTGTGGACGGGGTCATGATCGGCCGGGGGGCGATCGCCGATCCGTGGATCTTCTGGCGCGCCAAGGTCTATCGTGACACGGCTCGCGTCCCGGAGATCGAGCCGGGGGAGCGGATCGGGACCGCGCTCGAGCACCTCGACCTGTCGATCGAGCACAAGGGGACGCCCCGCGGCGTGATCGAGTTCCGCAAGCACTGGAAGGGATATCTCCGCGAACTGCCGAACGGAGTCGACGTGCGCTCGGACATCATGCAGCTTACCGAACGCGACCTCATCGTCGAGCGTCTCCTGGCGTACGCGGTCGACCTGCGTGTGGAGCCGGTCGGCACGGAGAGCCCCGCGTTCGGCGCCGCAGCGTGATCGAATAGGAAACCGACAGGAGGCCATCGATGGCGACCGGAAAGCGACCCA
>Ga0299907_10003322_pt1 | contig 10265 bp, 9 predicted proteins | sample RVTome_16_FD_198680 | JGI IMG/M metagenome (GOLD analysis project Ga0299907, IMG submission 198680) | Soil microbial communities from uranium-contaminated site in the Upper Colorado River Basin, Wyoming, United States - RVT152D67 (version 2) ... | reverse complement strand
ACTGCTCGGCCCCGGCAGCGCAGTCGATCGCCGTCTGCAGCACCTCCTTGATCGCCCGGAAGAGATGGATCCGCTGCTTGGGGTCCAGGTCCCGTGCGGGAAGCTTGGGATGCAACCGGGCCTGGAAAAGGATCTCGTCGGCGTAGATGTTGCCGATCCCTGCGACTACCGACTGGTCCATGAGCAGCGACTTGACGTCGCGCCGGCGGCGATCGATCGCGCGTTCGAGGGCGGCCTCGTCGAAAGCGGGATCGAGAGCGTCGGGTCCCAGCCCCTCGTCGCGGATGAAGGCATCGGCATGCTCGGTCAGGCCCACCCTGCCGAGCATCCGGCGGTTGACGTAGGCGAGGTGGCCGCGCTCGAAGTCGAAGCGCACCCTGTCGTACTTCGGATCGTCGGCAGGATCATCGAAATAGTGGAGGTAGCCCGTCATGCCGAAGTGCATGGTCAACCAACCGTCGCGGGCGAGCCGGACCAGCAGATGCTTGCCGTGGCGCCGGCTGCTCTCGAACCGGTTGCCCTCGAGACGGCGGGCGAATTCGCGGGCCGAGATGCCGGCCAGGATGCGCGCGTCGTTCACCGCAACCTTCTCGATGCGCCGCCCGAGCGACGTACTGTCGAGATGGCGTTTGTACAGCTCGACATCGGGCAGCTCGGGCATGGGTCCGTCTCCGGCGGCTTGTCACCCGGAGGATAGCACGCGGCGCTATCGGCTGGCCCCGGTTCACTCTTTGCCCCGGCGCCACCACATCACGGAAATCGGCGTCGGCCGCACCCGATGCGTCCGGTTCGACATGCCGGACGCCGGCGGCGCGACCGGCGCGACACTGTCCCAAGGGAGCGCACCATGAAGCCATCGTCTGTCCAGGGACGACGGAGCGCGACGCTGCACGAGATCCGGAACATCGTGGGCGACATCGACGCCGCCAAGCTCGAGGCGATTCTCGCCACCGGCGCCACCGCGGCCGAGGTCGAGCAGGCGGTGGTCTGGGCGGCCGGCGCGAGCGACGTCATGGGCGGCGATCTGGAGCGGCCACTGAGCGGCCGTGTCGCGGCGGTCTATGGCATCCTGATGACCGAGTCGCCGCCCGAGGATCGCGACTGAAGCCCAGGGCGCCGCCGCAGGCCGACCCCGCCAGAGGCCGCAATTGCACGCGGTGATTTCGCCCGGTCACAAAAAAAGCGATGCCGATGAATCTCAGCCATCCTCGAACCCTGGATCCGGGCTCCAACCTGCTGCTGACGGACCTGTACCAGCTGAACATGCTGCAGGCGTACCGCGACGCCGGCATGACCGGCACCGCAGTGTTCGAGTTCTTCGCCCGCAAGCTGCCGCCGCAACGCGGCTTTCTGATGGCGGCGGGGCTCGAGCAGGTGGTCGAGTTTCTGGAGAACGCGCGCTTCTTCGAGGACGAGCTGCAATGGCTCGAGGACAGCGGTCGGTTCAAGCGCAACCTCCTGGACGACCTCGCCAGGTGGCGCTTCATCGGCGACGTGCACGCCATGCGCGAGGGCACGGTGTTCTTCCCCGACGAGCCCATCCTGCGGGTCACGGCACCTTTGCCGGAGGCCCAGCTGGTCGAGACCCGCATCATCAATCTGCTGCACGTGCAGAGCCTGATCGCCTCGAAGGCGGCGCGCATGGTGCTGGCCGCGCCCGGCAAGAGCCTGGTCGACTTCGGGCTGCGCCGCGCGCACGGTGCCGAGGCCGGGCTGCTCGCCGCGCGGGCGAGCTACCTCGCCGGGTTCGCGGGCTCGGCTACGACGCTCGCCAATGCCCGCTTCGGCGTGCCGATCTTCGGCACCATGGCGCACTCGTTCATTCAGGCGCACGACGACGAGACCGCCGCCTTTCTCAACTTCGCCCGGGCGCGGCCGGAGCACGCGACGCTCCTGATCGACACCTACGACACCGAACGGGCGGCCGAGAAGGTGGTCGACCTGGCACCGCGGCTGCGCGAGATCGGCGTCGAGGTGCAGGGCGTCCGGCTCGACAGCGGCGATCTCGCCGATCACGCGCGCAAGGTGCGGCACATCCTCGACCGGGGCGGGCTCGAAAGGGTCGCGATTTTCGCGAGCGGCGGTCTCGACGAGGAGACCCTGCAACGCTACACGGACGAGGCGGTGCCGATCGACGGTTATGGCATCGGCACCAGCCTGACCACGTCGCAGGACGCGCCGGCGCTCGACTGTGCTTACAAGATCCAGGAGTATGACGGTCGGGCGAAGCGCAAGCGCTCCGAAGGCAAGGCGACCTGGCCGGGGCGCAAGCAGGTGTTCCGGCGTCATGACAGCGACGGCAGGATGGCGGGCGACCGGTTGACCCTGGAGGGCGAGGCCGGCGATGGTGAGCCGCTGATCGAGCCGGTGATGCGCGCCGGCCGCCGGATCGGCGCGCTGCCGAGCCTCAACGATGCGCGCGAGCACGCCGCCCGGCAGCTGATGAGCTTGCCGTCGCATCTGCGGCGGCTCCAGCGCGAGCCGCCGTACCGGGTCGAGGTGGCCGACTCGCTGAAGGCACTGGCGACAGAGGTCGATCGCGACATCGCCGCGGCCGCCGCGCGCTGACGCCAATCCCGAAGCTCGCCCCGGACGGCACGGGGTCGCGTCGCTTGCATGCGCAGGGTAGAATTCGGCGCGGTTGTCGTTAGAAGCATACGATGAAAGCCGACGTGAGGCCACAAAACGGCGAAACGATGAACGGGGCTGGCGGGAGTCGCACCATGGGTCGCAACGGGGCTTGGCTGATCGGGCTGACCGCAGCGCTGGCCGGCTGCGGAACGTCCTCGCCTCCTCCGGCGCCGGAGATCGACTACCTGTCGCCCGGCGGGCTGCCTCCGGTCGAACGCAGCGCCTTCGTCGCGCAGCCACCTTTCCTGCTGTTCGGCAACCTGCTCGATCGCCTGCAGCAGGATTCGCTCAAGGTCACCAAATACGACGAGAATGCCGGCTACCTGGTGGCCGAATATTCCGGCGACCCCGAGCCGTTCGTGAACTGCGGCTGGATCGTGACCTATGGCACGGGCGCGTTCGAGCGCCTCTCGGCGTCCAGTGCCCGCGCCCAGTTCGTTCGCGACATGGGCGATCGGCGCGTGACGCTGGATCGCGAGCTCAGGTTGGACAGCCGGCTGGTAGTGCGGCTCGATCCGGACGCCGGCAGCACCGTGGTGCGGACCGACGCGACCTACGTGGTCACCAAGACCGTCGCCGCGCTCGGCTCGAACGGCAACGTGATCGGTCGCGACAGCGAGATCGTCAGCTTCAACACCGGTGAGACCGGCACCTTCGCGAAGGGGACCACCTGTCAGCCGACCGGCCGTCTGGAGCGGGTCGTGCTCGACAGTCTGCCGTCGGTATCGGTGATCGGGCGCGGCGGCGCCGGGATGCCGCGCGCCGCCCGACCAGAGGACACGAGGTCCGCGGGTATTCAGGCCGCGGTCTCGAGCGTGAGCTGTGCCGAGGTTCGCACCGAGCAGGGTCCCGACGGCAGCCTTCGCCTGACCGGCTTCGTCGGCAGCGCCGAAGATCAGGCGTGGCTCGAGCGGTCGCTCGGCGAGGTTCAGGGCGTCGGCGCGATCGACAACCAGCTCGAGGTGCATCCCTGGCCGTTCTGCGAGATCCTTCAGGTTCTCGGGCCCTATGAGCAGGACGGCCGGCTGGACGTCGCCACCGCCGACGGCGGCACAGTGCTGCGCCAGGGCGACGATCTCACCCTCGAGCTGGCGTTGCCGGAGGAGGCCGAGTACCTCTATCTCGGCTACGTGCAGAGGGATGGCCGGGTCGGCTACATCGCCACCATGTCGGTGCGCGAGTGGGCACAAAGCGCCGGACGCATACGTTTCCGCACCGGCTATGCGATCGACGAGCCGTTCGGCCGGGAGATGCTGGTCGCCATCGTCTCCACGGGGCCGCTGTTCGACGAGGCGCGACCGGCCTACGAAGCCCCCGAGCCGTACCTGGTCACGCTGCGCGAGCGCCTGGCGGAGATGCAGGCGAGCGATCCGGACGGGCTGATCGTCGCCGACCACCTGTTCATCACCACGCAGTCGGGACCCGCCTTCTAGAGCAGCATCACAATAGACGAGATCGCCAACGGCGATCATCGTCCGGATAAAGGTGCTCTAATCGTCAGAGATAGAGCAATTTTCACCCGACGAGCGGAAGATGCCGCGATCCGAAGCGGGTCCGTCTGATCGGGAATTGCTCTAGAAACCGGCGCCGCGACAGTCGCCGGGGTAGACGGCTCGAGGACGGATCGGCGCGGACCTCGGTCGTCCTGAAAGCCGCCGCGCTCAGTCCGCGACCGCTGCGTCTCGCCGGGCATCGTTTGCCCTGGGCTCGCCGCGAGTCCCGGTCAGCCGCAGAAACAGCTCCTCGAGGTCGGCCTCCGCCGTCGCGAGGTCGGTGATCGTCAGCCCGGCGGCGCGCACGGCGTCCAGCATGTCCCCGACCCGCGCCCGGCTCGGCCGATACCGCAGCACGATCCGCCGCGCACCGTCGAGCTGCGCGCCGAACCACTCGAGCGCCGGCGGCAGCGAATCCACGGGCTCGGCGACGACCACTGTGAGCTGTTTCTCGTCGAGGCGCCGGATCAGGGTCTCCGTATCGTCGCAGGCCACCACCTCGCCCTGATCGATGATCGCGATCCGATCACACATCGCCTGGGCTTCCTCGAGATAGTGCGTGGTCAGCACCACGGTCACGCCCTGACGGTTCAGGCGCCGCATGTAGCCCCAGAGGCTGCGCCGCAACTCGACATCGACGCCGGCGGTCGGCTCGTCAAGCACCACGACCGGCGGCTCGTGGATCAGCGCCTTGGCCACCAGCAGTCGCCGGCGCATGCCGCCCGAGAGGGTCCTGGCGTAGGCATCGGCCTTATCCGCCAGGCCAACCGCGGCCAGGATCTCGTCGGTGCGCCGCTCGCGCTTGGGCACGCCGTACAGCCCGGCCTGGATATCGCATGCCTCGCGCGGGGTGAAGAAGGCATCGAGGTTCAGCTCCTGCGGCACGACGCCGATCGAGCGGCGCGCCCGGCGCGGGTTCTGGTCGATGTCGAAACCCCAGATCCTGGCCGAGCCCTCGGTCTTGACGACCAGCCCCGCGAGAATGTTGATCAGGGTCGACTTGCCCGCGCCGTTGGGCCCGAGCAGCCCGAATACCGAGCCGCGCGGCACCTCGAGATCGATCCCCTTGAGCGCTTCCTTGGGGGGCTGCCTTTTTGAGCCACGATAGATCTTGCGCAGGCCGCGCAAATCGATCGCCAGCGACGGAGCACCGTAGCGTTCTGCGATCTCGTCCAGGCGACCCGGGCTCATGACCGGCGCCGCGGTCGGAGAAATGTCCGTCAGGGACTCCTGCATGGCCAGGGCCAGTCGTTCCTCGCAGCTCTGAGCTGTCGATCCAGATAGGCGGTCGAGCTCGCCGCAGCAACGGCCGTCCGCCGTTGCCGACGTCCCCCACTAACTCTTCATCAACCTTTTCCAGTTTACGCTTTCGCAAGCATGTCCTATGCAATTCAACTCTTAGTTGAGAAAAAGCGCTGTCATGCTGCAGACTTCTTCAGGATTGATCGGGCCGCGTGGCGAGCGGGATGCTTCCGGGACCGCCGGTCGCATCGCCTTCGTGCATCACCAGGGGCTTCTGCCTGGCGTGCTCCTGCTCGTCCTGTCCGTAATCTGGATCGGCGTGCCGCTGCGCACCTTCACCACGAGTGCCGAGCCGATCCCCGGCCTGGGGAGGCCGGGCGCGCTGGTGGCGTTCGCGATCGGCGCCGGCTTCGCGCTATGGAGCCTTGCCGCCCTGACCCGGCGCCGGAAGATCGTCATCGACGAGCGCGGCGTGGTCGTCCGGGATCACCGCCTCGGCGGCGTGCGCGAGTGGCGCGCGCCACTCGCCGACTATCTCGGCATCCAGGTGCAAAGCCGAACGATCCGAACTTCGCGAGGCCGCAAGCTGCTGCACTCCGTCGAGCTGCGGCACGACGACCCGGACCGCACGCTGGTCCTCGCGACCTCGAGGGACGGGCAACAGGCCGAGCACGAATGCCGGGTCCTGGCCCAGACGCTCGGGCTCCAGCAGCTGGAGAATGCCGGCACAGAAGCCCCGATCTCGCCTGATCGGTCGAGCCGCAGCGACGGTGATGCGGACCCGACGGTCTCCGGGGCGCAGCCCGCTGCCGCGCCGGCCCCATTCTGAGCCGATCAGGCCCGAGGACGCTCCCACCCGCCGCTTTCGGCCGAACGGAACACGGCGTCGATCACCCGCATGTTGTTGACCGCGTCCTCGAGCGGAAACTCGAGCGGCTTGCCCTCTCGGATCGAGAGGGCGAAGTCGTCGGCCTGCAGCGTATACTGATTGACGACGTCGAAGCTCACCACCTCGGCCTCGGCGCCGCCCGGCACGCGCCCATCGTCGACGAAGATCCGGCATGGCTTGTCGGGCGGCGCATTGAACGGGATCTCGATCTCGATGCGTCCTCTGGTGCCGAGGATCTGCATGCGCTGATAGGGAACCAGCTGGGTCGAGCAGTAGAACAGCGCCTGGCCGGCCGGAAACTCGAGCAGGACGCTGGTCAGCCGGTCGGTCTTGAAGCTCGGGTCCCGCTCCATGCACGCGACGACCCGCAAGGGCTCGGCCTCGAACAGGAAGCGTGCGCCGACGATCGGGTAGCAGCCGATGTCGTACAGGCCGCCGCCGCCGACCTCCACCCGGTTGCGGATGTTGTCCGGGTCGGGATTGAAGTAGCTGAAGCTGCCCTGGACGACACGCAGATCTCCGATCCGCCCTTCGCGCACGAGATCCCGCGCCTTGCGCCACTGCGGGTGGTGGCGGACCATGAACGTCTCCTCGATCAGGACGCCGGCGCGGTCCCGCGCCTCGATCAGCTTCTGCGCCTCCTGTGCAGTGAGCGCGACCGGTTTCTCGCACAGCACGTGCTTGCCGGCGGCGGCCGCCTCGATCGAGATCGGCACGTGCAGGTGATTGGGCAGTGGGTTGTAGACCGCGTCGATCTCCGGATCCGCCAGAAGCTCCGAGTAAGAGCCGTAGGCTTTGGGGATGCCGAGCGCGTCCGCGGTCGCCCGGGCGCGCGGCAGCTCCCGCGAGGCGATCGCCGCGACCTCGCAGAACCGACATCGCTGCATCGCCGGGATCACCTTCTCGGTGCCGATCCTGGCGGTGCTGACGATTCCTATGCGCACCGGCTCCATGGACGCCTCCTCCCCTTTTTGCGACCTTGCGGCGGCGCACTATAGCGGCCGGCCGGACGATGCGTCAGGCCCTTCCTGCCGGCGCGCCCCATGCGCGCGCAACTCGCCTGTCGCTGTGCGAGGCGGATTGTGCCATGATCGCAGAGCGGACATGTCCGGATACGAACGAAGTCCCTGAGGTTCGATGGCTCTCGGCTGTCATCTGCCTTTGGGGGGAGGATGATCGATGCGTTTGATGGCCGCCCTTCTGGCGAGCCTGAGGGCAGCCCTTATGGCGACGTTCGCGTCGTCCGGAACCCTGCAGGCGCAGCAGCCGGCCGATGCCGACGAAGCCGCCTGGGCGGCAGCACAAAGTGCCGATACCGCGGACGCCTATCAGCGCTATCTGGACCAGTTCCCCGTCGGCCGCCACGCCGACGAGGCGTTCCGCAGCCTGATCGAGGAGGCGGTGGGAGCCGAGGTCGGGGGCGCCACGCGCGGACTCTCGGGCGACATGTACTGACTGGAAGCTGTTGGCCTCCTCCGGTTTCCAAAGTTCCACTGATCCAGGAGACCTGAGCCGCCGGGCTCGGGACGGCACCGCGCCGGTAGCGTCACTGAGACACTGCCTGATCTTCCAGGAGCCCATGACGTCTTAGGGTTCGGTCCCGCGGATCGGCCGCCAGATCGCCGAGCCGCTGATCCTGCACCGGGGGATGAGCCGCCGAATGGCGCAGGATCGCGCGATCGAGCTCCTCGAGCGGGTGCGGATCCCCGAAGCGGCAGCCGCGCCGACGAGTACCCCATGAGTTCTCGGGCGGCATGCGCCAGGCGTGATGCTCGCCATGGGCTTCGGCGACGAGCCCTCGCTCCTGATCGCCGACGAGCCCACCACCGCGCCCGACCTTACCATCCAGGTGCAGATCCTGAGCCTGATGCTCGAGCTCGGGCGCGAGTTCGGCACCTCGATCATCCTGATGTCCCACGATCTCGGCGTGGTCGCCGAGACCGCCGATCGCGTGGGGATGCCGGTGGTCGCACGGTTCGTGCCCGTGGACAGGAGCTTGCGGACGTGCAGGATCCGGACGCTGTGAGCCCGGCAGAGGAAGATCCGGGCCGGGTCAACAAGCCTCGCCGGGAAGCCAGCCATGAACGTCCTTTTCGTCACCGCCGACCAGTGGCGGGCGGAGTGTCTCTCGGCGCTCGGCCACCCGTGCCTGCGAACCCCGAACCTCGACCGGCTCGCGGCCGGCGGCACGCTGTTCGCCCGCCACTACGCCCAGGCGACGCCCTGCGGCCCGTCGCGCGCCAGCATCCACACCGGCATGTACGCCATGAATCATCGCTCGGTGACCAACGGCACGCCGCTCGATGCGCGGCATACGAGCCTCGCGGCCGAGGTGCGGGCGGCCGGCTACCGGCCGGTTCTGTTCGGGTACACCGATATGAGCGTCGACCCGCGCGGCCGGGCGCCCGACGACCCCTGGCTTCGCACCTACGAGGGCGTCTATCCGGATTTCGAGGTCGCCCTCTATCTGTCGGAGGCCGAGGCGGCCTGGCTCGCCCACCTCGGCCGGCGGGGTCGAACGCCGACGCTGGCGGACGTCTACGGCGGCGCGCTCGGCGAGGCCGCGTCGTTCGGGCCCGACGACAGCGAGACCGCATTCCTGACCGACACGTTCCTCGCCTGGCTCGAACGCCTCGACGGCGAGGCGCCCTGGTTCGCCCATCTCAGCTACATCAAGCCGCACCCGCCCCTGGTCGCGGCCGCCCCCTGGCACGCCATGCACCATCCCGACGACGTGGCGCCACCTTTGCGCGCCGTGAGCGCCGAGGAGGAAGCGAGGCTGCATCCCTGGCTCGCGGCCAGGCTCACCCAGCCGCTCCGCGGGAGCTGGTGGGGCAAGCCGGCGAGCCTGGACGAGGGCGAGATCCGAAAGGCGCACGCCGTCTATCTCGGCCTGATCGCCGAGCTCGATCATCACCTCGGCCGCATCTTCGATGCGCTCCGGGCACGCGGCGAGCTGGAGCGGACCCTGGTCGTCGTGACCTCGGACCACGGCGAGATGCTCGGCGACCACTGGCTGATGGGCAAGGACGGCTTCTTCCGGCAGGCCTTCCACGTGCCGCTGATCATCAGCGATCCCGCCCCGGATGCCGCCCGCGGCCAGGTGGTCGACGCGTTCACCGAGCATGTCGACCTCATGCCGACCATCCTCGAGCGGATCGGCGCCTCTGTGCCGCTGCAGTGCGACGGCAAGAGCCTCGTGCCCTGGCTGCTCCGAAGCCGGCCCGAGACCTGGCGCGCGGCGGCGCACTACGAGCACGACTTCCGGGACGTCGAGACGCCCACCCTGGAGAAGGCGCTCGGCGTCACCTCGGAGCGCTGCGCGCTCGCCGTGCGGCAAAGCGAACGCTACGCCTACGTCCACTTCAACGGTTTTCCTTCACTTTGCTTCGATCTGGAGGAAGATCCGGGCCAGCTGGTGGACATCGGCACCGATCCCGCTCGAGCGCCGGAGGTGCTGAGGGAGGCTCAGGCGATGCTGTCCTGGCGCATGGACCACGCCGAGCGCCGGCTCACGGGTTGCAAGCTCACCGCCTCGGGCGTGATCGGCCGCTACGAATGAGCGGGCGCCGGAGCTCGCGCCTCTCCGCAGCCGGCCCCGCACGCCGGGTCCGGCTCGGTTGTCTCGCCTCCGGAAAGCGATTAGCTTGCCGGCCGCGACAGCGGAGGGAGAAGAGACGTGGGAAAATGCGCCTTCATCGGGCTCGGCATCATGGGCTACCCCATGGCTGGACACCTCGCGGCTAAGGGGCACGAGGTCACGGTCTACAACCGCACCTCGGCCAAGTCCGAGCAGTGGGTGCAGCAGCATGGCGGGCGCGCCGCGCCGACCCCGCGCGAAGCGGCCGAGGGCGCGGAGTTCGTCTTCATGTGCGTCGGCAATGACGACGACATCCGCAGCGTCGCCTATGGCGATGACGGCGCGCTCGCGGGCCTCGGGAATGGCTGCGTGCTGGTGGATCACACCACGGCGTCGGCCGACATCGCACGCGAGCTCGAGGCCGAGGCCA
>Ga0299907_10003320_pt1 | contig 10268 bp, 12 predicted proteins | sample RVTome_16_FD_198680 | JGI IMG/M metagenome (GOLD analysis project Ga0299907, IMG submission 198680) | Soil microbial communities from uranium-contaminated site in the Upper Colorado River Basin, Wyoming, United States - RVT152D67 (version 2) ... | reverse complement strand
GACCAGCAGCGCCAGCGCAAGCATTGTTGTTCTTGTCATGGACGTACCTCCTTGAGCGCCAAGCGTGCGCTGCGCCGCGTGCGGTCGGCGACGTCGCCGGCAAGCTGCCCGCAGGCCGCCGCGATGTCGTCGCCGCGCGTCTTGCGCGTGGTGACGGTGACGCCGGCGCGCTGCAGGATCTCGGCGAAGCGGCGGATGCGCTCCGGGCTGGAGCGCCGGTAGCCCGATGCGCCGAAAGGATTGAACGGGATGAGGTTGTACTTGCAGCGCACCCGCCCCGCCAGGGCGGCGGCCTCGCGCGCCAGCGCCTCGCTGTCGTTCACGCCCTCGAGCATCACGTATTCGAAGGTGACGAAGTCGCGCGGCGCCTTCTCGAGGTAGCGTTGGCACGCGGCGAGCAGCTCGCGCAGCGGGTATTTCCTGTTCACCGGCACGAGCTCGTCGCGCAGGGCGTCGTTGGGTGCGTGCAGCGACACGGCGAGCGCCACCGGGCACTCGTCGCGCAGCCGGTCCATGCCCGGGATCACCCCCGAGGTGGACACCGTGACGCGCCGGCGCGACAGCCCGTACGCGTTGTCGTCGAGCATCAGGCGCAGCGCCGGAATGACGTGGTCGAGATTGAGCATCGGCTCGCCCATGCCCATGAACACCACGTTGGAGATGATGCGGTCCGCTCTTCGCTCCACACCGAGTATTTTGTTGGCAAACCAGAGCTGCCCGATGATCTCGGCGCTCGTCAGGTTGCGGTTGAAGCCCTGCTTGCCGGTGGCGCAGAACGAGCAGTCGAGCACGCAGCCGGCCTGGCTCGATACGCACAGCGTGGCGCGCGAGGTCTCGGGGATGAACACCGATTCGACCGCGTTGGCGCCGTCGACCTTCACCAGCCACTTGCGCGTGCCGTCCTCCGCCGGCGTATCGCCGACGATCTGCGGCGCCGCAACGCACGCGGTTTGCGCGAGCTTGTCGCGCAGCGGCTTGGACAGGTCGCTCATGCTGGCGAAATCCGCCTCCCCCGCCTGGTGGATCCAGCGCAGCAGCTGGCGGACGCGAAACGGCTTCTCGCCCAGCGTCGCGCAGAAGCGCGCAAGGCCCTCGGCGTCCAGCCCCAGGAGGTTGTGCTTCACCGCCTCATTCACCGTGAAAACACCTCCGACGCCGGAAAGAAGTACGCGATCTCGGTCCGGGCGGTTTCGGGTCCATCGGAGCCGTGCACCGCGTTGGCGTCGATCGAATCGGCGAAATCGGCGCGGATCGTGCCCTGCGCCGCCTTCTTGGGATCGGTGGCGCCCATCAGCTCGCGGTTCTTCGCGATGGCATTGTCGCCTTCGAGCACCAGCACCAGCACCGGCCCCGAGCTCATGAATTGCACCAGGTCGACGAAGAACGGCCGCCCGCGGTGCACCGCGTAGAAGCCTTCCGCGCCGGCGCGCGAGAGGAACATCATGCGCGCCGCCACCGCGCGCAGCCCGGCCGCCTCGAAGCGGGCGACAATCTGGCCGATGACATTCTTCTTTACCGCGTCGGGTTTGATGATGGAGAGCGTGCGCTCGAGCGCCATTTCACTCGGTCCTTCCAAGAATTCCGCCATTCTAGCAAAGGGTTAGCATGTATCGACATATCCGCAGCGAATATTCCGGCCGAATCGCGACCGTGGTCCTCGACCGGCACGAGCGGCGCAACGCTTTTTCCGCCGAGCTGATGCGCGAAATGATCGCCTGCGCGCGCGCGCTCGAGTGCAGGCACGACATCGATGCGGTGATCGTCACCGGGGCGGGCGGCTGCTTTTCGGCCGGCGCCGACTTGAAGGATTCGAGCCGCTGGGCGGGCGGCGCAGCGCTGCTCGAGCAGCGCGAGATCGCCGGGCTCGGCCAGCGCATGGCGCGCGCCTGGGAGGAGCTGCCGCAGATGAGCATTGCCGCGATCGAAGGCTACGCGGTCGGCGGCGGCCTCGCGCTCGCCGTGGCGCTCGACTGGCGCGTCATGGCGCGCGACGCTTTTGCCTCCCTGCCGGAAATCAGCCTGGGCATACCGCTCACCTGGGGCACGCTGCCGCGGCTGGTCAACCTTACGGGACCGGCGAAAGCCAAGCGCCTCGCGATTCTCGGGGAGCGCATCGGCGCCGAGCGCGCGCTTTCCATCGGCTTGGTCGACGAGCTCTGCGATGCGGGCCAGGCACTCGCCGCGGCCCGAAGCATTGCCCAGATGGTCCTCGAGAAGCCGCGCCATTCCGTGCGCATGACCAAGGAAGCGGTGAATGCCTACGCCGGCATCGGCGCCCACGCGGTGAGCTACATGGCGCACGACCAGCTCGAGCTCGCCGCGGCGAGCCCGGAATCGCGTGCCGCACGCGAGGCCGCGCTCAGGCGGCGCGCAAGCTGATCCATTCCGGCGCCAAGCCCGGCCCGCGAAAGCGCACATCCACGCCAAGCCCGGGAGCCCACACGAGCTCTCCCCCGCAGTACAGCAGCGGCAGCCGCGCGCGCGCCCAGGGGGGCACGCCGGCTTCCTGGAAGAGGTTCTTCAGCGTGCGCCGCGGCCGGCGCGGATGCACCTGCAGCCGCTCGCCGCCCGAGCGCAGCCGGACCTGGAATTCATTCTTCAGGTGCTGCGCAGCGATGCCCTCGCCCGGCTTGAAGCGCAGCTCCCCGCCCAGCGCCGGGATCTTCAGCCGGCGCTCGCCCTTCCATTGAAGGCCTGCAAACGGGGCGGCCGGCGCCGGCTCCCGAAGAATCCTTCCCCGATAGACGCGGAACGCCGCGCCGTCGTGCTGCACGCGCGTGCGCGCGCCGCGCGAGGTGAGCTGCTTCAGCATCTCGACGAGCTGCGCCTCGCTCGGCGCGCGCAGGCCCTTGCCCTGCAGGTAGTGCCTCAGGAGCTCCTGCGCGCCTGCGTCCTTGCGCGAGAAATGCCGCGCGGCACGCGCGAGCGAGCGCTTCCACTGCGGAAAGCGCGTCTCGATGAGCGGCCCGAGGCGACGGCGCACGAAGTTGCGCATGAGCGACTCGTCGGTGTTGCTCTCGTCCTCGACCCAGTCGAAGCCGTGGCTTTCGGCGTATGCGAGGATTTCCTTCCTGGAAAGGTCGAGCAGCGGCCGCGCGAGCTGCTTGCCGCCGAGTCGCGAAAGCGGCTGCATGCCGCTCGCGCCGCGCAGCCCGGCGCCGCGCAGCAGGTTCATCAGCACCGTCTCGGCCTGGTCGTCCAGGTGGTGCGCCAGCGCGATCACCTGCGCCTTCTCTTTCTTGAAGGCCGCGTAGCGGGCGGCGCGCGCCGCAGCCTCGAGGCCCTTGCCGGTGCGGCGCACTTTCACCTTCCTCACCGTCAACGGCACGCCCCAGGCTTTGCACAGCTTCCTGCAGAAGCCGGCCCAGGCATCGGCGTTGCGGCTGAGGCCGTGGTGCACGTGAACCGCGCAGACGCCCGGGCGATCCTTCAGGAGGTGGAGCAGCACTACGGAATCGACCCCGCCCGAAAGCGCAACAGAGGCGGTCTTAGCGCCTAGGGCGCTCAATTCAACGCTCGGCGGCTTCCTTGAACTTGCCATAGCTCATCAGCCGCTCGAGGCGCGCTTCGACCAGCTCCCTGGGCTTTTTCTCCGAGAGCTGCTTGAGCGCCTCGGCGAGCGCCTTGCGCAGCGACTGCGCGGTGACCTGCGGGTCGCGGTGCGCGCCGCCGAGCGGCTCGGGCACGATCTTGTCGACCAGGCCCAGCGTCTTCAGGCGGCTGGCGGTGATGCCGAGCGCCTCGGCCGCCTCGGGCGCCATCTCGGCGCTGCGCCACAGGATCGAGGCGCAGCCCTCGGGGGAGATCACCGAATAGGTGGCGTACTGCAGCATCAGCGTTATGTCGCCCACCGCTATGGCGAGCGCGCCGCCCGAGCCGCCCTCGCCGATCACCGTGACGATCACCGGCACGCGCAGGCGCGCCATCTCGAACAGGTTGCGGCCGATCGCCTCGGACTGCCCGCGCTCCTCGGCATCGATGCCCGGATAGGCGCCCGGCGTGTCGACGAAGGTGAACACCGGCAGCTGGAACTTCTCGGCGAGCTGCATCAGGCGCAGCGCCTTGCGGTAGCCCTCGGGCTTGGGCATGCCGAAGTTGCGCAGGATCTTCTCCTTGGTGTCGCGGCCCTTCTGGTGCCCGATCACCATGCACGGCTCGTTGCCGAAGCGCGCCAGGCCGCCGACGATCGAGGGGTCCTCGCCGAAGTGGCGGTCGCCGTGCAGCTCCTCGAAATGCGTGAACAGCATCTGCACGTAGTCGAGCGTGTACGGCCGCTGCGGATGGCGCGCCACCTGCGCCACCTGCCACGGCGAGAGCTTGCCGTAGATGTCCTTGGTGAGGCTCTGGCTGCGCTTGGTGAGGCGCTGGATCTCCTCGGAGATATCGACCGCCGAGTCGTCCTGCACGTAGCGCAATTCCTCGATGCGCGTCTCCAGCTCCGCGATCGGCTGCTCGAACTCGAGGAACGTCGTCTTCATTTTTGGGCTCAGTATTCTACCGGCAACGGGTCGAGCGAGCGCCACAGGTACCAGGTGGCCACCGAGCGCCACGGCCGCCAGGACTCGCCCAGGCGGCGCATGGTCCGGAGTGAGACTTTTTTCCTCCTGTAGTTTTTCCTGCTGTAGTACGACAGGCAGATGGCCTTCTGCAGCCCCAGGTCGTCCAGCGGAAACACGTCGGGGCGCAGCAGGTTGAAGATGAGGAACATTTCCGCGGTCCAGCGCCCGATGCCGCGCACCTCGACCAGCTCGGCGATGATCTCCTCGTCGGTCATCTGCGGCCAGCGCCGCACGTGGACCTTGCCGTCGGCGAAGTGCTGCGCGAGGTCCGCGATGTACTCGGTCTTGCGGTCGGACAGCCCGCAGGCGCGCAGCACGGGCCTTTCCTTCGACAGGATTTTTTCAGGGGTGACTACTCCCACGCAAGCCACCACGCGGTCCCACACGCTCTGCGCCGCCTTGACCGAGATCTGCTGGCCGACGATGGCGCGCGCCAGCGTGAGGAACGGCTCGCCGCGGCGCGCGAGGAAGATCTTCGGATGGCCGCGCATGATCGCGGCCATCACCGGGTCGCGGCGCGCCAGCGCGCGCTTGGCGCGGTCCCAGTATTCAGGCTTCATGCAAAGGCAGGTTGGAGAGCAGGTTCTGCGGCTTCATGCGCACCACCTGATCCGCGTCACAAGACAGGCCCAGGTAGACGCTGCGCCCGGCGATGTCCCGGCGCATCGCGGCCGGGTCGTCGAAGTCGAGCGCGAACAGCGCCAGGATGTTGCGCATGCGCCCCTGCTCGACTTCGTTGCCGGCCCACAGCTCGTTCAGGATCGCGCTCGACTCGGCGTCGAGGCCCACATGCCACGCCCAACGGGGCTCTTCGATCCTTCTTACCGGCTTGACCTTCACCTGCACGCAAAGGAAATGCGCGACCCACTGCTCCACGACCCTTGCAAAAGCATCCAGCGCGGGCCGGCCGTAGGTCAGGCTGATCACCGTGTCGTGCTTCGACTCGCGCGACCAGTAGAGCTCGGCGTTGGCGCGGTCGAGGACATCGAGGTCCACGGCGCCGAGCTCGCCCTGCGCCTCGACGATCAGGCGCCCGACGCTGCCGTAGCGGCTGCCGGCGGCATGCATCCCGACCGTCTCCAGGTCGGCGAGCAGCGCGTGGCCGTCCTTGAGGGTCGCCTTCTGCTCGCGGAAGAACACCTCTGCGGCGCGCAGGCGCAGCGGGTCGCGCTCGCCGTCGAGCAGGTTGCGCAGGATCACGTGCGCCAGCTGGTCGATGAACATCGGCGGCACGTCGATCGCGCCCCTGAACAGGCTCATGTACGCGCCTTCGATCGTGCCGGCTACGAGCAGGCGGTCGCGGAACCTGAGCAACAGCCGGTAGTTGTCGCGCGCGTCCTGATCTTCGACTTTGGAAAGATCCTGTTCCGTCAGCGCTCGGCGGGGCGATTGCATCAGGGAAGCATGCAAGGCGAGCTCGCCCTCGCCCGACTCCTCGACCGGGTGGATCTCGGGGCGCAGGCAGTACGCGCGCAGGAAATCGTCGGTGACTCGCAGCCTGCCGGCCGGGTCGCGCTCTAGGAGGTGGAAGCCGCTATTGCGCCAGAAATCAGGCAGGGGTCAAGACCAACCGCGAGTGGCTCGCCACGTGCTGCTTGAGGAATTCCATCTGGTCGGCCAGGATGCGGCGGTTGGTGAGGATCAGGTACTCGGCCTTGTTCGGCACGTAAGGCGCGTACAGCAGCTCCAGGCCGCATTCCTGCGGCAGGCGGTTCCTCTTGTGGCCGTTGCAGTGCCGGCAGGCGCAGACCACGTTCATCCAGGTGTCGCGCCCGCCGCGCGACAGCGGCGTGATGTGGTCGCGCGTCAGGCGGAAATAGCTGAACTCGCCGCCGCAGTAGGCGCACGTGTGGCGGTCGCGCCGGAACAGCTCCCGGTTGTTGAGCGGCGGCACCTGGTTGAAGCCCTTGGCCGCCAGCGCCTTGCCCTTGATCGCGACGATCGAGTGCGCGGTGATGCTGGAGCGCTCGCCGGTGAGGCGCGAGATGCCGCCGTAGTAAGTGAAGGTCTCCTCGCCGAGCGTCCAGGCGACCAGGTTCTTCGCATAGTAGAAGCAGGCCTGCTGCCAGCTGATCCAGCGGTGCGGCACGCCGTGGGCGTCCAGCGAGAGGATGAGCGGCTTATCCATTGGCAGGGTTCATGCTTGCGAAGCATTCTGCCAAGCCTGCGGAAGCTTTGCAATGCCCGCTAAAACAACGTCCTGCGGGCCGAAGCTCACTCCGGTGCTAATTCTTGTCGACGGCTTCCCTGAAGCCCTGGCCGGCAGCGAATGCCGGCACCGTCTTGGCGGAAATCTTGATCTCCTTGCCGCTGGAGGGGCTGCGTCCGGCGCGCGCCTTGCGCTTGCGCGGCAGGAAGGTGCCGAAGCCGACCACGGTGACGCGCTTGCCTTTTGCGACATTGGTCACGATGGCGTCGAACACCGCGTTCACCGCCTCCCCCGCCGCCGCCTTGCTGAGGTTGCTCGCCTTTGCCGCCGCCTGGACCAGGTCTGATTTGGTTACCACGTGTGGCATGTGATCTCCCTTTTTCACGCCTGCTTGCGGCAAGCAAGCGAGCGAGCATCGTATCCAAATCGAATTCGAAAAACAATTATGATTAGGCCTTCAAAGGAGGAGGACCTCATGAGACTGCGACATCTCGCGTTCGCCGGCCTTGCGGCCGGCGCAATCGCGTCGCCGGCGCACGCGCAAACCACGCTCACCTACTCGTCGTGGGTGCCGCCGACGCACCACCTGACGATCTGGCAGGCCAACTGGACCAAGGAAGTCGAGAAGGCCACCGGCGGGCGCGTCAAGTTCAACTCGCTGCCCAAGGCGCCCGCGGCGCCGCCGGGAACCTTCGACGCGGTGCGCGACGGCCTGGTGGATCTCTCGTACGTCACCGCGAGCTACACGCCCTCGCGCCACATCCTGCCGCTGATGGCCGAGCTCCCCGGCGCGGGCGACACCGCCGAGACCAACTCGATCGCCTACTCGCGCATCCACTGGAAGCACTTCCACAAGGTGGGCGAGTACAAGGGCGTGAAGCTGCTCGCGGTGTTCACGCACGGCCCCGGCCAGATGTTCACCAAGAAGGCGGTGAGCGGCATCGCCGACATCCAGGGCCTGAAGATCCGCACCGGCGGCGGCGTGGCCGAGGCGGTGGCGAACGCGCTCGGCGCATCGGCTTTCGTCAAGCCGGCGCCCGAGTCCTACGAGCTGCTCAAGTCCGGCGTCGCCGACGGCGTGTTCTTCCCGCTCGAATCCATCGTCTCGTTCAAGCTCGACACGGTGCTCGAGCAGGCGACGCTCTTCCCGGGCGGCATGTACAGCTCGGCGTTCGGCTTCTTCATGAACGAGGACAAGTGGGCGAAGCTCGCCAAGCAGGACCAGGCGGCGATCGAGAAGCTGTCCTACGAGTACGTCGCGCGCAGCAACGGCCAGTCCTGGGACACCGCCGACCAGAAGGGCCTCGAGGGCCTCAAGAAGGCGGGCGTGAAGATCGTCAGGGCCGATCCCGCGCTGCTGGCGCAGGTGCAGAAGCGCTCGGCGCCGATCATCGACGACTGGGTGAAGAAGGCGAGCGCCAAGGGCGTCAACGCCAAGGCCGCGCTGGCGGAGTTCCGCGCCGAGCTGAAGAAGGTGGCCGCCGAAGTCAAGAAGTAGGCAGCCTGCGCCGATGAAGGCGCCTGAGCACGAGTGGGAGAGGCGCGCCGACGCGGTCCTCGGCGTCGCCGCCTCGGCCATCCTGATGGCCATGATGTGCCTCACGTTCGTCGACGTGGTGGCGCGCTACGTGTTCAACCGCCCGATCCGCGGCGGCTTCGAGGTGACGGAGCTGCTGCTGCTGGTGCTGATCTTCGCCGGCCTGCCGCTGGTGTCGCATGCCGGCGAGCACGTCACCATGGACTTCATCGACCGCCTGCTGCGCGGCCGCGCGCGCCTGTGGCTGCATCGCGGCGTGCACCTGCTGGTGGCGGCTTTGATGTTCTTCATGAGCTGGCAGGTGACCATCAAGGCCGAGCGCATCTCGTCCTACGCCGACGCCACCGACGTGCTGCGCATCGAATACGGCCCTTTCGTGTACTTTTCGGCCGCCATGATCGCGCTCGCCGGCCTCATCCATCTCTATAAGGCTTCCCAGCGATGACCGAGGCGGTGGCCGGCCTGTTCGCGATGCTGCTGCTTTCGTTCGTGCGCATCCCGATCGCGCTGTCGATGGCCATCGTCGGCGTGGTCGGCTACGCCTACATGCGCGACTGGAACTGGGCGCCCGCCTTCGCCAGCCTGCAGACGCGGCTCTACGAGACCGGGCGCAACTACACGCTCTCGGTGGTGCCGCTTTTCATCCTGATGGGCAACTTCGTGACGCGCGCCGGGATGTCGCACGAGCTGTTCCGCGCCGCCAACGCCTTCATCGGCCACCTGCGCGGCGGCCTCGCCATGGCGACCATCCTCGCCTGCGCCGGCTTCGGCGCCATCTGCGGCTCCTCCATCGCCACCGCGGCGACCATGTCCAAGGTGGCCTATCCGTCGATGAAGCGCTTCGGCTATTCCGACGCGCTGGCAACCGGGGCGATCGCCTCCGGCGGCACGCTCGGCATCATGATTCCGCCCTCCACGCTGCTCGTGATCTACGGCGTGTTCACCGAGACCAACATCGGCGCCCTGTTCGCCGCCGGCATCCTGCCCGGGCTGCTCGGCGCGGTGCTGCTGTGCCTCGCGGTGCAGTACGTGACCATCCGCGACCCGACGGCCGGTCCGCGCGGCGAGCGCTCCGGCTGGAGCGAGCGCTGGGCGGCGACCAAGCACGTGTGGGCGGTGGCGGCCCTGTTCGTGTTCGTCATCGGCGGCATCTACGGCGGCTTCTTCACCGCCACCGAAGGCGCCGGGATGGGCGCCTTCGCCGCCATGGCCTTCGCGCTCTGGCGCCGCGTGCTCAACTGGAAATCGCTCTACCAGGCGCTGGTGGAAAGCGCGCGCACCACCTCGATGCTGTTCATGATCCTGATCGGCGCCCTGATGTTCGCCGAGTTCATCAACATCACCACCATGCCGAACGACCTGGTGGCGTTCGTGAAGCAGTTCGAGATCAACCCCATCATGGTGGTGGCGGCGATCTGCATCATCTACGTGCTGCTCGGCACGGCGATGGAGGAGCTGTCGATGGTGCTGCTCACCATCCCGGTGTTCCTGCCCGTCATCCTGCAGCTGGGCTTCGACCCCATCTGGTTCGGCATCCTGATCGTGTGCGTGGTGGAGATCGGCCTGATCAGCCCGCCGGTGGGCATGAACCTGTTCGTGCTGAAGACGCTGATCCCGGGGGTGTCGCAAGGCACGGTCTTCCGCGGCGTCCTGCCGTTCATGCTCGCCGACGTGATCCGCATGGCGCTGCTCATCGCCTTCCCGGCCATCTCGCTCTACCTGCCGAGCCTGATGCGATGAACGAGCGCTAGATAATCGATAAATGGCGATAAATGGGGACGTACCCCATTTATTCCGTTCATCTCGTTCTCGCCCAATACGCAAAGGTCGCTTTGACGATCGAGGGCTGCAGCAGGAACCTGCACGCTTCCTCGGCAAGCTCCGCTTTCACTTCGCTGAAGCCGCCCGCCGCCATCGCGCGCAGCTGCATGCGCGCGGCGCGCTCGAAGAACACCGCCAGGTAAGCAGCTTCCTCGACAGACGACCCCGCCGCCAACAGGCCGTGGTTTGCGAGCAGGATGGT
>Ga0299907_10003319_pt1 | contig 10269 bp, 9 predicted proteins | sample RVTome_16_FD_198680 | JGI IMG/M metagenome (GOLD analysis project Ga0299907, IMG submission 198680) | Soil microbial communities from uranium-contaminated site in the Upper Colorado River Basin, Wyoming, United States - RVT152D67 (version 2) ... | reverse complement strand
CTCGGGTACCGTGGCCATGGCCGCCAGCACGTCCTCGAGCGAGGCCGTCTCGACGTCCGGCCCGACCGGGCCTCCATCGAAAACCTGGCCCACGGACCAGCCCTCGGCCGGTCGCGAGCCCAGCCGGGGCATCGAGCGCTTGGCGGCTCGCTTCCGTTTCGCGGCACGGGTCCGTTCGACCGACTTGGAGCGATTCTTGGTTCCCATGGCCGGGAGCTTGACGGGCAGCCCTTACCCGGCGATTGCCTGATGATTGCCCGGCACTTATCCGGGTGGCGGTTCGTCGGGCGGCGGCCGGCGCCGGAAGCGCCGCCACAGGGCGATGTCGTACCCGATCTTGAGCGCTCCCGCGATGACGAACGGCACTCCGCCCCCGAGTAGCGGCGCGGCGACGAGCGGGGTCGCGAACAGCGGCGCGGACGCGGCCCCGGCGCTGCGCGCCATGTTGGTGATGCCCGCGGCGGCGGATCGCTCGTCGGCCGCGACGACGGCCATGGTGTACGACTGGCGTGTCGGCACGTCCATCTGGCTGATCGAGGAGCGAAGGAGCAATACCCCGATCGCCAGCTCGACGTTCGGCATGAGCGGTACGAGGATCAACAGCACGTTCGACGGGATATGCGTCGCCACCATCGTCTCGATCAGCCCGAACCGGGCGGCCAGCCGGGCCGCGACGAGGCCCGACAACCCTGCCAGCGCGTGCGTCCCGAAGAAGATCCCGCCGAGCACGGCCGGTTCGACGTCCCAGCGCAGTCCGAACCACAGGGCCACGACGCTTTGCACGGTGAACCCGCCGCCGAACGCGTCGAGGGCGAACAGCGCCGACAACTCGGTCACCACGCGCTTCGAGCGGTGCAGTCCGAAGCGGCGCCGGACGGACGTGTCGACCACCGTCGCCGGCTCGACCTCGGGACCGAGAGACCACGCCATCGCCGCGATGACCAGGCCGATCAACGCGTAGGCGACAATGACGGCCCGGTACGCGTCGATCGCCGGGGCTCCACCGTCGACGAGCACCTGGACGAGCAGTCCGGCCGCCAGCGATCCGCCTGCCGTGGCGACCGACCCCGCCACCTGGTACCAGGCGAAGGCGGTCGTCCGCCGGTCGTCCGGCACGACCTCGCTCAGCGCCGCCTGCTCGACGGCCAGGAACGGCCCGACCTCGCTGCCGCTCGGGCTCAGCACCGCGACGATCGCCGCGGCCAGCAACACGATGAACTCGCCGGTCAGCGCGAAGACGGCCCCGCCCAGGATCATCAGCCCGGCCCCGGCGAGGAGCGTCGTACGCCGGCCGATGCGATCGGCGTGGGTCGTCAGCACGAGCGAGACGACGGCGTCGCCGGCCAGCGTCAGGGCCAGCAGGAGCCCGACGGCGCCGGGATCGAGGCCGACCTCCACCAGGTACAGCGCGAGCACGATCGCCAACCCGCCGTACGCAGCCATGCGTACGGTGCGCATCGCGAAGAGGATCGTGACGTCGCGCCGGCGACTCATCGCGCCGGGCACGCCGTCAGGCGACGATGCCCGCGACCCCAAGGAGCTGCGGCAGGAGGCTTCCGAAGGCGTAGCCCACGATGCCCGCGAACGCAGCCAGCGCCAGGACCTCGGCGCCGGAGCGCACCGCGGACCGCTTCGTCCAGCGGCTCTTCACGACACCGATCCCGAACAGGGCCGCGCCGCTCAGGACCACGGCCGCCGGCAGGGCGGCGTCGACCGGGATGATCAGAAACGGGATGACCGGCACGGCTGCGCCGAGGCCGAACGCCGCGCCCATGAACACGGCGCCCTGCAATGGACTGCCCTGGCCTTCCTCGACCTGGATCCCGAGCTCGCGGCTGACCATCGTCCGCAGGAGCACTTCGGGGTGACGGGCCATGATGCCCGCGACGCGCGCCGCGTCCTCCTCGCCGAGGCCTTCCTCGGCCAGCATGAACGCGACCTCGGCCTCGGCCTCGCCGGACCGCTCCTCGACCTCGGCACGCTCGTTCTCGACCTGGGCATCGAAGATCTCGCGCTGGCTCTTCGAACCGATGTACTCGCCGGCGGCCATCGAGAACACGCCGGCCAGGGCCGCCGCGACGCCCGCCACGACGATGGGGAACGGCTGACCGGTCGCGCCCGCAACGGTCGCCACGACCGCCAGCGTGGAAACGAGCCCATCCTGGGCCCCGAAGATGATCTCGCGGACCTCGCCGAGCAACGAGCTGGTTCGGCGCTCGGTCGCCAGGTGCTCGGCGATCCAGTCGCGCGGATAGGCCGACGCCGGGGCATTCGGCGAGGGGCGCGCCTGGGTGATCGACTGGCGCTCGCTCATCTAGCTGTCTCCGCGATCGACGTTGGGCTCTGCCCATGAAAGCACGAACTCGCTCGCCTCGTGGGCGCCATCGCGCCCCAAGTCCGTTTCAGCGATCGATCGATGCCGGCGTCGCGCCGGATCGGGCGCGCTCGGCGAGCGCGGCCTCGAGGCGGTCGAGCAGGGGGATCTGCGTGGGCTTGATCACGTGCCGGGCAACATCCGGCGCGAACCAGGCCACGCGGTCGATCTCCGGGAATGACTCGCGCCGGCCGGAACGCGGCGGCCATTCGGTCTCGAACAGGTTGGAGTGGGCCTCCGCTGGATCGAGGTCGCCCTCGAACGCCCATGCGTGGACGGTCTTGCCGCCCTTCTGGACGATCGAACCGAGTTCGATTGGCTCGCCGCCCGGCACTCGGTGGCCGGTCTCCTCAGCGAACTCGCGGCGCGCGACGTCGATCAGGGGCTCGTCGCCGTCGGCTTCCCCCTTGGGGATCGACCAGTGGCCGGCGTCCTTCGAGGCGAAATACGGCCCGCCGGGGTGGGCGAGGAGGACCTCGAGCGGCGCGTCGGCGGTTCCGCGGCGGTAGAGGAGAATGCCGGCGCTCGTGGGGCGTGCCATCGGCCGCATCGTACGACGGGCGCGGGGGGAGTGGCGGGGCGGGGCGCCTCCCGCCCGTGTCGCGTATGCAGCTGAGTAATGGTGTTCGGCCCGTGCGCGCTTGGCCGAGGCCGAGTTCTGCCGAATTGGGATAGTGGCCACGCTCGGCCAGCCTCGAAACGATAAGTGGGCTGCATAACGGACGCAGCGGTGGGTGCCCGGACGGGCCGCAGCCGGTGCCGATGGACGCCACGTTCGCGACCCACAACCGGTGCCCACGCGCACCGAATGGCTATCGCGCATCGATGCGACGGCGTACGCTGACCGCGCCGGGGAATCGGGCCCGATCCCGTGCCCGGACACAGGAGTGTGGGCGATGCCGTCGACGCAGAACGTCCGTTTCGACCGCCGGTGGCGGCTGCTCGCGGTCCTCGGTCTGATCGTCCTGCTGGCGGCCGTTGCCCTCCCAGCGCTTGCCGCGAAACCCGGGGCGGTGCCGGGCACCGGCGCAAACGCCCTGGCCGCCGAGGCAGATCCCTCGGCGAAGCCCGATCGGATCAAGAAGGCCAAGGTCCCCAAGGTCGCCGTGACGCTGCGCGGCACGGTCACCGCCACGACCGACGCCGACGGCAACCCCGCCTACCGCATGACGAGCGATGGCACCACCTACGACCTCGACGCCGGCCCGCCCTGGTTCCACGGCGACAACCACCCGCTCAAGGCCTTCGTCGGCGAGACGGTGACGGTGACCGGCGAGACGGCGGAGGGCTCGACCGAGGTCGACGTCGTGGCCGTCAACGGCACCGCGCTGCGCGAGGGCGGCAAGCCGCCATGGGCCGGCGGCTGGAAGCGGGTCGGCGAGCGCCACCCCGGCTGGTCGCAGGAGAAGGCGGACCGGATGGCCGAGAAGGCCGCCGCGAAGGCCGAGCGGATGCAGGCCAAGTTCGGGGACTGCTTCCCGCCGGGCCAGTGCAAGCTGGACGACGCGGCCGAGGACTGATCCGCGCGCCGGTATCCTCTCAGGAAGATCTCAGACTTCGCTGCTGGGATTCAGGGTGTCTCGTCCCCTGACCGGAGCCTCACCATGTCATCGTCCCGGCCACGAAACGCCCCGCGCCGCCCCTGGCTCCCCCTCGCCATCGTCGCGGTCCTTCTCGCTGTAGGAGCCGCCGCGGCGGCCGGCGCCTGGTACCTGTTCGTCCGCCCGGCCGCACCGGGTGTGGTCGGGCTCGCCGTCCTGCCGACCGCCACGCCCGGCGCCGGCGCGTCGGCCGAGACCAATGGCGCGGATCCGACCGCGGCAACGGCGGAAACCGCCGCACCCGCCTCGCCCACCACTCTCGACGGCACGTGGAGCGTCGACCCGGCGATCGGGTCGTTCGACGACTTTTCGGGCTCCTTCGTCGGGTATCGGGTCCAGGAGGAGCTCGCCGGCATCGGCGCGGCGACCGCCGTCGGACGCACGCCAGACGTCAACGGCACGCTGACACTCGATGGCACCACGATCGCCGAGGTCGCGATCGAAGCCGACCTGACCACGCTCCAGAGCGATAGCTCGATGCGCGACGGCCAGCTCGGCCGGCAGGGCCTCGAAACCGACCAGTTCCCGACCGCGACGTTCGCGCCGACCGAACCGATCGAGCTCCAGGCCGTCCCGGCGGACGGCGAGGCGATCCAGGTGACGGCCGTCGGCGACCTGACCCTGCACGGCGCGACGAACCGGGTCACGATCCCGCTCGAAGCTCGCCTGTCGGGCGGTGTCGTGACCGTCGTCGGATCGCTCCCGATCGCCTTCGGCGACTACGGCATGACCGCGCCCGAATCGTTCCGGGTCCTGTCGATCGACGAGAACGGCGAGATGGAATTCCAGCTCCACTTCACCCAGACCTGAAGCGCGACCGAGGCGACGATGCACCTCCTGGTCGTCGAGGACGACGAGCGACTCCGGCGGGCCCTGCGCCGCCTGCTCGAAGCCGACCGGCACGTCGTCGAGCTGGCACCCGACGGCCAGACCGCGCTCGAGCTTGCCGAGGCGACCCACGGGATCGACGCGGTTATCCTCGACATCGGCCTGCCCGACATGTCCGGCCTCGACGTCGCGCGCCGGCTGCGCGAGCGCGACGACACGCTGGCGATCCTGATGCTCACCGCGCGCGACACCGTCGGTGACCGGGTCCGCGGCCTCGATGCCGGCGCCGACGACTATCTCGTCAAGCCGTTCGCCTACGAGGAGCTGGCGGCCCGGCTGCGAGCGCTCTCACGTCGCTCCGGAAACGGCCGCCGGCGCGCGATGCCCCGGCTCGTGGCGGGTCCGATCGTGCTCGACGAGGCGGCGCGTGCGGTGACCGTCGAGGGTCGCGGCGTCGACCTCAGCCCGCGCGAGTTCTCGCTCCTCGAGTGCCTCCTGCGTCACGCCGGCCAGACGCTCAGCCGCGACCAGCTGCTCGACCAGGCCTGGCCATTCAGCGTGGCGGTGACCCCTAACGCCGTGGACGCCTACATCCACTACCTGCGGACGAAGCTCGGGCCGGCCGGGGCCTGGATCGAGACGGTCCGCGGCGTCGGGTACCGTCTGCGCGATGGCTGACCGGGGCGCGCCGACGATCGAATCCGCGGACGCGGCGAGGCAGGCGGCCGAGGCGCGGTTGATCCGGAGCGTCCGCTGGCGACTCGTCGCGTGGAGCGGGCTGTCGACGCTCGTCGTGCTGCTCGTGCTCGGCGTGGTGCTGTACGGGATCGTCGACCGATCGCTGGAGACCGCCGGCACGGCCCAGCTCGAGACGCGGGCCGACGAGATCAAGGCCGAGATGACGCGTGGTCGGCCGGTACTGCGCCTCGGCCAGGTGTTCGGCGGGCGGACGACCGGCACGATCGCCATGCTCGTGGATGCCGACGGCGAGTCGATCCTGCCGGGGACGCCGGTGCCGGCCGAGGGGCTGCCCGAACGGACGTCGATCGCCGCGGCGAGCGCCAGCGGGCGCGACATCCGGACCGGCAACGTCGAGACCCCGAACGGGCCGGTCCCGGTCCGCGTCCTGACCGAGCGGCTGGCTACGCGCGCGGGCACGGATGTCTATCTGCAGGTCGCCCAGGACCGGGTGGCCGAGCAGCAGACGCTCGACGCGATGGTCCGGGTCCTTGCGGTCGGTGGCGCGCTCGTCGTGCTCGTCGCGTTCGGCTTCGGGGCCGTCTACGCGCGCCGCGCGCTCGTCCCGATCCGCGAATCGCTCGGTGCCCAGCGAGCGGCCCTGCGCCGCCAGCGCGAGTTCGCCGCCGACGCCAGCCACGAGCTGCGCACGCCGCTGACCGTGGTCCGCGCCTCCGTCGATCACCTGCGCCGGCATCCCGACGCCCCTCTGCAAGCGAAGGCCGAGGCGCTCGACGACATCGACGCAGAAGTCAGCCACCTGACCGGTCTCGTCGACGACCTGCTGCTCCTCGCCCGGTCCGATTCGGGCGCGTTGTCGATCACGCCGCTGCCGACCGACCTCGGCGACGTCGCCTCGGAGGCTGCCTCGTCGCTCTCGAAGGCGGCCGAAGCCCGTGACGTCCGGCTCGTCGTCGATCCCGAGCCGGCGGTCGTCCGCGCCGACGCGGCCCGGGTCCGCCAGCTCGTCGCGATCCTCGTCGACAACGCGATCCGGCACAGCCCGCGCGGCGGGGAGGTCCGGGTCGTGGTGCGCGCCAGCGGAACCCAGGCCCAGTTCGACGTCGAGGACGACGGGCCGGGCATCCGCGACTCGGACCTGCCGCACGTGTTCGATCGCTTCTGGCGGGCGGCCGGCGCGCCATCCGGTGGGACCGGCCTGGGACTGGCCATCGCCCGAACGATCGTCGAGCAGCACGGCGGCCGGATCATGGCCTCGAACGGGCCGTCGGGCGGGGCGCGCTTCCGGGCGGTGCTCCCGGTGGAGGGCGGCGGGCCGCTCGCCTGAGGGCCTGGAGCGGATCGTGCTTCGGAGCAGGTTGCCGCCGCTTCGTTGGTTCTCACTTAGTCCGCACGCGACTACTCAGAAGGTCTTGGGGGCCCCTGACCCCGACCTCGGCGGCTCGGGAGTCGTGCTCGAGCACGATCGACGTGAGCGACGCTGGCAATGAGCCCGGATCTCGGGGGCGGAACCTGGTTAGTAGTCGGCTGTTGACTGGCCAGCAAGCGATTCGCCGCGTGGCGCGGTTGCCAGTCCCGGGTGACTGCGCGAGAAGCCGGGGAGCGCGAGGGCCGGCGAGGCATCCGCGCACCAGGCGGTACAGCCGGACGCATGGAAACGGCCCGGGCGGTGGGCCCGGGCCGTCGAGAGAGGGGAGCCCGGAGGGATCAGCCGGCGCTCGTGGAGGAGTTGTCCGGGGTCGCCGACGGGGCGGCTTCGGGATCGAGCCAGCGGCCGGGGCCGCGGCCGCGACCGGCGCGTTCCCAGATCGAACCGGCGCGAACGGCCGACGCGTTCATCGAGCCATCGTCGTTCAGCTCGCCGGCGGCGCCGGCGATCATCCCGACGGTGATGTCGGCCAGGGCCTTGCCGGTCTCGCCGCCGACCGTGAACGAGGTCGAGCCGTCGACGTGGACGGTGATGCGGGAGCCGTCGGGCTGCTCGAGCATCAAGCTGTCGCTGCCCTTGGCGGTTACCTGGCCCACGGCGTGCGGGATGACGACGTCGATCGCGCTGACCGTGTAGTTCCCGTCGTCGTCGACGGTCTGGCGGAAGCGGATCCGGTCGCCGACCGACACGTCGGACAGGGCGATGGTCTCGCCGGCCTTCGTGATCGCCGTGTCGCTGCCGACCGTGATCGTGCGCGTCCAGCCGTCGACGGTCTCGAGCGACAGTGACGAACCATTGATCGCGGTGATCGAGATGTTCCCGGCGCCGAACCCGCCGTGCGGTCCGGCGAACCCGGCGAACCCGTCGAAGAGCCCGGCACCTCGACCATGGCGGCCGAAGCCGCCTGGTCCGCGCCACTCGTTGGTGTCGGGCGTGGTCGACGTATCGGGGCTGGCCGACGGCTCGGGTGACGCGGCCGTCGCGATGGCTGCGCCGCCGATGAGCACGAGCGCGGCACCGGTGACGAGGGCCAGCCGCCAGCGGCCGGGCCCCCGCGCCACGCGCGCGGTCGGGATGGGATCGAGAGCTGTCACGCAGGACTCCTCCTGTGGTAGGTGCGGTACTGGACGCCGCCGATCTCGAAGTCTCGGGCCGCTTCCTGAGGGAGTCCTGAGAACGGCGCCGGCGACCGGACAGATGTCCATGCCCCGGCTCGACGTTGATCGGCGCCCCGCCCGGCCGGACGCCCACGGACGGGCGAGTCGACGCGGCCTACGGTCGGATCCTCATCCACCACGCCCGAATGCTCGAGGACCTCACCGTGGAAGCCGTACTCCCGCGCCGCACCCTCGTCGCCGACCCGCTCGACCTCGACACGCTCGCCGGCAGCCTCAACGGACGGCTGATCCGCCCGGGCGACGAGGACTACGACATCGCCCGCGAGGTCCACCAGGCCGCGGTCGACGCCCGTCCCCTCGCGATCGTTCGCGTTGCCGACGCCCGCGACGTCGCCCGGACCGTCGTGTTCGCCCGCGACAACGCCCTCGAGCTGGCGGTGCGCGGCGGCGGCCACAGCCTGGCCGGCCACGGCACCGTCGAGGGTGGTCTCGTGCTGGACCTGGCCGACCTGCGCGGCCTGCACATCGACCCCGAGGCCCGCCTGGCGTGGGCCCAGCCGGGCCTGACTGCGGGCGAGTTCACCGAGGCGGCTGCGGCCCACGGGCTCGCCACGCCGTTCGGGGACACGGGCTCGGTCGGGATCGCCGGCCTGACGCTGGGCGGCGGAATCGGCTGGCTGGTCCGCAAGCACGGCCTCACGATCGACGCTCTCATGGCCGTGGAGATCGTCACGGCCGACGGACGCGTGCTGACCGCCAGCGAGAACCAGCACCCAGACCTCTTTTGGGCGGTCCGCGGCGGCGGTGGCAACTTCGGCGTCGTGACCCGCTTCCAGTACCGGCTCTACCCGGTCGGGATGATCGTCGGCGGCGCGCTGCTCATGCCGGCCACGGCGGAGGTCCTGCGCTCGCTCGTGCCGATCGCCGACGCGGCGCCGCGCGAGCTCTCGACGATCACGTTCCTCATGGACGCCGCCCCGCCGATGCCGTTCCTCGCCCCGGAGCATCACGGCAAGCCGGTCGTCGCGATCATGTTCGTGTACGACGGCGAGATGGCCGACGGCGCCGCCGCGATCGCCCCGTTCCGCGAGGTGGCCACGCCACTCGGTGAGCTCGTTGCGCCGATGCCGTATCCGGCGATCTACCAGTTCACGGCCGAGGGCGCACAGCGCGGCGCCGGGGTCATGCGTTCCGGCTTCTTCGACGACCTCGACGACGCCGCGATCGAGACGATCCTGGCCGAGATGGCCGTGGCGCCGGGGCAGGTCATGAACTTCACGCAGATCCGGATCCTCGGCGGCGCGATGGCCGACGTGGCCGCGGACGCGACCGCCTTCGCCCACCGCGATGCGCGGGTCATGGTCGCGATCCACGGCGGCTACGTGGGCGATGCGGCGCCGGTCGAGGCCTGGGCCGATCGCTACTTCGGGGCGCTCGCACCGAAGGCGACGGGCGTCTACTCGAACTTCCTCGGCGACGAGGGCGAGGGACGCATTCGGGAGGCCTATCCGGCCGCCACCCACGCCCGGCTCGTCGCGATCAAGCGCCGCTACGACCCGACGAACCTGTTCCGGCGGAACCAGAACATCCGCCCCCGCTAGGACGACCCGCGCACAGGCGAGGCGCGTCGCCGCTCAGCCACCCGGCTCGAGCGCGGCGCGCATCGCCGCGAGGTGGGCCGGCGTGCTGCCGCAACAGGCCCCGACGATCGCCGCTCCGGCGGCGCGCATCGCGGCCCCGTCCCGGGCCATCTCGGCCGGCTCGGTCAGGTACACGGCCCGCGCGTCGACGAAGACCGGCATCCCGACATTCGACTTGGCGACGAGCGGGACGTCCGGTGCCACCGCCCGCATCCGCTCGACGACCGGGATCAGTTCGTCGGGGCCGTTGCCGCAGTTTCCGCCGGCGGCATCGACCCCGAGTGCGACGAGGGCCTCGATCGCCTGCTCCGGGCTGACGCCCATCATCGTGTGGCCGCGCGTGTCGAAGGTCATCGTGGCCACGATCGGGGTGCCCGGCGAGGCGCGCCGCACGCCGGCGATCGCCGCCTCGATCTCGGCCAGGTCCGACATCGTCTCGATCCAGATCAGGTCCGCACCCCCGGCTACGAGGGCGGCCGCCTGTTCGGCGAAGGCCTCGACGGCCGTCCCGCGCTCGAGCGTTCCGAGCGGCGCCATGATCTCGCCGCTCGGCCCGATGTCGCCCGCCACGAGCGCGTCG
>Ga0299907_10003318_pt1 | contig 10269 bp, 6 predicted proteins | sample RVTome_16_FD_198680 | JGI IMG/M metagenome (GOLD analysis project Ga0299907, IMG submission 198680) | Soil microbial communities from uranium-contaminated site in the Upper Colorado River Basin, Wyoming, United States - RVT152D67 (version 2) ... | reverse complement strand
ATCATCGCCTTCCTCGGGTCGGACGGGTCCGTCTACCTCATGGGTTGGACCGGTGGCTACGTGCTCCTCGCATTGCTGCTCGCGCCATATCTGAGGAAGTTCGGCAAGTATACGGTTCCCGACTTCGTCGGTGACCGCTACTACAGCCAGACGGCTCGGGTGGTGGCGCTGGTGGCGGCGATCTTTGTGTCCTTCACCTACGTCGCCGGTCAGATGCGTGGTGTTGGAATCGTGTTCTCGCGGTTCTTGAACCTGGACATCGCCGTCGGCGTACTGGTCGGTATGGCAATCGTCACGATCTACGCGGTGACCGGTGGCATGAAAGGCATCACCTGGACTCAGGTGGCCCAGTACTCGGTGCTGATTGTCGCCTATCTGATCCCGGCCGTTGCCATCGCGTCGAAGTTGACCGGAATGCCCATTCCGCAGCTCGGCTTTGGCGGGGTCCTCGACGACCTGAACGCGATTCAAACCGATCTCGGGTTCGGGGCCTATACCGACGCCTTCTCGACGCTAACCACCCTGAACGTCCTGCTCATCACGGTTGCGCTCATGGCCGGCACGGCGGGCTTACCCCACGTCATCGTCCGGTTCTACACCACGAAGACCGTGCGTGATGCTCGTTGGTCAGCAGGATGGGCCTTGTTCTTCATCGCCATCCTCTATACGACGGCGCCCGCAGTTGCGGCATTCGCCAAGACGAATCTGCTCGATACCGTCTCCAACCAGCCGATAGAGCAAGTCAGGTCGGACAACCCTTGGTTCGTGTCTTGGGAGGGCACCGGTCTTCTCGCCTTTGAGGACATCAACGGCGATGGGTTGATCAACTACCAGGCAGGCGATGCCAACGAGCTCACGGTCGACCGTGACATCATGGTGCTTGCCAACCCCGAGATTGCAGGCCTCGCTGCGCCAATAACCGCGCTGGTAGCTGCCGGTGGGCTCGCGGCGGCTCTTTCCACGGCGTCTGGTCTCCTCCTGGTGATCGGCTCCTCGATCGGGCACGATCTGTACACCTCGGTGTTGAAACGGGGAACCACCGAGGCCCAGAGGCTCCGCGCCGGACGGTTCGCCATGGGGTTTGGTGTGTTGGTGGCCGGTTACTTCGGTATCAACCCGCCAGGGTTTGTCGCCGAGGTGGTTGCCTTTGCCTTCGGCCTGGCCGCGGCGAGCTTCTTCCCGGTCATCATCCTCGGGATCTTCTGGAAGAAGACCACGAGGGAGGGAGCGATAGCCGGTATGGCCGTCGGCATGATCTTCACCTTCATCTACATAGTGATGACCGCCCCCGGCCTGATGGCTCTCGACCCCTGGTTCTTCGAAATCAGCCCGCAGGGAATCGGAACCGTTGGCATGATCATCAACTTTGTGGTGACCTACGCCGTTTCGAAGATGACCCCCGAGCCGCCGGCGGAAATCCAGCAGCTCGTGGATGGCCTCCGGATTCCCGAGGTCGCCAGCGCCTACGTAGAAGCAGGCAAGGTGTAGAGAGCCTTTGGACCCTCGATGAGAGGACGAGGAAACCAGCGATGGGTGCCTCGTCCTCTCGCTATGTCCGCTGTGCGCCGAACAAGTCGCCGGGTTGTCGACTGGGTCTCATTGTCTGAAAACATCTGTGACGGCGCCACCCTTTCGGGGCTCTGGGAGGTGGCGTCCCACTAGCCTCGCCGTCGATGCAGCCCGTTGTCTTTCGGTTCCTATCCGAGATGACCTCGTTTAGCGGTGTCCGCCCGGCCGACATCGATGACTTGATTCAAGACACCTCCGAAAAGACCGCGACAGCTGGAGAGGTTGTCGACCCGCCCGGCCCGGTTGCGGTCATGTTCGGCGGGTTTCAGATCCGTGACCAGTCGGGGCGGAGCATCGATATGGTCGGCGCGGGCGGCTTCTGGGTTCCGACTCCCGGCCACACCGCTACGGCAACATCATCGACGACCTTTCTGGTGTTACCCGATCGGGCGATCGACCTGGCATGGGAAGGCGAGGCTGGTCGAGCGATTCTGTCCGAGTGGCAACGAACCGACGGCGAAGTGCGACTCATCTCACGACGGGTGGGTGATGTGATGGCATCTCCCCTCGTGGTCGGCGGGCATACCGCGGCACAGGCGGTGGCCGAGGCCATGACGCTGGAGGAGGCCACCGCCGCCCTCGTGACCGGCGGGGATAGTTTGGGCATCGTCACCGATCGGGACTTTCGAGCCCGGATGGTCGCGGTCGGGCGGGACTCCTCCGGTCCCGTTCGTGATATCGCCACGTTCCCGGTGACCACGATCGAGTCCAATGACCTTCTGGTTACAGCTCTCGAGGTAATGGTGGGCAACGGTGTCAAGCATCTCCCCGTCGTGTCGGGGGGACGTCCAGTCGGGATGTTGACTGACAGGGACCTCTTCGGAACGATCAACGAAAGCCCCCTTGCGATCCACAGCGCAATCAGAGGCGCACGAACACCGGCGGCACTCGCCGAGGTGTACTCCTCGATGCCCAGGATCGTCGAGCGACTGCTTTCCGAGGGGATGGAGGGTTTGGCCATTTCGCGTCTGCTGGCCAACTTCGCGGAGTCGGCAACCGACCGGGCCATCGAGTGGACGGCCGCCGAGCTCGGTGCAGCTCCAGGCCCGTTTGCTTGGGTCGCGTTTGGGAGCCTTGCTCGCCGCGAGCCCGCATTGCTCCCCGACCAGGATCACGCCCTCGTCACTCTTGACGGCACCGGTCACGAAGCCTGGTACGAGGGGCTGGGCTCCGGCGTGACCAGGATTCTGGAGTTGGTGGGCTACCCGCTCTGCAACGGGGGCGTGATGGCCTCGGAGCCGGAATGGCGTGCCGAGGAAGGAGAATGGGAGAAGCGGTGGGTCTCCTTTCTCATGGATGCCAGCCCTGACCATCTCCTCAAGTCACAGATAGTCTTCGATTCCCGGGTCATTTCTGGTGACTCACGTCTGGCTCGTTCGTTCTCATCGTTGCGTTCGAGAGCTCGGGGGGCAGGCCCGTTCCTGACTCTTCTTGCCAAGCATGCGGCCGACTTCCGCCCACCGCTCGGGTTCATGGGTCGACTGCAGACCGACAGGGGAGGTGACCATGCCGGGACGTTCGATATCAAGGCGGGAGCGATTCTCCCCATCGTTCAGTTCGCCCGGATTCATGCGCTCGCCATCGATGCCCCGGTGGTCGACACCATCGGTCGTCTCGAGGCGGCGGCCGCGGCGGGAGAGGTTTCCGCTGAGTTGACGTCAATGCTCATCGAAGGCTACGAGTTGGCCGCCACCATTCGTTTCGAACACCAGGTTTCCCGCTGGCGTGCGAATGAGAAGCCCGACAATCGTATCGATCCGGGCGAGTTGACGAGCTGGCGACGGATTGGCATTCGGGAGGTGTTCAAAGCAATCAGGTCCGCTCAGGAGTCAGTGGCCCTCAACTTCCAGTCCGGGCTCGTGTCCTGATGGGCGACTGATGGCCTGGGTTGGGAAGAGTCAGGCCGGGACACCCGACCAGAGAGGAGGATGATCGATGGATCGACGAGGTCAGAGATTGGCTGTGGTGTTTGTCGTCGGCCTGCTCGTCTTCAACTATCCGCTGATGAGCCTGGCGTCATCTGACGCAACACTTTTCGGAATCCCGGTGTTGTATGTGTACCTGTTCGGCTCGTGGGCATTGATCGTTGCGACCATGGCCCTCATAATCGAGCGGAGGCGCTGAACGATGTTTGGCTGGCTGATTGTCATCACGGCGCTGGCATACATCGGCCTGCTGTTCGTGATCGCTCAGCAAACCGATCGCTTGGCCGAGCGGGGCCGCAGCATCATCCGCAACCCCTATGTGTACTCCCTGTCGCTCGCCGTGTACTGCACGGCTTGGACCTTTTACGGAAGTGTGGGCAGGGCAGCGTCGTCGGGCATCGGGTTTCTTCCCGTATATCTGGGTCCGGTGGTGGTTGCCGGCCTGTGGTGGCTGGTCTATCGCAAGATCATAAGGATCAGCAAGCAGAACTCGATCACGACCATCGCCGACTTCATTTCTTCCCGCTATGGGAAAGGTCTGGCTCCGGGCATCATCGTGACCGGCATCGCCGTGGTCGGCACGGTGCCCTATATCTCCCTTCAGCTCGACGCCATCGCCAGCAGCTTCTCGCTCCTGTGGCACTATCCCGACGTCACAGCCGGCGCGGCCCGTATCGCCGACGTGTTTGGCGGGACGGCCTTCTGGGTGGCCTTGTTGTTGGGTAGCTTTGCGATCCTCTTCGGGACACGGCACCTAGATGTGACCGAGCATCACGAAGGTCTTGTGGCGGCTATTGCCTTCGAGTCGGTCGTCAAGCTGATCGCCTTCCTGGCGCTGGGCATCTTCGTCACCTGGGGTCTCTTCGCCGGGCCGGGCGATATCTTCTCCCAGGCCGCAGCCGACCCCGACATGGCACCCTTGCTCCGTTTCGATGGCGGCATCGTGGAGTTCTGGAATTGGGGATGGTTGATGTTCCTGTCTGCCCTGGCGGTCATGTTTCTTCCCAGGCAGTTCCAGATGGCCGTTGTCGAGAACACCGATGAGAATCACCTCAACAAGGCGATCTGGCTTTTCCCTCTTTACCTCCTTGTCATCAATCTGTTTGTCCTTCCCCTGGCTATGGCCGGGAGGCTCACGTTTGCGGCCGGGTCGGTGGACCCCGACAACATGGTGCTCCTGCTTCCGATGGTTGATGGTCAGCGTCTGTTGGCGCTGTTGGTTTTCATCGGCGGCCTTTCGGCAGCCACCTCCATGGTGATCGTGGCCACGGTGGCGTTGTCCACGATGGTGTCCAACGACGTGGTCATCCCGCTCCTTCTGAAGGTCCGTTCACTGCGGCTGGCGGAAAGAGGAGATGTCTCATCCTTGGTGCTCGGCACAAGGCGGGTGACCATTCTCTCCATTGTCTTGGTTGGGTATCTGTACTTCAGATTCACCGATGGAGTGCTTCCCCTGGTGTCAGTGGGGTTGATCGCGTTCACGGCCATCGCCCAGCTGGCCCCATCGATTCTGGGCGGCATCTATTGGAAACAGGGCAACCGGAAGGGTGCAATGGCCGGGATGGTGGCCGGTTTCATGGTTTGGGGTTACACCCTGGCAATTCCATCTCTCGCCGAGAGCGGGTTGTTGTCGCAAAGGTTCGTCGAGGTCGGTCCATTTGGGATCGAATCGCTCCGTCCGGAAGCTCTGCTCGGCTTTGAGGGATTCGACCCGATCACCAACGGGCTGTTCTGGAGTCTGCTGGTCAACGTCGGTCTCTTCGTGGTGGTGTCGATCCTGACGGATCAGACGCAGATCGAGCGGCGACAGGCCCTGATATTTGTCGATGTCTTCAAGGGCGGAAGCGAGCGGGCGCAGGAGCCGATGTGGCGTGACGCCGCATCGCTCATCGAGTTGCGCTCGATACTCGATCGGGTGCTGGGCACGGAAAGGGCCGATGTTCTGCTCAGGCGGTACGCCGCGGCCACCGGCATCGCGGAGTCTGCAGACCTGCAAGCAGACGCCGCTCTGGTTGCGTTCGTCGAAAGGCGACTCGCCGGTGCGGTCGGGGCGGTATCTGCGCGTGCATTGGTGTCCTCCGCCGTCGAGGAGGCTGTCCTGAGTCGGGACGAGGTGCTGGACATGCTTGACGAAACGACGCGAGTGCTCGCCTACAGCCGGCGACTCGAAGAGAAGCAGTACGAGTTGGAACAGGCAACCGAGGATCTCCGCCACGCCAACGAGCGACTTCGCGAACTGGACCGTATGAAGGACGACTTCATGTCGGCGGTCACCCACGAGCTGCGCACACCGCTCACCTCGATCCGCGCTTTCACCGAGATCCTGAACGACAATCCCAGGCTCGACCAGGAGCAGAGAAGTCAGTTTCTCGACATCATTCTCAAGGAGAGCGAGCGGCTGACCCGGCACATAAACCAGGTGCTCGACCTCGCCAAGATCGAGTCGGGGACGGCGGGTTGGCGAATGGAGGTCCAGCAGGTGGGTCCCGCCGTCGAGGAATCCCTGCAACGGCTGAGTGAGCTTCTTCGCCCGATCGATGTGTCGGTTGTTATCGAACCGGGGGATATCCAAGCCAGATTTGACCGGGATCGGCTGATCCAGGTCGTTATCAACTTGTTGTCGAACGCGGTGAAGTTCAGCGACCCGAACGATCCCAAGGTGTGGGTATCGCTGGAGCGAACTGAAGATGAGGCTCTCGTGACCGTGCGAGACAACGGTCAGGGGGTTTCGGTCGAGCGTCATGATGTGATCTTCGAGAAGTTCCAGCAGATCATGGATGACGAAGCCGGCAGGCCAATCGGCACCGGACTTGGTCTGCCGATTTCTCGGGAGATCATCACGTATATGGACGGCCGACTTTGGGTTGATGACGGCCCCGACCCCGGCGCGGTGTTCCGTTTCGCCCTACCGTTGGCGGCTCCGGTAACAGTTGCGACCTGAGGAGGCGAGTCGGTTGGGCTCCCGCGTGTTGATCGTCGACGATGAGCCGAACATCGTGATCTCAGTCGAGTTCCTCATGAGGCAGGAGGGTCATGAGGTCGAGATGGCGACCGATGGCGAAGGCGCCCTCGAACTTCTGGCTTCCTTTGATCCTGATCTGGTGCTCCTGGACGTCATGATGCCGAAGATGTCGGGTTTTGATGTCCTGCAACGCATAAGGACCGATCCTGATCTCCCGAATCCCGCGGTGATCATGCTGACCGCCCGAGGGAGAGAGGTTGAGGTTGAGAAGGGGAAGGCACTCGGGGCGGATGCATATGTGACCAAGCCGTTCGCCACCCAGGATCTCGTCACCGCGGTACGCGATGTCCTGGCGGCTCGATGAGCCGTCATCGTCCTGGATCGGTTCTGGCGGGAGTCGGAGCAGTTGCCACGGCCGTTGGCTATGTAATCGCCGTCGGCATCGTGTGGTCGGCCCTGGATGCCGCGGGGCGGGAGAGCTTTACCGACGTGCTCGACCGTGTTGTCGCGATCGGCGTGGGGCTGACCTTGCTCGGGGGAGTGATTGCGGGGTGGTTCTTTCGCAGCTTCATGCTGGCGACCCGCCGCATGGCCGAAGAGGTCGACCTGATTGCCACCGTGAACCCGGCTCATCGAGTCGACGCGAACGGTCCGGCGCTGCTACGCGGGCTGGGTCGTTCAGTCAATCGCCTCGCCGAGCGGCTGTGGGTGAGTCTCGGGGAGCAGGAGACGGCGGTAGCGGCAGGACGTAGCGCGGTGGAGCAAGAGAAGGAGCGTCTCTCGGCCATTGTGTCGAATCTTGCTCAAGGAGTCGTCGTCTGCAATCTTGATGGTCAAATCCTCCTCTACAACGGTGAAGCCAGTCGCCTGCTGGTCAGCCAGGATGTCGACTACATCGGTCTTGGCCGGTCGGTGTTCGTCTTCCTCGACCGCAACGTCGTCCTGAACGCCCTTCACCATCTTCAGCTGCAGGCAGAGCGGGCGGCCGGTCTCCGCCCTCAGCGATTCATCGCCACGATTCCCTCGGGGTACGTCCTACGGATGACGATGGCCGCAGTTCGCGATGCGGGCGGTGTCTTCACCGGCTTTGTTCTCACCATGGAGGACGCGACGAAGGAGCGGGCGGCGCGCGACCGGCGCGACCAGCTCTTTCATTCCATCACCCAGGACACTCGCGGTTCGGTCGCAGGAATCCGCGCCGCAATTGAGATGATCCGTGGTTACCCCGATATGTCGCAGGAGGAGCGAGGCAAGTTCCGGTCCGTCATCGCTGACGAGGCGGAGCGGCTTTCCGCACGCGTAGATGAGGTTTCCTCGGACCACACCGAGACCCTCGAGTCTGCCTGGGAGCTCGAGGACATGCTTGCCGACGACTTGATCCTGGCTCTGACGAATCGGATTGAGGATGCGGCGGCCATCGCTACCTCCACCGATATGAAGGCTGAGTCGGTTTGGGTCAAGGTTGACGCCCTCGCCCTCGTTGATCGGCTGGGTGCGATTGCGGAACAGATGGCCGACCAGACTGCGGCCACCGGGCTGGTCATCGGGCTCCAGGAGTCGGGCCGGTTCGCAGTTCTTGACATGAGTTGGCCCGACAGCCAAGTGACCGAATTGGCGATCTCCACTTCTATCCGCGAGGCCCCGCATTCCGGAGGCGACCTTGCGTCGTTGATCGACCGTCACGATGGCGAGGTGTGGTGTGAGTTCGGTCCCGATGGAGGGCCGTTCTTGCGAGTTCTTCTTCCCAAGTCGACAGCCGTGCCAGCTCTGGCGGTACGCGTGCTCGCCGAGGGCCGTCCCGAGTACCACGACTTCGACTTGTTCGAACGGCGGGATCCTGCGGGGGCCCTTGACGACAGACCCCTGCGCGAGTTGGTCTTCACTGTGTTCGACACCGAGACGACCGGCCTCGACCCCGACGGCGGAGACGAGATAATCTCGGTCGGGGCTGTCCGCATTCTCAACGGGAAGCTGCTTCGCTTTGAGGCTTTCGATCAACTCGTCGACCCTCGTCGTTCGATCCCGGCCGACTCGTACGCCATTCACAAGATCTCGGCGGAGATGCTCTCAGGGCAGCACACCATCGATGTCGTCTTGCCGCGGTTCTCCCGATTTGTCGGCGACACGGTCTTGGTCGGGCACAACGTCGCCTTCGACCTCAAGTTTCTTCAGCTCAAGGAGGAGGCCACGGGAGTCGCATTCACCAAACCGGTTCTCGACACCCTGTTGCTCGCCGCCATCGTTTACCCCGACGCAGATGTGCACAGTCTGGAGGCGCTGGCCCGTCTGCTTGGAGTACCGGTCACGGGCCGTCACACCTCGCTCGGGGACGCACTGGTCACCGCCGAGCTGTTCTTGCGTTTGATTCCGTTGCTCGAGACACGGGGGTTGGAGACATTTGGGCAGGTACACAAGGCGGAGAAGGAGACCTTCTATGCCCGATTGGAGTACTGAAAAGAGAACCGAGCTTCTGTCTCTTGCCTGAAACCAGCTAGGAGCCCGCTGAGCGCAGGAGCTGCTTGCCGCTCAAGAACACCGTGTTGAGGGCAGCGGCGCCGGTGATGATCAAACCGAACGCGGGCTGGCACAACATCCCTTCTTCGAGGGTGCACTGGCTGACCCCGGCGATTATCAGCCACACTATGAGCCCGAGGGCAATGGCGCCTCCCAACAGTGGCAGCCACCGGTAGAGCCTGGACCTGTGTGAAAACACGCCGACCAGACCTACGGCAGCCCCCCACAGGGAGACCATTCCCCAGTTGTCCAACCCGTAGACCGGGCCAACGACCGAGTTCCACCAGCGCAGCATGCTGCCGATCATTACCACCAGCAGGCTGACGGCCAGCCACCCCTGAGTGGGGCCGAACCAGGGGAACCTCGGGCGCCGCGGGTCGAGGTCGGTGGAGTGGGGTTCCGGCATGGCCACATCCTCATGCCACGAGCGCCGGTCGGCAAACCATTTGCGCTGATTGGTTCGTCGCCCCTCGGTCGCCGTTCACCGCCAAATCCGACCGGTTGCCGGTGACTGTTGGTCCACCAATCCGAGCTTTCCTTACCATATCCCCTGATAGGGGTGAATCCCTCGAGTCGAGATGCGTACGTCGCTTGCGACAGTAAGGAGCTCCTGTGACAGACAGTCGCCGTCAAGCCATCGAGAATCTCTACACAGAGGATCGTGTCTTCCCCCCTTCCGACGAGTTCGCCGAGCAGGCCAACGCCAAGCCGGGAATCCACGAACAAGCCGAAGACGACTGGCTTGGGTTCTGGGAGCAACAGGCGCGAGACCGGATCACCTGGTTCAAGGAACCGTCCGAGATCCTCGACGATTCCAATCCACCGTTCTTCAAGTGGTTCAAAGACGGCGAATTGAACGTCACGTACAACTGTCTCGACAGACATCTCGATGCTCAGGGCGACAAGGTCGCCTACCACTGGATCGGTGAGCCCGGCGACACACGCACATTCACCTTCCGGGAGCTGTACGACGAGGTGAATCGCTTCGCCAACGGGCTGACCGAATTGGGCGTGGAGAAAGGCGACAGAGTCGCCATCTACATGGGGATGATCCCCGAGCTTCCGGTGGCAATGCTGGCGTGTGCCCGTATCGGTGCCCCTCACTCGGTTGTGTTCGGAGGCTTCTCGTCTGATGCGCTGGTCGACCGAATCAACGACGCCGAGGCCAAGGTGGTCATCACCCAGGACGGGGCATGGCGACGTGGCAGCGTGGTGCCGCTGAAGGCCAATGTCGACCTTTGTGTGGAGCGGTGCCCATCGATCGAACATGTAGTGGTGGTGAAGCGGACAGATAGCGAC
>Ga0299907_10003317_pt1 | contig 10270 bp, 7 predicted proteins | sample RVTome_16_FD_198680 | JGI IMG/M metagenome (GOLD analysis project Ga0299907, IMG submission 198680) | Soil microbial communities from uranium-contaminated site in the Upper Colorado River Basin, Wyoming, United States - RVT152D67 (version 2) ... | reverse complement strand
GTAGAAGCGATCACCTGCGGGGCTGAGCGCGGGGCCGGTCAGCTCCGAACCGTCGTGAACCGATCCCACCAGCTTGAGCAGCCGGGCGACCCGGCGTTCGGGCGTGATCATGACGATGTCGAGGTCGCCGCCGTCCTCCGCCACGAACACGTCACCCGACCGCGGCGCCACATAGACGTTGTCGACCCCGAGCAGGACCCGTTGTGTCGTCGTGCCGTCGTACAAGAGCTCGATGGTCGCGTCGGCGGTGCGGTAGGACCACACCCGGTTGTCGCCTTTGGTGGTGAAGTAGACGACGCCCGAGTCGAACCAGCACCCTTCGCCGCCGGCGAAGGGTGTGCGCACACTTACCTGCCTCCTCGTGGGCTCGGCCCGGAAGTATTCGGGATCCGGGATCGGACGCCAGGTGACGGCGCTGGCGCCTCCGGCGTGTACGCGGGCGATGTCCTCGACACGAGCGATCTCGAGCACGCCGGCGGCGAGGTTCGGGTAGTTCCTTGGCGTGAACCGATAGAAACCCCCGTCGTCCCGATCTTCTGTGAGATAGACGCGCCGCCCCTCGGGATCGACCGCGGCAGCCTCATGGGTGAACGTTCCGAGCTTGGAAAGCAGGATGGGTTCCCGCTTCCCGGTGGGGTCGCACTCCCAGACCCTGCCTCTCGCGGTCTCTTCACACGAGAGCCACGTTCCCCACGGCGTGGGGCCACCTGCGCAGTTGCTCGAGGTTCCCTCGAGGATCCGGTACGCATCCACGATGTTTCCGACGCTGTCGAACCGAACCGCGCCGGCACCGCCCGCGTCGGCCACCTCGCTGTTCGAGACGTAGATCCACCCGCCTTGATCGGTCGGATAGGTTGCGCCGCCGTCCGGGTAGTCGTGCCAGGTGTATGGGGTGAGGGCGACCCGTTGCCGGCTCAGCGCGATGAGGCGGGAAGTGAATCCCTCGGGAAGCATGATCCCGTTCGCATCCGGCTTCTTCAGATCTCCGTACGGTCCGGGGCCAGGCTGCGCAGGCGCGGCCAGCGCCGCGCGCCATATCGACGGGCCGGCGATCGCCGCTCCCGTGGCGATCAGTCCGCTCCGAAGGAAATCGCGCCGTCCCACCTGCACGACGATCAGCCTCCCTCGGGGCGGCGACCGATCGCGTAGACGACCTCCGAGCGGTCCGCGAAGTCCTCGGGGGCCAGGGCGTCGAGCCGTTCCCGGATGCGCCGCAGGCTCTCGGTCTGTCGCTCGGGCTCGAGCCGGTCGAGTCGTCGCCGCACCGGCCCGCCGCCCATGAAGCGGAAGTAGTCGTCGACCGGCCAGATGAGGTCGAGCCGGTCGGTCCAAGTCTCGACGTCTTCGAAGCCTGCCGCACGGAACAGTCCGGCGAGCTTCTCGGTCGTGTTGGAGAGCTCGCGCCGGTTGAGCGGCGATCCGGGATCCGGCGGGGCTCCCGCCGCGTCGAGCTCTTCCGCCCAGACCCGGTCGGCGATCACCTCAGGCTCGTCGCCCCATGTTGCCACCCCGAATCCGGCCCCCGGCCGTAGCACGCGATGGGCCTCGGCGAGCACGCCGGCCGGGTCGGGCACCGTGAAGATGACGAACGCCATCACGGCGGCGTCGACCGACGCCGGCTTCAGGGCGATCGCCTGGGCGTCCATCACGGCGAACATCGCGGGATCGCCAGCCCGCCGGATCATGCCCTCCGAGCGGTCGATCGCAACGATCTGCGCGCGCGGAGCGAGTGCGGCGATGTCGGCGAGGAGGGTCCCCGTCCCGGTGCCGAGATCGAGGAAGGTCTGAGCATCGCCCAGCCGCAGCCGTTCGAGCAGTTGCCGCCCCATCGGTTGCAGCACGGGAGCCCAAAGCTCCGCGTAGTCGCACGCTCGCGCGCTGTACGCGTCTGCGAGCTGGCCGACGGCGTCCATCAAGGGAGCTTCTCCTTCCCGATGCGCCGGTAGATCTCCTGCGGGATCGACTCCGGATCTTTGTAGACGTGATGAACGCACCGCTCGCCGGGCCGCTCGGGCGGGAACTCGATCGTGACCGGCACGCCCGTGGATTCGATCGGCTCGATCTCGTTGTTGACCGAGCAGTGCGCGCAATATACGGGCAGCGTCTCCCGGCCGAACGTGACCGGCGTCGGTCCGTGGAGCGTCATGTAGTCCCGGGGCGCAGCGTAGGCGCCGTCGTCGATGAGCTTCCCGCCGGACCCGCACCGGAACGAGGCGACCCACTTCTCATCGTCCTCCGACAGCTCGACGTCGGCGCCGTTCGCTTTCATCGCCCGCACGAGCCCCTCGAGCCGCATGCTCGGCTCCACCGCCGCGTAGCCCGCACGGCGCTCACGCAGGTAGCGGTCGCCGAAGTCGCGCAGGGCCTCCTCGACGGCAGGCTCGCCCATGCGGCGCCCGATGAAGGACAGCAGAGAAGTGATCCAGTTGATCGAGTAGTCCTTGTTGCGGAGCCAGTCGGCTTCCATCGCCTTCAGGAGCTTCTTCGCGGCTTCTGCGTCGCCGCGCTCGATCGCCTCCTCGACGAGCGTCCGGGTCGGCGTCTCCAAATCGTGCCGTTCCATGTGCACCCCTCACCCTTCGTGCCCGGTTTCCGGACACCCTAGACCGCAACCAACTGACACGCGGGTCAGTTGGGACCTACACTTTCCGACGGGATGAGCATCTCGGGGAAGACCGCGATCGCGGGGATCGGCGTCACGGCGTTCGGGAAGCTCCCGGGCCGCAGCGCGTGGAGCCTCCAGACCGAAGCCGTGAAGCGCGCGATCGACGACGCCGGGTTGAGCAAGACCGACGTGGACGGGCTCCTGACCGCGCCGCCGTTGTCCGAGCCACTCCTCCTCCACGCCGAGCAGCTCGGCGGGAAGCTCGGCCTGCGCACCAACTACCTGTCTCAGAAGTTCATCGGCGGCGCGACCGCCGTCGCGCTCGTCGCCGAGGCGGCGCTGGCCGTCGAGGCCGGGCTTTGTGAGGTCGCGGTCTGCGTGTACGGCGAGAACGCCAAGACCGGTCTGCCGATGCTGTTCGGCCGGGCGCAGATGGGCCGCGGCCAGGCGCCGTCGGACGACATCGCCTACGGGCTCGCCGGCGGTCCGATCATGGAGGCTCGCGCGGCGAAGCGCTACATGGACGAGTTCGGCGTCACCGAGGAGATGCTCGGATCCGTCGCGGTCGCCTTCCGGGACCACGCCTCGCGCAACCCCGGCGCGACCTACCGCGATCCACTGACGATCGAGCAGTACCTCGAGAACCGCTACGTGTCCGAGCCCCTGCGGGTCCTCGACTGCACGATCGGCGCCTCCGACGGCGCCGTCGCGGTCGTCGTGACGAGCGCCGAGCGGGCGCGGGATCTCGCCGAGCCGCCCGCCGTCATCGCCGGCGCCGGCGTCGCCGCGAACCTCCAGGGCTTGTCGGATCCCGACCACTACACGAGCTACCCCGGCGCACGTTCGGCGCAGACCGCGTACCGCATGGCCGGCCTCGAGCCCGAGGACGTGGACGTGGCCCAGTTCTACGACTGCTTCACCTCCACCGTGCTGATCACGATGGAGGACTACGGGTTCTGCAAACGCGGCGAGGCCGGTCCGTTCGCGCTCGAAGGGAATCTGAAGTCCGGCGGCGCGCTGCCCTCGAACACGAGCGGCGGGATGCTCTCCGAGGCGAACCTCGTTGGGTGGAACGTGCTCGCCGAAGGGGTGCGCCAGATCCGCGGCGAGTCGACGTCGCAGGTGGACGACGCCGAGGTCTGCGTCGTCGCCGGGCAGGGCGGCTTCCACGCCGCGCACGCCACGCTGCTCCTCACGAAAGGCGCCGCCTGATGCCGCACACGCTGACCGAGCTCGTCGCCGGAGCTGCGCCGATCGTCGTCGAGGAGACGCGCGGCTACTGGGAAGGCACGCTCGCTGAGGAGCTGCGCGTGCAGACGTGCAACGAGTGCGGCAACGTGCAGATGCCGTGGGGACCGTGCTGCACGCGATGCCTGTCGCAGGGCCTCGGCTCGATCGTCGCGTCCGGCCGCGGACGCGTCTTCTCGTTCACCGTCGTGCGCCAGGCGATCCACCCGAACTTCTCGGCGCAGGTCCCGTACGTGATCGCCGACATCGAGCTCGAGGAAGGTCCGATCATGACTTCCAACGTCACCGATTGCCCGGTGGAGGACGTCCGGATCGGCATGCCCGTCGAGCTCTGGTTCGACAACGAGATCGAAGACGCGTTCCATACCAAGCTGCGACTCCCGAAGTTCCGCCCGGCGAAGGGTTAGTCATGGACTTCACGTTCACCCCCGAGCAAGAAGCCTTCCGCGAGATGCTCCGCGACTTCATCAAGCGCGAGTGCCCGCCCGACCTCGACCGCCGCCTCGACGACGAGGGGCGCTACCCGTTCGAGCTCGTCGACAAGGTCGTCGAGACGGGCCTGCTCGGCCTGCCATTCCCCGAGGAATACGGCGGCACCGGCGGCGGCGTCATGGAGTTCGTCATCGCGATGGAAGAGGTTTGCTACGGCAGCGCCGCCGTCGCGTCGATCTTCATCCTCCCCGCGTTCTTCGCCGGCGAGATGATCTATTACAACGGCTCGGAGGAGCAGAAGAAGGAGTGGCTCCCGCAGATCGCCCAGGGGAAGGTGCGCGGCTGCTTCGGGCTCACCGAGCCCAACGCCGGGTCCGACGCCGTCCACATCGAGACCCGCGCGACAAAGGACGGGGACCACTACGTCGTCAACGGCCAGAAGACGATGATCTCCGGCGTCGACATCGCGACCCACATGATGCTCGCGACGAACACGAGCCCCGGCGGCGACTACTCGGGTATGACGATCTTCATGCTGCCGATGGATACCCCCGGGATCCGCTTCCGGCGGCTCGGCAAGATCGGCAGCGAGATCATCGGGTTGTTCGAGGTCTTCTTCGACGACGTCCGCATCCCCGAGGCGATGGTCATGGGCGGGACCGAGATGGTGAACCAGGGCTGGCTCCAGCTCATGAAGCAGCTGGACCTCGAGCGGATCATGATCGCCGCGCAGTACACGGCGATGGCGCGCAAGGCCACCGACGACGCGATCGCGTACGCGAAGCAGCGCGTGCAGTTCGGCAAGCCGATCATCGGCTACCAGATGATCCAGCAGCTGCTCGCCGACATGACCATCGGCGCACAGACCTGCCGTCTGATCACGTACTACGCCGCGTGGCTGAAGGCGACCGGGCAGCCGTGCAACGTCGAGGCTTCGCAGGCGAAGGTGTACGCGACGGAGACGGCGCGCAAGGTCTGCATCGACGGCATGCAGGTGATGGGCGGATACGGATACCTGAGGGAGTTCGACATGCAGCGGCTCGTCCGCGACTCGCTCCTCGGCCCGATCGGGGGCGGGACGAACCAGATCCAGCGCCTGATCATCGGGAAGAACCTATGAACCACAACGTCTCGGACGACATCAAGCAGCTCCTGCAGGGCGTGCGCGCGTTCGTCGCGCGTGAGATCACGCCGCTGACCGAGCAGCACGCGGCCCTTTTGGCATCCGAGGAGATCACCTCGGAGATTTTCGAGCTTTGCCGTCAGGTGCAGCGCGCGAGCCTCGCCGCCGGGTACTTCGCGATGTTCATGCCGTCGGAGATCGGCGGAGCCGACCTCGGCGAGTACGAGATGTGCCTCGTGCGTGAAGAGGTGTCGCGCTCGGCGCAGAACCACCTGGCGATGTTGATGCTCGGCGACCTGCCGTTCGGGCCGAACAAGATGCTCCACGCGCTCGCGACCGAGCATCAGCGCGAGAAATATCTCATGCCGCTGATGCGCGCGGAGCTCACCACCGGGATCGCGCTGACCGAGCCGGAGGCCGGGTCGGACCTCGCTGCGATCCGCACCACGGCGAAAGCCGTCGACGGCGGGTGGGTGCTCAACGGCGGGAAGCACTTCATCTCCAACGCGCCGTTCGCCGACTTCCTGCAGGTGCTGGCGAAGACGCCCGAGGGCGGCTTCTCGATGTTCCTCGTCGATCGGGACGCGTACCGGATCGGGTCGATCCAGCACACGATGGGCGGCGACGACCTGCAGGCCGAGGTCGTCTTCGACGACTCTTTCGTGCCCGAGCAGAACATCATCGGCGAGCCCGGGAAAGCGTTCGCCTATGCGGTGCAGTTCCTGGGGAACGAGCGTCTGGCGATGGCCTCGTTCGCGATCGGGATGGCCGACCTGGCGCTTCTGTTGATGAAGAACTACGCGAAGCAGCGGATCACGTTCGGCAAGCCGCTGTCGGAGAACCAGGCGATCCAGTGGATGGTCGCCGACTCCGAGACCGAGCTCTACGCCGCGCGCTCGATGTGCTACGACGCCGCGCAGCGCGCCGACCACGGCGAGGACGTGTTCAAAGAGATCGCGATGGCGAAGCTGTACTGCTCGGAGATGGTCGGCCACGTGGTCGATCGCGCGGTCCAGGTGTTCGGCGGGATCGGCTACACGCGCGGGCACACCGTGGAGCGGCTCTACCGCCTGGCGCGGGTCATGCGGATCGCCGGCGGCTCGTCCGAGATCCAGCGGATGATCATCGCCCGGATGAGCTAATCCCAAACACCATGACCGGCCGGACGGGACCCTTCGTCGGTCGGACCCGCGAGCTCACCGTCCTGACCGACGCGTTCGCGAGGGTCACTACAGGCGGCGGGGCGGCGGTCATCGCAGAGGGCGAGCCCGGCATCGGCAAGACCCGGCTCGTCGACGAGGCGCTCCGCGTGGCCGGGGACCTCCAGATCCATCGGACGGCCTGCGGCGAGCTCGAACGCGACATCCCGTTTGCCGGGATCGCTGCGGCGCTCGATCTACGGAGATCTTCCGATGATCCCGGGAGGGTCGCGCTCGCCGAGCTTATCGGGGGGTCGAGCGACGCGGGCGATGTGCGGTTCCGGATCGTCGAGGACATCGTCGACCTCCTCGAGCGCTTGGCCCTCGATCGTCCCGTCGTGCTGGTCCTCGACGACCTCCACCGCGCCGACCCAGGCACGCTGCTGGTCGCCAAACGGCTCATCCGTGGCATCGACGTTCTCCCAGTTGGACTGGTGTGCACGCTCCGACCCCATCCACGGCCGGCCGAAGTAGTCGACGCGATCGAAGGTGTAACCGTCGTCCGGCTCGAGCCGTTCCCGCCCGAAGACGTGCGAGGTCTCGTGGCAGAGCTGCTCGGCGCCGAGCCTGGGCCGGGCCTGCTGACGGCCTTGGACGGATGCGCCGGCAATCCCCTGTACGTCTCCGAGCTGGTCATCGCTTTGCGCGACGACGGGCGCATCCCGATCGACGATGAAACCGTCGAGCTGAAAGAAGGGGGCCTTCCGGCCACTCTGCGGCTTACCATCCTCGGACGGCTCGCGTTCCTCTCGGCCGAGGTCATCAGTCTCCTGCGCGTCGCAGCCTGCTTCGGATCGACCTTCGACGTCGGCGATCTGGCGATCGTCACACAACGGAGCGCCGCAGAGCTTCTCGTTCTCCTGGACGATCCTCTCCGATCAGGGGTCGTCGTCGAAGCCGGCCAGCGGCTGGCTTTCCGTCACGACCTCGTCCGTGACGTGACTTACGAGGACATCCCGGAGTCGGTACGTACCGCCATCCACGCCGATATCGCGCGAAGGTTGCGAGAAGCCGGACGCTCCGCCACCGAAGTCGCCTCGCATGTTCTTAGGAGCGCCGCGGACGGCGACGCCGGATCGATCGACCTCCTCCGGGAAGCGGCTCGGGACGCGCTCCCGCTCTCGGCCGTTGCCGCCGGCGAGCTTCTCGAACATGCCGCCAAGATCGCGCGCTCCACGTATCCCGAATCCCAGGCGCTCACTGTGGAGCTCGCGTCGGCCCTCAGCGCATCGGGACGGCAAGAGGAAGCTGAATCCCTCGTGCGTCCGATCCTCGACGCTAAGCCGGACCCCGCTACGGCGCAGCGAGCACGAGGTGTCCTTGTTCACACACTCATGGTCCGGGATCGCGCCCGGGAGGCGGTCGATGTCCTGGAGGCGATGGCGAGCGCCGAGGGTGTGAGCGGCGGCGAGCGGGCTCGCCTGCTCGCACAGGTCGCCCGCGCTTGGGCGCAGATGGGAGATTGGGAGCGCGCAGGCGCTGCCGGACCCGAGGCTCTCGAACTTGCGAAGACCGCCGGAGACGACAACGCGCGCTGCCAGGCCTTGCTCGCACTCGCGTGGACGGCCGGCGTCGCTGGTGAGTGGACTGAGCTTCTGGAGCGCACCGTCGCTGCCGCCGACGTCGTTCGTCGCGGTTCGACGGACCCGGCTACCGGCGCCGACGTCGCGTGGTTGTACCTGTTCGCCTTCGGTGTACTTCTCCCACTCAGGGAGGACGCGACAACGCTGGTGAGGACGGAACTCCGGCGCTCGGAAGAGGCCGGGCACCTTTGGATCGTTCCCATGCTCCACGAGATCCTCGGCTTCCAGCACCTGCGCTGGGGTGAGCTGGACGAAGCCGCTGTAGCCGCCCGGACCGCGATCAGTGCGGCCGAGGATCTCGGAAGCGCCCGATTCCTATCGAGCGCATATGGAACCCTTGCTCGCGTGTCCGTCTACTTCGACGACCTCGAGTCGGCCGAACGCTTCCTCGACGCCGCCGATGGGCAAATAGCACATGAGGATCTCCCGACGTACAGCGGGGTTCGCGTGTGGCCGGCGAGGGCGGAGTTCTACGAAGCGCGTGGGCAGCCGGAAAAGACCATCGCCACCCTTTTCCAGGCGTATCACGAGCTGCAGGCCAGGCGAGGGCTCCTTCTCTTCATCCCTCACTTCCCGCGGCTCGTGCGGCACCTGCTCGATGCCGGCCATACTGCCGACGCGCGCGCGCTGCTTCGTGAGCTCGAAGAGGAGGGTCGCTCTCTCCCCGGTGGAGGGCATTCGACAGAGGCGTTCGTGCTCCAAACCCGAGCCCTCGTTGAGTCCGACCCGGAACTGGCTCTCGCGGCGATTCAGGCCCACCGCGAGCTGGGTTGGGGCTTCTTCGCTTTGCTCATCGCGCTGGACGACGCCGCGGCGGTCCTCGTCTCGGCAGGTCGGAGCGCCGAGGCCGTCCCGCTGCTCGAGGAAGCGCTGGGTCTCTGGCAACAGGTCGGCGCCCCCGGCCATATCGCGAGGGTATCGGCGCTCCTTCGCCACCTCGGCGTGCGCCATGGCGTGCGAGGGCGTCGCGGGCGGCCCTCCACGGGCTGGGAGGCCTTGACCGAATCGGAGCTACGCGTAGCGGGTCTCGTCGCTGAGGGACTCACCTACCGCGAGATCGGTGAACGGATGTTCCTCTCCCGCCGTACGGTCGAGGGTCACATCGGCCGCATCTTCGTCAAGCTCGGCCTCTCCTCGAGGCGCGAACTCGCCGTCGAGGCCGCCCGCCGCCGCGTGCAGCATCCCGTCAACGAGGGCTAAGAGCTCCAGCCAGCCGGCGAACGGGACGCGACCTCCACCAGAGACGATCCATCCGACCGGTGGGCGCGTCGCCTCCACGATGAGGATGAGTTCCACGACCCCAGCATGCCCGCGGCTCCGGGCCTGGACATGCGTAGCTTCTACGCATGTTTCGAAGGCGGCCGTCGGTCATCGTGCGAGTCAACGTCCGCGTCAACGTCCGAGAGGAGGCAAAGATGCACCGGAGACTTTGGATAATCAGCTTCATCATCACGGCCACAGCCATGGCGGCGGCGCTGCCTGCCCGAGCGACAGTATCCGGGCAAATAGCGGCCTCATACGACCCGTCACCGGCCCTTGCGCCGCCCGACGACATCTCCACGCCAACGCTTGGATCGGCACCGAGCTCTGGCCTATATATCGACCCGGTCTTCGATGTTTCGCTCACGCACGACGGCATCGTCTACGGCCAGGCCGTCAACGTGGACGGCGTCCTCCAAGACCTCGTGTTCAACGTCTATCAACCCGTCGGCAGCCACCCGGACGATACGGCGTTCGAAAGCGCGCACCGACCGGTCATCGTGTGGGCGCCCGGAGGAGGATTCGTTTACAACCGCGGCAGAACCCGGACGTACTGGATGCTCGATCTCGTTCGCAGAGGCTATGTCGTCGTGTCGATCGAGTACCGGGTACGGCCTGATCTCCCGTACGCATTCTCCGGCTTCCTCACCGATCCGGCACGTTTCGTCGATCTCTTCGAAGCATCGCGGGATGGTCAGCACGACATGCAAGCCGCAGTGCGCTGGGTGCGTGCGCATGCAGACGATATCGGCGTCGACTCGGATCGGATCGTCGCGGCAGGATATTCGGCGGGCGCAGTCATCGCGCTCGAGACGGCGTT
>Ga0299907_10003316_pt1 | contig 10272 bp, 11 predicted proteins | sample RVTome_16_FD_198680 | JGI IMG/M metagenome (GOLD analysis project Ga0299907, IMG submission 198680) | Soil microbial communities from uranium-contaminated site in the Upper Colorado River Basin, Wyoming, United States - RVT152D67 (version 2) ... | reverse complement strand
CCGCATCGCGACGAGCCCGGGTTCTCCATCGACGGCCACGAGGCGCGAGTCCATGGAAGTCAGGGTGAGCAGCGCACCATGGCCCTGGCCGTGAAGCTGGCCGCACATCGTGCCGTGGCCGCTGCCGTTGGTGAAACTCCAGTCCTGTTGTTGGATGACGTCTTCTCCGAACTCGACCCCGAGAGGGCGGATGCACTCGCCGGGGCCCTTCCGCCCGACACCCAGACCATGATCACGTCGGCGCGACCAGAGGACGTCCCCATTGCCGGCACGGTGTGGCGGGTCGGCGACGGAGTCCGAACGTGAGTAGGGACGGAGACCTGGAACACTTCTCAGAGTCCGTCGACGAGATGTTCACGCGTCTGGGCCTACCCGACCCGATGGTCATGGCAGCAGTGAGCTCGGAGTGGGACGAGCTCGCCGGCGCACCATGGTCGGGTCGCTCCAGTCCCGTCTCCATCAAGGGCACCACCCTCGTGGTCGAGGCGGTGAGCGCATCGATGGTGGCGTTCCTCCGATACGGGGAGACGAGCCTCCTCGAGGCCCTCGAAGAGCGTTTCGGCGAGGGGGTGATCCGCACCATCGACATCAAACCGCCGGGGCGACCCTGAGAGACGGCGAATCTCGTCGGATTCGACGCGGCCGACTCCACTGGGCTGAGGAGAATTGCTCGGAATGAATTGGGTTTTATGCCCTCGCGCCGATTAGAATGACATTTGTGAAAGTTGCCGCAGAATCGGCACGTTCCCACCCCACCAGGTCCATCATTTCACAGCTATTAGGAGGGTCGTGACGACCACTCGCGACAGTTACCAGGCAAAGGACATCACCGTCCTCGAAGGGCTCGAGGCGGTCCGGAGGAGACCCGGGATGTACATCGGATCCACCGGTCCCAGAGGTCTTCATCATCTCATCTGGGAGGTAGTCGACAACTCGGTAGACGAGGCCATGGCCGGGTACTGCGACAAGATGACGGTGACGCTGCGCGCCGATGGAGGTGTCGAGGTGTCGGACGACGGTCGGGGCATCCCCGTCGATCGCATGGAGAAGACCAAGCAGTCGGCGTTGACCACCATCCTCACGACGCTCCATTCGGGGGGCAAGTTCGAACAAGGTGCCTACACCGTGTCCGGTGGTCTCCACGGTGTGGGCATATCCGTCGTCAACGCCCTCTCCACCCGTCTCGAGGCCGAGATCCGCCGCGATGGGCATCTCTACACCCAGGAGTTCAAGGTCGGCAAGCCCAAGACCAAAGAGCCCAGACGAGAGCGACCCATCAAACGCACCGGGACCACCATCCGCTTCTGGCCCGACCCAGAGATCTTCACCGAGACCCTCGAGTTCGACTTCGACACAGTTGCCTCCCGTCTCCGGGAGACCGCATTCCTCAACCGCGGCCTCCACATCACCTTCCTCGACGAGCGGGAGGAGGAAACCCGGTCCGAGACGTTTCACTACAAGGGGGGGTTGACGGACTTCGTCAATCATCTCAACTCCAAGCGCGACCCCCTGCATGCACACATCGTCGACATCTCCGACCAATCCGACGATGCCGAGATCGAGTTGGCGATGCAATGGACCAGCACCTACACCGAGTCGATCCTGACATTCGCCAACAACATCAACACCCATGAAGGAGGCACCCACGAGGAAGGCTTCCGCAAGGCGCTGACCAAGGCAATCAACGACTTCGCCCGGACGAAGAACCTCCTCAAGGACAAAGACGTCAACCTCACCGGCGAGGATGTCCGCGAGGGTCTCACCGCTGTCGTCTCGGTTCGGGTCAAAGAGCCCCAATTCGAGGGTCAGACCAAGACGAAGCTGGGCAACACAGAGATCCGTTCCTATGTGGAGAAGACGCTCAACCGCAAACTCCCCGAGTGGCTCGAGAAGTACTCACCCGAGGCGCGGCGGATCGTCGAGAAGTGCATCACCGCCGCCAAAGCCCGCGATGCCGCCCGCAAGGCGCGCGAGCTCACCCGGCGCAAGTCGGGTCTCGAGTCTGGCGGCCTTCCCGACAAGCTGGCCGACTGCTCCAGCCGCGACCCGGGGGAGTCGGAGCTGTTCATCGTCGAGGGCAAGTCCGCCGCCGGGCCCGCCAAGTCGGCCCGTGACTCAGAGACCCAGGCCATCCTCCCCATCAGGGGGAAGATCCTCAACGTGGAGAAGGCGCGGTTGGCCAAGGCGCTGTTGAACGCCGAGGTCCAGGACATCATCACCGCGGTTGGCACCGGCATAGGTGACGACTTCGAGCTCGAGAAGGCCCGCTATCACAAGATCGTCTTGCTCGCCGACGCCGATGTCGACGGTGCCCACATCCGCACGCTCTTGCTCACGTTGCTCTTCCGTCATCTCCGCCCGTTGATCGAGGCCGGATACGTCTATGTGGCACAGCCTCCGCTCTACCGGGTCAAGGTGGGCTCGAAGGTCCACTACCTGCACGACGACCGGGCTTTGATCGAATTCCAGAAGGACCACCCGAAGGTGAAACCGACCCGATTCAAAGGTCTCGGTGAGATGAACGCCCGCGAGTTGTGGGACACCACGATGAACCCCGAGACGAGGACCCTCCTCCAGGTTGGGATGGCCGATGCCGCCCGTGCCGAAGAGGTCTTCGAGACCCTCATGGGAGACGACGTCCCCAGCCGCAAGTCTTTCATTCAGCAGAACGCAGACGACGTCCGTTTCCTCGACATCTAGGGACTTGACGAATGACTGACGAGCAAAGAGCGCTGGGCAACGTGCCGGAGGTCGAGATCACCGCCGAGATGGAGGCGAGCTTCATCGACTATGCGATGTCGGTGATCGTCTCCCGGGCCCTGCCCGATGTGCGTGACGGTCTCAAGCCGGTGCAACGTCGGATCATCTACTCGATGTTCGAGAACAACATCAGCCCAACGTCGGCACACCGGAAGTGCTCGAAGGTGGTCGGCGACGTCATGGGTAACTACCACCCCCATGGCGACCAGGCGATCTACGACGCCCTGGTCCGCATGGGTCAGGACTTCTCGATGAGGCATCAGCTCATCGACCCTCAGGGGAACTTCGGGTCGATCGACGACCCGCCCGGCGCCGCCCGCTACACCGAGTGTCGTCTGACCACGCTGTCCACCCACCTCCTCGACGGGATCAACGAGGACACCGTCGACTTCGTCGAGAACTATTCCGGCGAGCTGCAGCAGCCTTCGGTCCTTCCCGCCCGGTTCCCCAACCTCTTGGTCAACGGGTCCCAAGGGATCGCGGTCGGGATGGCCACCAACATCCCGCCTCACAACCTGGGTGAGGTAATCGATGCTGCCCTGCACACCATCGACAACCCGGACGCCACCTCCGAAGAGCTGCTGAAGTTCGTCAAGGGGCCCGACTTCCCGACCGGTGGGTTCCTCGTTGGCAACGGGGGCATCCGTGACGCTCTCACCACCGGAAGAGGGTCGGTGAAGATCCGGGCCGTGTGCGACGTGCAGGAGATCCGCATGGGGCGCACTGCAATCGTGGTCACCCAACTGCCCTATCAGGTCTCCATCGAGCGGGTCATGGCCAAGATCAAGGATCTCGTGGACGCCAAGAAGCTGAGTGGGGTCGCCGACACCCGCAACGAGTCGTCCGACCGGGTCGGCACCCGTCTGGTCATCGAGCTCAAGCAGGGTGCAATCCCCCAGGTCGTGCTCAACCAGCTCTACAAGAACACGCCGCTGCAGGACACCTTCGGATACAACATGGTGTCTCTGGTCGACGGGGTGCCCCGGACCCTCAACCTCGCCGAGATGCTCGGTTACTACCTCGATCACCAGATGGAGGTGATCGAGCGCCGGACCCAGTTCCGTCTCGACCAGGCCGAGGCCCGGGCCCACATCCTCGAGGGCCTCATCATCGCCGTCGACAACATCGACGAGGTCATCAAGATCATCCGCGGCTCGGACGACACCGCCGCCGCCCGCACCAACTTGATCGAGAACTTCGACCTCAGTGAGATCCAGGCGAACGCGATACTCGACATGCCGCTGCGCCGGCTCACCGCTCTCGAGGTCGACAAGCTGCGCACCGAGCTCGCCGAGTTGCAGGGCACCATCGCCGAGCTCAAGTCGATCCTGGCCGACCCCAAGCGACGCTGGGCGATCATCAAGGAGGAGCTCGTCGGCATCAAGGGCACCTTTGCAGAGGAGCGTCGCAGCCGGCTGGTCCCCGACGAGGGCGACCTGAGCCTCGAAGACCTGATCGCAGACGACGAGCTGATCATCACGGTGTCGGCGACCGGGTACGTCAAGTCGGTCCCTGCTTCCACGTATCGCACACAGGGACGTGGAGGACGTGGTGTCAAGGCTGCCGAGGTGAGCGGGGACGACGTGGTTCGCCACATGGTCCACACCACGGCCCATGCCTACTTGCTCTTCTTCACCAACAAGGGTCTGGTCCACCGGATCAAGGCGCATGCGATCCCGCGTCAGTCGCGGACGGCCAAGGGGGTCATGGCTCAGTCGGTGTTGCCGGTCGGGCCCGACGAGACCATCCAGGCGATCATCGACACCCGGGACTACGAGACCGGGCGTTACCTCGTCATGGTGACCAAGAAAGGCCAGGCGAAGAAGACCGAGTTCAAGGAGTACGACTCGAGGAACCAGACGCTGGTGGCGATCAAGCTCAGTGACGACGACGAGTTGGTCACCGTCAAGACCTCCAATGGGTCCAACGAGATTCTCATATTCACCAAGAAGGGGATGGGGATCAGGTTCAAGGAGTCCGACCTGCGCAGCATGGGCCGGGGAACCCAGGGTGTGCGGGGGATCAAGCTCCGCGATGACGACGAGGTGGTCAGCGCGGTGTCCAACATCGACGGTGAGGAGGTCTTGCTCCTCACGGCCGGGGGATATGGCAAGCGGACGGCCATGGAGGAGTTCCGCGAGCAAACCCGCGGTGGCATAGGCGTCAAGGCCTTCAAGATCACGAAGGTGCGCGGCGATCTCGTGGATGCGCGCGCCGTCAGAAAGGACGACGACGTGTTCCTCATCTCGACTGCCGGTGTGGGAACCCGGGTCTCTGTCAGCAAGATCAGCAAGCAGAAACGGGACTCGACGGGCGTGAAGGTGATCAACGTCGGTGACGGCAACGAGTTGTCGGCCGCCGCCAAGATCTCCGAAGAGATCGTCGAGGAACTCTGAGTCGGGAGGGTCCGTTGGACTGTTTCCATCCTCCCTTAGACTTCTATCCACAAAACCAGGAGCCGCCATGGCAACTGTCCGTCGTGTCAGACGCATAATCCGCAAGATCGACCCGTGGACCACCCTCAAGGTGTCGGCGGTGGTCTGGGCCGTCCTCAGTCTCGCCTTCGTGCTGGGCGCCGTGATCTTTTGGTCCGTCCTCGACCGCGCCGGGATCCCCGAGCAGCTGGTCGACTTCATGGTGGAGATCACGCTCATCGAAGAGGGGACCGATCCTTTCGCCAACACCGAGCAGTTCCTCCGGTTCCTGATCTTCGGCTCGGTGGTGGGTTGGGTCATGTTCACCGGCACGACCGTCGCCGTGGCCGTGGTCTACAACCTGGTCTCGGATGTCGTCGGCGGTCTGGAGATCGTCGTCCTCGAAGAGACACTCAACCCGGTGCTTCCCTCCCAACAGGTCCTCCACCCGCCCAACGACTACCGGGCTCCCAACGGCCCACTGACCCCACCAGACGACCACGCCGACTTCCCCACAGAGGAAGTCGAGCGGGCGGAAAGAACGGTTGGCTGAGCCATCTGACGGGCGACCGGATCTTGTTCGGGCGGAGATCGCCACGCATGTGAAGGCGAAGTGAGACGATGACCCGGAGCGCGGCTTAGACGTGGATCCTGGAGTCGTTCGAAGCCCGCCGGATAGCTAGCCGCTCTCGGCCATGACCAGACCCATCTCGGTGACGGCCTCGAGATAGGCGAGTGCCTCCTCCCAGACTGGCCGGCCAGAAACGCCGGCCGTTGCGACGCCGGCGGCCAGCGCAACACCCGACAGGAAGCCACCATGGTCCACCACCGCGACCCGGCGGTTGGCCGCCTCTACGAGACAGGCGGCGAAGTCGCCGGGCGAGTGGGCCATGGCCACGGGCTTGCCCCCTACGGCCTCGTCGAACACGCCCAGTCGCCCGACAGGGTCGGGAAAGCGCGTGGTGCGGGTGGTGTGAGAATCGGGGATGTCGGGATGGGCGATGGCGACGAGCCTGGGATCGGGCTCGCGCGAGGCCAGGGAGAGGGCGAGGCCGGTCGGAGACGCCGCCCAGGCGGCCACACCCTCCTCGGGGCCACTGCCGTCCCAGATCAGGGGGACACCATGCTTTCGCGCCAGAGCGGGGGCCGAGCTCCCATGGCCGACCAGGTAGTCGCATCCCGCCGCCGAGCCCACCACATCGAAGCTCTTCGACTTGGCCGGGCCGATCACCACGACCTCGTCGATGCCGGGATGGGCCTGCAGCGAATGCGCCGAGCGCACGGCGGTGTCGCCGGTCACGAGAAGACCGACCCTCACGAAGGCTGAACCGGTTTCCACTCCTCGGCGGGCTCGGCTACTTCCGAGTGGCGAAGGATGGCGAGGGCGGCTGCCGCCGCGAGGGCGATGATGACGAACGGTGAGAAACGCTTCACCCCCACGAGTGTATGACGATCCATGCGATGATCCGGACATGGAGACCGTCGTCGACCACGTGATCATCTGTGTGCCCGACCTCGAGAGATGGGTCCACGACTTCGAGGAGCGCTACGGCGTATCGAGCGTTGCCGGCGGGCGCCATCGTGGGCATGGCACCGCCAACCGATTGGTGCCGCTCGGCGACACCTACCTGGAGTTGGTGGCAGCAGTGGACCCGGACGAGGCGGCCAGGAGCGCGTTCGGGGAGTGGGTCGCGAGCCGGTCGAAGCATCCGGGAGCGCACGGGCTCGCCGTGCATGCCGACGACTTCGACGCCGTCTGTGCCCGGCTCGGTCTGCAGCCCCTGGCCATGTCGCGGCCCGCCGTCGACGGTGAAGAGTTGCGCTGGCGAATCGCCGGGATGGAGCAACTGGTCACGGCGGGGCTGCCCTTCTTCATCGAATGGGACATCGATCCAGCTCACCATCCGGGGAGGATCACGGTGTCACACGCCCGCGGCGAACTCGCCTTGGGCGATGTCGTCGTGAGAGGAGATCTCGGAGAGCTCCGGCGTTGGGTCGGGGAGATCGACGGAGTGAGCCTCGAGCAGGGTGATCCGTCGATCGACTACGCCCTCGTCCCTCGCTGAGCCGCTTGTTTGTGGATAACGCCTGATCGCCGCGACGATTGGGCGCGCATGATGAACGTGCATCGTATCCCGAGGATCATCACGGGACTGGGCATCATCCTCGTGGCCGTCGCCGCCATTGCCGGCTGTGGCGGCGACGTCGCCTCCGGTGAGCTCCAGGGAGTCCTCGTCGACCCGCCAGGGGAGAAGCCCTCATTCACGTTGACCGACACCTCGGGCGATTCCTACGACTTCGCCGTCGAGACCGAGGGCAAATTGGCTTTGCTCTATTTCGGCTATCTCAACTGCCCCGACATCTGCCCCGTGCATCTGGCCCAGATCGCCGAGGTCTTCGACCGTATTCCCGATGTGGCCCGGGATGCCGAGGTCGTCTTCGTGTCGGTCGATCCGGGACGAGACACTCCGGAAGAGATCAGACGGTTCCTCGACAGGTTCGACTCGCGGTTCGTCGGGCTGACCGGGACCGAGACCGAGCTGACGACGGCGCAGACGGCAGCAGGTGTGCCCCCGGCGGTAATCAGTGGCAACGGCGACGAGTACACAGTCGACCATGCCGGCTGGGTGATCGCCTATTCACCCGACGGGCGCAATCACGCCATCTACCCGTTTGGCACCCGGCAGAGCCAGTGGGACAACGATCTTCAGATCCTCGCCGTGCGGGACGGGAGCCGATGAGGAGAAGGCCTGTTGCGGCTTTCCTCGTGGCGGGGGCCCTCGTCGCCTCCTGTGGCTCCGCCGATGCACGTGTCGTGGTCAGCGACGCCCGGATCGGTCAGCCCACCGGGCCCAATGCCGCCATGTACTTCACCGCCAAAGGCGGGAGCGAGCCGGATCGTCTCGTCGGCGCCTTCAGCGACGCTGCGGCATCGATGGAACTACACGAGACCACGACTGGCGAGGGCGGCGTCATGGGGATGCGGGCCGTCGAGGGTTTGGATCTCCCCGGCGACGGGGTCCTGGTCCTCGAGCCGGCCGGAGTTCACCTGATGCTGGTCGATGCCCGGCGGATGGAGGTCGGCGAGACCGTCGATGTGACGCTGGTCTGGGAGCGGGCCGGAGAGATGATCGTGACGGCACAGGTCGTGGAACCGGGCAACACTATGGGTCATGGCTCTTAGACGTCCAGCGCCCACCCCCCGACGGATGTGGGGTACGGAGGCCGGCCCAGCCGTTGGGCGCGCTGGTGCCGTCACCGGGGCACAAGGGCTGGGCGAGTTGGGGGAGGGCCAAAGATGATCTCCTGGTGGTGCACCGCGCTGGCCCGCCCCTGGACCTGGGAGTGGATCCCATATCCGGGCATCTGGGCTGCATCCGTCCTGCCGATGTTCCTGTATGGGCGGGCCGTCCATCGTCACGAGGGCGAGCCCGACCGGAGAAAGTTCGCTCAGTTCATCGCCGGGATGCTGGTCTTCTGGGTCGCATCCGACTGGCCGCTCGGCACTCTCGGCGCCGGCTATCTCGCCTCGGCGCACATGACCCAATTCCTCCTGTACACGCTGGTCGCGGCCCCTCTCGTGCTCCTCGGCATCCCCGAGTGGATGGCGCGCAGCCTGACCCAGCGCCTCCGTGTGGAGCGGGGTGTCGTCTGGTTCGGCCGCTCACTCGTGGCCACGGCCGCGACCTACAACGCCATCCTCCTGTCGACACACGCCCCAGGCACCGTGGAGGTGCTGCGGAACAGCCAACTGGGGTCATTCGCCATGGACGTCGTCTGGATGGTCGCCGGGTTCCTCCTCTGGCTCCCGGTCATCTCGCCGCTGCCCGAGGGCCGGGCCTCATCGCCATGGGCGACGATGGCCTACCTGTTCGTGACCACGAGCGTGGTGGCGGTCATCCCGGCCAGCTTCCTCACCTTCACCTCGACACCGATCTACGGCATCTACGAGCTGGCTCCGAGGATCGGCTCGATGACGGCTTTGGAGGATCAGCAGTTGGCAGGCATCATCATGAAAATCGCAACCATCCCCATCGTATGGTCGACCATCGCGGTCCTCTGGTTCCGCTGGTCGGCGCGCGAGGCCCAAACAGCATGATCCTGTCCCTGCTCGCATCCATCCCGTCGCCGCCGATAAACGACTTCCACATCGGTCCTCTCCGAGTGACCTTCTACGGGATCTTCATCATGACGGGCGTCGTCATTGCGTGGCTGGTGATCCGGAACAGGTTCGCCGCCAGGGACGGCGACGTCGAGGTTGCTGAGCGGATCGTCATCCGGGTGGTCATCTACGGGTTCCTCGGCGCCCGTCTCGCCTACGTCTCCACCCACCTGGACAGATTCGAGGGGGAGTGGTGGCGCGTCATCGCCATCTGGGAGGGTGGCCTCGCTCTCTACGGCGGCCTCACCCTCGGCGCCATCGTCATGTACGTCTACACGAAGAAGTGGGGAGCGAGCTTCCCCGACTTCCTCGACTCGGTGGCGCCGGCCGTGCTCTTGGCCCAGGCGATGGGCCGCTTCGGCAACTACTTCAACCAGGAACTGTTCGGCACGCCCACCGACCTCCCCTGGGGCCTCGAGATCGACCCGGAGAACCGCCCGCCCCAGTATGCGGGTTTCGAGACCTTCCACCCGACTTTCTTGTACGAGTCGATCCTCAACGTCGTCCTCGCCTTCACGATCATGTGGGTCGGAAACCGCTACCCGTCGATGCGAGGGCGACTCATCGGCATCTACTTCATCGGCTACGGGGCGATTCGGTTCTCGATGGAGCTCATCCGGACCGACACGACATTCCGCTTCCTCGGACTGTCACGAAACGCGTGGGTCTCGATCGGCGTGATGATCCTCGGGGCCATCGTTCTCTGGTGGAAACGGATCCGGGTCGAGGAGAAGGGGTACTCCCTGGCCGGGACGAGCGGCTAGTCCCCGCGACCGGCGTTGGTGCCGAACCCTTCCCGCAGGGAACGCTCATCCAGAGACTCGACTTCCTCGAAGAGGGTCAACTGGAGCCCCGCCGGAGCGTCGATTCGGGAGTTGAGGGACTGCCACGGTGTCAGTGTCGCGTCAGCTACCAGACGCCCGCCGGCCGCGACCA
>Ga0299907_10003315_pt1 | contig 10273 bp, 7 predicted proteins | sample RVTome_16_FD_198680 | JGI IMG/M metagenome (GOLD analysis project Ga0299907, IMG submission 198680) | Soil microbial communities from uranium-contaminated site in the Upper Colorado River Basin, Wyoming, United States - RVT152D67 (version 2) ... | reverse complement strand
CCCTTGGAGAACAGCTGGTCGCGCAGGTCCTCGCGCGTGCGGCAGCGCTCGAACAGGTACTCGACCGGGTCGATCGCCTCGTTGGGCAGCGTGATGAGGAAGTCGGGCCCGACGAACAGGTCCAGCTCCGCCGCGTTGAGGCGGCCGACCTGCTTGTCGAAGCGCGGGAAGTGCAGGACGATGAACATGTAGCCGTCGTACTCGTCGATCTTCGGGCGCTGGTTGCGCGAGGAGACGTCCTCGTAGTCGAGCGCGTGGAAGTCGAAGTGCTCCTCCAGCCAGGCGCGGTCGGCGGGGCGCGGGCGCTCGATGTTGATCCAGCGCAGAGCGTGGGACTCCACGACCTCGACGTTGGGCGTCTCAGGCTCTGCGGGCGCGACGACCTGGCCACGTCCGCGCGTGGAGCGTCCGAAGCGTGGCTTGGGGAGGCTCGGCATGGCGGGGACTGAGGGGGTCGTCGAGGGTCATGTTTCGCCTTGCGGGCGAGTGTACCTCCGCGGGGGCCTCTGCTAGGGTCACGCCGGCATCCAGAGGGGTGGAGGGACTGGCCCAGTGAAGCCCCGGCAACCATTCCGTCGCGCGAGCGGCGGGAACGGTGCCAAATCCTGCAGGCTCCAAGTCAAGCCTGGGAGATGTGCCAGGGTCTTCTGGAACCTCTGCACATCGCCGGGCAGAGGTTTTTTCGATGGCCATAGATGCGCTCCGTTGCAAGGAATGCCACGCCGAGTACGACCTCGGCGCCCACTACGTCTGCGAGCGGTGCTTCGGCCCGCTCGAGGTGACCTACAGCCACGCCCGGGTCGGCGACGTCGGCGAGGCGCGACGCCGCATCCAGGGCGGCCCCCAGAACATCTGGCGCTACGCCGACTTCCTCCCGCTCGAGGCCCAGCCCGCCCCCTCGCAGCGCGCCAGCTCGCGCGCCGGCCTGCCCGCGGGATGCACGCCGCTGGTGCGCGCCGACCGGCTGGCCGAGCGCCTGGGCCTGGGCGAGGTGTGGGTCAAGAACGACGCCGCCAACCCCACGCACTCCTTCAAGGACCGCGTCGTGTCCGTCGCGCTGGCCCGCGCGCGGGAGCTGGGCTTCGACACGCTGGCCTGCGCGTCCACCGGCAACCTCGCCAACTCGGTGGCCGCCAACGCGGCGGCGGCCGGGCTGCGCGCCTACGTCTTCATCCCCGCCGACCTCGAGGAGCAGAAGGTCCTGGCCACCGGCGTCTACGGCGCCAGCCTGGTCGCGGTGCGGGGCACCTACGACGACGTCAACCGCCTGTGCACCGAGCTGTCGGCCGAGCACCCGTGGGCGTTCGTGAACGTCAACCTGCGCCCCTACTACGCCGAGGGCTCCAAGACGCTGGCCTACGAGACGGCCGAGCAGCTGGGCTGGGAGACCCCCGACCGCGTGGTGGCGCCGATCGCCTCGGGCTCGCTGTTCACGAAGATCGCGCGCGGCTTCGAGGAGTGGCTGGAGCTGGGGCTGATCGAGGGCGCGGTCCCGACCATGAACGGCGCCCAGGCCGCGGGCTGCGCGCCGGTCGCCACCGCCTACGCCGAGGGCACCGACACCTGCCGCCCGGTGAAGCCGGACACGATCGCCAAGTCCCTGGCCATCGGCAACCCCGCCGACGGGCCCTACGCGCTCGACCTCGCCCGGAGCACGGGCGGGGGGATCGACAGCGTCACCGACGACGAGGTGCGCGCCGGCATCCGGCTCCTGGCCGAGACCACCGGCATCTTCACCGAGACCGCCGGCGGCGTGACCGCCGCGACCCTGGCCAAGCTGGCCGCGCGCGGCGACATCGGCCCCGGCGAGCGGGTCGTCCTCTACATCACCGGCGAGGGCCTGAAGACCCTCGACGCGGTGCGCGGCACCTTCGCGGTGCACGAGGTCGACGCCTCGGTGGAGTCCTTCGAGGCCGCGCTCCCCGAGGCCGTGACCGCGTAGCCGGGGCGATGGCGGTCAACGTCTCGATCCCCACCCAGCTGCGCGCCGTCACCGGCGGCGACTCCGAGGCCGAGGTCGACGGCGGGACGGTCGGCGAGGTGCTCGACGCCCTGTTCGACCGCTACGACGGCCTGCGCGACCGCATCTGCGAGGACGGCGACCTGCGCCGCTTCGTCAACGTGTACGTCGGCGGCGAGGACATCCGCTTCCTGGGCGGCCTCGACACCGAGGTCTCCGACGGCGACGAGGTCAAGATCCTGCCGGCCGTCGCCGGCGGCTGAACCGGCTCGCCGCCCCGCCTCTTCCCGTAGTGTCTGCGCCCTTACAAGGCAGGGGAATTGGCAGGACACGTCGAGGAAGAGCAGAGCGAGGGACTCGTCGCGCGGTGGGCCGCCCTGGGAGCGGTGGCTCTCGGCTGCCTGGCCGTGGCCGTCGTCCTGCTGAGCTCCAGCGACGGCTACCGCGTCAAGGCCCGCTTCCAGACCGCGGGCCAGCTGCACGACGGCAACCTCGTGCAGGCGTCGGGCAAGCGCGTGGGGGTCGTGAAGAGCCTCGAGCTCACCGACGACGGTCGCGCCGAGGTGACGATGGAGCTCGACGACACCGTCGCGCCGCTGCGCGAGGGCACGCAGGCCACGATCCGCCAGTCCTCGCAGTCCAGCGCGGCCGGGCGCTACATCGACCTCAACCTGGCGCCCGCCGGCGCGCGGGAGATCCCCGACGGCGGCGAGATCCCCGAGCACCGCACGACGACCCAGGTCGACATAGACCAGCTGTTCGCGCTCTTCGACGCGCGCACCCGCCGCGGCCTGACCAACGTGATCCGCGGCTCGGCCGCCCAGTACGAGGGCCGGGGCGAGCAGGCCAACGCGGGCTGGCACTACCTCAACCCGTCGCTGGTGGCCTCGGCGCGGCTGTTCGCCGAGCTGCACCGCGACGACGAGATGCTCAAGCGCTTCGTGGTCGCGTCCTCGCGCCTGGTCACCGACGTGGCCGAGCGCCGCGACGACCTGGCGTCGCTGGTCGACGGGCTGGCCACCACGACCGGCGCGATCGCCCGCGAGCGCACGTCGCTGTCCTCGGCCATCGCCCAGCTGCCCCCGTTCATGCGGCGCGCCAACTCGACGTTCGTGAACCTGCGCGCCACCCTCGACGACGCGGCCCCGCTGGTGGAGGAGTCAAAGCCCGTGGCGCGCCGCCTGCGCCCGGTGCTGCGCCAGCTGCGCGGGTTCGCCGTCGACGCGCGGCCGACCGTGCGCGGCCTGGCCGACATCGTGCGGCGCCGGGGCGCCGACAACGACCTGCTCGAGCTGTCGCGCTCCACGCTGCCCTTCCGCGACATCGCGGTGGGGCCGGTCGACGTCAACGGCAAGCGCCGCCGCGGCTCGCTCGCCGAGTCGGCGGAGTCGCTGGCCAAGCAGACGCCGCACTGGGCCTTCCAGCGCCCGTACACCGTCGACCTCACCGGCTGGTTCGACGACTTCAGCCACTCCGGCCTCTACGACGCCAACGGCAGCGCCTCGCGCGTGGCCACCAGCTTCCCGGCCTTCCGCATCGCCGAGGGCCTGATCCCGACGCTGGACTTCATCCCCTACGACCAGCGCGCCGCCGTCTTCCGGTCGGTGGCGATGATCGGGCAGAACAACCGCTGCCCGGGGGCGGCGGAGCGCGGGCAGACCCGCGACGGCTCGACGCCGTGGCGGCCCTCGCCCGACTACAACTGCAACCCCGACCACGTCCCGATCGGCCCATGAGGCGCCTGGGCGTCATCGGGCTGGTCCTGCTCTCCGGCGCGGCGTTCCTGGCCACCGGCGCGGCAGGCGACGATCCGCAGCAGCGCTACTGGGTGGAGATGGACAACGCCTTCGGCCTCATCGAGGGCGCGGACCTCAAGGTCTCCGGCGTGCGCGCCGGGAAGATCAAGACGATGGAGGTCGACCGGCGCACGCATCGCGCGCGGGTGGAGATCGACATCACCGAGACGGGGTTCGGCTCGCTGCGCGACGACGTGTTCTGCGAGTCGCGCCCGCAGTCGCTGATCGGCGAGTACTACCTGGACTGCCTGCCCGGCAAGTCGCCGCGCAAGCTGCGGCCCGGCAGCACGATTCCGGTCTCGAAGACCGCCTCCACGGTCCCCGTCGACCTGGTCAACAACATCATGCGCCGCCCGTACCGCGAGCGCTTCTCGATCCTCATCGGCGAGCTGGGCGCCGGCCTCGGCGCCCGCGGCGAGGACCTCAACGAGACCATCCGCCGCCTGAGCCCCGCGCTGCGCGAGACCGACAAGGTTCTGGCCATCCTCGCCGAGCAGCGCCACGTCATCCGCGACCTCACGCGGGACGCCGACGTGGTCCTGGCCCGGCTGTCGGACAACCGCCGCGACGTCACCCGGTTCATCACCGAGGCGCGCGACACCTCCAAGGCCTCGGCCGCCGAGGCCGACAACATCGCGCGCCAGTTCAACCGCCTTCCGCGCTTCCTGCGCGAGCTGCGACCCACGCTGGCCGAGCTGGGCGAGGCGGCGGACGGCCAGATCGGGGCGCTGTCCGCGCTCAACGCCAACGCCGGGCGCCTGCGGAGCTTCTTCGACGCGCTCGGCCCGTTCGCCGACGCCTCGCGGCCGGCCACGCGCTCGCTGGCCGGCGCCGCGCGGGCGGGGCGACCGGCGGTCCGCACCGCGCGCCCGCGCATCGCCGAGCTGCGCAGCTTCGCCGGCCCGGCGCCCGAGCTGACGCGCAACCTCGCCTTCACGCTGGAGGACCTCGACTCGCGCGAGAAGGCCACCGAGAAGGACGCGCGCGCGCCCGAGGGCAAGGGCTACACGGGCCTGGAGGCGATCCTCCAGTACGTCTTCAACCAGTCGCAGGCGACCAACCTCTTCGACAACGACTCCTACATCCTCAAGGTCAGCGCCTTCCTCGACCCGCCCTGCGCCAACTACACCAACGCCGAGCAGGCGCGCACGAACCGCTCGCTGGACCGCTGCCTGGCCGCGCTGGGGCCGCGGCGGCCGGCGATCAACGAGCCCGACCCCAGCGACACGTCGCCGCGAGCGCAGGCCCGGGCGCGGCGCAACGCCGGCAACGCCGAGATCCTCGAGGCGGCCCGCCGCGCCGCCGACCCGGCGCCCGCGGGCGGCGGCGGCGGCGGGGCCGGCCCGGCGGAGGCGCCGCGACCGGCCACGCCCGGCGGCCTGGGCGAGACCCTCGGCGGCCTGCTCGACGGGCGCCTGCCCGACGTCAGGCTGCCGAACCCGCTGCCGCAGGGCGCTCCGCGCGATCCGCTGGGCGGCCAGTCGCAGACCGCCCCGACCCTCCTCGACTACCTCCTGGGCGCATGAGGCGGCGCGGACAGGCATCGATCGTGGCGAACCCGGTCCTGGTGGGCGCGGTGACCACGCTCGTGACCGTGGTGGCGGTCTTCCTCGCCTACAACGCCAACAACGGACTGCCGTTCGTACCCACGCGCCAGCTCAAGGTGCAGGTGCCCAACGGCGCCGCGCTGCTGCCCGGCAACGACGTGCGCGAGGGCGGCTACCGCGTCGGCGTGGTCGAGGACATGAAGCCGGTGCGGCTGGCCGACGGCACCGTGGGCGCCGAGGCGATCCTCAAGCTCGACGAGAAGGCCGGCGCCGTCCCGGTAGACAGCCGCGTGGTCATCCGCCCGCGCTCGGTGCTCGGCCTCAAGTACGTCGAGCTGACGCGAGGGAGGTCCAGGCGCGAGTTCCGCAACGGCGACACGCTGCCGGTCGGGCAGACGCGCCTGCCGGTCGACCTCGACCGCCTGTACGGCATCTTCGACAAGCCCACGCGCGACGCCTCGCAGGAGAACCTGCGCGGGTTCGGCGACACGCTCGCGCAGCGCGGGCACTCGCTCAACGAGACGATCGCGCTGGCGCCGAAGTTCCTGCGCCACCTGGAGCCGGTGATGACCGTCCTCAGCGACCGCGACACCGAGTTCGGGCGCTTCTGGCGGGAGCTGGGCGACGCGGCGCGGGTGGTGTCCCCGGTCGCCGACGCCTACGCCCACAGCTTCACCTCCGGCGCCGACACCTTCGAGGCCTGGTCGCGCGACCCGGTGGCGCTCCAGGAGACGATCCGTCGCTCGGTGGGCACGCTCGACGCGGGGATCCGCTCGTTCCCGGTCCAGCGCCCGTTCCTGCGCGACTTCGCGCGCTTCTCACGCTCGTTGGCCGCGGCCGGGGAGGAGATGCCGCGCGCGCTGCCGCGGATCACCTCCGCGCTGCGGGTCGGCACGCCGGTGCTGCGCCGGACGCCCGAGGTCAACGAGGAGCTGCGCAAGACCCTCGCCCAGGCGCGCCAGCTGTTCGCCAACCCCGGCACCGGGATCGCCTTCCGCGGCCTGATCGCCACCGTGGCCACGCTGAACCCGACCGTGCGCTTCGTGGGGCCGTTCATCACCGTCTGCAACTACTTCAACTACGCCTGGACCAACGCCGGCGAGCACATCTCCGAGCCCGACCCGACCGGCTTCGCCCAGCGCACGCTGCTCAACCAGGCGCCGCGCCACGACAACTCCCCGGGCTCGCTGGGCGCCACCCAGCCCGCGACCGGCAAGAACCCGCAGACGGGCACGCCCGCGCACCTGCACGTCAACGTCTACACGGCGGCCATCGACCGGATGGGCAACGCCGACTGCGAGTCCGGCCAGCGCGGATACATCCGCAAGGCCAACGCCTACGGGACCGACGACATCGTCATCGACCCGCACATCCCCGGCAACCAGGGCCCGACCTTCACCGGGCGCCCGCGCGTGCTGCCGGGCCAGACCTTCACCCGCGCCCCGCAGCAGGGGCCCGCGATGCCGCCGGAGCTCGACCCATGACCCAGAGGCGCAAGCGCACCGCGGCGGACAAGCGGGCCTCGGTCCGGGCGGGGATCATCGCCCTGGCCGTGATCGGCGTGGCCGTCTACTTCGGCTTCACCAAGGCCGTGCCGTTCCGCGACCACTTCGAGGTCCGGGCGGCGTTCAAGACCGTCAACGACCTCAAGCCGAACTCCCCCGTGCGGATCGCCGGGGTGAACGTCGGCAAGGTCAGCGAGATCCAGCACCTGCCCGGGGGCCGCGGCGGCCTGGTGACCATGCGCATCGACGACCGGACGATCCCGATCCGCAGCGACGCGCAGATGAAGATCCGCCCGCGGATCTTCCTGGAGGGCAACTACTTCGTCGACGTCAAGCCCGGGTCGCCGACCGCGGCCAAGCTCGACGAGGGGGACACGATCCCCGTGCAGCAGACCGCCGCGCCCGTGCAGTTCGGCGAGCTGCTCACCGCGCTCCAGAGCGACACGCGGCGCGACCTCCAGATCTTCCTCGACGAGTACGGGCGCGGGCTCTCGGGCCGCGGCGGGCGGGGCTACAACCGCTCGATCCAGTACTGGGAGGAGGCCTACCGCGCCGGCGCGCAGGTCAACGAGGCGATGCTGGGGACCGAGGAGCACGACCTCTCCGGGTACATCGAGAGCGCGGGCGCGGTGGCCGAGGCCTTCGACGCCGATCCCGAGGCGCTGAAGTCGCTGATCACCGACTTCTCGACGACCGCCAACGCGCTGGCCATCGAGTCCACCAACCTCAGCGCCACGATCAACGAGCTGCCGCGCACGCTGACCGCGGGCCGGCGCGCGCTGGGGTCGCTCAACGCGGCCTTCCCGCCGTTCCGGCGCTTCATCGCGGCCATGCGCCCGGCCGCGCGCTCCTCGCGGCCCGCGCTGGACGCCACGCTGCCCTTCGTCACGCAGATGCGCCGGCTGATGTCGCGGCGCGAGCTGCGCGGGCTGGTCGCCGACCTGCGCCCGACCGTCCCCTCGCTGGTGAAGCTCAACCGGGGCGGCGTCCCGCTGCACCGCCAGATCCGCGCGCTCTCGTCGTGCCAGAACAACGTGGTCCTCCCCTGGACCAACGACACCGTGCCCGACGAGAAGTTCAAGGCCACCGGGCCCGTCTACCAGGAGGCGCCCAAGAACTTCGTCGGGCTCGCGGGCGAGAGCCGCTCCTTCGACGCCAACGGCCAGTACGTGCGCTCGCTGGCCGCGACCGCGAACTTCTCCTTCGCCACCGGCGACGGCCGGCGCTTCTACACCACCGACCCGATCCAGGGCATCCAGCCCCCCAAGGCGCTCAACGGCCGCCCGCCGCTGATGCCCAACGTGCCCTGCGAGACGCAGGAGCGCCCCGACCTGCGCACCCGGGTCCAGCAGCCGCCCCAGCAGGACCAGGTCGACCACAGTCACTTCCGGGGCTCCAAGCTGGAGGCGCGCTCGCGCAAGGCGCTGCTGGAGCTCGTCGAGCAGCAGTCCAAGCAGCTGGGGATGCCGCTGCGCGTCCGGGGCGTGGGCGAGACCGTCACCTTCGACCCCGGGAAGGTGAAGGCGCCGTGAGGCGGGCGATCTTCAAGCACCGCCAGGACTTCCTGGCCATCGTCGCGCTGATGGCGATCGGCCTCAGCGTGGCGTACTACATCCTCCAGCACCAGCGCCTGCGCATCCCGATCCTCGAGGACAAGCCGTTCATCCTGCGGGCGGAGTACCAGACGGCGCAGGCGGTCACGCCGGGCCAGGGCCAGACGGTCCGGGTGTCCGGCGTGCGCATCGGCGACATCGGCAAGGTCGAGCTCCAGCGCACCGGCCGCGCGGTCATCACGATGGAGATCGACCGCAAGTACGACGACCTGGTCCACACCGACGCCACGGCGCTGCTGCGGCCCAAGACCGGCCTCAAGGACATGTTCATCGAGCTGGACCCCGGGTCGCACGAGGCGCCGCTGGCGAAGAACGACTTCACGCTGCCGCTGCGCAACACCCTGCCCGACGTCAACCCGGACGAGTTCCTGGCCTCGCTGGACCGCGACACGCGCGACTACCTCAAGCTGCTGCTCAACGGGGCGGCGCGCGGCCTGAAGGGGCGCGGCAACGACCTCCAGGACGCGCTCGCGCGCTTCGAGCCCACGTTCCGCGACATCGCGGCGGTGTCGGGCGAGGTGAGCAAGCGCCGGCGCGAGCTGCGGCGGCTGATCCACTCGCTCAACCGCCTGAACACCGAGGTGGCGACCAAGGACGACGACCTGTCCGAGCTGATCACGACCTCCTCGCGCGTGTTCCGCGCCTTCGCGTCGGAGTCGACCAACGTGTCGGCCACCGTGCGCGAGCTGCCCTCGACGCTGCGCCAGGCCACCGAGACCCTCGACAAGGTCGACCGGATGGCGCGGATCCTGGGGCCGACCTCGGACAAGCTGGTGCCGGTGGCGGGAGCGATCGTGCGGGCGAACCGCTCGACGACGCCGATGGCGCTGGAGGCCGCGCCCCTGCTGCGCAGGGACATCCGGCCCTTCGTGCGCGAGCTGCGCCCGCTGATGCGCGACCTGCGCCCGGCGGCGCGCGACCTGGCCGCCGCCGAGCCGGGCCTCACCCGCTCGTTCACGGTCCTCAACCACCTGTTCAACCTGCTCGCCTACAACCCCGAGGGTCGCGAGGACCCGGACAAGGCCACACGCGAGGAGGGCTACCTGTTCCACCTGGCCTGGCTCCAGCACCAGGTGGTCAACCTGTTCTCCTCCGGCGACGCGCACGGCCCCGGCCGTCCCATCACCATCGGCGGCACCTGCGCCACCGCCCGCGGCCTGGTCGCCGGCCAGCCCGAGTCGGCCCTGATCACCGGCCTCGGCGGCGTCCTCACCGACCCCGACATCTGCGGGGGAGGCCAGCCCTGATGACCACCCTCCGACCCCCGCACGCCTGGATGACGCGCAATAGCTTCGCTGGATCCGCGTCCTCGGGCTTGCCCTTGCCGCCGGCAAAGGCTGCACCCTGCGTGCCCTCCGGCACCCGTCACCGTCCGCGCCCCCGGGCGCGCGCGGGCCGAAGGGTGGCCATCTGATGCAGAAGCAGGCGCCCTCGATCGGCCGGATCCTCACGATGGTGCTGTTCGCGCTGTCGTGCTTCGGGCTGCTGCTGTTCCTGTGGCTGGCCTTCGGCGGCGCGGCGCCGCTCAAGCCGCAGGGCTACCGCTTCGAGGTGGCGTTCCCCGAGGCCACGCAGCTGGCGGTCGAGGCCGACGTGCGCGTGGCCGGGGTCGAGGTCGGCAAGGTGCGCGAGAAGCGCACGGACCCGGCGAACCCCAACCGCACGGTCGCGACCATCGAGCTCGAGCGCCGCTACGCGCCGATCGCCTCCGACGCCCGCGCCACCCTGCGCTTCAAGACGCTGCTGGGGGAGACCTACGTCGACCTGACCACCGGCTCGCGCGAGGCGCCGCCGGTGCCCGAGGGCGGGCGCCTGGCCAACCGGCGGATCCAGCCGGCGGTGGAGCTCGACG
>Ga0299907_10003314_pt1 | contig 10274 bp, 6 predicted proteins | sample RVTome_16_FD_198680 | JGI IMG/M metagenome (GOLD analysis project Ga0299907, IMG submission 198680) | Soil microbial communities from uranium-contaminated site in the Upper Colorado River Basin, Wyoming, United States - RVT152D67 (version 2) ... | reverse complement strand
GACAGTGCGCACCCGATTCCTGGTCTCGGTGACCCTTTCGGACCTCGTGTCGTTTGCGGTGGCGATGGTGGCAGCCTCCCTACTCCTCTTCGAGACGCCGTTCCCGTGGGAGATCACGTCGCGGTCGGTCTACCCCATGCTGGCATTCATGGGGGTTTCGATGATCGCCACGTCGATGCTCACCGAGCAGATGTCGGGACCCGGCGTACCCCGTCCCACCTATGGTCGTATGGTGGTCATATGGCTGGGGACTCTGATGTTCACAGCCGGACTGATCTTTGTATTCAGGCACGAGTACTTCTCCAGACCTTTCGTCGTATTGGCTGCCAGTCTCTGGTTGATTCCTGCTACCGCCCATCGCATCGTTCGTCGGCAACGGCCCTGGACCGAGAAGTTCGGAGTGATCACCCCTGAGAAGCAACTCGCCGACGACCTCCATGTCGCCGACCATGCCGATGTCGTCTGGGTGCTCGACCCGGATGGAGAGAGCCCCGGTGAGCTCCCTCAGCGAGACGTCACCATCGCCATGGACCTTCGCGCTGTGCTCTCCGAGTCGATGGCCAGGTACCTCTCGTCCTGCGACGTCGCCGGGTACACGATTCGGCCCTTCTCCTCGATCTATGAGGAGCACACCGGCCGTGTCCCCCTCGTCCACCTCTCCGAGGGTTGGGAGATCTCCTCGCCTCTGCTCGACGTGGCGCACTGGCTCCCCGGCAAGAGAGTCTTCGACATGGTCACGACAGCGGTGACCGCTCCTCTCTGGATACCGGTCGGGCTGATCGTGGCCGCATATGTGAAGATCGCCGACGCGGGGGCGGCGATCTTCAAACAGGAGCGGGTGGGGCTGGGTGGGCGGATCTTCACGATGTACAAGTTCCGGACGATGTACAACGAGGCGGAGAGCGACGGGGCCCGGTTCGCCATCGAGGGCGATCCCCGTCTGATACGTGGGGGCTCGTTCCTCCGCAAGAGCCGGCTTGACGAGATCCCACAGTTGTGGAACGTTCTCCGGGGCGACATGAGCCTCGTCGGTCCCCGTGCCGAGCAGGTCCCCTTTGTCTCCGGATTTAGACAGCAGATCCCCTTTTATGACCACCGTCACATGGTGAGGCCCGGGATCACAGGTTGGGCTCAGGTCAATTACGGGTATGCCGATGATGAGGCCGACACCGTCGAGAAGCTGACCTATGACCTCTACTACATCAAGCACATGTCGCCGGTGATGGACCTGAGGATCTTCTGGAAAAGCATCTGGACGGTCCTTACGGGTGACGGCGCCAGGTGAACGCTCCGTTGCTGACACCCCCAAGGAGAGGCTTCCGCGCTCCCGGAACGACCTTCATGGTGGCCGGTGGGTTGATCGGGGCCATCGGGGCCTATCTGTTCCAGGTCTATGGCGCCCGGCAACTCGATCCCGAGGCGTTCGCTCCGGTCAGCGTGTTATGGACCGCCTTTTTCATCCTCGCGACGATCCTTCTCGTGCCGGTCGAGCAGTATGTCACCAGGGAGGTGGCCAGCGGGCGAAAGGCACTGCCCTCCGATCTCAAGCCTGCACTGGCGATGACGGTGATCGGGAGTCTCGTCGGAGTCGTGTTCGTCGTCGTCACGCTCGACGACCTCTTCTTCGGTGACCCGGTCTACATCGCCCAGATCGTCTTGCTCATGGTGGGCTATTCCGTGTTGTTCGTGGGGAAGGGAGTGCTTGCCGGGTCACGTCGCTTTGCCGGGGTCGGCTGGCTACTTGTGGTCGAGACCGTTGTCAGGCTGCTCGCCGGCATCGTGCTGCTTCAGTTGGTTGCGGACGCGTCCTCTCTCGGCTGGGCCATGGTGATAGGTGGCTTCTCGGTGCTCGCCCTGGCGTGGTGGCGCCATGACAATGGCCGGCCTGAAGCATCCGCCGCACCGGCGGGTTCGTTCCTGGCCGGATATGTGGGTGGTACCTCGTCATCGCAGCTCCTCTTGGGTGGGGCGCCGATAGCGGTTGCTGTCCTGGGGGGTTCACCCACGCTGGTTTCGATCGTGTTCGTCACTTTTACCCTGTATCGAGCGCCACTCACTCTCATTTTTGCACTTCAAGGTCGCATCCTCCCTTACCTCGTGGGTCTGGCCCATGATGCCAATCACCACCAAATGATGCGGATCGCCAGGGGAGTGGTGATCGGCGGCGCCCTGTTGGCCGTTGCCGGGGGACTGGCGGGGTGGTTGATCGGCCCCGAAGTCGTCGGCACCCTCTACGGCGAGGAGTACATGCCGTCGGCGTTGGTATCAATGCTCGCCGCCGGGGGTGTCATGGCCGCCGCGTCGGCGCAGATCGCCAGTCAGGTTCTGGTGGCCGAGGGACGCACCGCTCGTCTTTCATGGGCGTGGCTGGGTGGCCTGCTGGTCGGGTTGCTGGTCCTGCTGGTTGCTGGTGGGGTGCCCGACACGCGAGTTGCGATCGCTTTCGCCGCCGGTGAGGCCACCGCGCTGGGATTGATGGCTCTTCTGGCGATACGTCGCTGAACCATCGCGTTGGGCGGTTTCCGCAACGGTGTGCCCTGGCGCCGCCGGTCAACCGGTCATGACGGCGCTGCGTCAGGTAGCGGTTTCCGCAACGATGTGCAGCGGAGACGGGGAGGTGGCCGGGCTCTCTGGACTGCGCTGCATCCTCAGCGAGCAGAAATGATCATGCCGTGAGCCGGTCTGCCAGCCACGCCGTGTGATGTGCGGCGACGTCTGGTGGGAATCGCCATCTCATCTCAACCGGTACCTCGGGAAGACGTTCCACCACGGCGAGAGTGCCATCGACCACAGAGACCAGACCGGCGCGGAGCAGCTGGGGGAGATGTCTGGGCAGCCGCACCTCCTCTCCCTTCCTCGCCGCATTCACCAGGCGGAGCAGCTCGGCGACCGCGCCGGGCCCGAGAGCGGCCACCCAGAACCTGCGGACATAGGCGTCGGATGGCTCGATCCCGTTGTCGCAGGGGATGAGTCTCACCGGGACGGTGGGGCGGATCTGTGCGGTAGGGCGAACCAGAGCACCTGCGGGCCCCACGGCGCTGTTGATCGGAGGACGATTCTGGCCACTCGCAGGTGCTCCGGCTCCCATGCCGTAAACATCTACAAGTACTGTTAACTATCGTCAAGCCTCATCAAGGAGGACGCGAAACTATTCGCTAGTGGTCGTATCGTTTCGTCCGCTGGAGAGCTGTGTCGCCACCAATGACCGGATTCGGCCCAATTGGGATTCCATCCCGTTGGGAAGTGCGATCACGCCACTGAGCCAGGGCCGAACCTGATTGAAGACGAGAGGCTCGCCGTCGAGTCCGAGAGTCGTGCCACCCGCCGCGGCCATGAGCGCCGCTCCTCCGGCCACATCCCATTCGTGTTTGGGTACCGGGGTCCAGGTGAGGTAGTCCAACCCGGCGGCGACCCGCCCCAGCTTGTAGGCCACCGAGCCCATGGGTTCGACGAGAATCCCCTCCGACTCGATGACTGCCCATTGCCCGCGGCCGACCTCGGAGCGACTGGCCAGGACCCGGATGTTCTCCCAACGGGGAATCACCTGTTGGCTGACACGTCTCCCGTTGCAACTCAGCCCGAGACCCGCCGCTCCAACGACCTCGATGTCGGCTGCGGGGTTCACGATTCCTCCAGCGATCGGTACCCCGTCGACCACGGCCGCCACGCTGGTGCAGAACTCGGGTATCCCGTCGATGAACTCCCTGGTGCCGTCGAGGGGGTCGACGATCCAAACAAGTGACTTCTCGAGTCGGCTCCTGTCGTCGGCGGTCTCTTCTGAGAGCCACCCTTCACCATCGGCCAGCAAACAGTGTCTCAGCTCCCTGTCGACAGCGAGGTCGACTTCGGTCACCGGATCGCCGCCCGACTTCTTCTGTTCCGCGACTGTCTCGCGGTCGTATCGACGCACCACATCGGTGGCGGCTGACAAAGCCTCGCGGATACGACGAATCAACTGATCGGGGTCGGGTGGCAAGTTGCTAGCCGTTGCCCCCGCCATCGTCACCGCCGCCCCCGCCGCCGCCTCCTCCACCACCACCGCCCCCACCTTTGGGAGCGGGTACGCCGACCTGAAGGACGATCGTTGCCGAGGCAGTGATCTCGGCACCTGGTGGCGGGTTGGTGCCGACGATCAATCCGACCCTGTCCTCGTTTTGGACCGGGACCTCTTCGGTGACGAGATTCAGAGCCACATTGGTCTCAGCGGTGAACTCATCGGCGGCCTCTTGTGCCTCTTCGGGGGTCATCCCTGTGAAGTCCGGAAGGACACCGACCGGGATTTCTCCGTTGGACACCGATATCGTGACGGTTGTCCCTTGAGGGACGGTCGCGCCGGCGGCGATGGACTGTCGGACCACGATGCCGGCGGGCTCCAGGGACGGGATGTCCACGACGCTCACGTTGAGCTTGGCGTCGACCCGCAGCTCCTGGACTGCCGCACCTTCGGATAGACCGACCACGGAGGGCACGGTGGTCGGCGGTGGCACCAGATACTCTTCGATGTTGGCGGGGTCACCCGGGAAGCCAGTTTCGGGCAGGCCGTCCATCACGAAAGTCATGAACTCGGCCCAGATCGGAGCTGGGACCGAACCTCCGAACACCCGATCGTAAGGCTGACCGTTGATCACGACGTCTTCGAGCGGGATTTGCTCTGCTTCGTACCCAACCCAAACCGCCGTGGAGTACTCAGGAGTGAAACCGACATACCAGGCATCGAGATATCTCTGGTGGGTGCCGGTCTTGCCTCCCTGGGCTACCCCAATGTCGGCCCTGGAAGCAGTTCCAGAGCCAGTAGGGACCTTCGTGAGCGGCCGACGTGCCGCGGCGAAGAGCGCCGGGTCAGCGACCTGGGTTACCTCTGGCTCCTTCTGGTAGATGACCTCGCCTTCATGGTTCACGATCTTGGCCACGATGTAGTCATCGGCGTGGGCTCCATTGGTGGCGAAATTGGAAAAGGCAGACGCCATCTCCATGGGGGATACGGCCGAAGCTCCGAGGACGATGGATAGGACCGGCTCCAGCGACGCCTCGGTGATCCCCATCCTGCGCGCCATGTCGACGATATTCTCCGGTCCGGTGTCACGGGACACCTGGGCATAGACCGTGTTCACGGACCGGTAGGTCGCCTCCTCCAGAGTGATCACTCCGGTGGAAGAACGGCTCGCATTGTGGACCGTCCAGACATTGGTGCCGTTTGGAGAGCAGATGAACTCACATTCCACTTCGAGTGGGCTGGCGCCGGACCAGCGGTGGCCGAGCGTGAAGCCCTGCTCCAATGCGGCAGCAAGGCCGACGGCCTTGAAAGCCGATCCTGGGTTTCTCCTGCCCTGGACCGCGAGGTCGAACTGACTGAATTCGAATTCCAGACCAGACGCCATGACCTTGACGGCCCCTGTTTCGTTGTCGACCATGGCGATGGCTCCCGTCGGTCGGCAGGAGTGGGTTTCCGCGTACGTCCGGTAGTAGGCCTCGTTCTCCTCGAAGTCGTCAAAGATCTCCGCGCAAGCGGCGAGATTGTCCTCGTAGGGCGGGAGCGGCAACCATTCGCCGAGCACGCGGTTGGCTTCCTTCTGCAGCTTCAGGTCGATCGTTGTGAAGATCTGCAGACCGCCCCCACCTTCGCACTCGACATCGTCGGCCGGGCACCCGAAGATGGCCCGCTTTCGTTCCTCGTTGGAATCGCCGAGGAAGGAGAATTCGTCGGAGTTGAGCAGCTGACGCCGCACCTCGGCGACAACGTGGTCCGCCTGACCTCGCGTGGGTGGGGTGTCGACCACGCCGAGAGGCTGATCGATGGCACGCTCCGCCTCGGAGTCGGTGATCCAGCCTTGTTCCGCCATCTCGGTGATGACGTCGTTACGCCGATTGAGGGTGCGCTCCGGCGCGGTGCGTGGGTTGTATAGGGATGGGTTGCGGACCAGGACCGCCAGCGTGGCGGCTTCGTCGATTTCCAAAGAGTTCAGCCGCTTGTCGAAGAACTCCTCTGCCGCGGTCTTGACTCCGTACGCGCCGGAGCCGAAGTACACGGAGTTCATGTAGTACTCGAGGATTCGCTCCTTGGGGAACCTTCGTTCCAGCTCAGCCGAGACGAAAGCCTCGTTGACCTTGCGTCGGATGCTTATCTCGTTTCCGACGAAGGCGTTCTTGACCACCTGCTGGGTGATCGTGGAGCCGCCTCGAGTCGAGTCGGAGATGAAATTGTCGATGGCTGCGGAGACGATCGCTGAGAAATCGACGCCTTCGTGGTCGAAGAATTTCGAATCCTCCGCGGCCAGGATTGCGTGCACCATCACCTCCGGCACCTTGTCATAGGCAATCGGCTCCGAGTTGCGACCGTCGTGCAGCTCCGCAAGCACTTCTCCCGAGTCGGCATAGACCCGGCTGACCCGGCTCAGATCGGGGAGATTCAACTCCATCGCCCTGGTGTCGGGAACCCACTCGGCAGTCACGTCTTCGAAGGTTCCGTACGCCGAATTCGCTCCCAGGAACGCGAAGAGACCCACCCATCCCGAGAGGAGGAGTGAGATCGAGAGGAGAGTGGCCAAGGCGCCGAACCAGCGGCCTCGCCGTTCCCGCGCCTCGATTTGGTGGATGAGGGCTTTCCTGGCCATTCGGGGTTATACGACGATCCGGGATGTCGAGAAGTTCCCGCCTACGATCCCGGACGGTGTCAGGATACTGGCTTCATGAGTGAAACCAGGCACACCTCGAGTGACATCGAGATCGACGTCTTATACGAAACGCCAGGGGATCCAGAGCGGATAGGGGTTCCCGGAGAGTATCCGTTCACCCGCGGCCCTCATCCGGACATGTATCGGGGACGGCTGTGGACGATGCGGCAGTACTCCGGATTCGGCACCGCTCAGGAGACCAACAAGCGGTTCAAGGATCTTCTTGAAGCGGGTCAAAGTGGGCTGAGTGTCGCCTTCGACCTTCCCACTCAGATGGGTCTGGACTCCGATCACCCTCTAGCCGCGGGTGAGGTCGGAAAGGTCGGGGTTGCCATCGACTCGATCGAAGACATGCGACGTCTCTTCGACGGCATTCCGCTCGATGAGGTCTCGACCAGCATGACCATCAATGCGACCGGAGCACTGCTGTTGTTGCTCTATGAGTTGGTGGCTTCCGAGCAAGGAGTGGACGGCGATCGGATCCGGGGCACTATCCAAAACGACATCCTCAAGGAGTATGTCGCCCGGGGCACCTACATCTTTCCCCCCAAGCCATCGATGAGACTCGTCACCGACGTGTTCCAGTATGCCGAGTCCACAATCCCCCAGTGGAACACCATCTCGATCAGTGGCTATCACATCAGAGAGGCCGGATCCACCGCTGCACAGGAGCTTGGGTTCACAATCGCCAATGGTCTCGCCTACGTCAAGGCCGCCATGGGCGCCGGGCTCGACGTCGACAGATTTGCGCCGCGTCTGTCGTTCTTTTGGAACGGACACAACGACTTGTTCGAAGAGGTGGCCAAGTTCAGGGCCGGGCGAAGGATCTGGGCGCGCCACATGAAAGACGAGATCGGCGCCACCGACCCCAAGTCGTGGGCCATGCGCTTCCACACCCAGACCGCAGGCTCGACCTTGACCGCCCAGCAACCCCTCAACAACGTCGTGCGGACCACGGTCCAGGCTCTGGCAGCGATCCTAGGCGGCACCCAATCACTGCATACCAATGCCTATGACGAGGCCCTCGGTCTGCCCACGGATGAGTCGGCGTTGCTGGCGCTGAGGACACAGCAGGTGATCGCCCACGAGTCTGGGGTGGCCAACACGGTCGATCCGCTGGCCGGCTCCTACTTCGTGGAGAGTCTCACCGATGAGCTCGAGACAAAGGCCGAGGAGCTGATATCGACGATTGCAGCCATGGGCGGCGCCGTTGCTGCCATCGAAGAAGGCTGGATGCAGGCTCAGATCGAGGATTCGGCCTACCGCGAGGCACAAGGGCAGTCGGATGGCCGGTCTGTGGTCGTCGGCGTAAACCGGTTCGAGTCAGAGACGGGAGAGCCACTGACACTGCTTGAGGTCGATCCCGCTCTCGAGGAACGACAAAAACACGATCTGTCGGAGCGTCGCGGCTCGAGAGATCAGAATGCTATTGACGAAGCATTGTCCTTCGTCGGGGAGGTTGCCGCCACCGAAGCCAATCTGATGCCGGCAATGCGGGAAGCCTTGTCGATGGGAGCGACTATCGGCGAGGTCTCCGACGCCCTGCGAGGCGTGTTCGGGATCCACCGGCCCGTCGGGTAGTTTCCGGACCGACGATGCCGGACACGAGCACACATCTTCTGGTAGTCGGGGGAGGCCCCGCCGGCACCCAGGCTGCCACCATCGCGGCGAGCAACGGAGCCAAGGTGACCCTGGTCGAAAAGGACATCGTCGGGGGTGCTGCTCACCTCTGGGATTGTATCCCGTCCAAGACAATGGCGGCCAGCGCCCTCCGTCACACTTCGGTGCGCAACGCCGTCAAGTTGGGGTTGATCAACGATGCGGGCCGGGTCGATCCAACGGTGTTGTCCACTCGGATCAAGGAGATCACAGCCAATATCAATGAAAACTGGGTCGAGCTCCTTTCCGACCAGCGGGTAGAGCAGATCGGTGGCAAGGGACGGTTCACCAGCCCCAACTCGGTGATCGTCGACACCATCGACGGTGAACGTCAGGTCGTCTTCGACAAGGCACTGATCTCCACCGGATCCAAGCCCCGAGTCCCCGACTGGGCCCCGGTGGACGGCAAGCGGGTCCTCACCACTCGCGATTGCTACGACCTCGACGAGATCCCCGAGCACATGATCGTGATCGGCTCTGGCGTCACCGGGGTTGAGTTCACCCATATCTTCGAAGCGATGGGATCGAAGGTGAGCCTCGTCGTCTCCCGTCAACAGATCCTTCCCTATCGCGATGCCGAGGTGGCAGCAGTGCTCGAGGAGGACTTCATCGAGCGAGGTGTCCACCTGGTGATCGGTGCTCGTGCCGAGACGATCGACGTACAGGGTGACGAGGTCTCGGTGCGCTGTGACGATGGACGGGTGATCGACGGCTCTCACGCCTTGCTCGCAGTCGGGTCGGTGCCACTCACACACGGTCTCGGGCTCGAGGCTGCCGGTGTCGAGATCGAACGTGGCTATGTGACAGTCGACGAGTTTCAGAGAACCACTGCGCCTCACATCTACGCAGCCGGTGATGTCACCGGGCAGATGCCGCTCAGCTCCGTTGCCTCCATGCAGGGTCGGAAAATCGCCCGCCATGCTCTCGGGCTTCCCGTCAAGCCGATCGACTACGACAAGGTAACCGAGGCCATATTCACCGAGCCCGAGATCGCCTCGGTCGGCTTGGCCGAAGTCGATGCTGCCGCTCAGGGGCGGAAGGTGCGGACCACCAAGGTGCCTTTCACCTCAAATGCGCGTTCGGTCCTGCAGCATTTCACCCGGGGATTCGTGAAACTGACCTCAGACCCGGCCACGGGCGTGGTTCTTGGCGGGACTATCGTCGGCCATCGGGCTTCGGAGTTGATTGGCACCATCGCCCTGGCTGTTCAAGCCCGGGTGACGACCCAGACCCTGGTCGAGACCTTGCTGGCCCACCCATCGATGATCGAGGCGATCAGCGACGCGGCGGAGTAGAGGTCAGTCCAACTCGACGGGTCGCCGTTGCAAGGACGCCCCCCTACGTTGAATGGGTCAAATCACATCTGAAAGGAGAGCAAATGTCATCGACGATGAATAGGGCCAAGCCGGAGGTCACCGAGGCTTTCGCCGGCCGCGTGTTCGATTCCGTCCTCGGCCTGATCGATGTCTGGTCGATCTATCTCGGCGACAAGCTAGGCCTTTATGACGCTCTGGCAGAAGCACCGATGAGTCGCGACGAGCTCGTCTCGCAGACGGGCACGCACTGGCGATACATCACCGAGTGGCTCGAGCAGCAGGTAACCACTGGCATCCTCGAGGTGGACGATCCAGCCGCCGGGCACGACACCCGGGTGTACTCGCTGCCGGCGGCGCATCGAGAGGTGCTCTGCGACCTCGACTCTCTCAATTACCTAACCCCTTTTGCCAGGCTCATCACGGCTGGTGGACTGCAGCTGCCTGCATTACTTGACGTGTACCGCAACGGCGGTGGAGTGCCCTGGGAGCAGTACGGGCCGGACATGCGAACCGGCCAGGCTGAAATGAATCGTCCCTGGTTCGTCAATGCCCTGGGGACCGATTGGTTCCCAGCGGTACCCGAGCTCGATGTGAGGCTGCAGGAGGCGGATGCCCGCGTGGCCGACAT
>Ga0299907_10003313_pt1 | contig 10281 bp, 12 predicted proteins | sample RVTome_16_FD_198680 | JGI IMG/M metagenome (GOLD analysis project Ga0299907, IMG submission 198680) | Soil microbial communities from uranium-contaminated site in the Upper Colorado River Basin, Wyoming, United States - RVT152D67 (version 2) ... | reverse complement strand
AAGCCCACAGGCGGTGGGCCGAGTCGATTGCCTTCTGGCGATCCGGAGCCCAACACACGGTCAACTGCGAGTAGACCGGTCCGGTTCCGCCCGCCTCCCGGTAGGTCTCGATGGTTTCGCCAGCGGCCCCGGTGATCCACAAGCCGTCACCGATGGAGGCTGCCAACTGAGCCGCCTTGGACCCAAAGGCGGAGACGATCACGGGAATCTCCCCGTCGGGGCGGTCGAGGACGCGGGCATCCTTCACGGTGTAGTAGGACCCGTAGTGGGTGACGGACTCTTCCGCCCAAAGCCTTCGGATAACACCGACGGCTTCCTCGAGCATCTCGGCCCTGATTTCATGAGGTGGCCAAGGATCACCGAGGACGTGTTCGTTCAACGCCTCACCGGTCCCCACACCCCAAACGAAGCGGCCCTCCATCATCGCCGCAGTGGTCGCGACAGCCTGGGCGAGAATTGCTGGATGGATGCGCATGGTCGGACAGGTCACACCGACTCCAACGTCGATGCGAGTCGAGGCGGCAATGGCACCCAATACCGTCCATACGAATGGACTGTGGCCCTGGGCGCTGACCCACGGGTGATAGTGGTCGGAAACAGATATGAAATCGAAGCCGGCTTCCTCGGCGAGGCAAGCAATCTCGACCATCCTCCAGGGAGCGTGCTCCTCGCTGGAGACGGTGAGACCGAACTTCACGCTCGCGTTCCGGCGTCGCCGGCGCCGGTCTTCGTGAAGGTCCAGCCCCTGAAGTCCCAGATCGAGGCGGCCCCATTTTTCTTTAAGAGATCCGAGATCTCGGCCGATTCCTCCGACCCCACCCGGACGATCAGGGCATGTTTGCCTTCGGACAGAGCCCGGCCGATGTCCTCCATGATCCTCAGCTCGTCGCCGTAGGCGGCGACCATCCTGCTCAAAGCGCCCACGAGGCCCTCTTGGTTGGCGGCGAGCTTGTCGGCGTCTTCAGGGCTAGAGAGGTGCATGACCTCATGGCCCGATGATCGGACGGCCGCGACCATTTCCAGGGAGGCATCGGCTTTCACAATGGCGACTACACAATTCTCGAAGTCGACGACTGGCCGACCTTCACGACTCATAACGCCGGGTTCACTACGTAGGCGCGCTGCGCAAGCCAGGCCCGGCGAATCGGACGGCGTTCTTCGCTGGTCAACCCGCCCCACACGCCGTAGCGGACCGCGTGCGCAATGGCATATGCCAGGCACTCGTCGATGACCGAACAAGTGCCACACGTGGCTTTGGCCGCGCCCTCCTCTTCGGAAGTCAGGACCCCTTGAGAGAAGAACATGTTGGACGGCAGGTCGCGACATGCAGAACGGCCCCGCCAGCCGGGCTGCGCCACCACGATCCCGCCCAGCGACACTGTGTCAATACTCATGACACTCAATCAGTTGTCCCTCATCGGGTCCGGGGAGGACTTCCCATCCTCGATCTCGCCTCGCCATGCCCCGGTCTCGACCGGCCGCGATTCGATGAACTCACGGAATCGCTCGAGATCACCCTTGGCACGGAGCTCGATCAGCCCGAGGCCTGCCCCCACCGATTCGACGACACCTTCCGGTTCAACATCCAGCGATAGGTGGACCCGCGTCGCGTCGGGGCCGAGCGACTCGAAGCTGACCCGCCCGTCGTTCGCTACGCCCCCGATGCTCGTCCAGGCGACCACCTGGTCAGGTTCCTGCTCGACGATGCGCGCTTTCCATGACCGTTCGACTCCAGCGATCTGCGCGGTCCATGCAAGGGTGGCGTCGTCCAGTTGGCGGACTTGCTCCACTCCCTCCATGAACTCGGGGAACTCCTCGAACTGAGTCCACTGGTTGTAAACAGTTCGCACGGGTCGGTCGACATCGATGGTTGCGGTTATGTTCGTCATTGCTCCCTCCAGATTCGAAGACTCCGCCTGGACTACCCGGCGACAGTCCGTTTCAAACCTGATGGCCCCTATCCAGAGTTTCGGCGCGGGTCGAAGCGGGTAGTGGAGAAAGCGGTGACTCGCTTGTTGGTTGCTGCGGCAAAAGACTTCATCGAGGACAAAGCTCCCCGCCTCGCCGCGGCGTTGTCCTACTACATGGCGTTCTCTCTACCACCGCTTCTGGTTGCCGTCATCGGTGTTGCCGGAGTGGTGTATGGCGTCGATGAAGTGCGAGAGAAGATCATGTCTCAGGTAGCCGGTCTCGTAGGGACCACGTCAGCCGCCACCCTCGGTGAAGCCGTGCTCGATGCCCAACGGAGCACCGGGACGGGCGGCGCCCTCCTCCTGGGGCTTCTCACGCTTCTGGTGGGCGCCACCGGAGCGTTCGGTCAGTTGCAAGACGCCCTCAACACGATATGGGAGGTGGAACCGAAAGAGGGACAAGGATTCTGGAGGCTGCTTCGCTCCAGGTGGCTGTCGTTCGGAACGATCCTTGGAGCCGGCTTCTTGCTTTTGGTGTCCCTGACGGTGAGCGCTGCCATCGGCGCCCTTGTCGATACAACCAGCGACATCGAATGGATGGCCCCTTATATCGCCGCGCTTGACATCTTGGCGTCGCTGATCGTGGTCACGAGCCTGTTTGCCCTGATCTTCAAGGTCCTTCCGGACACGGCGATTCAATGGCGCGATGTCTGGGTCGGGGCCGCTCTTACCGCGGGCCTGTTCGTGATTGGAAAGTTCGCCATCGGCTTCTATTTGGGTGTGAGCGAGGTCGGGTCCGCTTACGGGGCGGCCGGCTCGGTGATCGTGATCATGGTCTGGATCTACTACTCTGCGCTCATTCTGTTCTTCGGAGCAGAGTTCACCCAGGTCTGGGCTTCACATCGGGGGTCCAAAGCGCAACCGGCCACCGCGGCCAACCGGACAGCCTCCAACGAATTGGCCAACAACAGCCAGCGCGATAGCCCGTGGTTGGTTGCCGCCGCGGCTCTGTTTGTGGCCTGGGTCATAAAGCGAGACCGGAGGCTGCCCGTACCGGAGAGCCGTCCGGAGAGTTTTGGTGCGGGCCGAAACGGGTAACAGAGATGCCGGGTATGACATCAGTAGAGATCGTTTTCAACCTTGTGATAGCCACTCTGTTGTCGGGACTCGTCGGTATCGACCGCGAGCTACGCAAGCACGACGCTGGCCTGCGCACCCACATGCTGGTGGGACTGGGAGCGGCTGTGTTCTCGATCATCGGGCTCCAGGTCGGTGAGGATCCGAGCCGGGTGGCGGCTCAGGTGGTCACGGGAATCGGCTTCCTGGGGGCAGGCACGATCTTTCGGGCCGGCAACTCGGTACGCGGGCTGACGACGGCAGCCGGTCTCTGGACCGTCGCGGGCATCGGTGTTGCAACAGGCATGGGACTGTATGTCATAGCCATCACCGGGACGATCCTTGGATGGGTGGTCATCCACAGCCTTCTACCTGTGAGCGAGCGGCTCGACCGAGACGCCGACGGTGTCGAATAGGACCTTGCGCGGCTTAACCCGTTCCAGCTACATTTCCAGGACGGGTTAGATAGTTAGCCTTTTGCGTTTCTCGAACCTGTTGTTCCGGTGATGTGGAGGAGGCTCGCTGTGCCGAAACCTGCAGACTCGCCTTGGGCCGTGTTCGCCTTGACAGGCGAGCTGGACATGTCCCGCACCCCCGAACTCGATGAGATAGTGGCATCCGCGCTTCACGGCGAGCCGGCCAACGCCATCGTCGATTTGTCCGCCGTTACGTTCATGGACTCATCCGTTATCAGTTGGTTGCTGAGGTTCAAAGACCGGACCGATCAGGTGGGGGGAGGACTTCGATTGGTGGCCCCGGAGGGTGGAATCCTGGTGCGTCTCTTGTCGTTGACTGGCCTGAACGATCGATTCGCCATCTTCCCAACCACCCTCGAAGCAGGCGAGATTCATCCGACCTGACCAAGTTGAGGCCTCGACGTTACGCCTCAGCCATCGAATTGCCTGATGATCCGATCGGCCACCTCATACTGTTCCTAAGCAAAGCTTGACCGCTGTATGCGTCTCTTGCGGGTCCTCATATCGCGGGAATACGACACTCCTGGCCGGTCTCTATCATGTTGAATCGCCATCAAGTCCTTGATGCCTTCTCCTTCCCGCGACTCTGAGAGACCTGGCTGGCTCCGCCTGGCCACATTGATGGGGGGTTTGTTACTGGTCCTTATCGGGTCCATGGTTGGTGCACCGGCGGCCGCTTCGCTTTGGCCGGTGCAGGCGGAGGCAAGTGGTGACCTTTCAGAGTCAGCTCCGGTTGCCGCGGTTGAGAGACGTCAGTTGGTTAAGTCCAGAGCTGAGATCAGGGCGCGTTGGCGTCGATGCTCCCGAAGCCTCTGCCTGCCTGAGGTGCTCGAGAAGCTGAGATCTTGTCCACGTCGGCTGTCGGAGCATCGAAAACCGGAGGCTGGACGTGGCCTCCTGCCTTCGCGCCGAGCCCCGCCGGATCGCTAGAGACAGCGCTCGGCTGATTCGCCTGACTGTTGGCGAACCTCCGTTTCATTTGATTTAAGGAGAACCTCTTGGAAGGCTTACTACCGCAGGTTGGTCTGCTCGCATTCTTGATCGTGGTCAATGGCATTTTCGCCGGGAGCGAGATCGCTCTTATCTCACTCCGGGAAGGTCAGCTCCAACGGTTGGAGGGGCGGAGCCGCACCGGTCGGGTTCTCGCCCGGCTGGCCCGCGACCCGAACCGTTTCCTCTCCACCATCCAGATCGGTATCACCCTGGCTGGCTTTCTCGCCTCGGCAGTTGCCGCCATAACCGTGGCCGAGCCGTTGGTGCCGGCCTTTGACTTTTTCGGTGCCGCCGCCGAGCCGGTGGCGATAGTGACCGTCACGCTGGCCCTCACGTTCGTCACCCTGGTGGTGGGAGAGCTCGCTCCCAAGCGGGTAGCAATGCAGCGCGCGGAACGGTGGGGCTTGTGGGCGGCACGCCCTCTGGCGGCATTAGCCACCGCGACTCGGCCGCTGATTTGGCTGCTCGGCCATGCGACCAACCTCGTAGTCCGGCTGATGGGAGCGGACCCCACTCTGCACCGCGACCAGGTCACCGAAGAAGAGATGAGGGATCTGGTGGCAACTCAGACCGCGTTCTCCGAGGGACAACGGACCATCATCTCGGGCGCCTTCGAGATCGGAAACCGCAGGCTTCGCCAAGTCCTGGTGCCCCGTCGAGAAGTGTTCGCCCTTCCCGCTGATCTGCCCGCCCCGGAGGCTCTCGAGCGGCTGGTCGAGTCGGGCCACACCAGGTCACCAGTAATCGGTGACGACCTCGACGACATCCGTGGGGTGGTGAACTTGCGCTCGCTGTTCAAGACGCATGGCACCGTCGCCGACAATGCTGAGCCCGCACTCGAACTGCCCGAGTCGGTTGCGGTAGTAGAAGCGCTGCGAACCCTGCAGCGGGAACGCCAACAGCTTGCGGTGGTCGTGAACGAACACGGAGGCGTCGAAGGGATTGTCACCCTCGAGGACCTCATCGAAGAGCTGGTGGGAGAGATCTACGACGAGACCGACAAAGACATCCTGTCAGTGGAACGGGCTGGGGACGGGTCGGTGCTGGTGCCAGGCTCGTTTCCCGTCCACGACTTGCCCGACCTCGACGTTCACATGCCCGAGGGGAACTACACCACCATCGCTGGTCTGATCCTGGAACAGCTCGGCTACCTGCCGAGTCGGGCAGGGGTCAGTGTCGAGGTCGCCGGCCGCCGGCTAGAAGTAGTGGACATAGAAAGACGAACGGTCACCCGGGTCCGCATCCATCCCGCGACAGACCATCAAGAACAAGGTGGCGAGTCTGATTGAAACGATGAGCTATGCGAGCTGGCCATGTTCGAGCGCGGTGAGGATCGAATCGTGCAGCTGCGTGAGCTGAGCTTCGGCCGAAGGATCCTGGAGCGCCCGATGGACCTCAACGATTGACTGTCCCGATGACGCGGAGTGGTCCGCCCGCCCGAGGGGTGACGTCAGGCGGCCGCGTTGCGTGCCTCGTCCAGGTTGGATTGGCACTCGGCACGCACCGGGTCATCGTCCAGGCGCCCTAGCCCGGCTTCCAGGGCCGACACCGCCTCGTCGTGACGTTGCAGAGCGAGGTATATCGATCCCAGATTGCACTCCAGGATCCCCCGTCGCCTTGGGTCCGGCGCCAGCTCGACCGCGGTTTCGTACTCGATCGCGGCCTGTTCGGGATCTTGCCCAATGTGGAAGAGCCCGAGATTGGCCCAGGACTCCGAAGCCAGCTCGGTGAGTCGGTCGTTCCCGTTCTCGAACTCGTCGATGACGCTGCGGAACTGGGCCTCGACGTCACCCGAGACCGGCGTTCTGGCAAGGAACTGGCACAGAAACACCCGGCCGAGCCCAAAGCTGACCTGGGCCTCGACATCGGCCAGGGGCGGTTGGAAGCTGGCCTCTCGGGCCCGCTCGAACCCGGCAATGGCCTCGGTCATCGCCTCCAGGTCGATGTCACCCGGGGGACAATTGCCATTTCTGCCTCGCTGGAATGCAACATCGGCGGCTCCGTAGTGAGCTCTGGAGTAGTCGGGGTTGAGGGCCAGCGCCTCTGCGAAGTGAGACTCTGCCGCCTCGTAGTCTTCGGCAGTGGCCGTGGTCCAGCCGAGGAACAGGAGAAGGATCTCCTTCCCGTCCCGCTCGTCCCAACCTGGGGTGTCATAGGCCGCCTGGAACCACTCTCGAGCCTCAGCGTATTGGAACAAAGCGTGGTAGCCGAGCCCCACCACGAACTGGGAGAGGGCACGGGTGCGTGCCAACATCTTTCCCCGAAACGCCTGCGAGGAGATCGGGTTGTTGGGATCGAGGGATTCGGCCCGCCCCAATTCGTACTGTCCCACCAGCTCCTCGGCGGCACGGAGGGTCCGGTCGCTCAGGTAGAACTCGGGCTGAAACTCCTGGACGCCAGGCCCCACGATGTAGGTGCCGTAGATGACCACATCAGCCCTGATCTCACGGGCAAGGTCGGCTGCTCGCTTCGCTCGCTGCTCAGGGGTGTCTCCGCGAATCTGCATGTCCCGCAAGAGGTTCGCTGGCGGCGGTCTTGGTCTGCGTCCAGGTCACCTGATACGCGTGCATAACAATCGCTGCTGCGAGTGCGCGCTATCGGCACCGTCTCCTGCTTATTGCCTGCACGGTTACGACCTCACCCTCCTGGTGATAGTTCCGGGCTTTCCCCTTGATCAGCCACCGGTCGATACGACAGGCGGCCCCGGGTGATGACCGCGATGAGGATGGCGGCGAGGATGATGCCCCCGATTTGTATCAGGAATTGATCCTCGGCGGTGGCAGGGATGAACTCTCGGGTAAAGGGTCCGGTGGTGGTGTTGAAAGCCGCATGGAACAGACCCACCAGGAACACGCTGCGGTTGGTGTTGTTGTAGAGCCATGCCACCAACACCCGGCTGCACAGTTGGGGGATGGCGAAGAGGCCGAGCAGCAGAAAGGCTCCCGGGGCCGAGCCGGTCTCCTCATAGAAACCAGGCAAATGAAACAGGGCCCAGGGAACCCAAACGATCAGGCTGGCTTTGAGAGGGGCGTAGCGGTCTTGCAACCGGTCGAAGAGAAACCCGGTCCAGCCGATCTCCTCGGCCAGGTTGGAAAACAGAGCGAACAGCAGATACGGCAAGACCACGGTAAACAGCAGCGGCCATTTGTCCCCTAACGCCTCCAGTGGGGCCGTGCCCACCAGGGCCGTAGCGGCCAGAACCGATGCGACCGGTACGAAAAAGAGCGCCAACAGATACCAGCGGACCTTGACCCGCCACCGCAACGTTCGGCGAACCAGGTCCCATACACCGCCCCGACCGAGGACTGCTGCCACCACTAGGAAGGCGGGTAACGCGGACCCAACGATATGGCCCAACAGGTCGTAGGGGGCGAAACCGAACGGAAGCAGGTCTCGCCGGGTCAGGTTCGAAGGTAACGCCACGGCAATGTTGACCACGTAAACCATGACCAGAAACGCCGCCACCGGATGGCGGACGACCAAACGGCGGATAGAACCGCTCATGGCTGGCTCCGTAGCCAAATCTGTGTTGTGACGGGTTGGATGGTTCGATCGAGGACCCGACGGAGGCCGGAGGAGACCTCCCCCAGGTCCACCTGGTTCCGGAGCCCTCTGGCGAACTCTTCGATCACCCGCTCGGCGTTGTAGCGGCTGCGGTTGAACCGGCGGTCAACCGCTCTTTGGAGCCGTTGGCGCAGCGGGGTGAACAATACGGCCACCGCCAGGGTGGAGGCGGCCACTCCCAGGTCGGTCTGTGCTTCGGGGAGGACCGACCCGACGACGAACACTCCACCGACATACACAAATGCGAGCAGCCCCACTAACAGGCCGTAGGAAACGGTGCGGGAAACGATCCGGTCAATGGCGTACAGCCGGTAGCGCAAGATGGCGACTGCGATCGTGATTGGGATGAGGGTCAAAAGCAGCCCGAAGGGAAAGACCGAGCCACCCAGGAGGTCATCGTGTCCCAAGACGCTTTCCCAGAGAACCTCTCCCAACAGGGTCCAGGCCAACATCAAACCGACCGCGTAGCTGAACCATTTGAGCTGGAGTCTCTCCACGCCAACCGATCTCCGGAACCGCACCGTCATGGAGGCAACCGCGCCGACAAATGCAGCCAGCAAGATCCAAGCCGGTACCTCGTAGAGGACGCCCTCCTCCGCAGCAGTCAACCCCTCGATTCCCAGCGGGTTCTCGATCGAGGGGATTTCACCCAGGATGGTGGCCGTGTACCGCTCCTGGAGGGCTGATGCCAAAACCAAACCGAGGATCGCCAACATGCCGATGATCAACACCCATCGCCAGCGCGGTGTCGGGGGCCGTCCGTCCGGGAATAGGAGCGGCAAGAAAACAAAGACCCCACCGACCACCGGCCACCAGAACCAATTGGACAACCAAACGAGCCATGCCACAAGGTCGCTGGCCGGGCCTCCAGCCCGGGTGACGGCCAGCACATACTCGTTTGCCGATCCTCCGAGCAGAGCCAATATCCCTATTCCGGCCAGCAACCAACCGAGGCGGTGGCCGGGACGCCTGTAGAGAAGCAGTGCCCCCACCAATCCGAAGGCGGCGATGCCGAGCCCGATCGACCTCTGGCCAAGGAGATCAGGCTCGCCTCGGGAGATCTGCATCCCTTCCGCATAGACCGAGGCGGCCACCACCAGAATCAGGATGCCAACCGCTGTCAATCGAGTCGAGGTCCACCTTGTGGGTGCCGTTGCTGTTTCTCCTGTCCAGCGTTATCTAGCGAACGGCCGTTCCGACATCGTTACGACATGAACGATTGAACGATCACCCCGTAGCGGTGTCCGGGTCACGTCCTTTCAAGTTGTTTAGAAATGGCGCCCGTGGCGTGGGCCATGAAATCGGACGAGCACCGCAGCGAAGCAGGTCGGACCCGGGAGTGCCGAATGCGACGACAATACTTAGGAGGAGCCTGTGTCATCCGTTCGGCGTAACGCCTTCACGATTTGGCTGGTAGTCCTGGTGGTCGTGTTCGGGCTGGGTTTCTTCGGCCTCTCTTCCCTTGTCATCGGATGGTTCTCGGCAGTCGAGGGCGTAGCTGGACCGGTCACCGATCTCGGCTACGGCGTTCTGTTTGGAATCATCCTCACGACGGGGCTGGCCGTGCAGCTTCGAGCACCCCAAGACAAGATTGCCGGGATCCAACAGGCAGCCCTTGTTGTCCCGGCCCTTGTGATGGGGTCGGCAGTCGCCTCTGACACCCAGGATCTCGTTTCAGCGCTCATCGTGACGGTTGGGGTCGGGATCCTGCTCGCATTGCACCCGGCCCGAGGAGAATTCCTTAGGAAGGGCGGTGTGATCAGCCCCACCCTCCTCGCCATCACCATCCTCGGTGCCGTACCCCTGATCGCCTACGCCCTGGAGATGGGTGAACAGGCGCGGGATCTGGCAGGCCCTCCACACCATGTGCAGCGCCTGTCAACGATGGCCGCTATGGCGTTCGCCATCCTGCTCACTGGCCTGCTCGCAGCGTCGAGAACGAGGGGGTGGAGGACTCCGGCCTGGAGCGCCGGAGCGGCAATCATCGTGTTCGGGCTTGCCACCTCGGCTTTCCCGGATAACCCTGGCTCCCCGGGGCGTGGATGGGGAATGCTGGCGGTTGCCGGGGGCGTCCTGTTCATCGTTGCGGCCGAACTGGAAGCCAGGAGGACGAAGCCGATGCAAGAGCCGTCGGGGCAATAACGCATACAGCGTCCCGGGGTTTTCTGCGTCTAAAAAGACGGAATCGGCGTAGGGTCAGCAGGGTGGGTCAGGCCCGGTCC
>Ga0299907_10003312_pt1 | contig 10282 bp, 5 predicted proteins | sample RVTome_16_FD_198680 | JGI IMG/M metagenome (GOLD analysis project Ga0299907, IMG submission 198680) | Soil microbial communities from uranium-contaminated site in the Upper Colorado River Basin, Wyoming, United States - RVT152D67 (version 2) ... | reverse complement strand
TCGATCGTCTCTTGCCGGCGCAGCTCTTCCTTGAACTTCGACAGGTTGCCGTCGTAGCGCGGCAGGATGATCGAGTCGCCTCGGAGCTCGAAGTCGAGCGACCTGGCGCGCTCGGCGGGGTTGTGCTGGATCCGGTCGTTCGGAAGCATCCCCTTCGCTAGTCCCGGCACGAAAACCGTGTCGAACTCCAGACCCTTCGCCACGTGGATCGTCATGACCTTCACCGAGTCGTCGTCCGAGGGCTGAACGGGAGACCACTCCTCTCGCTCACCCGCTTCGACCGTCTCGACGTAGTCGAGGAAGCGCTGCAACGTCAGCTCACCCTCGAGCGGTGAGAACGCGTGCACCTCGTCGAGGAACGCGGCGAGGTTCCGCCGGCGAGACGTCGCCATCGCCTCGTCCGGCGACGCATCGAGCTCCTCGAGCAAGCCGATCCGGCGGATCACCTCGGCGAGGAACTCGGCGACCGGGCGTCGTGCCTCCACCCGGAGCGTTGCCAGCTCGTCGCGGAACTCCTCCAGCCTCGAACGCCCCTCGTCGGGCAGCTCCGTGATCTCGTCCAGATGATCGAGCGCCTCGGAGACGAGGAACGGGATGTCCTCCGAGAGGTCCTCGTCCTCGTCGCGGAGCTCGTAGGTCTTCCCTTTGGCCCACGCGGCGACGCGCGCCAGGTCCCGGAACCCCACTCGGTACCGGGGTCCGAGCAGGACCCGCCCGAGCGCGACGCTCTCGAGCGGACTGGCCACCGCGCGCGCGTACGCGAGCACCTCGACGACCTCGGGGGTCCGGAGCAGACCCGCGAGCCCCACGATCTCGAACTGCACCCCGGCTTCGGAGAGAACCCGCTGCATCGTGGGGAACAGCCGCGACGAACGACACAGGATCGCGAACTGACGCCACGGAACGCCCGCGTCGTGGAGCTCGAGGATCCGGCCGGCGATCGCGTGCGTCTCCGTCACCTCGTCGCGATGGCGAGTGATCTCGACGCGTCCGTCTCCGTTCTCCGGCCACGGATCGAGTCGCTTTCCCGGGTCGGGTCGCTGGTTCTGCGGAAGCGGCGCGATCAGCGCGTCTGCAGTCTCCAGGATCCGGCGGCCGGACCGGAAGTTCGTGTACAGGGGCAGTTTCTCTGCCGGGGCGCCGTCGGTCTTTCGGAAGCGAGTGGGGAACTCGAGCAGGTTGTAGAGGCTGGCACCGCGCCACGCGTAGATGTTCTGGTCGGGGTCACCGACCGCCGTGACCGGGTGCCCCGCCGAGAAGACGCCTTCGAGCAGTCGTGCCTGCGCGACGTTCGTGTCCTGGTACTCGTCGAGCAGAACGGCCGAGAAGCGCCGCCGGTACTCCTCGCCGACCTCGGGATGGTTCCGGACGACGCGGGCGGCGAGCGCGATCTGGTCTCCGAAATCGATCACGCCGAGCTCCCGCTTCAGCTCCTGGAATCGCGAGACGGCGTTCGCGAGCTCGACGCGTTCCTGCGCCGCCCGGTACGCGCGATCGGAACGGTGCTGGGAGAGTGCTTCGAGCCGTTCCTCGTTGAACTCGACGATCTCGTGGGGCTCGACAAGGTGATTCTGCGCCTGGTCGGCCAGGTCGAGGATGTTGCCGACGATCGTGGGCTGCCACTCGCTCGACAGGTGTTCGAACGGCATCAGATCGAGCACACGCGAGCAGAGCTCGACGCGCTGTGCCGGCGTCAGCACGCGCTGGCCCGGCTCGATTCCTTCGAGCATGCCGAAGCGTTCGAGCAGCTGCTGGGCGAACCCGTGGTAGTTGGTGACCTCGGGCTCCTCACCCTCCTCCAGCTGCAGCGTCGAGAGCGCCTTGCGGATCCGGAAGACGAGGTTCTCCGTGGCCTTGTTCGTGAAGGTGAGGCACAGCACGTTGCCGGGGAGGGCGCCATCGGTTCCGTCGCTGTCGGCGTACCGGAGCGCGAGCCAGATCACGCGCGCGGCCATCACCGACGTCTTGCCCGATCCGGCGCCGGCAACGACGACGCACGGCTCGAGCGGCCATGAGATGGCGCGCCACTGTTCCTGCGTCGGCTCCGCGCCGATGAACTCGACGATCTCGCGCGGGATCAGGTCGTGTGCCGTGCGTGTCACGTCGTTGCGACTCCTTGCGCGGGAGCGCGCTCGGTTTCGGGAACCGGAAAGACGGGTTGACCTTCCGGGTACAGCGAGCACAGCGACTTGAAGTCGCAGAAGAAGCAGTCGGCCGCGGGGTTCGGACGGTATGTGCCCGAGTCGTCGAGCTGCCGGATGCGCGCGATGAGCGCCGAGAGGCGTTGGCGCATCCGTGCCTGGTACTCGTCTTCGCCAGCAGGCGACACCGGCCACGCGTGCGGCGGTATCTGGCCGCTCCGCCAGTCGCCGCGGAGGAAGGAGAGGTCCACGGCGCGAACGGGCCGGTACCGTTCGAGCTCCGGCGAGAGCATCACGCCCAGGTAATAGATGCCGAGCTGGAGGCTCTCGGCAGCCTTTGGCGCCTTCTCGGGCTTGCCGGTCTTGAAGTCGGTGATGCGGTAGCCCTGCTCGTGTGGGCCGATCCGGTCGATCTTGCCCTTCAGAACGGCACCTTCGAACCCGAAGGTGAACTCGACCTCGGTGGCGTCGGCAGGGAGCCGGCCGTAGCTGTCGATCCAGTTCGGCAGCATGCGTTCCGCGGCGAGCTTTCGGAACGCCGCGCTCACCGCTTTCGATGGGAACCGGCTCTCATCCCATCGTCGGTCGAGCTCGGCGACGAGCGCCTCGAGGTTCCGCTCGATCTTCCCGTTCTCGCACTGCTCGATCAGCTGATGGACGAGCTTGCCGACCCACGCATGATGTCCGCCGCGCCGCGATAGACCGAGCTCTTCGCCGAGGACGAACTGCAGGTCGCAGTTCTCGAGCTTCTCCAGACGGGAGAACGACAGGCGGAGCGTGTCGTGGAGGGGACGGCCGGTGTCGGTCCAGTCGCGCTGGAACCACCAGCGAGTCGGGTCCACTCCGAGGGCGAGGAGACCATCGAGGGCCGCCAAGCGCTCGACGGCAGGAGCCGTCATGTCCCCGAGCGTTCGGCGCCACACGGCCGTTGCCTCTCGAACCGAGACGGGCTCACGCGCGACGGCCGGCGCCGGCGACCACGCGACGCCCGCCTCCACGACGAAGCGTGACCTCGCACCCTCCTGGCCCGCTGCCGGATCGCTGGCTGTGAGAAGGACGCGACGCCCGGCTCGACCGACGACGGATCGGAACAGCCGGCGTTCGTCGGCGAGGCGGGCGCGCATGCGTTCCGACCTCGTCCACGTCCGTTCGAGCGACGTGACGTCGAACATCGGCTCGGGTCGAGAGGTGCTCGGGAAGTCGCCCTCGACCGCTCCGACCACGACGACCGTGTCGAACTCCGCCCCGGTCGTTCCGTGCGCGGTGAGCACCTGGACGGCGTCAGCGTGCGGATCGCCGATCCCCGCGAGGCCGGGTCCGCCCTCGCCGGCCTCGAGAAGGTCGACGAACGCCGCGACGGATGCGTCGGCCGACCCGCCGATGCGCTCGATCGCCTGGGCGAAGGCGACGACAGCGTCGATGTCGCGTCGCGCACGGCCGTCACCGTCGTCGATGAGCCGGCGCGAGTACGGCAGACGTTCCCACAAGATCCTGAACGCCTCGATCACGGACGAGGCGGCAAGTTCGGCATCCGCGAGGACCGACCGTACGTGCTCGAGATTCGTCCGCTCGGCTTCCCCCAAGATCGACGCGAACGAGAGTGCCTCGGCGGGCGGACGTGCCGACGCGCGGGTGGCGCGAATGACCATTCGGGCTTCAGCGGGTGAGAGCCCTCCGAGCTCCGACGTCAGAACGGGTTCGACCAACACGTCGCGCTCGGCCGGCCGGGCGATCCACCGGAGCGCGAGCGCGAACGGCACCGTCGCGGGCTCCGCGGCAAGCGCAAGTCCGCTCTCGGGGACGTGCCTCGGCACGCCCGCGTCGTCGAGAGCGCGGAGCAGCGCGCCCAGACGCGTGCTCTGACGGCGTACGACGACGCACAGCTCACGCCACGGAACGCCGTCGTCGACGTGGATTCGACGGAGCTCGCGGGCCACCGACTCGTGCTCTTCGGAAGTGTGCGCGGCGAACCACGCCTCGCGAACGACGCCCTCACCACGGTGATCGGTCGACAACTCCACGCGGACCGCGTTCGGAAATCGCTCGTGGAATCGCTCGAGCGGCACCTCGCTCGTTCCTTGGAACGAGAAGACGTGCGCGCCGGCGTTCCCGGCGACGACGATGCTCGCCGGGCGGAGCGCTACGAGGAGCCGTTCGGCCGCGAAAGTCGTGTCCTGGTAGTCGTCGACGAGTACGTTGTCGAACATCGGGTCGCAGACCTCGGCCGCGACGGCCGCCTGCTCGACGAGCCCGGCGAAGTCGACGGCCGATTCGACGTCGAGCTGATGCAGGTAGCGACGGAGGAAGCGCGCGAGCTCCGGCCATCCGCCGAGCGAACGCTCGGCCGCCGCGGCCTCGATCTCGTCCGGGCCGAGGAGCGCTTCCTGAGCGCGGAGGACGAACTGGCGAATCTCGTCGGCGAACCCGCGCAGTCCGAGCAGGCGGCCGTACGCCGGCCACTCGGCGGGGTCCTCACCTGCGAGCAACTCCTGGACCTTCCCGAATTGTTCGGCCGCGGCGAGGATCGTCGGTGGCGTCTCGTATTTGAGGTCGCGGTAGCGCTCGCTCACGACCTGATAGGCGAGCCCGTGCACGGTGACGACGCGCAGGCTGGGAAGCGATCCCGGTAGTCGTGACAACAGCTCGCGACGGGCTTCGTCTCGCGCGTGACGGGATCCGACGACAAGCGCGACACGGTCGGGATCCGCGCCGCGCGCGATCAGGTTCAGGAACCGTTCGCGAAGGACCCACGTCTTGCCGCAACCGAACCCACCTGTGACGAGCAGCGGTCCCGAGGCGTGCTCGAGGACGCGCTGCTGTTGGGCATCTGGCGAGTAGGGGGCCATCGCGGCGCGATGGTACCGCCGGTCACCGACAGGCTTTCCGTGATCGGCCGGTATTGGCGAACTACGACGTCGAACGGGCGTGCGATCGAACCCAGCGGTACACGGCGCCGCCGGAAAGGGAACCGACGAGCGTGCCGTCGCGCAGCACCAGTGCGGAATTCGTGGAGCCGAGGCGTGAGGCGGCCTCGTCGAGGCGCTCATCGGGTCTGAGGACCGCGACCTGCTCGAGCGGCACCACGGCGTCGCGCGCGGGCCTGAGCGGGTCGACCGAACCGATCGCGCGCGCCGAATCGAACGAGATGACGCCGATGACTCGTCCGTCTCCTTCGATGACGGGGAAGGCCTCGCCCTGGCGGCCGCGCAGGAACCGGTCGAGCGTCTCCGACAGCGTCATATCCGCGGGAACGGCGGGCGGCGGCGGATCCATCGCGTCGGCGACCGTCGCCCCGGCGAGCCGATCCGCCACCCCGGCCTGCTGCTCCGACGCTCGTGCGCCTTGGAAGATGAACAGCCCGATCAGCCCGAGCCAGATCGCAGAGATGACGTTCTGTCGCGAGATCTCATAGGCCGCGGCGACGAACAAGAGGATCCCAACACCTATCCCGGCCTTCGCGGCGATGCGCGTGCCGGTCGCTCGGTTCCGCGTGACGCCCCACACCACGGCCTGCAGGACGCGTCCGCCGTCGAGGGGCAATCCAGGAAGGACGTTGAAGATCGCCATGAACAGGTTGATGTAGCCGACGTACCTGAACATGCTCGAGAGCGGACCGCCCCCATCGTCGACGCTCGACGCGGCCCAGAACAGACCGCCGAGCGTGAGACTCGTCAGGGGCCCGAGGAGCGCGATCGCGAACGCTGGGCCGGGGCCGCGCTCCTCCGAACGTGCGGCGGTGAACCCACCGAAGAACACGAGCGTGATGCCCTCGACGCGGATGCCCGCGAGGCGGGCGGTCACGGCGTGCGCGAGCTCATGTAGGAAGACCGACCCGAAGAACAGCGCCGCCGCAACGAGCGCGTACGCGATCGCCTGACCGTCGCCGAGCCCGGGGTAAGCGCGCTCGAATCGGGTCCACAGAGAGTACACGGCGACGACCGCGATCCAGATCCATGACGAATCCACGTTGACAGGGATGCCGCCGATCGTGGCGATGCGGTACGAACGTCCGAACATCCACCGAGCGTACCCGAGCGCGCGCGAACGCTGTGCGACAGTGTGGGGATGGACGAACGGCGTCGGCGTCGTATCCGTCGTATCGGCGCGATCGCGGGCGCCGCAGCGGTCGGCCTGATCGGCGCGTGGATCGGGATGGCGCTCCTGGCGCGAACGACGGTGCCGATGGGGCCGTTCCGGGTCGCCCTCGACGGTGGGTTCGGGTTCGGTTTCGGACAGACGAGACTCGAGCTGCCGCCATTCGGCGCGCTGACCGCCGACACACACACATCTCCGATCTCGATCACGGCGACGCTCAGCGATGTCGGCGTCGAGCGGCTCACTCGCGTCGTGGCCGACGTTGGCATCGACGGACTCGTAACGCAGATCCAGCGTGACGCACTGGATCGCGTGCAAACGCTCGTGTGGCGCTTGCTCGTGGTGTCTGGGGTCGGAGCGGCCGTCGTGGGCGCCCTCGTGTTCCGCACGAAATGGCGGCTCGTGACGACCGCACTGATCTCGGCAGTGCTCGGTGTGGCGGCGTGCGAGGTACTCCTGCTCGTGACGTTCCGACCCGCGGCGTTCACCGAGCCCACGTACTCGGGAACCCTCGCGCTCGCGCCGCGCCTGATCGGTCCGGTGCGCGAGGCCACCGACAGGATCGAGGACCTTCGTGCCGGGCTCGAGCAGATCGTCGACGGAACGGTTCGGGCCTACTCGACGCTGCAGGAGACGCCCGTGGGCGAGGACGCGATCCGCGTGCTGCACATCTCCGACATCCACGCGTCGCCGCTCGGAATGGACTTCGCGCGTGAGGTCGCTCTCGGGTTCGACGTGGACATGGTGCTGGACACGGGTGACCTCACGTCGTTCGCGACCCCCGTCGAGAACCTCATCGTGTCTCGGATCCCGGAGTTCGGGCGGCCGTACCTGTTCGTTCGCGGGAACCATGACTCGATCGAGCTGCAGACGGCGATCGCGCGCCAGGAGAACGCCTTCGTGCTCGACGGGCGCGCCGTGAACATCGAGGGGTTGACGATCTACGGGCTCGGGCACCCGGCGTTCACGCCGGCGCGTGGCCTTCCGGTCGACGCGGAGGAGTTTGCAGAGCTCGCGCGATCCGTCGGCCCGCGGATCGCCACGGACGTGGAGGCTGCGGCCGACCCGGTAGAGGTTGTCGCCGTTCACGACGACCGGATGGCGGAGGCAGTGGCGGGACTCGTCCCAGTGGTCGCCTCCGGGCACTTCCACGAGACGGGTGCTCTCGTCGTGAACGGAACGCTCTATCTGCGCATCGCGACGACGGGCGCGTCGGGCGCGGGCGTCTTCCGGGACCTCACCGACATCCCGTTCAGCGCCGAGGTTCTCTATTTCTCCCGCGGTGTATCCCCCGAGCTCATCGCGTACGACGTCATCGAGCAGGATCCGGAGTCGGCCAGCCTCACGGTGCAGCGGATCACCGTGTCGGCGGAATACGGTGAGCTCGTGTTGACGCCGACGCCGACGCCGACGCCGGCGACCGGCGCGACCGGAGATACCGTGCCGATGGGCGGAACGACCGCGACGACGTCGCCGTCCTAGGCCGGCGGCGCAAGAACGGTCCGCTGTTACCCTGATTCGTAGACCGGAGGCGCGCCGGTCGCGATCGTCCGGCCCGGCCTACCCTCCCTTCCACGCGGGCGCGCCCGCGGGGCCGGGCCGGACCTACTCCTCGAGGTCGAGCAGATCGCCCAGCTGGCGCGCGTTGTTGACCGCAAAGTCGCGGTAGCAGTTGTTCATCAACACGTGCGTCTCGCGCGCCTGCCCCGAGACGTCCTTGATCTTCGGGACCCACTCGTTCAGCTCGGCCTCCGAGTACTCGTAGCGGAAGCGCTCGGATGCGCTGACGTTCTTCTTGGCCCACGCCTTCCGATCGCGGCCGTGAAACCGGACCATGGCGATGTCATCGGCGGTCGCCGCGGCGATCGGTGGCAGGCTCGAGTCGAACCCCTGCGGCATGTCGACGGAGACATACGGCAGGTCGTGATCAGAAAGGAAGGACAGCGTCTCGTCGACGTTGCGCTCCTCGAGCCAGGTCTTGTGCCGGAATTCGACGGCGATGCGGAACTCCTTCAGGTGTTCGGCGCACTCGAGGATGTAGTCCTTGTTCTTGCGCCCGATCACGAACCACTGCGGGTACTGGAACAGGACCGCGCCCAGCTTGCCTGCGGAGTGAAGCGGCATCAGCGCGTCACGGAACCGCTGCCACACCTCGTCGACGATCGCGTCGGGGAGTTGCTCGCGATAGAGGTTCTTCTTGTCCGCGAGCTCCTCCGGCAGCTGGAGATCCTTGTAGAGCGAGTCGGGCCTGGTGGGGTGGTTCGTCAGCAGGGAGTACGCCTTGACGTTGAACGTGAAGTCCTTCGGCGTCCGCTCGATCCACAGCACCGAGTTCTTCTCGCTGGGCGGGAAGTAGTAGGTGGAGTCAACCTCGACAATGGGGAACTGCTCGGCGTAGTAACGAAGTCGCGCCTCGGCGGTCTTGGCTTCGGGCGGGTAGAAGTGCCCATCCTGGATCAGAGTTCGGTCCGTCCAACTCGCCGTTCCGATGAGGATCCGACCCATAGGCTGACGTTACTCGTCGCCGACGGCGGTCGCGTGGGGCGACGACTTCCTCCGTAGGACTTTGTTCTTCGCCTGCTCGGTTCGCTGTTTCGCGTAGTTGAGCGCCCGCTGTGCCCAGACATACTCCGTCGCCAGGACGGCGAGCCCGGCAATGATCAGCAGGAGACCTGGGCCGGGGAGGACGAGCATCGCGAGGCCGACGGCGAGCAGGAGCAGTCCGACGACGCTGACCGCGATCCGCTTGCCGTTTCGTGCGATGAACTGGATCGTCACGCCGAACGGAAACCAGACCCAGTGCGCGATCCGCGGCATGGAGCCATGGTACTGGCGAGCTCGTACGGAGTGGTGCGGCCGCGCCGAACAGCGCGGCTGCACTACTCCGACGTAATCGTCCGCTCCGAGCTCGAGGCCGACGACGCGATCGATCTCCTCGCCGCGAGCGGTGAGCATGATGATGGGCACGTCTGACTCGCGTCGGATCTCGCGTGCCGGGTCGCGCCCGTCGCCGTCGGGAAGCATGACGTCGAGCAGGATCAGATCGGGAGAGTGTTGCCACGCCTGCCTGGCTGACTCGAGGGTTGCGGCAACCTCGGTGTCGAAGCCCTCGCCCGCGAGGCCTTCAGCGAGCGGCTCAGAGATCGACCTCTCGTCCTCGACGACGGGGATGCGCAGCTTCCCGAACGATGCTATGGCCGTTTTGTCTGTCTTGACCGTCGGTAGCCGCGCTTACCATGATTCGCCAGGTTTCCGGAGGGGGGTCGGCGTGTCGGTGACGACGAGCGCCGCAAGCGTCCGAAAGAGACTTCCCCGACGATCGAACGGACCTGTCTCCTCCGTCGGCGCGCGCCTGGTCATGGCCGTCGTTGTTCTCACTGATTTCACGATTTTGGTGTTAGGAGCGACTCTCGCTCGTCGCGAGATTCTCGACTCGGGGATGGAGCTCGGGCTGTGGGCCGTTGCGGCGGCGGCCGTTGGGCTTGCAGCCATACAAGTGCCATCTGGCCAACAACTTGGCATGGATATGCCCGTTCTCCTCGCAGCTGGGTTTCTGTTTGGCCCCGTCGCTGCCGGCATCGTGGCGTTCGCCGGCTACGTCGATGTCAGGGAGTTTCGGGGAGAGATCTCGCTTGAGCGAGCCCTGTTCAACAGGGCACAGACATCCCTAAGTGTCGTTGCGGCTGTTGCGGCTTTCTCGTGGCTTGGCTTCAGGGTTGAAGACCTGCCATCAGCGGCGGCTGGCGCAGTGGTGGCAGTGAGTGTCGACTGGATCGTCAATTGGAGCTTCATCGCGGGAATTCTCGCTCTCCAGGAGAGGATTTCACCGTGGGCATCATTGCGACGCCTGCGAGTCGGATCCGCATATCGGTTCGTGATGACATACTCCGCGTTCGGGTTGCAGAGTCTTGTTCTCGCGCACGTCTATTTGTCGGCAGGCGGTTGGGCACTCGTGATTTTCGCGGCACCTGTCCTGCTTGCTCGCGAGGCTCTCTCACAAGGGCAGAGCTTTGAATGGGCCAAAGAAAAGCTGGGAATCCAGACCC
>Ga0299907_10003311_pt1 | contig 10284 bp, 7 predicted proteins | sample RVTome_16_FD_198680 | JGI IMG/M metagenome (GOLD analysis project Ga0299907, IMG submission 198680) | Soil microbial communities from uranium-contaminated site in the Upper Colorado River Basin, Wyoming, United States - RVT152D67 (version 2) ... | reverse complement strand
GCGCTGCGGCGCGATAGTTGTGCAGGTCACTGCCGCACATGCCCGAGGCCTTGATCTCGAGGATCACGTCTCTGGCACCTGGGGTCGGATCGGGAAACTCCCTGAGCTCCAGCTTCCGATCTCCGAGAAACACGACGCCTTTCATGGTGTCCTCCGGTGCTCCATCTCCGGGCTACACGAGATCTCCTTATAGCGTGGTGAAAACTGCGACACAATGTCCGAATCGGGTCTGGTGACAGAGCGCCTCGCCGGTTGTGGCCGGCCGGCAGGCGTGAAATCATGACGCCAGCCACCGAGCCGTGCTGCCGGGGAGGATGCGATGGATGTCGGTCTGCAGATGGTGTTCTCCAGCTACGGGTGGAGCAACGTGTCCGATGAGCAGGTCTGGGACGAGGAACTGCGTCTCGCCCGCCTGGCCGCCGACCTCGGCTTCGACGTGCTGTGGTCCGTGGAGCACCACTTCAACGACTACTCGTTCTGCCCGGACAACCTGCAGCTCATGTCCTACCTGGCGGCGGTGTGCCCGGATGTCGGCCTCGGGACCGCCGCCGTGATCCTGCCCTGGCACGATCCCCTGCGCGTCGCCGAGCAGGTGTCCGTCCTCGACCACCTCAGCCGGGGCCGCCTCCGCCTCGGCATGGGTCGCGGCCTCGCCCGGCGGGAGTTCGAGGCCTTCCGGGGCACGATGGACGAATCGAGGGAACGGTTCGACGAGGCCGCGGAGATGATCCTGCGGGCCCTTCGCACCGGGTTCATGGAGGGTCACGGGCCGTTCTATCGGCAGCCGAGGACGGAGATCCGGCCGCGCCCGACGCGGAGCTTCGAGGGCCGCGTGTACGCGGTGGCCTCGTCCGACGACTCCGTGGTATCGGCGGCCGGGCTGAATGCGCACATGGTGATGTTCGCCGACCGGCCCTGGCCCATGCGCATGCCGGCCATCCAGAAGCACCGCGATCTGGTGCGCGAGATACACGGGAGGGAGGCGGCGCCGCCCTTGCTGGCCGACTTCTGCGTATGCACGCCCACTCTGGACGGTGCGGAGGCGACGGCCCGCCAGTACATGGGCACGTTCGTGGAGAGCAACTTCTATCACTACGAGCTGCTGGGGCCGCATTTCAGCACCGTGAAGGGGTACGACGCCTACGCGCAGAAGATCGCGATGGCCCGCGAGATCGGCATGGACGGAATCGTCTCCGCGTTCATGGAGGCTGCGGTCTGGGGCTCGCCCGACCGGATCTTGCGGAAGCTCGAGGAGCGGCGGGCCATCGTGGGCGAGTTCGAGCTGGCCACGTCGTTCCGCTTCGGTGGCACGCCCTTCGATCTGGCCGAATCCGGGCTTCGTCTCTACGCCAAGGAGGTCATACCGGTAGTGCGCTCCTGGACGAAGGCGGGCTCGAGGAGCCCAGCGTAATTCCTGGCGAATCGGGCGGCTTCCCCGAAGTCGGGATCGCGGGCCCGCAACGCCGGCACGTCACCTGGCCAGCGCCCGCGCCGCAACCAGAAGTTGTGTTTCGCTCGGGTAGTTGCCGAGGCCGGCCGGTAAGTCCGTCATCTGCTGCGCGGCAGACCAGCGAACGACGCCCTCACGATCGACGAGAAACTGGCCGGTTCCAAGCGCCTTGTTGCGCGCCCACTCTCGCTGGTCGCGCTCGCTCATCTCATAGGGGTAGAGCTTCCGCTGCATGAAGATGAAGTCCCACACGGGTATCGGCCGATCCGGCCCCGCGGCCGGGTCTGCCTCAGTCGCCTGAACAGCCGCCCGCAATTCCGCAAGGTCAGCTCGACTCACGGCAACATCCTGAAGGTCGACGTGCATCTTCCCGATGGCCTGTTCGAACTCGAATGTCAGCGGAGGCCTTGGCACGCCATAGGCTCTGTGGGTGACCTGGTCCGGATCCGCAGCAAGCGGTACGCCCAGCGGCCTGTGTCGGACGTAGAGTCGAGACGGCTCGAGCTCACTGGCGATGACGGCCAGTGTCTCAATTCCCAACTGCTTCAACGGCCCACGGATCCTGCCCAGCTGAACGATGTGCCGGCGACAGAACGAACACCATAGGCCACGGTTGATCGTGAGGAGCACCGCAGACTTCCCCCGATAGTCGGTCAGGGAACCGTGCCCCCACGCTCGACGGCTGGCAACGTGAAGTTCGGTGCGGTCTCACCCGGCTGTACTGGCGGCCGCGGCTCAACAGCAGCCATCGTCATGCTCCTTCCGCATCGCGCCCAGGAGGACGATTCTACATTGCCGTTGCCCGTCGCGTCGCGCAGCCGACACTGTCACGCGAGCGCGTTGCCGCGCTGACTCGCGGTCGTGAATGCAAAAGACGCAATGACCGTGCCGCCGCACACTTGAACACCGACCGATGCGGCACATCGCTTGCCAGTGGGCGAGCCCGGCCCGAGCCTCGTTCGTCAGGGTGAGCGATGAATCGTGCGGTGTTGCGGTGCTTTCTGGCCCTCGTCGTCGCCGGCACTTTCCCCGTCGCCGCGATTGCCGAGTTCACAACGGGTGGCGTCGTTGGTGGGCTCACCCGACTCCCCACGGCCGGCGGCCTCACGAACTTGACGCGCAACGCCGAGTTCGACGTCGTCAACTTCGTCGATCCATCGTGGCCGGATGGAACCGGGTGGAAGCCGGTGACCGGCCACGAAGGCGCCTGGGCCTACGATTCCCTCACCGACTACGGATGCGCCGATCCAACCACGGGCTGCGTCCGTCAGAGCATGAAGATGAGCGGCCGCGCCGGCGCGCAGGCCTATCAGGTCGTGCACCTGACGCCGGGAACCTACACGCTGAGCGGCTACATCAGGACCTCCGCGGGGGGCAGCGGCCGAGCGCGGCTGATGCTCGACTTGCGGCGGTGGAACTACGAGTCCACCGCGGGCTGCACGGTGGACTGTGGCGTCAACTACTGGGACCACACCCAGGAGGTCGCCGCGGGCCAGGCCTCGTGGATCAAGATTCAGCGGACGATCACCATCAGTCAGGCCCACGTCGACGCCTCCAAGCCCAGCATCCCCGGGACCATCAAGGCGGTCGTCGTGCTGGACGGCTACTGGGCGGATGCGTCGCTGACGGCGTGGTACGACCACGTGCAGCTCGAGCAACCCGAGCGGTTCCCCCTCGACGTCTTCATGCAGTACCCGAATTACCGCGGCATGGTCTTCAGCACCCAGTCGCCGGAGATGCGCTTCCGGGTGGCGTCGCTTTGGATCGGCGGTCAGTACGAGCTGCACGCCACCGTGTGCCCGGAGGCGACGACTGCCCTCAGCTGTGACGGGGTGGCCCCGCTCTACACGGCCGGGACCTCGCTCGACACCAGCCCGGTCACCGTGGCGCTGCCGACCACCGGCATGGTCGACAAGGCGCCCTACCTGGTGGAGTTCAAGGTCTGGAACACGGCGACCAGTAGCGAGGTCGGCCCGCGGTATCCCGCCTATCGCGTGGTGCCGGTCACGACGCCGGACACCGCCACGCTGGCGAACCGGATGAACGTCCGGTTCGACGAGCAGAACCGGGTGCTGCTCAAGGATCCCCGCCCCGCCGACACGCTCGAGCCGGGCGAGACGCCGGGTGAGGTCAAGCCGCGCTTCGTCCTCGGCGTCTACGACTCCGGTCTCGGCAGCGTGGGCAGCGCGACGAACTGGGAGAGCCTCCTGTGGAGCCCGACCGGGGCTCGCCGGATGGACGGGCTGAAGATCAACGCGTACCTGAACTACCACCTCGGTGACACGGACGCCGTCACCATCAATAACCTGATGGACAACCTCGCCTCCCACGGCGTCGTCTACCTGCAGACGGGCAACTGCTTCAGCAGCTTCACCGCCGGCGGCCACAACTCCGGAGCGGGGTTCAAGATCGACCCGCAGCCGCCCGCCACGACGAACCCGTACATCCAGGCGCCGCCGCCGGATGGCATCGGCGCCAAGGTGGCCGGCTACTACACTGCCGACGAGTGCGTGGCGGACACCGTCCCGAGCGTCTTCAGCCAGTACCAGCGTCTCGTGCGATGGGACGCAGACGCGCTGACCTTCGGCACGCTGTTCGGCACTGCCGATCTTCCCTTGTGGCGGGACTCCATCGACGTCCTGAGCACGGACCCCTACCCTCTCTACGGCAAGGAGCCGGCCGGAGGCTACGATCACTACCAGGTCGGGCGCTGGACGCGGCTGGCCGGGCAGGCCGTGCACCGAAGCCGGCCCTACTTCGCGGTCCTGCAGTTCTTCAAGTTCGACGCGTCCCAGCAGAGCCAGGGGCGCTGGCCGACCTACTTCGAGATGCGCAACCACGCGTACATGGCAATCGTCGAAGGCGCCAAGGGACTGTTCTGGTGGAGCCTGGGTGAGAACGGGCTGCTCAAGGTGTGCGGCGGCGGCACCTGGTGCGCCGAGCGCGAACAGTACATGGACCGCCTCAAGCAGCTGGTGGCGGAGCTGGCGGCGGACGACGACCCGTCCTTCCAGACCGCCCTCCTGTCCGACCACGACGGCACCATCGTCACCGGCATCACGACGAGCCCGGCTCCCACCGCGAGCGGGGAGCCCTACGTCTTCATCAAGGCCGTACCGCCGGACACCAGCGGGCTCGGTTACGTCTTCGCCTACAGCCGGAGCAACGCCAGCGTGACGGCGACCTTCAGCGTGCCCGCGTACGGAGACGCCGTCCCCCAGACGATCGCGCTCCGCGGGGAACCGGGCACGGTGATCTCCCAGGGGCCGTGGACCACCGGCGTACAGTTCACGGACGACTTCGGACCGTATCAGGCTCGCGTGTACGCGATCCAGTACGAGGCGAGCGGGACGCCGCCACCGCCGGGCGACGTGACGCCGCCCACGGTGACGGCCGTGACGCCGCCGGCCGGGGCCACGGGCGTCGCACGCACGACGCAGGTGACGGCGACCTTCAGCGAGCCGATGAACCCGGCGACCATCACCACCAGCACGTTCGAGCTGCGTGATGCCGGCAACAATCCCCTCGCCGCCGACGTCAGCTACGACAGCGCCGCGAACCGGGCCCTGTTGACGCCGCCGGCGGCGCTCGCGGTGGGAACTCAGTACACCGCCACCGTCCGGGGTGGGGCGACCGACCCCCGCGTCACGGACCTTGCCGGCAACGCGCTGGCATCGAACGTCACGTGGTCCTTCACGACTGCGAGCGCCAGCGGCAATGCGACCCAGATGTACGTGTGGGACATCGCGTTCGAGTCACGCACGCGTGGCGGAAAGAACAATCCGATGCACGACGAGCGGATCGTCGTCACGATCCGTCGCGACTCCAATGCCAGCGGCGTGGCCGAGTCGACCGACCAGGTCGTGGCCGGCGCCTCGGTGACGGTCGTGGTCTCCGGACCGATCACTCGCGTCCTCTCCGGCACGACCGACAGCACGGGTGCCTTCAGGACGACGTGGCTCACTGGCCTGACGCCTGGAACGTACGTCGCCGAAGTGAGTGCTCTCGGTCACGGGACGTACGCCTGGAACCACGCGTTGGACCCCACGGCGAACGACACAGATACGGACGGAGATGGCCTCCCGGAGCAGACGCACTCCATCCCGCACTAGCCGACCTCCTCTCTGCCCCCACTCGGTGGCACGGGGCTTGCGCACGTCTTCGGATGCAGCGCTTGCCTTCAACAAGGAGGAGTTATGGGACTCGACCCTGTGTGCAAAATGGAAGTGAACCCGGCGTCAGCGGACGCGCAGTCCGAGTATGGCGGGCAGACCTTCTACTTCTGCTCGCTGGAGTGCAAAACGAAGTTCGATCGCGACCCCGAGCGATACCTCGACGAGACGGACCGCGCGCAAGCGCGGGCGCACCGGGCCAACCCCGCCGCGTAGCTCGGCCCGGAGCGCCGCGCGTCGACGTGGCTGACCGGCCATCTCACGCGCTCCACGTCCGACCCGTGGGATCAGGCGCGGCGGCGGGCGGCGGCGACGACGATCTCCGCCGCCTCGTCGCCACTCAAGGCATCCGTATTGATGACGAGATCGTAGTGCGTCGGCAGCTCGCAGTCGATCTGATAGAACCGCCGGAAGTAGTCGGCGCGCGCCGCGTCGCTGTCCGTGACGAACTGGGACGCGCCGGTCGTGCCGTGCTGCCTGTCGCGGGCAATGCGCTGCACTCGCGTGTCGACCGACGCGGTGACCAGCACCCGCAGCACATCGCCGCGCCCGGTCAGGGGGATCGAGGCCGCATGCGACACGATCACGACCCGGCCGCGCTCGGCGGTGTCGTGAATCGCCGCGACGATGAGCCGGCGGAGATCATCACTGCGGGTCATCGTGACCGCCTCCGACACGGCGATGCCGCCGCCGACCACGATGGCGTCCAGCGCCGGCCCTTCGGCCAGCGCGGCGAAGAGCCGGGCGAGAAACGTCTTGCGTCGCTCCGCATCGGCGACAACCGCGGGGTCGAGTCCCTGCTTCTCCGCGGCGAGCGCGATGATCTCCTCGTCGATGTAGCGGAAGCCGAGTCGGTCGGCGACGATGCGACCGATCCCCCCGCCCCCCGCGCCGCTCGCATGCGAGATCGTCACCACCTCGGTCGGCATTCACTCCCTCCACGGCGCGGACACGCGGTGCCGCGGCCTGACGATCGCGGGCACTCGTGTCGCGGCCGCATTATACTGCCCGCGGCAGGAGACCGCCTCCGATCAGGACCGGGGCCCTCGCGAACCGGCTGGCCTCGATGTGGCCGAACGACCCGTCCCGGCCGGACCTGCCGGTCGCTGATCTCGTCGGCGATCCGTTCTCACGCGCGCTCGCAGGTCGTGGTCACGCTCATCCGGCCGGGGCGTCGGCCTCGCGGTAGACGGCCAGCCGGTTGCGCGCGCGGAGCACCCAGTAGACGACGAGCCCCGCCGTGACCAGCGTGGCCGCTCCCGCGACCATGTCGTCACGATGGCCCAGGGTCACCAGCGACGCCGCCACCAGGCCCGCGCGGATGAGCAGATCGGCGCCGCGCCCGTCGGCGAAGCGGCCCTGGAGGGCGACGACCAGGCCCACCGTGCCGGCCAGCACGAGGACGAACGCGCCCAGCTGGGCGGCGCCGGGCTGCACGACGAGCTCCGGCCGCGTGAAGATCGCGCCCATCAGGACGAACAGCGGCAGGCACACCCGCATGGCGGCCATCATCGTGCCCATGAACGACGCGCCGGCGATCTTCGCGGCCACCGCCGCCACCACCGAGGTGGGCGGCGTCAGCTCGCCCCACACGGCGATGAAGAACGCGTAGAAGTGCACCACCCACGGGTCGATGCCGGCCTTCACCAGGAACGGGGCGATGACCAGCGCCGTGATGATGTAGGTCGGCGCCGGCGGCAGCCCGGTGCCGAGCAGGGTGCCGAAGGCGAAGGCGACGAGGAGCATCACGGCCAGGTGAATGGTCGCCGCCTGCATCAGCACGACGCCCAGCTTGGTGGGCACGCCGGTGATGACGAAGACGCCGGTCATGATCGACAGTGTCGCCAGCAGCAGCGTCAGGTCGGTCGTCATCAGCGTGAAGGTCTCGACGAAGTCGCGCGCGCGGCGGCCCAGGTCCCGCCACCCCGCTGCCCCACGGACCGTCACGGCGACGAAGACGACCACCAGCCCGATCCCCACCAGCATGAACACCTGCTGGGCGGCCTCCATCGCGGGCATGTGCACGATCCCCATGAGGTAGATCAGCCCGCCGACGACGGCGGCGTAGGCGACGATGTTCACCCGGTCCATCACCGTCAACCGCTCGATCGCGACGGCCACGGCCCGCACGGGCAGCCGCGCGGTCATCAGGTACACGGCGGCGGCCACCCCCGCGAAGTAGATCAGTGCCGGAGCGTACCCGCGTGCCACCACGTCGAAGTAGCTCACCCCGAGAAAGTCCGCCATGAGGAACGCCGAGATGCCCATGACGGGCGGCATGAGCTGGCCGCCGAGCGACGAGGCGGTCTCGATCGCCGCCGCCCGTTCCCGCGACAGGCCGGAGGCGATCATCGCGGGGATGGTGGCCGAGCCCGTGGTGGCGGCGTTGGCGGCGCCGCTGCCGCTGATGGCGGCCACTCCGAAGGAGCCGAGCACCGCCGACTGCGGCAGCGCATGGGGTGACCGTGCGGCGATGCGCGAGGCCGCCCGCAAGATGGAGTCCACGCAGCCGAACGCCCGCAGCAGGCTGAGGACGAGCAGGAACGAGCCGATCAGCGTCAGGGCGAGCTGGGGCAGGCGCGAGAAGACGCCCGTCGTCGTCTCCACCGTCATCGCGGTGACCACGCGGGACCAGTCCAGGCCGGGATGGCCGAACATCCCCGGCACCAGCCAGCCGTAGACCGTGTAGAGGATCAGCAGCCCGTTGACGACGAACAGCGGGAAATACCGGAGCCGCCCGTACTCCATGACGAGCAGGACCATCACGGCGCCGACGAGCAGGTCGGTCGTGCTCCAGAAGCCGGCCCGCACCGTGCGGATCTCCACGAACTCCACCGTGAAGTAGACGGCGACCGCGAGCGCGGCGCCGCTGTAGACGGCGGTGATCGCCGCGTTGGCCGGCCGCCCGAGCCGCGGGTACAGGCCACCCGTGCGCAGCGCGTCGAGAGCGGCAACGACGAAGGTGACGGGGACCAGTGCCACGGCCAGCTGGGTCGGGCCCCCGGCCCCCGTCCAGTAGTAGTAGAAAAGGTAGATCGCGAAGCCGGTGGCGACGGCCGAGAACAGGACGCTCACGGCTGCGCCGACCCGGCCCCGCCCTCGATCACTTGGCGATCCGGGCGTCCCACTTGGCGTCCCAGGCGCCCTTCTCCTTCATCCAGCGGGCGAGCCCGGGGTGCACCTGCACCAGATCGATGGAGGACTCGATCCCCCGCCGCTGCATGCCGACCATGTCCTCGCGCACCTGCCCGTAGGCGGGGTCGATCTTGGCCAGCTCGGCGACGTTCTTCTCCACCGCCTTGATCACCTTGTAGACGACGTCCTCGGGGATCTCCTTGCCCAGGTGGAAGCCGTAGTAGAAGGGGATGTGGTGGACCGTCTTGGCGTGCACGTCGCGCTTGTAGGCGGCCGCCGGCACCTCGATGACCTGCAACCCGGCCTTCGTGAGGGCCGCGCGCTCCTCGGCGGTGGGGTTGAGGACAGCCCAGTCGGTGCTGATCCCCGTCTCGGTGATCCACGGCGCCGTCGAGGCCAGGGCGTTGGTATAGACGATGAAGCCCTTGATGTTGCCGCGGTCCAGGAGCGAGCCGACCGACTGGAGGTCGACCTCGAAGTACTCGTGCTTCACGCCGAGCACCTGGAACGCGCGCTCGAGCACGGCGCGCACGTCCCACGGCAGCGGGCCCGTGAACACCCGCTGGCCCGACAGATCGCGCCACGACCGGTACCTGTCACGGTCGCGGGCGTGGATACCGGCCCCGACCTCGGTGGTGTAAATCCAGAGCGACTGGACCGGGATCCGCTTGGCCTGGGCCTTGAAGCCCTTGAAGCGGGCGGTATCGTTGGCCATCTCGTAGAAAGCGACGTCCGAGCCGTAGTAGCCGTCGAACTGGCCCGTCGCGTAGCCCTTGACGGTGACGATGGCGCCCGGCGTCGGCAGCATGTTGATCCGCAGCTCGGGCAGCTCGCGGCTGAGCATCGAGGCCAGGTTGACCATCGAGCGGTGCCCGGCCGAGCCCGCCGCCGAGGTGCCCCACTTGATATCCAGGCCCTGGGCCCAGGCGCCCACGGGCGCCGCGAGCAGGAACAGCGCGATCAGCGAGAGACGTAGCGCGGTCTTCATGTCGTTCCGCCCTCCCAATGGTCGAGGGATGGATCGCTGCGGTTGTGCGCGCAGTCTAGGCAGGCGCGCTGCGCGTGTCAAACACGATGGCCTCGCTCGTCGCGCCCCGGGGCTCGAGTCGACGAAGCGGCGTTCACCCCACGATCCGACGCCGGTTCCTGAACGAGCGCATAGCAAGCGTAACGCCTTTTCCGCGGGGGCGGCCGGCGTCGAGCAGCCGGCCTCCCTCGTGAGCCCCGCATCCCCGACAGGTCCTCGTGCTGGTTCTCGTGCTTGACTCGGTGATGCCGACCGCCCTACCGTTGCTCGTCGTACCCGTCGTACCCGTCGTACCCGTCGGCTGGGCGGCTGGCGCGGGTGGACCAGGTGATTGAATGATGTCCCGCGGCGCTCGGTACCCCTCGGTTGAGCTGCGAGTGGAAGACGAACCGCCCCCGGCGGACGTCGCCCTACTCAACGATCGACTCCATCGACACAACGCGGCCATCACCGGGTGCGACAACGGACGCTGGCTCACGATCTTCATCCGGGAAGAGGCC
>Ga0299907_10003310_pt1 | contig 10284 bp, 11 predicted proteins | sample RVTome_16_FD_198680 | JGI IMG/M metagenome (GOLD analysis project Ga0299907, IMG submission 198680) | Soil microbial communities from uranium-contaminated site in the Upper Colorado River Basin, Wyoming, United States - RVT152D67 (version 2) ... | reverse complement strand
GGGCTACTGAAAGATCAGGGCTAGCACCTCGCCGGTTCAGCTGCCGAGGCTGATGTGGACCGTCCAGTCCTTCTGCTCCATCTCGTCCTTGGAGTAGAGGAGCTTGCCGCGGCGGTCGCTCCCGCCGGTGGTGAAGGCGTAGAACTTCTCATCGGCCGGCACCTTGGCCTCGAAGGTGAACTTGCACTCGACCAGCGTCCGGCCGTAGCTGCTGTAGCTCGAGGACGAGCCCAGGACCTCCGAGACGGTCCGGCCGGCGCTGTTCTCCAGGTGGGTGGTGGCCAGGAGCTTGTCGTCGCCGTTGCGGACCACGACCTGGAGGCCCTCCTCGACGTCGTCGTACCCGCCGTCGCCGTAGCAGTCGGATGCAGTGCCGTCGACGCCGTCCACGTCGAAGAGGGTGTACGTGCCGTGGACCGTCTTGGTGTCCCGGCCCAGGGCCGACGCGCCGACCATCGTGGCGGCGACGAGCCCCAGGGCGCCGAGACCCATGACCAACGAGCGCTTGAAGAGCTTCGGCTTCGGCGGCTCGACAGTGGTGGCGGCGTCCACGAAACCGGTCCCAAACAGGTCGGCGCCCGGCACGGCGGGAGGTGCCGGCAGTTCGAACGAGGGGCCGCGGTCACCCCACTCGAAAGGCTGCTCGGGCGGGGACGGGGGACCGGTCAGGAACTCAGACATGGGTAGCTTCCTTCTCTTCAGCGCGTGTCAATGCGTTGAATGTCGAACGGTCGCCACCGGAACGGGCCATCAAATTTGACGATTGCCCCGCTGGTTATTGCTGGCAGACGAGCCCGCTCACGCGTCCTCGGGCTCAGGCCCGATCCCATCACTGGGGCCAGATTTATCTGGCTCACCGCTGTCGTCGGCCGGCGGCGACGGCGGCGCCACCAGGAGCCGAGGAGAGAGGCCGAACAGCTTGGCCACCTCCAGGCCCAGCGCCTTCTCCGTCCTGTCGGGCCTTCGCGGGAGCTTTTCCGGCTCGCCGTCGGGCTCAGAATGTTCGCTTTGCGTCATCGTGCCCCCCTCCCAGGTGCATCAATAGCACGTTGGGACGGCTGGACGGTCTCTTACTTTCGCAGAGCGACGGCGCACCCACGAGCAGCGCCTGCTCGGCGTCGTCCAGCAGGTTATGACTCCACGCCACCGAGAGCTCCAGTGTCTGCTTTCGGGGCAGGACCGTGCGGCCTCATCCTCCGCGCTGGGGGCCAGTGGAACATCTCCCAGATGGCAGATCTGCGCGAGTCAGGGCCGGCGTTCGACCCGGCCCTGACCTGTGCCCTCGTCGTGGCGGAGACGGTCTGTCAATCTCCGCCGGGGATCGTGGTGGCTCCCATCTGCCGCAGGAGTCCGACGAAGTCGTATTCGATGATCTGTTCGACGATCTTGCCGTCGCGGCACGTGAAGATGCTGATGCCGGTGATGGTGATCGAGTTGCCGGTTGGGGTGATGCCGGCGAACTCGCCCTGGTGGGTGCCGACTGCCTCCCAGTGGGTGACGATGTTGTCTCCGGCCACCACTTGCTTGCGGACGGTGCAGTGGAGGTCGGGCATCAGGCCGTAGTAAAAGTTGTTCTTCTCGATTATCGCCGGGATCCCGCCGTCGGCCCCGCTGGGCCAGTTGGGGTCGATGTCCCGAAGGTTGGGATCGAAGATCTCCTCGGCGACGGACTGGTCTCCCTTGCTCCAGAAGGCGTCCCAGAATTTCCCGACCGCGATTTCGTTGTCGGACGGCATGGCGCGCTCCTTCTCTCGACGAGACGGAGTTCCAACCGTACGGAAAGGGCGGGCGTGCGTCTGTCGGCCACATCACTCTCGTACCGCCCATGGCCGACAATCACCGTCACTCCGGCCACCATCTAAGTCCTGATTAGCCACCCGGCCGATGTTTCGCCGGAACCGCCCGGCGCAGGCTGGGCGCATGTTCACGACGCACTGCATGCCAAAGCTGGCCGTGATCGCGCTGACGGTCGCCGCCCTGATCGGAATCCTTCCGCCGGCCCCGGCCCCCGCGGCCGAGATGAAGAGCGAAGAGGTCGTCGGCGGGTGGGTCGGGGAGTTGCCCTGCCCGTTCACCGCGGCGAAGCCGTCCGCATCCTCTCCCAACGTCGTGCCCTTCGAATGCGCTTCCGGCGCGATCTGGGACGGAACCTGGGTCGGCCACTCGGTCTACCGCGGGGCGGGAACCCTTGATCTCGGGACCGGCGACGTCCACGCCACCATCGACGAAACCCTGGTGGGCGTCATCGGCTCGTCGGGAGCGGCGGGAACCCTGCACCTCCTGGGGCGTTCGAAGGGCTGTCAGAAGAGGTGGTCTCCGAAGGGGTCCAGGTCGGGCCACTGGTCGGGCACGGCAGCTACCGCGGGACCTGGACGCGCGCGTGAAGGCGACATTCGCCATGATGGAGGACGTGGGGCTGCCGTCGGGGACGCTGACCTTCCTCTTGAGCGATGTGGAGGGTTCGACCGCTCTCCGGGAGACGAAGCGCGATGCGATGGCCGTGGCGCTACCCCGGTCGCTGCAGATCGTCGAGGAAGTCGCTTCGGCGCATGGTGGGGTGCTGCCCGTTGAGCAGGGAGAAGGAGACAGCCGCTTGGCCGCCTTCCCGCGAGCGGCCGGCGCCCTCCTGGCGGCGCTGGCCATCCAGCGGGCCATGACCGACGAGCCGTGGCCCGAGAGGGTGGCCCTGCGAGTCAGTGCGCGGGGTGATGGGCCTTGTGCCAACTTCGGAAGAGCGGCGCTGGATTGAAGGAACCACCGCCGCCTTCGTCGCTCGGCTCGGTGATGAAGCCGTCGGGGCGACGGCCGAAGGCGGACAGCTATCTCTGGACGAAGCGGTGGCCTACGCCCGGCGGGCCCGGGGAGAGCGGGGCCGACCCGCGGCTGGCTGGGGCAGCCTTACTCCCACCGAACGGCAGGTCGTGGACCTCGTCATCGACGGCCACACCAATCCGCAGATCGCTGAGCGTCTCTTCATGAGCCTGGGCACGGTGAAGGCCCACCTGGCCCACATCTTCGCCAAACTTGGGGTGTCAACTCGGGCTGAGCTCGCCGCCCTGGCGGCGCGGCGGACGAACGGTTAGGCGGGCGGTCTCAAGCCCCGCCGTTCGAGGAGCGGGGCGACGGAGGGCTCGCGGCCGGTGAGGGTGCGGAGGGCGGCGATGGGGTCGACGGTGGCGCCGCGGGACAGGAAGGCGTCGCGGAGGCGCTGTCCGTTGGCCCGGGTCAAGCCGCCGTGCTCGTCGAGCCACTGGAGCGTGATCGCTTCGAGGAGCGCCGACCACAGGTAGGAGTAGAGCGTTCCCGGATAGGGGCCGTCGAAGATGTGGCTGAAGAACGTCGAGTGGTAGTGGAAGCCGACAGCGGGGACGTCGAGGTCGTAGCGGTCGAGCACGGCCGACTCGAAGGCGTCAACGTCGCCGGCTTCGACCGTCTCGCCCGGCGCCAGGCCGTGCCAGGCCTGGTCGAGCAGGGAGTTGGCCGCGCCGCGGGTTGAGATCGTTGGGGCGCCGTCGCGGTCGAAGGCGTTGAGCGCGGCGACGTCGGCCTCGGAGAGCGGTTCGCCGGTGGCGTAGTGGCGGGCATAGCGGACCAGGACGTCGGGGCGCACGGCCAGCGCCTCGTGGATCTTCGACGGGAACTCGACCACGTCGTCGGCCACGTTGATCCCCGCCACCCGGGGGTAGTGGACGTCGGACAGCAGCATGTGCAGCCCGTGGCCGAACTCGTGGAACAGGATGCGGACGTCGAGGGGAGTCAGCAGCGCCGGCGCGTCGTCGGCGAGCCGCTGGGCGTTGAGGGTCAGGGTGACCACCGGGAGCCGCCCGAGCAGCGGCGCCGGCTCGGCGTAGGAGTCCATCCAGGCGCCGCCGGCCTTGCCGTCCCGGGCGAACGGGTCGACATACAGGAGACCGCGGTCGCCGCCGTCGGCGTCGACGACGGCGAACACCCGCACGTCGGGGTCGGGCCGGGGAAGGTCCGCCCGGGGTACGAAGGTCAGGCCGTAGAGCGCCTCGGCGACGCCGAAGAGCCCGTCCTCGATGACGCGGTCGAGGACGAAGAACTCCTGCAGTCGGGCGTCGTCGACGGCATGGCGGGCCCGGCGTTCCCGGGCGGCGTAGTAGGGCCAGTCCCACGGTTCGAGCGGCCCGGGATGCCCGTCCGCAAGAAGGGCGGCCGTGTGGCGGTCGGCTTCGGCCCGGGCGGCGGTCGAGGCGGCGGCGCCGACCGCGGTGAGCAGGTCCAGCACGGCGGTGACCGAACCCGCCGTCTGGGCGGCGATGGCGTACTCGGCGTGGGAGCCGTAGCCCAAGAGCCCGGCCCGCTCCGCCCGCAGGCCGGCGATCTCGGCCACGGTGGCCCGGTTGTCGTGGTCGCCGCCCCGCCGCCCCCGGGCCACCGACGCCCGCCACAGCCGTTCCCGCAGCGAGCGGTCGTGCAGGTGGTCGAGTGCCGGCTGCGCCGACTGCAGGGCCAGCTTGAGGAGAAAGCCGTCACCGCCCGCCGCCCGGGCGGCGGCGTCGATCATCGGCTGGAGCAGCCCGTCGAGCTCGGCCGCCATCTTCACCGGCACGGCCAGCGCCGCCGTCTCCTCGTGGAGGTTGGCGCGGAACTGGGCGGTGAGGACCGATAGCCGCTCGTTGATTGCCCGGAGGCGGGTCTGCTCGGCGGGGGCCAGGGTCGCCCCCGCCCGGACGAGGTCCCGGTGGTAGCGGTCGAGCACGCAGGCCTGCTCGGCGTCGAGCCCGAGCTCCTCCCGGCGGGCCATGAGGTCTGCGATGCGGGCGAAGATCCGCGGGTCGAGCGCGATCGCGTCACGGTGGGCGGCCAGCCGGGGGAGCATCTCCGACTCCAGGGCCCGCACCGCCGGCGTCGACCGTGCGCCTGAGGTGTCGATGAACAGTCGCTCGGCCAGGTGCAGCCGCTGGCCGGACCGCTCCAGCGCCTCGATGGTGTCGGCAAATGTGGGCGGCCATGGCCCGATGGCGATCCCCTCTATCTCGGCCCGGTGCTCGGCCATCGCCGCGTCAAGCTCGGGGCCGAGATCGATGTCAAAGTCCGGCAGGCTGAGCCCGATCATGGCCCGGAAGCGTATTGGCAGGGCCAGGGTGGGTAGGACGCGAGATGATGGACGGGTTGATCCTCGACGAGGGGTGAAAGATGAGCCGTCGCCACCGTGGCGCGAAGGACGACGCAGCCGTCAAGAGGGACGATCGGCAAGCCGAGCACCGGCGGGACCGCCGAGCCGCCCGGCAGAAGATCGACATCGTCGACCCTGACAACGCCGTCCTGCCTGGCGAAGGCCCGGCGCACCTCCACGCTCATCGACCGACGGCGAGGGAGAAGAGCCGCCCCCGGCACTGGAAGCTTCCGTTCTGGAAGCGGCGGCGGGCCGCCCGGGCCGAGAAGGCCCGAGTCGAACACCGCCTCGTCGACGAGGAGTAGCGGCCTGTAGCCGATTTCTCGGCTGCAGCGGGTCTCCTCGGCGCTGTGTCACCCCGGCGACTCACGCTTCGTGAGGACGGTCACATTCCGTCGTGACGCCCTGCGGTTAGCGTGCCCTGACAGACGGCCAAAGCCGCTCCGGAGGGGCCCATGAGCGACGTCGTGCACGACCCTGTCACGTCGGTGCGGCCGACGGTCGAGGGGCCCGGTGCGTACCCACTCGGCGTCTCCCGTCCGCCGCTGGAAATCGCCGACCTGCCCACGCCGGAGGAGGTCTACGACGTGCCCCGGTTCGGGCGGCGGGAGGCGTTCCGCTTCGCCGTCGGGCCGAGCCTCATCGGCCTCGGGGCGGCCATCGGCAGCGGCGAGTGGATTCTCGGCCCGTTGACCATCGGCAAGCAGGGCTTCGTCGGCATCGGCTGGCTGATCGTCGTCGCCGTCGTGCTGCAGTGTCTGGCCAATTTCGAGATCGGGCGGTACGTCACGGCCACCGGCGAGTCGCCGATCGTGGGCTTCTCCCGGGTGCCGCCCGGTCGGCGTCTCTGGGTGCCGCTGTGTTTGTTCACGTTGTTCGGCTGCTTCCTGCTCGGAGGCTGGGCCAAGGCGTCGGCCAAGAGCCTCTTCGCCCTCCTCGAGGGCCGGCCCGCGGTCCCCGGCGATTCCTTCACGGTCAACGTCATGACCTTTCTTCTGCTCGGCTCCGTGGTGTTGATCACGCTCGCTTTCCGGCGCATCACCCGGGGCCTCGAGCTGGTCAACGGCGTGCTCATCGCCCTCGAGGTCGGGTTCCTGTTCCTGGTGTGCGTCTTCACCGTGCCGTGGGCCGCCTGGTGGGACGGGATCGAGGGCTTCATCCGCCCGGCGATCCCCCCCGACGGCACCAGCGCCACCGACCTCGGCGCCGTGATGGGCTTCGCCGGCCTCACGGCCGGTGTCAACTGGGCGTTCTTCGCCCACTACCGCGACAAGGGCTACGGCATGGGCCACCGGGTCGGCTTCCTGGCCGGCGGGCGAGGCGAGCAGAAGCGGCTCCGGCCCACGGGCTTCGCCTTTCCCGACGACGACATCAACACCGGCCGCTGGCGGCGGTGGATGCGACTCCTGCGCCTCGACATGTACGGCGTGTTCCTGCCCGGTGCCATCATCGGCATGCTGTTGCCGACGGTGCTTGTTCGGCACCTCGCGGTGGAGTCGGGGACAGCCCCCAGCGGCGCCAACATCGAGACCTTCGCCGCCAGCCTGCTCGGTGCGGAGCACGGGCGGTGGCTGTTCTACGCCACCCTCCTCGTCGGGTTCCTCATCATCTTCGACACCCTGATCGGGATCCTCGAGATCCTGGTCCGCAACGCCACCGACGCCGTCACCACCAGCCCCCAGCTCGAGGAGGTGGTGGCCCGGGACCCGCGCCGGTTCTATTTCCCGACGATGGTGGCGATGATCGTGGTGATCGGCACGATCACGACCTTCACGCAGCCGGCCACGCTGGTGCAGTGGTCGGCCAACCTGACCAACGCCGGCGCGCTGGTGTTCCCCTTCGCGCTGATCTACCTGAACACCCGCCTGCCCAAGGCGGCCCGGCCGCCCCGCTACGCCATCGCCGCCCTGCTGGCCAACGCGGTCTTCTTCGGCTTCTTCTTCGTGAACTTCGTGGTCGAGAAGGTCTCCGGCTCGCCGCTCGTCACGTTCTAGCGGGTGTGACGGAGCCGACAGACGCTGAGTGCCGCCAGTCCTACTGTGGGTGCATCTCGCCGCGGCATTGGCGGTCATGCGGGCAAAGGGGGAGCGCGATGGGGACAGCGCGTAGGTCATTCTTCGTCATGGCAAGCGTGGTCGGGGCTCTGCTCGGGGTCGGCGGGGGGCTGCAACCGGCGGGCGCCGCCCACGGGGCCCACTGCTCTTGGACGTTCGTGATCGTGTTAAGTCCCGGGTTTTCGATGGAGGGCAGTACCGGGACACACCGTTCCGAGAAGCCGGGCGCGCTTCAGTGTGAGGGTGCGGTGAACGGTCGCCCGATCACCGGGGCCGGAACCGTCAGCGACGAAGGTCCGTACGGTACCGAGGATCCCGACAGCTGCATGAGCGGTAGCGAAGGGACGGGAATCGATCGCATTACGGTCCAGACGGCCGAAGGGACGCAGGAGATCGTCAGTGAGTTCACCTATACCGCGGCCAAGCTGTCGAACGGGGGGCCGTTCCGCGGCGAGTTCAAGGGCACCCGGTTGGACGGCGCCATCGAATTGAGGGTCCTCGAGGGCGACTGCGTGACGAGCCCGATCACGAAGGTGGAGGTGAAGGGCCAAGGGGTCCTCCACGACTGAGGACCCCCACGGCCGGCCTCAGATCTTGAAGAACAGATTGCGGAAGCGATCGATGAGGGCGGGGTCGCCGCGGGAGGTGCCGCCGTTCATCCGCTGGTAGCAGGTGAGGACCAGCGTGCCGGGGTCGAACTCGAGCATCGCCGGGCAGCCCTCGATGTCGGCGGGTTCGAAGGCGACACCCTCGGGGCCGACCGACAGCTTGGTGTCACCGCCGTTGCGGCCCGTCACCCGGATGCCGATCTCGAACGGCTCGGTGTCAGGGGTGCAGTTGTGGGTGGCGCTCCAGAGGATGAAGTTGAGCGGCACCAGCAGGTCGGCGGAGTCGCCGCCGAGGCCGTGGTTGATGCCCCGGCCCTCCCGGATGTCCCAGCTGTGGAGGGCGTAGTCGACCAGCTGGAAGATCGGATAGAAGAAGGCCGGCAGGGGGCCCATGTAGCCGTGGGGGGCCATCAGCCCGCCCCACTCGTCCTCGCCGAGGCCCTCGAAGATGTCCATCATCTTGGCGGTGTCGCTCTGAAGCCGGTCGATCATCTCGCCCTGGGGCGTGCCCCGGAACTGCTGGGCGCCGGCGTCGACGTGCTGGTCCATCCCCCGCACGCCGAGGGGCTCGGGGGCGGGGCCGTTGCCCCGGGCGGCGTCGAAGCTCTTGAAATAGCCCTCGGTGGTGTCGACGAGGTGCCCGATGATGTCGCGGACCTGCCAGTGGCCGGCACCGGTCGGGGCCTCCCACGCTCCCGGCTCCGAGGCCAGGGTCAGCATGGCGTTGGCCTCCTCCCGTACCGTCCGCAGCAGGTTGTCCTTGGAGTCGTAGTCCATGAAGTTCCACTCGGCCATCGCGGACCCCCTCGTTCCTCGATCGGTGGATGACGCGGGGTCTCTGCTTAGGCCCCGGCGGTGGTGACGCGCAAGGGCAGGCGACGGAAGGCCTTCAACGTGTTGTTGGGCTTGGGAACCGGGTCGCCCGTCAAGCTGAGGGCCGCCGCCCGCCGGGCCAGGGCGGAGAGGATCAGCTCGCCTTCGAGCCGGGCGATGAACTGGCCGATGCAGACGTGGACTCCGGCGCCGAAGGCGACGTGCCCCGCCGCCCGGCGATGAATGTCGTAGCGGTCGGCGTGGTCGCCCCAGCGGCGCGGGTCCCGGTTGGCGGAACCGAAGAACACGAGGACCTTGGCGTCGGCGGGGATCACGGCGCCGTCCACCTCCACCCGGCGGGTGGTCGTCCGGAAGAAGGCCTGGACGGGTGACTCCAGCCGCAGCGACTCCTCGAAGGCGGGCTTGGCCAAACCCGGATGGGCGTGAAGAAGCTCGTATTGGTCAGGGTTGGCGGCCAGACAGTACAGGGCGTTGCCCAGCGCCGCGACCGTCGTGTCGAGCCCGGCCGCCAGCAACGACCGGACGAGCATCGGCGCCTGCTCGGCGGTGATCTCGTCCCGGTCGACCGCCGCCCAGATCTGGGCGCCGAAGCCGCCGGGGGAGAGCGCGTCACGCTGGCAGGCGGCCGTGGCCCACTCCAGCACCGGCCCACTGCCGGCGAACGCCTCGTCGCGCAGGGCGTTGGCGGGCCCGAAAGCATTGAACGTCATAGCCGCGTAGGGCAGGAGGTGATGACGCCCCTCCTCGGGCAGCCCGATGGCGTCGGCGAAGACGTGGATCGGGTAGACCTCGGCCAGGTCGGTGACGCCGTCGAACTCGCCCCGGGTCACGAGCGCGGCGGCCAGCTCCTCGGCGGCGGCCGAGAAGCCCACCCGGAGACTCTCGGCCACCTTCGGCGTCATGAGATGGAGCATCGGCTTGCGGACGACGGAGTGGGCCGGCGGGTCGGCCTCCAGCAGGAGACTCGGCGGGCGCCATGGCGGTTCCTTGCGGAAGTCGGCCAGGCCGACCCCGGCGGCCGACGAGAACGTCTCCCAGTCGCCGAGCGCGTGGGCCACCTCGGTGTGGCGGCCCATGGCCCAGACGCCGTAGCGCTCCAGGAAGACGACGGGCCCGGCGTCGCGGAGTCGCTGGTAGAAGCCGTAGGGGTCGACGAGCACCGCCGGGTCGAACGGGTCGTCGTCGAGGACGGGGACGTCGCTCACCCGGGCGCTGTCGACCATCGGGACACAATGTTGCCCAGCGCCGCGGCCGTCAAGAAAAGTACCGGGGTGGAGGAGATGCGCACGCAGGTGGCCATCGTCGGCGCCGGGCCGGCCGGGCTGGTCCTCGCCCACCTCCTCCAGCGGTGCGGCGTCGACTCCGTGGTCCTCGAGGCCCGGAGCCGCCAGTACGTCGAGCAGCGCGTCCGGGCAGGCGTGCTCGAGCATCCGACCGTGCAGTTGCTGTGCGACACCGGCGTCGGTGAGCGCCTGCGGCGGGAGGGTCTCCAGCACCGGGGGATCTCGCTCCGCTTCGACCGGGTCGACCACCACCTCGACTTCCTCGCCCTGACCGGGCGGTCCATCACCGTCTACGGCCAACAGGAGGTGGTGAAGGACCTCATCGCCGCCCGCCTGGCGGCCGGCGCACCGATTCTCTTCGACGT
>Ga0299907_10003309_pt1 | contig 10285 bp, 11 predicted proteins | sample RVTome_16_FD_198680 | JGI IMG/M metagenome (GOLD analysis project Ga0299907, IMG submission 198680) | Soil microbial communities from uranium-contaminated site in the Upper Colorado River Basin, Wyoming, United States - RVT152D67 (version 2) ... | reverse complement strand
CATCCTGCTGGCGGACTCGCCCGAGCGGGCCGCCGTCGAGGCGGCGGGCTGGGAGGTCGCCTACGACGGCTTGGAGATCACGCTATGAACCTGGCTTCGCCATCCCCGGCATCCGTGACTCCGCTGGCGACGCCGGCGGGCGGCCAGGTCCCCGGGCGGCTGCTGTCGAGCGACGAGTTCGAGGAGCGCATTCACCAGATCGGTGCTGAGCGCTATCACTCGCGGCATCCCTTCCACAAGCTGCTGCACGGTGGCAAGTGCAGCCACGGCCAGGTCCAGGCCTGGGTGCTGAACCGCTACTGCTACCAGAGCCACATCCCGCTGAAGGACGCGACCATTCTGTCGCGCATGGAGGACCTCGCGCTGCGCCGCGAGTGGCGCAAGCGCATCGAGGACCACGACGGCAGTGCCCAGGGCGAGGGGGGCAACGAGGGCGGCATCGAGCGCTGGCTGGTGCTGGCCGAAGGCGTCGGCCTCGACCGCGCCTATGTGATCTCCGGCGCCGGCATGCTGCCGGCCACCCGCTTCGCGGTGGAAGCCTATGTCCACTTCGTGCGCGAGCGCAGCCTGCTGGAGGCGATCGCCTCCTCGCTCACCGAGCTGTTCGCGCCGAAGATCCACCAGGAGCGCATCGCCGGTCTGCTCCAGCACTACGACTTCGCCAACGAGCGCACCATCGCCTATTTCAAGCGCCGCTTGAAGGAGGCGCCGGAGGACGTGCAGTTCGGCCTCGACTACGTGCTGCGCGAGGCGCGCACGCGCGAGCAGCAGGAGCTGGTGCTGGCGGCGGTGCGCTTCAAGACCGACGTGCTGTGGGCGCAGCTCGACGCGCTCTACCACGCCTACGTGGCGCCGGGCCACATCCCGCCGGGCGCCTTCGTGCCGGAGGGCAGCGTGCCGGTGACGGAGCTGGACCTGTGAGCGCCCCCGAGACAGCCCGCGAACGCATCACCATCACCGAGCAGTCGGTGCCAGGCCTGCCGGCCGGCGTGAAGCTGCGCTTCGACAAGCAGCGCGACCAGTGGGTGATCCTGGCGCCGGAGCGGCTCTTCGTGCTGGATGCCATCGCGCTGGAGATCGTCAAGCGCTGCGACGGCCAGGCCTCGGTCGGCGCCATTGTGGACGAGCTGGCGGCGACTTTCGCGGCGCCGCGCGACGTGATCCTGAAAGACGTCGGCGCCCTGCTGCAGGACCTCGCCGACAAGCGCATCCTGGCGGCAAGCGGGGCGGCATGAGCGATCTCGGCTTCCCTCTTGCGGTGCTGGCCGAGCTGACCCACCGCTGCCCGCTGCAGTGCCCCTACTGCTCCAATCCGCTGGCGCTGGAAGCCGCGAGCGCCGAGCTGACCACGGCGGAATGGAAGGGCGTGATCGCCGAGGTGGCCGAGCTGGGCGCGCTGCAGATCCACTTCTCCGGCGGCGAGCCGACCGCGCGGCGCGACCTCGAGGAACTGGTCGCCGCGGCGTCCGAGTCCGGCCTCTACACCAACCTCATCACCGCCGGCGTGCTGCTGAGCCGCGAGCGCCTGGCGGACCTCGCGAAGGCGGGCCTCGACCATGTGCAGCTGAGCTTCCAGGACAGCGAGGCGGCGGGCTGCGACCGCATCGGCGGCCACAAGGGCGGCTTCGACAAGAAGCTCGACTGCGCGCGCTGGACCGTGGAGCTCGGCCTGCCGCTCACCCTCAACATGGTGGTGCACCGCCAGAACCTCGAGCACCTGCCGCAGATGCTCGAGCTTGCCGAGCGGCTGCAGGCGCGCCGCGTCGAGATCGCCCACGTGCAGTACTACGGCTGGGCCTATCTGAACCGCGCCGCGCTGATGCCGACGCGCCAGCAGCTGGAAGCGGCGACCGCGGTGGTCGAGGCGGCGCGCGAGCGCCTGAAGGGCGTGCTCGTCATCGACTACGTGGTGCCGGACTACTATGCGCGGCGCCCGAAGTCCTGCATGGGCGGCTGGGGCCGCCAGTTCCTCAACATCTCGCCGGCGGGCAAGGTGCTGCCCTGCCATGCGGCGGAGTCGATCACCACGCTCACCTTCGACCGCGTCGGCGACAAGAGCCTGCGCGAGATCTGGCTCCACTCGCCGGCCTTCGAGGCCTATCGCGGCACGGCGTGGATGCCGGAGCCCTGCCGCTCCTGCGAGCGCCGCGAGATCGACTGGGGCGGCTGCCGCTGCCAGGCCTTCGCGCTGACCGGCGAGGCCGCCACCGTCGATCCCGCCTGCGCGCTCTCGCCGATGCACGAGGCCATGCAGGACCTCGCCACCGCGGAATCCGCCAGCGCCGAGCGCGAGTTCACCTACCGCACCCGCAAGGCGGGCGTGGCGGCGACGCGCGCCCCTGAACCGATCGACGGCTGAGGGGCCAAAAGGCACGACGGTGACGCGAGGGGTTGGTCAGTTCAGCGGGGTGCGGCCGTCCTTCGCACGGAAGCCGCCGAAGCCGAGCTCCTTTGCCTTGTCGAAGTCGGCCTTCGCCAGCGCGGCCTGCTCCTGGCGCTGGTGGGCGGTGCCACGGTTCGAGTAGGCGCCGGCGAACGTCGGGTCGAGGTGGATCGCCACCGAGAACTTCAGGATCGCCTCGTCGTACTGACCCTGCTGCAGGAGCTGGCGGCCCTCCGCGTTGAGCTGCCGGGCGAGATCCTCGCGGGTGAGGCTGCCGTCCTGCAGCCGGTGCAGGAAGCGCAGCAGCTCGGCATCGATGCGCGCCTGCAGGTCGGCCGCCGGATCGCCCGCCTCCTCGACCGCCGGCGCCGCACCCGGCTCGCCCGGCAGGGCCGGCTCAGGGACGGCAGCGGGCGGCGGCAGCGCCGCCGTCTGCGCGGGCTCGTCCGCGGTGGTCGCGTCTGCAGTGGTTTCGTCTGCGGTGGTCTCGGGCGCCAGCAGCTTGGGCGGCGCCGGGGGCGGCGGCACGACGACCTTTTCCGGTGCCGGTTCAGGCAGCGCCTCGGGCGCTGTCTCGGGGCCGCGCGGCGGCGCGCTGTCCTCCTGCGGCGCCGCTGGGGCCGCCTCGGCCTTGCCGGCAGTCAAGGCGGCGAAGGCGGCGGCGACGCCGCGCAGCTCTTCCAGCAGCCGCCGGTCGGGCTCCGGCTCGCCCGGCAGCACCGCGAAGTCCTTGTAGCGGCGGATGGCGGCGGTGGTGTCGCCGTCCACCACGCCGTCGACCGGCCCGGGGTCGAAGCCCAGGTCGCGCAGCAGGCCCTCCAACTCCTCGAGGGCGGGCTGGTCGAGCGCCGGGGCGGCGGCGCCGGCCGCGCCCGAAGGCGCCAGCAAGGCCAGGGCGAGAGCCGGGAGGAGGGCCAGGGCGAGAGCCGCGAGAAGAGAAGGACGCCAGGATGCCGACATCCGGGCAGTCTAGCGCCGATCGCGCAGGAATTGAATTGGCTCGAAAGCGGCACGCGCCGCCGCCCGGCCCCGCGCGGGGCCGGCTACTGCGGCAGGGTGGCCTTGATGATGATGGAGGAATACCACGCCGAGAGGTCGGCGATGTCCTCGTCGCTGAGCTCCTTGGCGACGACGGACATGATCTCGTGCACGCGCTTGCCGGAGCGGAACGCCTTCAGCTGGGTGTCCAGGTAGATCTGGCTCTCCCCGGCGATGTGCGGGGCGATGGGGATCGTGGCGATGCCGTCGATGCCGTGGCAGGTCTGGCACTGCTGCGCCTTGCGGCGCCCGGCCGCCGCGTCGGCCGCCGCGGCGGGCAGGCTGTCGGCCGCCGTCGCCGCCAGGCCGAGCAGCAGGAGCGCGATCGTCTTCATCGTCATGGATTGCCCTCTTGGTCGAATGCAAGAACGGCGGCCGGGCGTTGCGCCCGGCCGCCGCTGACTTCCCCTCTGCCGCTTAGTCGCCGTAGGAGATGCGGTAGACGGCGCCGACCAGGTCGTCGGACACCAGGATCGAGCCGTCGCGCAGCTCCGCCACGTCGACCGGCCGCCCCAGGTACTCGCCGTTCTCGTCGATCCAGCCCTCGGCGAAGGCCTCCGTCTCGCCGGGCGAGCCGTCCTCGTTCACCGGCGTGAACATCACGCGCGCGCCGACCGGGGTGGTGCGGTTCCACGAGCCGTGCTGGGCCGAGAAGATGCCGCTGCGGTACTTCGCCGGGAACTGGCGCCCCGTGTAGAAGTGCATGCCGAGGTCGGCGGCGTGCGCCTGCATGGCGACCGCCGGGAAAACCACGTCCGCCGGCGGCTCGGAATCCGCGTACTCGTTGGTGCGCACGTCGCCGCCGCCGTACCATGGGAAGCCGAAGTGCTGGCCCTTGGAGGTCTGGCGGTTCAGCTCGCCCGGCGGGATGTCGTCGCCCATGCCGTCGACCTGGTTGTCGGTGAACCACAGCTCGCCGTTGGCGGGGTTGAAGTCGTGGCCGACCGAGTTGCGGACGCCGTAGGTGTAGACCTCGCGGCCCGTGCCGTCGGTGTTGATGCGGATGATGCCGCCGATGCCCTGTTGGGTGTAGAGCTCGAGCTTCTCCGGCGCGGGAACGTTGAACGGCTGGCCGAGCGAGATGTAGAGCTTGTTGTCCGGCCCGATTTTGCAGACGCGCGCCGTGTGGTTGTAGCTTACCTCCTCGACCGGGACCAGCTTGCCCTCTGGCACCACCTCGAAGGCGGCCACATCGGGGCTCTCGTAGAAGAACTCCGCGGCCGGGTAGACCAGCACGCGGTTCTGCTCGGCGATGTAGAGGAAGCCGTCCTCCGAGAAGCAGGGGCCGTTGGGGATCGCGAAGTCGATCGATGGCGCGAAGCGCTTCACCTCGTCGGCGACGCGGTCCTTGTTGCGGTCGGTGACCGACCACACGTCGGTCTTGCGGGTGCCGACGAAGGTGACGATACCCTGCGGCCCGACCGCCATGTGGCGCGCGTCGGGCACCACGGCGTAGAGCTCGATCTTGAATCCGGCGGGCAGCTTGATGCGGCTGAGGTTCTTGCGGATGGCCTCGGCGTTGGCGCCGCCCTGCTCGACGACGCGGAACTCCTTCACGCCGGTCGTCTGAAAGGCGCCGAGCTTCTCCAGGTTGCTCTGCTGTGCCAGGGCAGGGGTTGCCAGCAGCAGCGCCGCCAGCGAGACAGAGGGTAGGGCGTTTCGCATGTGAACTTTCCTCCCAGTGTTTGTTGTTATTGCCCGAGCCTAGCCGGTTTGATTTTCGGCAGGTAGTAGGAAGATGGTCGATAGACAGCGCTAAAGGCTTGGCGGAGCAAGTGGTTCTCCGGCAATACCAAGGGTCCTACCAGTGCGCAAAGGCGGGCCGGCGCCCGGCCGCAACCCGACGGCCTAGCGGGTCGCCCCGGCATCAGGAGCGGGCTCAGGCGGGCGCCGCTCCGGCCGCGTGGCGACATAGAGACCGGCGAGGGCGATGACCGCCAGGGTGATCAGCCGGCCGGCCAGGGGCAGCGGCGTCAGCGCCACCAGGACCCCGGCAAGGGCCATGCCGATGGCGGCGCTGACCTTCGCCTTGCGACCGATGACGCCGTGGCTGAGGAAGGCCTCCACCGCCGGCCCGACGCCGGGCCAGGCGTAGATCCGGCGGGCCATGGCCGGGCAGCCCCTGGCGAAGCAGGCCGCCGCGACGATCCAGAAGATGGTGGTCGGCAGCACCGGCAGGACCACCCCCAGCAGCCCGACGGCGAAGAAGCCGTAGCCGGCGGCGGTCCAGGCCCAGGCCCGGGTCCTGGCCGTAGCCCCGGCCCTGGCCGTAGCCCCGGTCGTGGCCGTAGCCCCGGTCGTGGTGGGGCGCCGGCGGGCCGTGATCTCGCGGTCGTCTTCTGCGGCGGCGCGGCCGGTCATGCTTGCCTGCTGTCTCGACGGGGCGGTTGGCCTAGCAAATAAGCTGAAACCGGCCGAGCACAAAGTCTTTCTTTCGCCGGACTCCGGCCGCCCCGGCGCGAAGGCCGTTGCCAAGGCCGCCGTGTCATCGCATCTTGCGCGCGAATCTGTCGGGGAAGGAGTCGCGATGCTGTGCCGCTTGCTGTCCATTGCTCTGTTGTCGCTGCTGGCCGGCTGTGCCGGGCTGCAGGCGCCGGCCGGGCGCAGCACCTCCGCCATCCTGCCCGAGGAGATCCAGGCCAAGCTGCAGCCGGGCGAGAGCGACCTCGCGCCCGACCTCTACTTCGTCAGTGACGCCGCCAACGGCCGCAGCTTCGACAAGTTGATGATCGATCCCATCATCTACTTCTCACCGCTGGAGGAGATGCGCACCATCTCGCCGGAGGACCGCCAGACCCTGCTGAACAACTTCCATATCCTCATGGGCCGGCAGCTCGGCAAGGACTTCCTGCTGGCCATCGAGCCGCAGCGCGGCACCGTCAGGGTGCAGTTCGCCCTGCTGCCGGAGACCCGCGAGGAGGTCGCCATGGATACCGTTGCCATGGTGGCCCGCCAGGACCCTGAGAAGCAGATCGTGGTGGACACCCTCGCCAGCCCGCTCGCCAAGGGCGCCGACCTGCTGGTCGAAGCGCTGTGGACCGATGCGGTCACCGGCGAGGTGCTGGGGGCGACGGTCGACCGCCACTTCGGCCAAGGCGGCTTCGACGGCCCTTCGTTCCGCAGCTGGGCCGACGTCAACCGCTACCTGGAGGCCTACGCGGTGCTCATCCGCTACCGCCTCTGCAGCTATCGCAAGGGTGCCCACTGCGCCGCTCCGCCGGCGCCGCTCGGCTGAGGCCACGCGACTACAGCGGCAGGCCGTAGTACCACGGTGCGAACAGACTGAAAACGACCCACACCAGCAGGATCAGCGGCGTGCCGCAGCGCACGAAGTCGATGAAGCGGTAGTTGCCGGGGGTCATCACCACCAGGTTCGTCTGGTAGCCGATCGGCGAGGCGAAGGAGCAGTTGGAGGCGAAGATCACCGCCACCGCGAAGGGCTCCACCGGCACCCCCAGCACGCGGGCGAGGTCGACGGCGATCGGCGTGAACAGCACGGCCGTCGCCTTGGTGCTGAGCACGTTGGAGAGCAGCGCCAGCAGCAGGAAGAAGGCCGACAGCACCTGGCCCGGCGAGGCGCCGGCCAGCGTTTGCATCAGCAGCTGCGCGAGCATGCGGGCGCCGCCGGTCTCCTGCATTGCGGCGCCGAGCGCCAGCGCCATGGCGATGGTCAGCACGATCTTGCGGTCGAGCACGCGGATGGCGTCACCGATCGGCAGGATGCGCATGGCGATCATCGCCGTGGCGCCGCAGAACGCGGCCAGCGCGATGGGCACCAGCTCGAGGGCCGAGACCGCGACCACCGCCAGGAAGATCCCCGCCGCGACGCGTTTGTGCTGCGGCGTCACCAGCGGCTGGCGCGACCACTCCATCAGCACCACGTTGCGCTCGCCGCGCAGGCGGTCGACGTCCTGTGGCCGGCCCTGGATCAGCAGCACGTCGCCGTCCTTCAGGGGAATCCGGGTGATGCGCTCGCGCAGCATGCGGCTGCGCCGCTCGATGCCGAGCACGATGCAGTCGTGCCTGTGGCGGAAGCCGATCTCTTCCAGGGTGCGGCCGACGAGCTCGGAGTCCGGGCGGACCATGACTTCCGCGTGGATCTGGCCGCTCACCGTCCAGGGCGACCGCGGAGCGCTCGCGTCGGGCTCGCTGCCGTCGTCGGGCCCGCGAAAGGCATCGGCCATGAGCTCGGGGTGCAGCAGCTCCGGGGCGCCCTTGGCGAGCTCGGCGAGGGCCTGGCGGGTCGCCGAGACGACGACCAGGTCGCCGGCCTCGAGCACCAGGCCCTCCTCGTAGGGCGGCACCAGGGCCTGCTCGTCGCGCTGGATCATCAGCACGGTGACGTCCTTGAGATCCGGGAAGATGCCGCCGACGGGTTTCAGGCCGGCGAGGCGGGAGCCCTGGGTGACGGAGATCTGCGCCATGAAGTGGCGGCCGCTCTCCTCGGCGATGCCGGCCAGCGGCGGCCGGTCGGGCAGCAGGCGCGGCGCGACGAAGAGCAGATAGAGCAGGCCGCTGCCTGCGATCACCAGTCCAGGCACGGTGAAGTCGAAGAAGCCAAAGGGTTCCTCGCCGAGGTCGTCGAGCTCGAGCGACACCAGCAGGTTGGTCGAGGAGCCGATCAGCGTGGTCATGCCGCCGAGCACCGAGGCGAAGCTGATCAGCATCATGTAGCGGCTGGGCGACTGGCGGAAGCGGCGGGTCAGCGCCTGCATGATGGGAATGAACAGCACCACCACGGGAATGTTGTTCAGCACGGCGCTGAAGGCGACCACCACCGCGAGCATGAGGGCGACGGCGACGGCGCGGTTCTGCTTGGTGAAGAGAATGACGGAGTTGGCCGCATCGTCGAGCACGCCGGTGCGCGTCAGGCCCTCGCCCAGCACCAGCAGTCCCAGCACCGCGATCAGCGCGGGATTGGCGAAGCCGGACAGCAGGTGGCGCAGGTCGAGCCTGTCTTCGCCGTCCGGTCCGATGACCGGAAAGAAGTGGAAGAACAGGATGAGCACGGCAATCACCGACAGCGCCGTCAGCTCGATCGACAGGGCTTCGGTGGCGAAGATCGTTAGCGCCACAACGATCAGCAGGAAGAGGACGCCCATCTGGAAGGGCGCGAGCATTTCAGGAGAGATCATCGGCGAGGCTAGCCGGGCCGGCGGCTGAGCGGTGCCGCAGAGGTTGCGCGAGGTGAGCCTGGATTAGCGCCGGTGACCAACGATCTCTGCCCGTCTGCTGCCGAATCAGAGGCCGCTGCGGCGGCCGCCGCGGACTCTACATGAAAACGCCGGAGGCCAGTACGGCATAGACGGCGGCCAGCACCGCCATGGTAGCCAGGATGTCGGGCAGTTTCCACTTCCAGGTCAGCTCGACCCCGCTGTAACCGGAGGCGCGCGCCAGCATGAGGGTGCCGGAGGCAAAGGGTGCGCAGATGGTGCAGATCGCCGTGCCGGCGCTGCCAGCGGCAGCCTTCACGCGGCGGCCTCCCGGCGCGGCAGGAAGCGCACGGTCGCGGCGAAGCTTTCGCCGGGCGCCAGCGTCCTGAAGCCGGTATCGCCGCGGCCGGCAGCGGCGAGGTTCACCGCGTCGGTGCTGTGGCTGACCGGCTCGGCGCAGAAGAAGTCGGCGCCGGGCGGCGTGTAGACCACCAGGAAGGCCAGCGCCGGGTCGGCCTCCAGGGCGAGCGAGGCGGCGCGCTCGGGCCAGTCGACGACGGCACGGCCGGCAAAGCCGATGAAGCAGTTGTCGAGTGCCACGGCCGCCGGACGGAGGCCCGCGCTCGGGTCGGCGCCGGCGGCCGGCGCGACCAGCTCGGTCGGCATCACCTCGGCATCGGTCGCCCACATCCGCGCGACCGGCGCCGTCAGGCGGCAGCCGGGGGTGCGCGGGAAGTAGGGGTGCAGGCCGAGCCCGGCGGGCATCGGGCCGTCGCCCTCATTTGTCACAGCCAGGGTGATGGCGAGGGCGCCGTCCGCCAGCGCAAAGCGCTGCTCCGCGCGGTAGGGCTGCGGCCAGTCGCGGCCGTCGTGGCGGTAGGCGAGGGTGAGGCTGCCTTCGTTGTGCGCCGAGACCTCCCAGGGCCGCTGCCAGCCGTGGCCGTGAATGCTGTGCGGCGAGGCGCCGAAGTTGGGCGCCAGGCGATGCTCGCGCCCGGCGAAGCGGAAGCGGCCGTCGCGAATTCGGTTGGAGTAGGGCACCAGCGGGAAGCAGGCGCTGGCGTTGGGCGCGAAGTTGCCGGCCGCCGGCGCCGGGCGCAGCCAGTCGATGGTGCCGCCATCACCGCGCCAGCGGAACGCGGTGAGGCAGCCGCCCTCGGCCGGCGCCACCTCGGCTTCGGCGCGCCCGTCGGTCAGGCGGACACGGCTGCTGTCTTTACTCTCACGCATGGTGATGTGCGGATTCCTGAACCGGGCAGGCGGCATGACGACGGCGGCGCGCGAGCATCATTCTAAGGACTTTCCAAGGGCTTGTGCCCAGGAATCCGGACAGGGCCGCTGCCGCATGGCAGCCTTGCCGCCGGCGCCCGGCGGAGGGATGCCGCATCTCCGAATAGTCCCATCGCGGCATGGCTAACCCTGCACGACAGGCGTAGTCTCGCTGGCGCGGCAGGCGGCCCGGGAAAGCCGCTCTCGTGCCGCCTCCGCCGCCAGAGATGGCGCGACGTACAGCATCCGCAGGTAGTCTCGATTTCAAGCCGGCTGGTGAGGTGCGCCGCGGTGGCGGGCGCCCCACGCAAGGGGAGGCCATGAGATGCCGACATCCGCGAGCGATACCCTCTACGACTGCCTCGTGCTCGGCGCCGGCATCAGCGGCGTCACCGCGGCGCGCAACCTTCAGCAGGCGGGACTCAAGGTGCTGCTGCTGGAA
>Ga0299907_10003308_pt1 | contig 10289 bp, 9 predicted proteins | sample RVTome_16_FD_198680 | JGI IMG/M metagenome (GOLD analysis project Ga0299907, IMG submission 198680) | Soil microbial communities from uranium-contaminated site in the Upper Colorado River Basin, Wyoming, United States - RVT152D67 (version 2) ... | reverse complement strand
GGCCGAGGCGCACGCGCGCTGGACCCCGCGGCTGGCGGCCCTGTCGCGGCCGCTCGTGGCGCTGCTGGTCGGAGGGGACAGTCCCCCGTACGTCCTGGATCCCGAGACCGCGGGGCGCCTGGGGCGTGAGGCCGCTGCCGGCGCGCGGGCGCTCGGCGGGACGCTCGTCGTGACCTGCGGGCCGCGGGTGCGCGCGTCCGCCGCCCAGGCGCTGGCCGCGGCCGTGAGCGGCGCGGGCCACCTGCATCGCTGGCGCCCGGACGATGAGGACAACCCCTATCTCGCCTACCTGGCGCTCGCCGACCGATTCATCGTCACCGGCGACAGCGCGTCGATGCTCGCCGAGGCCTGCGCCACGGGCAAGCCGGTCGCGATCTTCCCGCTGCCCGAGCGGGCGGACTGGCGCTGGCGGACGACGCGGCGCGTGCAGCGCTGGGTCGAGCGGCGGCAGGCGCGCTGGGCCACCGGCCTCTGGGACCGGCTCGTGGACCTGGGGCTGATCAAGCGCACGCGCGACCTCACCCGCGTGCACCGCGTGGTGGGGGCCCGGGGGCCGGATCCCAGCCCGCCCGACGACCTCGAGCGTGCCGTCGCGCGCGTGCGTCAGCTCGTGCGCGAGCGGCCTACCTGAACGCGCGGCGCCGGTAGAGTCGCCAGGCGACGGCCCAGGCGGCCAGCAGCGGATGCCGCCGCGCGCGCGGCGGCACGTGCACCGCGACGCCCGAGTGCCGCTCGATCTTCCACAGGACGTAGTCGGCGCCCCCCCGGAAGGTGAACAGCCCCTTCACCAGGCGCAACACGGACAGGATCTTGCCCAGCGCGCGCCGGCCCGCCCAGCCGAGCCAGCCGCGCAGACGGGCGCCGGCCGGCAGGTGGACGCGGTAGCGCAGGGCCTCGCCCGCGCCGGCGGTGGTGACGAGGAAGGACGTCCGGGCCAGCGCCGCCTGGGTGAGGCCGGCGTAGCGTGCGGGCGCGGCGGCGTACAGGGCGTGCACGCTCTCGGCCCGCTCGGCGCGCAGCTCGGCCCGATAGCTCAGCAGCAGCCCGCGCTGCCAGAGCGTTTGCGCGTCGAACTCGCGCGGCAGCATCGGCACGACGCGCGCGACGAACGTCGCGACCGCCTCGGCGCAGGCCGCGCGCACCCGTGCGGCCACGGCGTCGCTGCGCGCGTACAGCAGCGCCGTCGGCTGGGCGAAGCGTCCCCAGAAGTACGGGTGGAACGCCCGCCGGCCGGTGCCCCGCTCCAGGGCGTCGAGCGAGAGGATCGCGTACTTGGCGCGCAGCAGGCGCTCGCCGAGCGGCGTCTCGAGCAGATACACGCTGGGCGGCAGCAGCCGGTTGGCCACGGCGGCCAGCCCGGCGCCGTGCACCGCGCGGTAGCCGGCGACGAGCAGGTAGAGATCCACGAGCCCGTCGCGGTCGTCGCCCTGGCGGTAACACGAGCCATAGAGCAGGATGGCCTGCACGGCGTCGCCGTGGCGCGCCAGGAGCGCCTGGGCCAGCGCCTGCGCGCCGGCCGGCACGGCAAAGACGCCGGGCCCGGCGCCGGGATCAGCAGCGTACAAAGGTGGCACGCCCTCCCGCGCGCAGCACGATCGGTCCGCGTCCCGGCTGGGCCGTGAACATTTCCCCGTCCAGCGTGTAGCCGGCGCCGTCCAGCCAGAGCCGCGCCTCGCTCACGTTGCGGCTGACGTAGCCGTTGTCGGCGGTGACCGGGCCGCCCGCGCGCCCACGCAGCACGCGCGGCAGCGCCGCGAGCAGGCGACGCGGCCGGCCGAGCACGGCGGTGTAGCGCAGAGGGCCGGGGCCCTGGCCCCAGAACGGGCGGAGGCCCACCACGAGCCGCTCGAGCGTGGTGATCATGAGCACCAGGTGATCGCCGCGGTGCGGGCTCTCGCCGTCCACGGCCACGGTGAGCGGCACGGGCCTCACCGTGCCGGCTTGGCCCCGCGCCAGGCCGAGCAGGAGGGCCGCCAGCGCCAGCCCGGCGCCCAGGTCGCCCCGCGGTCCTCTGGGATGGATCCTGTCCAGGGTGTAGTGGATGCCCTGCTCGATGCCGGCGGCGCCGAAGAACATGCCGAACGCCGGACGCGCACCGGGGGCGTGCTCGAGCCGCAGCACCGCGCGTTGCACCAGGCCGCCGCGCGCATCCGGCGAGCGGGCCCAGTCGAGCAGCTGTCGCAGGCCCTCGGCGTGCCGGGCCCGCAGCCCGACGTCACCGGCGATCATGCTGGTCGTGCCGGCGGTGAGCACGGCGAGCAGCGGCGGGGACTCGAAGATCGCCGCGCCGAGGATGGCGGTCAGCACGGCCTGCACCGTACCGTCGCCCCCGCTGATCGCGACGACGTCGATCCCGCGCCGGGCGAAGTCCTGCAGCGCGGCGGCGATGTCCGCGGGGGTCTCGACGTCGTGCCGCCGTATCTGGCGGTGTGCCTCGAGCATCCGGCGCACCGGGCCGGGACGGCGCCGGTTGCCGCCGCTCAGTGGGTTGTGCAAGAGCCCGACCTGCAGCGATCGCCCGGCCACGACGGAGGTCGCGGAGCCCAGCGTCGCGCGCGCGGGCCCGGCGTGCATCAGTCCGCCGAGGTCGCGAAGATGCGGGTGGCCAGGGACCGCGCAGGCGCATCCTGGGGCGCGTCGACGAGCCAGGAGCGCAGGGGCCCCGTGGCGTGGCGCGCCCGCGCGGCCATGGCGAGCCGCCCGAGCAGCACGAGGCTCGACAGCGCGGTCCACGCGGCGACGGCGAGCAGGCCCAGGTCGGGGCGCCCGAGCAGCGCCGCCGCGGTGAGCCAGATCAAGTTGGGGTTGCGGCGGGCGGTGATCAGGCGCGAGTACGAGTCGAAGCGGCGCCACAGGAAGATGGAGAAGGGGGCGATGAGGTGGAAGACGCCCTCCACGAGCCGCCCGACCACGTAGCCGATCACGATCAGCCAGAGCGCCGCGGTCAGCGACAGCCCGGGCACGCCCGGCTCGAACGTGGCGAGGCCGATGCCCCAGGCGATGTACCAGAGCGGGGGATGGACGAGGTCCACGCCGTGATCGAGCCAGTGACCGACGCGGCTCGAGGTCACCGTCACCCGCGCCAGCTTGCCGTCCACGGTGTCGAGAAAGGTCATGAGCCAGGCTGCCGCCAGTCCCCAGCCGCGCTCGCCGGCCGCGAAGGCGAGCCCGGCGACAACCACCAGGGCCAGGCCGAGCAGCGTGACGTGGTTCGGGCGCAGCCCGGCCGCGACGCACAGCGCGGTCACCCGCCGGGCCGGCCGCGGCCAGGCCCACTTGGTGACCAGGTCGGTCACGCCCTTGTACGCGCCCGTGAAGAGTCGGTCTTCCAGCTCGCGCCGCTGCTCGGGTCGTGCCCGGCGCACGAAGGGCCGCTCGAGCTTGCGCAGCTGCACCTGGGAGGCCGAGGCGAGCGAGGCCGGTTCCTCGACGGCGACGCCGGGCAGGTCCGGGGCGGCGGCCTCGGCGCCGACCACCTCACGGGCGCGCGCGGCCAGCGCGGCCGGCACGTGGGCGGCGACGATGCGCGGGCCGTCGTCGCCCGTCACCCGCAGCAGCACGTTCGGCGTTCGGACGAGCGCGGTGACCACGCGGTCGTCGTAGACGTAGTCGCCGCGCACGAGGAGCATCGAGCCGTCGCCGGGTACGGGCTCGGCGGCGTCGCCGACGTGGCCGACGCCGGCGCGGCGCAGCAGCCGGGCGAGCCGCTCGCGCGGGGACAGGCCCCAGAGGCGGACGGCGGCGTCGCCGAGGATCCGCGCGTGGACCGCGGTGAACCTGGAGGTCGCGCTGTTCGGCGGGCTCACGGGAGGTCTATTATGACCTCGGATGCTCACGTTCGCGCAGCTGTCTGATCCCCATCTGTCCTGCCCGGCGCCGGTGCGCGCCCGCGACCTGCTCGGCAAGCGGGCCCTGGGCTATCTGTCCTGGCGCCTGGCGCGCCGGCGACGTCACCGGCCCGAGGTTCTGGCCGCGCTCGTCCAGGACCTTCGCGCGGCCCGGCCGGACCACGTGGTCGTGACCGGCGACCTCACGCATCTCGGCCTGCCCCACGAGTTCGAGCAGGCGCGCCGATGGCTCGACGCGCTCGGACCGGCGCCGGCGCTCAGCGTGGTGCCGGGCAACCACGACGTCTCCGCGCGGAGCGCGTGGGAGCAGACGCTCGGCCGCTGGGCGCCGTTCTTTGCCTCCGATCCGGGCGCCGGCGGCGAGGCGGACAGGTCGCCGGTCTTTCCCAGCGTGCGCGTGCGCGGCCCCGCCGTCTTCGTGGGGCTCTCCACGGCCCGGCACTCGGCGCCGCTGCTCGCGGTGGGCGAGGTGGGCGCGCGCCAGCTCGACGCCCTGGCGCGCGTCCTGGGCGATGCGCGGCGCCAGGGGCTCGTGCGCGTCGTGCTGTTGCACCATCCGCCTCTGGCCGGTGCCACGGCATGGCGCAAGCGGCTGGTCGACGGTGCGCGCCTGCGGGCGGTGCTCGAGGCCGAGGGCGTGGAGCTGGTGCTGCACGGGCACACGCACCGCGCCTCGATCGGCCGCCTGCCGACCTCGACAGGCGCGGCGGCGGTCGTCGGCGTGTCGTCGGCCTCGGCGAGCGGCCCGCGGCGCGAGCGGCTCGCACGCTATCATCTCTACCGCCTCGAGCGGGAGGGCGAGCGCGTGCAGATCTGGCTGTCCTCGCGCATCTACGAGCCCCTCACCGGCCGCTTCGAGCCCGACGGCGCCGCGCACCCGCTGCTCACCCCGGCGGGCCCGCTCAGCCGATCCGGCGGAACCGCCACACCGTCACCGCCAGCACCACGAGGGCCGGCGCCAGCGCGGTCACGGCCGGGCTCAGGTTCAGCAGAAGACCCAGCCGGGCAGTGACCTGGCTGGCGAGGTGGAACCCCACGCCGACCAGGGAACCCACCATCATGCGCTGACCGGTGCTCGCCATCCCCATCATCCCGAGCACGAAGGGGACCGACAGCAACGTCATGGCGCCGACCGCCAGCGGCATGCTCGCCTTCTGCCACAGGGCCAGCTCGTAGCTGGCCGAGTCCTGGCCACTGGCCCGGAGATACCGGACGTACCGGTAGAGGTCGGAGAACGACAGGATCGAGGGCTGCAGCGCCAGCAGCGCCACCTGCTCGGCGTTCAGGAACGACTCCCAGGCCAGGCTGGGCAGCTGGCGCCGTTCGATGCCGCCGGGCCCGAAGTCCTTCTGTACCACATCGGTGAGCTGCCACTCGCGGCCGACGCGGACGTCGGCCTGCCGGGCGTGCGTGAAGCGCCGCAGGCGTCCCTCGCCTTCGAACTCGTAGATGTCGACGCCGCCCAGGATCCCGCCGGCCCGGATGTCGCTCACCCGCAGGAAGCGGTGGCCCGAGCGCGACCAGAAACCGTGCTCGGACTGGATGGCCACCGTGGCCGAGAGCGCCTGGCCACGCCTGCTGTGGGCGGCCCGATCGAGCGGGGGCGCGACGAATTGCCCGAGGGCCACGGCGAAGGCGACGAACAGCAGGCCAGGCCGGAGCGCCGACCAGCCGATCCGCAGCGGCGACACGCCCGCCGCCTGCATCGCCACCAGCTCGCGCCCGCTGGCGAGCGCGCCGAGCGCGGTGAGGCTGGCCAGGAGCGCGGTGACGGGCGCCACGTCGATGACGCGCCGGGGTGTCGTGAGCAGGACGAAGAAGGCGGCGTCGGCGAGTCGGTAGCGCCCCTTGCCCAGGTCTTCCAGCTCCTCGACGAAGGCGAAGATGGTGAAGACGGCGAGGAGCGCGGCCAGGGCGAGCACGTAATGGCGCGCCAGGGTGAGGCCGACGTAGCGGTCGAGCGTGCGCAGCCGCCTCACCGGCGCCACCAGCCCGGCGGCCACGGCCGCCAGAGCAGCAGCAGCACGACGGCGCCGAGCAAGACGTCGACCCACCAGAGCCCCGGCACCGGCCCGACGGTGCCGTGCTCCACCCAGGTCTTGGCCATGGACTTGAGGTTGTAGTAGGCGGCGTAGGCGACCACCGCGCTGGCGAAGCGGGCGTAGCGGCCCTGTCGCGGCACGGCGCGGCCGAGCGGGATCCCCAGCAGCGCCAGGAGCACCGTGGCCAGCGGGGTCGTCAGACGCCACTGCAGCTCGGCGACGTCCATCGGATCGCGCGACCCTGCCAGGATGGCGGTGGAGGCGGCCTTGCGGCGGTACTCCGGCACGATCGGCTCGGTCCGCAGCGGCATCTCCATGCGCGCGAAGCCGACGCTACGATCGCCTCCCTCGGCGGTGGAGATCCGGTAGTGGTGCCCGTGCAGCGCGACCAGCGTGCGGTCGCCGGTCACCGGATCGACGCGCTGGTAGGCCTCCCGGGCGAAGACCACGTGGCGGACGCCCCGCTCCTCGCTGTGCACGAACACGCCCGCCAGGCGCTCTGCGGTCGTGTCGCTGTGCTCGGCGAAGACGACGTACTCGCCCCGTTGCCTGGCGTAAAACCGGCCGGCCTTGAACCGGTCCAGGTTCACCTCGGCGCCGGCCTCGGCCCGCAGGCGATAGCTCTCCTCGTAGGCCCAGGGCCGCACGACGAGCGAGAGGGCCGCCACGCCCACGGCCACCGTCACCGCCAGCGCGGCGACGGCGCGGACGATGCGGGTGGGGCTCACGCCCAGCGCCGACATCGCCACGATCTCGGAGTCGGCGTGGAGCCGGCCCAGGGCCATGACCACGCAGAGGAAGAGGGTGATCGGCACCAGCACCTCGAGCGCGATCGCCGTCCGCAGCAGGACCAGCAGGGCGATGGTCCGGGAGGGCAGCATGCCGTCGACCACGTCCGCGAGGAAGCGGGCCAGCAGGTAGGCGACGAAGACGGTGATCAGGACGGCCGAGACGAAGGCGGCCGGCCCGGCGATCTCGCGGACGACGTAGCGCCCGAGCAGCCCGCCCCGGGATCGTGGCCATGGCCACCATCGCGCGATCGATCGAGGAGCCATGAGCCTCCTCATGATACCGTGGGCCGATGACGACAGCCGTGATCCTCAGCGCCGGGCAGGGCCGGCGCCTGCTCCCGCTCACCGCGACCATGCCCAAGTGCCTGCTGCCGATTCACCAGCGCTCGCTGCTCGAATGGCAGCTCGACGCCCTCGCTCGCTGCGGGATCCCGCGTGCGACGGTCGTCACGGGGTTCGCCAGCGAGCACGTCGAGCGGCTCCTGGCCTCGCGCACGGCGAGGCCCCGCACGCAGTGCCTCTACAACCCCTTCTTCCGCGTCTCCGACAACCTGGTCAGCTGCTGGATCGCCCGGGGGGAGATGACCGGCGACTTCGTGCTCCTGAACGGCGACACGCTCTTCGAGCCGGCCGTGCTCGAGCGGCTGCTCGCGGCGCCGCCCCGGCCCGTCCGCCTCGCGGTCGACCGCAAGGAGGCCTACGACGCGGACGACATGAAAGTGAGCCTCGACGCCGATGGACGGCTGCGGCGAATCGGCAAGCGGCTGGCCCCCGACATCGTCGGGGCCGAGTCGATCGGCCTGATGGTGTTCCGCGGCGAGGGGCCCCGGCTCTTCCGCGAGGCGATCGAGCAGGTGCTGCGCCGGCCCGACGCGCTGCACGCCTGGTACCTGTCCGTGATCGACGAGCTGGCCGACCACGGCCACGTGTGGACGGAGAGCATCCAGGGACTCCGGTGGGCGGAGATCGACGCGCCGGCCGACATCGCGCGCGCGCTCGGCGTGGTGGAGCGCCCGGCCGATCAGCTCCTCGACTCGACGATCGCCCGCACGAGCTGAAGGTCCTCGAGGCTGTCGACGTCCACCGCGGCCTCGGGGAAGGGCAGGATGACCGCGGCGGCCCGCAGCCCCAGCCGGCGCGACACCCGCTCCAGCGCCGCCGGCAGCGTCAACCGCCCCAGCGCGTAGTCGAGGATCGCCGACCACCCGAGCGCGCCGGCCACGAGGCGGAGCGGGCGCTTGCGCTCCTGCTCCACGCGGCGCCAGTACCGCACGGCCTCGCGCCCGGCCGGCGTGAGGAACGCGAAGAGATTGCAGCCGCAGTAGCCGCCGCCCTTCAACCGCAGCACCGTCCGGCGCGTGCCCGGGAAGGCCGCCAGCACCTGCTGGGCGCGCGCCAGCCCCACGACGACGTCGGCGTCGGTGGCCCGGGCCGCCTGGCAAAAGTAGTCGACCAGGGCCGGCGCCAGCAACGCGTGATCGGCGGTCGTGAGCAGGACCGGGGCGGCCGCCGCCACCCGCTCCAGCGCGGCCGCCGCGCTGAGGCTGGGCGTGGCCGCGGGCGCGAGCCACTCGACGGTCCCGGCCTCGACCAGGGCGCGGAGCTGCGCGTCCTGCTCGAGCGCCTCGCGGCGGGGCCCGCAGAGGACGCGCGCGCCGACGTGCCGTGCTGAGCCCAGCGCGTCGAGGACGCGCCGCACCATCGGCCGGCCGCCCACCAGGGCCAGTGCCTTGCAAGGCACGCCGGCGGCCCGGGCGACGGGATCGTCCGTCGTGCGGTCGCCCGCCAGGACCACGGCCGTGAAGCTCACCCGAGCGCCTTCTCGTAGATCCGGTAGCGCTTGTACGGATCGGCGCCGAGGGCCTCGAGGATGCGCCGCACGCCCAGGTTGTCCTCGAGGATCCAGGACAGCTCCACGGCCTCGACGCCGCGGGCGCGCCCGGCGCGGCACACGGCGTCGATCACGAGGCACGCCAGGCCGAGCCCCAGCGGCGTGCGCTGGTAGCACCGCCGCACGCCCATGAGCGCCACCCGGCCGGTCCGCGCCCGCCGCCGGAGCAGACGCACCAGCAGCCGCGCCCAGCCCAGCGGCAGCAGGCGGCCGTCCAGGTCGCGGATGAGCTCGTTGACGTTGGGCAAGAGCACCAGCATGGCGGCCGGCTCGCCGGCCACCTCCGCGATCTGCACGAAGTCGTCGTCGACCACGAAGCGCAGCATCCAGCCGAGCTCCTCGAACTCGGCTTGCGTGAACGGCACGAAGCCCCAGTTGTCGGCCCAGGCGTCCTCGAAGATCGCGCGCAGGATGCCGAGCTCCTCGCGCAGGCGCGCCCGGCGCAGCGGCCGCACGCGCACGTCCTCGAGCTTGGCGATCGCGGCCTTCATGAGCGGCGTCATCTCGACCGCCTCCGTCAGGCGGTAGGCCAGCAGGTCCCGGGCCGGGCGGTAGCCGCATGCCTCCAGGCGCGGCGCGTAGTAGGGCCGGCCGTGGCGCATCATGATCATCGGCGGCGTGCCGAAGCCGTCGATCAGCAGCCCGCACTCCTCGTTGATCGACAGGTCGAAGGGGCCGCGGATGTGCTCGAGACCCTGGCCCTTCAGCCAGGCCTCGGCCTGGTGCGTGAGCGCCGCGAACACCGCGGCGTCGTCCTCGGCCTCCAGCAGGCCGAAGAAGCCGGCGCCGTCGCGGTGGCGCTCGAGGTGGAGGCGATCGACCTGGGCGCTGATGCGCCCGACCGGCCGCGGGCCGCGGTAGGCCACCCAGAAGGCCGCCCGGGCGTGCGCGAAGTAGGGACGCCGGGGCCAGAGCTGCAGCCGGCGCTCCAGCAGCAGCGGAGGCACCCAGGCCGCATCGTCCGCGTAGAGCGGCCAGGGCACCCGGAGGAAATCGGCGCGGGCGCGGCCCCGATCGGCCGGCACCACCCGGAGCTGGCCGGGGGACGTCTCAGCGGCCGGGGGCACCGGGCTCCGAGCGCTCTGCCAGCCAGGGGTAGCGGACGCGCTCGGCGGCGGTGTAGCCGAGATCGAAGACGGTCGGGCTTCGCGGCACCGCGCTCGCCCGCGGGTAGTACGTGCCGGCGAGGTGGTCGACCAGGCTGCTGGTGATGCCGAAGTTGCCGCGCTCGCTGTGCCGGTGATGGAGCATGTGGTGGCGCTTGAGCCGGCGCAGCAGGCGCGTGCGCGGCGCGTAGGGCAGGTGCTGCACGCAGTGCACGAACTCGTAGACCAGCATGCACAGCGCGCCGGCCCCGAAGGTGGCGGCGGCCCCGGCGGGCCCGGCGATGAGGGCGCCGGTGGGGAGGGTGGCCAGCGCAACCGTGGGCAGCGTGGTCGGCAGCGCGCCGAACAGCACGCGCAGGTCGTCGGGATCGTGGTGGTGGTCGTAATGGATCCGCTTCCAGAGGGTGACGGTGCGGGGCGAGCGATAGAGGAAGCGCCCGTGCAGGACGAAGCGGTGCAGCAGGTATTCCGCCGGCGGATAGATGAGCAGGGCCGCGCCGGCGGCGATGGCCAGCCCGGGGCCGTCGCCCGGGGCATGCAGCAGGGCCACCAGCACGCCGCTGGCGGCGACGAGCGCCACGTAGCCGGCGACGGCGGGGTGGCGGACGAAG
>Ga0299907_10003307_pt1 | contig 10289 bp, 10 predicted proteins | sample RVTome_16_FD_198680 | JGI IMG/M metagenome (GOLD analysis project Ga0299907, IMG submission 198680) | Soil microbial communities from uranium-contaminated site in the Upper Colorado River Basin, Wyoming, United States - RVT152D67 (version 2) ... | reverse complement strand
GGCGTGGCTCCCGCTGTTCCTGTTCTCGATCCTGTTCGGGTTGTCGATGGACTACCACGTGTTCCTGCTCACGCGGATCCGAGAGGAGTACGACAGGACGCGCGACAATGCCGAGGCGGTCACGTACGGGCTCCGGACGACCGGTGGGATCATCACGGGGGCCGCGATCATCATGGTGGCGGTCTTCGCCGGGTTCGCCGCCGGCAGGCTGACCGCGTTGGAGGAGATGGGGTTCGGACTCGCGGTGGCGGTCCTGATCGACGCCACGATCGTCCGATCGATCCTGGTTCCGTCGGCGATGAAGCTCCTCGGCGACCGCAACTGGTACCTGCCGAGGTGGCTGCAGTGGCTGCCCGACCTGGAAGTGGAGGGTCATGAGGCGGAGCTCCAGCCCGTCCGCGTTCCCGAGGTCCAGCCCGTCGGGGTTCGCGAGGACGGCTGACGGAGATCGGAGATCGGTAGAGGAAGGGGGCCCCGTGCGGGGCCCCCTTCCTCGTTGTAGGGTCCGAGCGCCGTGGAGGATCCCCGCGAACTCGAGCTGCGCGACGAGCGAAACGCGTTCCGTGAGCGCCTCGGTCGGGTCGGGGCCTGGAGCTTCACCCTCGAGGCGCTCCCCGCGCCCGAGGAAGCCGACGCCGTTGCCGAGATCGAATCGCTCGGCTATCCGGCGATCTGGTTCCCCGAGAGCGTCGAGAGCCGGGAGGTCTTCAGCCATGCCTCGTGGATCCTCGCCAACACCGAGCGTGCGATCGCGGTGAGCGGCATCGCGAGCATCTGGGCCCGGGATCCCGTCGCGATGGCGAACGGGTGGCGCATGCTCTCCGACGCGTACCCCGGAAGGTTCGTGCTGGGGATCGGCGTCAGCCACTCGCCGTCGGTCGCCCGAAGGGGCGGCCGTTACGAACGGCCGCTCGCCACGATGCGGGGGTATCTCGACGCGATGGACCGGGCGCCCTCGACCGCGCCCGAGCCCGGATCACCACCGCGGCTCGTGCTCGCCGCGCTCGGACCCAAGATGCTGGGCCTCGCGGCCGAGCGGGCCCTCGGGGCGCACCCGTACTTCGTGCCGGTCGAGCACACCGCGTTCGCTCGACAGCGCGTCGGCCCGGGGCCGGTGCTCGCGGTCGAGCAGACCGTGGTGCTCGAGAGCGATCCGTCGGCGGCGAGGTCGATCGCCCGGAGGTTCGCGGTCCACTACCTGCAGACCGAGAACTACGCGCGCAACCTGAAGCGGATGGGGTGGACCGACGCCGACGTCGCGGGACAGGGGTCCGACGCGATCATCGACGCCGTGGTCGCCTGGGGTGACGTCGATCGCATCGCGGTCCGGGTCCGCGAGCACCTGGACGCCGGCGCAGATCACGTCGCGGTGCAGGTCGTGGGCCAGGACGATCTCGACCCATGCCTGAGAGAGCTCCGCGAGCTCGCGCCCGCGCTGCTCGAGCTCTAGCGGCCGGCCGAGCGCGCCAGCCGCCGCCGGGCGGCCGGGCTCTCGAGCTCGCGCAGGACGTCCCCGGCGATCCAGCGCGCGGACCGCGCGTCGATCGCCTCGATCTCGCGAGCCGTGCGGAGCGCACGGGCGTGCAGTTCGGCGCTGCGCTTGCCGATCTGCCGGAGGGCCCAGCTCACGGCCTTCTTGACGTAGTTGCGCTCGTCCGTGGCCTCCGCCCGGATCCTCGGGAGGAACACGTGGAAGTCGCGGTCGGGCCAGTCTCGGCGGTGCACGGCCGAGGTCGCCATCAGCGCGAAGCCGGCGCGCTTCTCGAACTCGGGCTCTCGGACACTCCACTCGAGGGCCTTGTCGAAGGCGAACGGCGTTCGATCGAACAGGTTCCCGCAGGCCTGATCGCACAGGTCCCAGGAGTCGAACCCCCGCAGCCACGTCTCCATCTGCTCCTCGGTGACGGCGGCGGGGTCGTCGACGATCGACGCGAGGATCCGCGCCTCGTGGATCCCGCAGGCCCAGAGGTCGGCGGCGAGCTCGTGGTCCCGTCCGAGCCCGCGGGCGAGCCCCCGCAGCTCGGTCACCGTGACGCCGAGCGCGGTCCGCGTCTCGATCCCGAACCGCGCCATGCCCTCGAGCCGCGAGGGGACGGCGAGCCCGCGGATCGAACGGAGGACGTCGCTCGCCCGCGCCCCCCCCGCCATGGCGATGGACGCTCGTGCTCGGCGCGCCGGGCTACCGGCCGTCGCCGAGCTGCCCGGGCGAGCCCTCGCGCGGCTCGGGATCGACGTCGTAGGCGGTCCGCCGGCGCCGGTCGCGGTCGGCCCTCGCGTCGAACTCCCGCTGGAACACCCGGAACCGTCGTTTCGCGTACCAGGACCCGATCCAGACGAGGAGGACGAGCGAGAGCACGAGCGAGAGCACGATGATCAGCGTGACCTCGAGCACCGCACCCAGGACGCCGGTGAGCGCCGCGATCAACAACAGGATCAGCAGGAAGACGAGCACCACTCCATCCTACGGGCGATCACGAGCAACCTCGGCGCTATGCTCCTGCGGGACGAGGGGAGGAGGAGCCGTGTACGGAACGCTGGGCCGGATGACGCCGAAGGCGGGCAGGCGGGACGAGCTGATCGCCCTGCTGAACAGGCCCCCGACGGGTGACGCGGCGAAGGGCTACCGGGGCGCGTACCTGCTCAAGGCCGACGATGGGGACGGCATCGTCGTCGCGGTGATGTACGAGGATCGGGACGCGTACTTCGCGATGGTCCACGACCCGGCGACCGACGAGAACTTCGGGAAGATCGCGGCGCTCCTCGAGGGCGAGCCCACCTGGACCGACGGGGAGTGGCTCGGCCCGACCTGATGCCTTCGCGGGACGCGCATCCCGTCGCCCGCGGTAGGCTGAACCGTCGTTCAGGCTGGAGGCGATCGTGGCGGAGACCCTGCAGAACTTCATCGACGGGAAGTGGCTCGACGCACAGGACGGCGAGCGCTTCGACGTGTTCAACCCGGCCACGGGCGAGGTGATCGCGACCGCGCCGGACTCCAAGGCGGCGGACGGGGAACTCGCCGTCGCCGCGGCCCGCCGGACGTTCGACGATGGCACCTGGTGGCCGGGGACGACGCCCCGGGACCGAGGCCGGATCCTCCTGCGCGCCGCCGAGATCGTCCGCCGCGAGCAGGAACGGCTCGCGCGGATGGAGTCTCTCGACTCGGGCAAGCCGATCGGGGACGCGCGCGAGGACATCGGCGAGGTCGCGTTCATGTTCGAGTACTTCGGCGGATGGGCGACGAAGATCGATGGGGACGCGCAGCACCTGTCGCCCGAGGCGATGTTCATGGTGTGGAAGGAGCCGATGGGCGTCGCCGTCGGGATCACGCCGTGGAACTACCCGATGATGATGGGGACCCAGAAGCTCGCGGCCGCGCTCGCCGCGGGCTGCACCTTCGTCCTCAAGCCGCCCGAGCAGACGCCGCTCACCTGCCTGGAGCTTCCAAAGATCCTGGAGGAGGCCGGGCTGCCGAGCGGCGTATTCCACGTCCTCACCGGCTTCGGCGAGACCGCCGGCGCGCCGCTGGTTTCCGACCCGAGGGTGGACAAGGTGACGTTCACCGGGTCGCGGGACGTCGGCAAGCTGATCCTGCACGGCGGGGCCGACTCCCTGAAGCGGGTCACGCTCGAGCTCGGCGGGAAGTCGCCGAACATCGTGTTCGCCGACGCCGACCCCGAGGTCGCGTTCGAGGGCTCGGCGAACGGCGTGTTCTGGAACCAGGGCGAGATCTGCTCCGCCGGCACCCGGGTGTTCGTCGAGGCGCCCGTGTACGACGACGCGGTGAACGCGTTCGTCGACCGCGCGTCCAGTATCGTCCTCGGCGAGGGCCTCGACGAGGACACGGAGATGGGCCCGCTCGTCAGCCTGGAGCAGCAGGAGCGGGTCCAGGGGTACATCGAGGTGGGCGAGCGTGAAGCGAGTCTGGCCGGGCAGGGACGCCGGCCCGAGGACCGCCGCTTCGCGGGCGGCTACTTCGTTCCGCCGACGGTCTTCGCCGACGTGGACAACGACGCGACGATCGCACGCGAGGAGATCTTCGGGCCGGTGATGTCCGTGATCCCCTTCGAGGCGATCGACGACGTCGTCGCGATGGCGAACGACAGCGAGTACGGCCTCGCCGCGGCCGTGTGGACCAACGACGTGAAGAAGGCGATGCGCACGGCTCGGGCCGTCCGCGCCGGGGTCGTCTGGATCAACGACACGCAGCCGGCGCCGACGGAGATGCCGTGGGGCGGCTACAAGCAGTCGGGGATCGGTCGCGAGCTCGGCAAGCACGGGGTCGAGGATTTCCTGGAGAGCAAGTCGGTCTACCTCAACCTCGGCTGAGCGCCGGCGCTCACGCGGGGGCCCGGACGCGTGTATCCTCGCGCGGTCATGGGTGGCGGAGAGGTCGTCCTCGTCGATCTCGTCAAGCGGTTCGCCGACGTCACGGCGGTCGCCGGGATCAACCTGGCGATGCCGTCCGGCGAGTTCTTCTCCCTGCTCGGGCCCTCGGGATGCGGGAAGACGACGACGCTGCGGCTGATCGCCGGGTTCGAACGCCCCGACGAGGGTCAGATCCTCCTCGACGGGGTCGACATGGCCCAGACCCCGCCGCACAAGCGCAACGTCAACACGGTGTTCCAGAACTACGCGCTGTTCCCCCACCTGTCGGTGGCCGACAACGTGGGGTTCGGGCTCCGGTACCAGGACGTGTCCAGGCAGGACGCGAAGCGGAAGGTCGCCGACGCGCTCGAACTGGTCCGGCTCTCGGGCTTCGAGAGGCGCCGGCCCTCGCAGCTGTCGGGCGGGCAGCAGCAGCGGGTCGCGCTCGCGCGGGCGCTGATCCTGAACCCGGCGGTCCTGCTCCTCGACGAGCCGCTCGGGGCGCTCGACGCGAAGCTGCGCAAGGCGCTGCAGATCGAGCTCAAGGCGCTCCAGGAGGAGATCGGGATCACGTTCATCTACGTGACCCACGACCAGGAGGAGGCGCTCACGATGAGCGACCGCCTCGCGGTCATGAGCAACGGGCGCGTCGAGCAGATCGGGTCGCCGTCGGACATCTACGAGGAGCCGACGACCGCCTACGTCGCGGACTTCCTCGGCATCTCGAACCTCATGGACGCCGAGGCCGACGGACCGGATGCGCAGGGCCGCGCGAAGGTTCGGCTCGGCGAGTTCGATCTCGCGGCGGGTCAGGGGGACACCGACGCGCGCGGAGCCGTGAAGATCGTGATCCGCCCCGAACGCGTCCGGCTGGAGGAGACCGGCCCGACGGGCGAGAACCGCATCCCCGGGATGGTCGAACGCGTCGTCTACGTCGGTTCGATCATGCAAGTGATCGTCCACCTCGCCCCGGGTCAGACGCTGCAGGCATGGGTGCAGAACCAAGGTGAGGGACTTCCGTACTCGCAGGGCCACCCGGTATCGGTCCGGCTGCCGGTCGACGCGCTGCGCGTGCTGGTCGACGCGTCCCCGATCGAGTCCGTGGGCGGCGATCAGGAGGACACCGCGGCGTAGTGCCCTTGCCCGGGCCGCTCCCGGTTCAGATTTGCCCCGCCAGCCCCTGCACCCCTTCGCGGCGTTGGCCTCGGGTCGCCGCTCGGTACCCGAGGTACCCGAGCACGACGACCAGCGTCGTCGCAACCATCAGGAGGGTCGCCGCGGCGTTGATCGCGGGCGTGGGGGAGCCCCGCGAGAAGTTGTAGATCTTCACGGACAGCGGCTCGCTGGTCGCCGGACCCGAGAGGTACCGGACGGTGACGAAGTCGTCGATCGAGTCGGCGAACACGATCGCGAAGCTCGCGAAGATCGCCGGTGAGAGGAGCGGGATCAGGATCCTGCGGATCGTGGCCCTCGGCGGCGCCCCGAGATCCATCGCCGCCTCCTCGTACTGCTTGTCGATCGCCAGCATCCGCGCTCGCACGATGATCACCGGGTACGACACCTGGTAGGTGACGAGGCCCACGACCTGCGCCCACGTGCCGAGCGGGATGAACGTGAGCACGAAGGCGATGACCATGAACATCGCCACGCCGAGCACGATCTCCGGCATCACGAACGACAGGAGCATCGTGAAGTTCGCCGCACCGGACCCGCGGCCCCGCCAGCGGTCCAGGCCGATGGCGAACGCCACCCCGATCGGCACGGCGATGAGCATCGTCGCGACCGACAGGCGCACGCTCTGGAAGATCGCCGACTGCAGCTCCGGATCTTTGAACAACGAGTCCGGGTCGCTCCACCACCAGGTGAACCCGAGCCCCCCCTGGATGGACGCGTTCGACCGCCCGTCGTTGAACGAGATGAGGATCGCGACGGTGAGCGGGACGATGGACCAGGCCAGGTAGGCCCAGGTCACGGCCTCCAGGATGCGGGGCTTGCGCCAGGGGTTCCTCCGCCAGGAGGCTCGGCGCCGCGCTGCGCGGGGCTCGTCGGTCGCCCCGGCCGTCGCTCGCTCGGCGGTCGCCTGGCTCATCGCGCCTCGGCCGCCTTGGCCGTGCTCCGGAGGTAGTACCAGATGGGGACGATGAGGATCACCATCAGGATGAGGATGAGCACCGCCGCCTCGGCCTGCTGTCCGGTGGTGTTGATCGAGTCGTCGATCAGGTTGCCGATCATCGTGGTATTCGGCGAGCCGGACAGCATCGTGTTCGTGAAGTAGTCGCCGAACATCGGCAACGACACGATCACGAGCGAGGCGAGGATCCCCGGCCGCGAGAGCGGGAGCGTGACACGGAAGAACGTCGAGACCGGACTGCCGCCGAGGTCGCGACCCGCCTCGAGCACATTCTGATCGATGCGGTCCAGGAACGCGTACAGCGGAAGGATCATGTATGGGATGTAGCCGTAGACGAGTCCGAGGATCACCGTGATCGACCGGCCCTCGAGCCATCCGATCGGCTCGGGGGTGATGTGGAGGAACGTGAGGATCTCGTTCACGTATCCCTCCGGCTGCAGCAGGTTGATCCACGCGAGCATCCGCATCAGGTAGCTGATCCAGAACGGCGAGATCAGCAGGATGAGCAGGAGGGCCCGCTTGCGGCGGCTCGTGTGGCGCGCGACGAAGTACGCGACCGCGTACCCGAGCACCAGGCTGATCGCGCTAGCGACCACGACGTACAGGAACGTCCGGACGTACACGGGGCTGAAGATCCCGAACGCCTTGTCCAGGGCCTCCGTCATGTGGGAGGTCGTCCACCACCACGGCTGCCAGACGGGGATCGGGGTCCGAAGCACGGGGTCGACCGTGCCGAAGGCGATGGCGATGACGGTGTAGAGGGGAAGGACGAAGAAGAGCAGGAGCCACACGATCCCCGGCAGGGTGAACGAGGGCCAGAACCACCTCGGGAGATTGACCCCACCCGGAGCCGCCTCGGGTTCGGTCAGGCGCCGGATGCGCTGGCGCTCAGCCCGACGCGTCGACACCGGCCTTGTACTGCTGCCAGACCTCGTGCCAGCGATCGTCGACCTCGGGGGCGAGCGGGGCCTGTCGGAACCCGACGTCGAAGTCCTCCCTGCGGATCACGGCGTCGGACATCCACGGCAGGACGTACTCGGCCGGTTCGGCCCACCCGGAGACCTGCGAGTACAGCCCCTCTGTGCTCGTCAACGACGAGACGTCCGTCTCGTTCTGGGGAGGCTGGTACCCGACCCACGAGAAGTTGTCCATCGCGTTCTGGAAGTCGAGCATGAAGTTGATGAACTCGTGGGCGAGCCGTGGGTGCGGTGCGTTCGCCGGGATCGCGATGCAGTCGTTGTCCACGTTGCCGCGCCGATCCTCGGGGAACCAATAGCCGAGCTTCTCGTACTCCGCCCGCGTGTACTCGTTGACGTAGCCCCATCCCGCCGCGATGTCGCCCGACCACGAGATGTGCACGTCGAAGTCACCTCGTGGCAGGAGCTTGTACGCCCCGTTGATCGAGTCGCGAGGGTTCACGAGGTCGATCATCTCGAGCAGGTCCTCGCGGGCGACGTCCAGGTCCGCCTGCCTGTCGGTGTTGATGTCCTCGATCCCGTTGCGAAGGAGGGCCGTCTGGATCGTGTCGCGATAGCTGTTGTACACCCCGACCCGATCCTCGTGCGCCGGGTCCCAGAGGATGTCGTAGGGATTGTCCAACGAGCGGATCTCGTCGTCGGAAACGATGTCCCGACGGTAGGCGATGCCGGTGTTGTAGACGACGTAGGGCACCGTGTACCGCCACTGCTGGTCGTAGTACGGGTTCTGGTAGACGGGCCAGACGTTGGCCTCTAGGTTCGGGATCAGTTCGTGATTGAGCGGCTGGAGCAGACCGGCGACCGCGAGGCGCGGAACGACGTCGATCGTGGGGAAGAACACGTCCGCCTCGATCTGCCCGGCCTGCATCTTCGCCACGGCCTCGTCCATGTTGTTGAACGTCGTGATGGCCCTGAACGTGATGTCGTGGTCGCTGTACTCCTCGACGAACCGGCGGAGGACGGCCTTGTACAGGTACGCATCCCAGTTGTAGATCAGGAGCTCGGCGCCGTCCTCGATCGGGGTGTCCGCCGGGATCGGGTCGCCGTTCATCGGAAGCGTCACGGGGGAATCGGGGCGGGGCACCAAGAGGTCGGCCTCTCTCGCCGGCTCGCTCCCCGGCTTGGAGCAGGCCGCGAGGATCGCCGACATGCTTGGGAGCGCAACGGCGGTCCCGGCGCTCCGACGCAGGAAGTCCCGACGGCTGAGGCGTGAGGGACGTTCGCGAGGGTGGCCGGTCATGGCGTCACTCCTGTGTTTGAGTGGCCGTTCAAGTCGCCCTTGAGTATCACACGGTCTCCGGATGGTGCAAGGCACACTTCGAGTGCCGGCTTCGGGTCGCCGCGTATCATGCGGCGACCCGAGGAGGAGCCGGTGGGGGAACCCGAGCGCGACGGAGCCGTGCTGTTGAGCGAGGACATCGGCCCGGTCCGCCGCCTGACGCTGAACCGTCCCGCGGCGCTGAACGCGCTGAACGACGAGCTCCTCGAGGCGCTGGACGCGGCGCTCGACGCGGCGGCCGCCCGCGACGACGTGCGGGTCGTGATCCTCCGGGGCGCCGGCCGCGCCTTCTGCGCCGGGTACGACCTCAACCAGGACGCGAACGAAGGCGTCAAGGACGCGGCGGCCTGGGAGCGGGAGCTCCGGCGCGACAACGACCGGCTCCTGCGGATCCTGCGCCACCCCAAGCCGGTCATCGCCTCCGTGCACTCGTACTGCCTGGCCGGCGGCACGGACCTGATGCTCGCGTGCGATCTCGCGGTCGCCGCCGACGACGCGTACTTCGGCTACGTCGACGTCCGGTTCGGATCCGGCGTGGTGTCGATGATCCTGCCCTGGGTGGTCGGCGTTCGGGTGGCCAAGGAGCTCGTCCTCTCGGGCGACGACCGCGTGCCGGCCGACCGGGCCCTCCGCACCGGGCTCGTGAACCGCGTGGTCCCGCGGGAGATGCTCGAACCCGCGACGCTCGCGCTCGCGGAGGAGATCGCGAAGAACGAGCCGCTCGTCGTCCGGCAGATGAAGGCCTCGATCAACCGAGCGTGGGAGGTCGCCGGCATGGCCGAGGCGCTCGAGGCCAACGTCCGGCTCGACGTCGAGATCGAGACCGCGAACCTGCCCGCGCGGGACGAGTTCCGCCGGATCACACAGGAGAGAGGACTGAAGGCCGCGATCGCGTGGCGGGACGCGCGGTACCGCGGCGGCGAGTGATCGAGGCGTGATCTACGGCCTCGCGGCGGCGCTCGGCTGGGGACTCTCCGACCTGTGGGCCGCGATGTCCGGGCGGCGGATCGGCAGCGGACGGACGGTGGTCGTCGCGCAGGTCGCCGCCGCGCTCCTCGTGAGCCTCATCCTGATCGCCGCGAGGCCCTCGTTCGATCGGCTCCCCGCCGTGGCCGGGTGGCTGATCGCGAACGGGTTCCTCGGCGCGGCGGCGTTCGCGACGCTCTACCGCGCCCTTCAGCTCGGCCCGATCGCCGTGGTCTCGCCCCTGCTCGCCACCTACGCGGTCGTTCCCGTCCTTCTGTCCGTCGGGCTCCTCGGAGAATCCCTGGGGACCGCCGCCGCGATCGGCGTCGCGGTCACGATCGCCGGCGCGGTGCTGATGTCGACGGATCTCCGCGCGTTGCGCGAGGGGACGCGCACGAAGCTGCCGGGCCTCCCCTGGGCCGTCGTGTCGACCCTGCTGTTCGGCGTCGCCACGTACGTGATGGGGTGGTCGGCGCAGGAGGCCGGCTTCCTCCCTTCGCTCTGGTTCGGGCGGCTGACGATGACGATCGTCGTCCTCCTCGCGGCGCTGGTCGTCTGGGTTCGCTCGCGC
>Ga0299907_10003306_pt1 | contig 10293 bp, 12 predicted proteins | sample RVTome_16_FD_198680 | JGI IMG/M metagenome (GOLD analysis project Ga0299907, IMG submission 198680) | Soil microbial communities from uranium-contaminated site in the Upper Colorado River Basin, Wyoming, United States - RVT152D67 (version 2) ... | reverse complement strand
GTAGAGGCGCTCGCCGATCTGGCGGTTGGTGAGCCCCTCGGCCAGAAGGTCGAGGATGTGCCGCTCGCGCTCGGTCAGGTGGACGCCTCCTGAATCCTCGTCGGGGCCCCGTCGGAGACGCTCGAGCACTGCGGCCGTCACCGACGGGTCGAGCAGGGACTGGCCGCGAGCGACCCGGTGCACGCTGTCGACGAGGTCGTTGCCCCGGACCTGCTTGAGAACGTACCCGGCGGCTCCGGCCAGGATCGCGTCGAACAGCGCCTCGTCGTCGGCGAACGACGTGAGCATGAGGCACTGGATCTCGGGATGGCGAGAACGAATCTCCCGACACACCTCGACGCCGTTACCGTCGGGCAACCGGACATCGAGCACGGCCACGTCAGGGTGCACGGGAGGGATGCGGGACAGGGCCTCCTCGGCCGTCCCGGCCTCGCCCACCACCTCGATGTCGCCGCCCGCTGCCTCGAGGAGCTCTCGCACGCCGCGTCGCACGACCTCGTGATCGTCGAGCAGGAAGACGCGTACGGGCCCGTCGTCGGTGCGAGCAGCACCCTCGCCGTCGGCCGCTGGCTCGACCCCTTGCATGTGCCCATCCTGCCATCGACCGGCCGTCACGGTGGACGATCCCACGGCCGATTCGCCGGAACCGGAGCCAGGGTGGTTGTTCATCGGCCGCGGTCGTGCAGCAGCCAGTCCCACGCGGCGCGGGTGAAGGCGCGGAGAGTAGCGAGGGCGTCCGCGGACCTGTCGACAGGCACCGGCACCAGGTCGGCGACCCGGGCGACCGGGGTGCCCGCCATGCCGGCGGCCAGGGCCTGCTCCACCGCCGGGCGCGTCAGGACGGCGACCGGGCGCCCGTCCCGCGAGATGACCGCTGCGGTGTCGCCGGTGGCGCACAAGCGCTCCCACGCCTCGTGCACCGTGTTGTCCGCGGTCAACGGTGACCTCGCCGACTGGGGCGTGAGCACTGTCGGATCACTGTCCATCAAGGGATGGGCCACGGCACACCTCCTCGTCGTCAACGACATCGTCGGACGGGGGACGGTCGCCGCACAGGGCCGAAGGTCACGCCGGAAGGCCGATCCCGCAGTTGCGGACGATCGCCAGCGCGTCCCGTAGCGTGCGCCGGTCGTCGCCCGTCGTGTCGACCCCCGCCGCCTCGGGCCACGGGTCGGCGGCCGAGGCCAGGGCGGCGGCGATCGCAGGGGTGGCGTCGGAGGCGTCGCCGCCGGCGGCGAGCCGATGGCGGATGCGGGCGGCGGCCACGGCAGGCGGGGCCGTGCAGCGCAGTTGGACGAGGTCGGACGCGGTGGCGGCGGCGATCGCCCGCGCTCGGCGGCGGCCGTCGTCGGCCGTGAAGGAGGCGTCGAGCACCACGCTCTCGCCGTAGGCCAGCGCCACCTGCGCGCGCCGCAGCATCTCGCGGTAGGTCTCGGCGGTCACCTCGGGCCGGTAGATGCCCTGGCGGAAGCCTGCCGCGCCCGACTGATCGGGACGCAGCCCGGACAGCTCCTTGCGGACTTCGTCGCTGTGGACCGCGGCCGCGCCCAAGGCGTCGGCGAGCGCGGCGGCCAGCGTCGTCTTCCCGGTGCCGGGCGATCCCCCGACCACGACCAGCCGGACGGCCCCCGCCTCGAGGTGCCGGTGCGCCAGCTCCAGTAGCTCCCGCGCCTCGGTCTCCGCTCCCTCGCCCCCCTGGGTGGCGCGGATGGCGGCGACCTTGGCCCGCACCTGCGCGCGGTAGGCCACGTGGTGGTGGGCGAGCGATGCCGGCCAGTTGTCGTCCGCGTGCTCCCGATACGCGGCGAGGAAGCGGTCGGCGAGGTCCGGACGGCCCAGGCGTTCGAGGTCCATAGCCAGGAACGCGACGTCCGCGAGGGTGTCGCCCAGGCGGAGGCGGGCGTCGAATTCGATGCAGTCGAGCACCCGGGGCCCGTCGTCCAGGAGGAAGATGTCCTCGGCGAGAAGGTCGCCGTGCCCGTCGCAGGCACGGCCCTCGGCGATCCGGGCGCGGAAGAGCGACTCGCGCCCGGCCAGGTACCGCTGCGCCCGCCGATCGACCTCGCGGATCGCGCCCGGGTCGAGGCACGACCCGGCCAGCGCCAGCATCTCGGCCGTGTTGTGCGCCCAGCGACCGGCCAGCGCGTCCCGGCCCGCGGCGAGGTCGGCTGCCGCACCGCGCTCGGCACGGGCATGGAAGGCGGCCAGCAGGTGGCCGAGATGCCAGAGGTGGTCGTCGACGTCCTCGCCGTTCCGAACCAGGGTCGCCAGGCGCCGCTCGGGCGGCATGCGCCGCATCACGATCAGGTGGTCGCACGGCTGGCCGTCGGTCCCGACGACATCGGCCACCCTTAGGTACACGTCCGGAGCCAGCCGGCGGTTCAGCGCCACCTCGCGATGGCAGGCCTCCTCCCGCGCCCCCCGGGTGCGGTAGTCGAGGAACCCGAGGTCGACTCGCTTCTTGACCTTGTAGGCGCGGTCGCCCAGGAAGACGACGACGGACGAGTGGGTCTCCGCGATCGCGGCCGGGATGGGCGGCGCGTCCGGCCGATCCTCCTCACCTGGACGTTCCGGCGCGGCTGTGTCGCTCTGCACGGCTCGATCGTGCTCCTGGCGACGGGACGGCGACAGGGCCGATGGTCCCGTCGCCGTTGAGAGGGTCCGCGGACAGGCACACCGTTGCCATTCGGCGGCTGCGCCGCCGAAGGTCAAACGACGCTGTACCTCCGCTCTTGGCGCCTTCGGCGCCGGGCCGCTGGGCCACGGCTGCGCCTCTAGCCAGCGACGATCGGGACGCGCCAGGCGACCTGGGTACCCCTCGGCGAGGACGGACCGATCTCGAAGGACCCCCCACGCACCTCGGCACGCGCCGCCATGTTGTCGAGCCCGTGGCCACGCGGCTGGTCGGCCGCCGGCGGGCCGACGCCGTCGTCGGTGATCCGCAGCAGGACCTCCCGGCCACCGTCGACCGCGACCACGATGTCGACGTGGCGGGCCCGGGCGTGGCGGGCCACGTTGCTGAGCCCCTCGCGGAGCGTGGCCAGCAGGTCCGCGGCCACCGGCTCGGGGGTGGCCGAGTCGACCTGTCCTTCGAACAGCACGGTCGGCTCGAAGCCGAGCATGTCGCTCGCCTCGGCGACGAGGTCGAGGACCCGGCGGCGCAGGCCGTCGTTGTCGCGCCCGACGATCGGCTCCAACCCGAAGATCGCCGACCGGATGTGCTTGACGGTCAGGTCGAGGTCGTCGACCGCGGCGGTGACCCGCCGCGCCGCGGCGTCGGGGTCGCTGCGGATCAGCCCGGCGGCGCCTTGCAGGGACAGCCCGGTGGCGAAGAGCCGTTGGACGATCGAGTCGTGGAGGTCCCGGGCGATGCGCTCGCGATCCTCAACCAGCGCCAGCTCCTGCACCCGGGCGTGGAGCCGGGCGTTCTCGATGGCGACGCCCGCGGCCGCCGCCAGGCCGATCACCAGCTCCTCGTCGACGTCAGTGAACACCTCGGCCGAGGTCTTATCGGTCAGGTAGAGGTTGCCGAAGACCTCGTCCCGCAGCCGGATCGGCACGCCCAGGAACGAACGCATCGGCGGGTGGTGCGGCGGGAACCCGTAGCTGTCAGGGTGCTCGGTCAGGTCGGGGAGCCGGAGCGGCTTGGCGTCGACGATCAGCAGGCCGAGGATCCCGTGACCCTCGGGCAGGTCGCCGATCGCCCGGTAGGTCTCGTCGTCGAGACCGACGGTGATGAACTGCGCCAGGCGGGTCCGGCTTTCGTCCAGCACGCCGAGCGCGCCGTAGCGGGCATCGACCAGAGCCACCGCCGCCTCGACGATGCGCTGCAGCATGGCCGGCAGGTCGAGATCGCTGCCGATGGTGAGCACCGCATCGAGGAGTTGGCGGAGACTGCGGGGGCCCGCATACTCGCCCATGGGCGGGGACACTACTCCGTCCGCGAATGAGCACGAGCGGGCCGTTCGCGGTCCGACGGCGCGGTCGGAGACCGGCTCAGCCCAGCGCGGCCGGGGTGGACGGCTCCTGGTGGCCGAAGAGCACCTGCGCGGTGATCGGCCGGGTGAGGCGGGCGAGATCGGCGGTCACGTTGACGACGAGATCGTCCATCGTGAGCATCCCGACGACCACATCGTCCGCCACCAGCGGCAGCCGGCGCAGGGCGTGACGGTCGAAGATCACGAAGGCCTCGCGCAGGTCGGCGTCGGGGGCGAGCGCCACGAGATCGGTCGTCATGACCGAATCGACGCGGGCGTCAGCGTCGGCACGCCGTGCCACGGCGCGGACAACCAGGTCGCGATCGGTGACGATGCCGGCCGGGCGTCCGTGCGGCTCGACCACGACGAGGGCCCCGACCGCGAGGCGATCCATCTCCTGTGCGGCCTGCGTGATCGTGCGGTCGGCGGCGATGGTGGCCGGGGGCTTGCGCGCGGCATCGATGGCATGCATGACACACCTCCATAGGGGTCGGCGTCCTCACGGGCTGTTCGAGTTGATCGTCGACCATCGAGGGCCGAGGCGTCAGGGCCGAAGGTCCCCTCCCCTTGGGGCCGCCCGCCCAGCCATCGGTCGGCGACGGTGGTGCGCCGCCGGGCGGTCGACGAGCGCGACGAGCTCGCGCGGATCGTCGCCGGCGGCGACGGTGACCTCAGCGTTCCCGCCAGCCGGGGTGACGGAGGGCCCGGCCGGAGGACCGGTACGCCGCTCGACGCAGACGGGCACCCCGGAGTGGACGAGCTGAGCATCGAGAGGACGTACGTGCCGGTGGACTGGCGGAGTGACGCCGGTCCTGTCAGTCGAGATCTCGTAGGTGGCCGGTCGTGAGGAACCACGCCTGCCCGGCGATGTCGACGGCGTGGTCCACCGCTCGTTCGAGGTAGCGCGAGAGCTGGAGCATCCGCAGCACCCATTCCTGTTCCTGCACCACACCACCGGAACGCTGGCCATCGTCCGCGACGCTCATGATCTCCGCGACGAGTCGTCCACGACAGGGCCGGATGTCCCGTTCGTCACCGGGGCCGCAGGAACCACGAGCACAGGCCGGGTGGCGCCGTGCACCGTGGCATTGGTGACGCTTCCCAGCCGCAGGCGGTCCCAGCCGGTGCGCCCGTGGGTGGCCATCACGAGCAGGGCCGTCGGCCGGGCATGCCCGGCGGCGGCCATCTCGGTGAGGGCGCGGGCGGGGTGCTTGTCGTGGAGCACGTCCCAGCCCTCCACGTGGCCCAGCCGGCGGGCCAGGCTGGCGACGTGTCCGGCCTCCACCGCATCACCCTTCGTGATCCATTCGGCCGGTATCCCGGGCTCGCCGACCTCCACCAGCCACAGCGGTAGGCCGAGCGCCGCAGCCCACCGGCGCGCCGGTTCGAGGGTGCGCTCGGACTCGGGCGACCCGTCGATGCACGCGACGATCCGCCCCGTGAGCAAGGGGTCCTCGGTCACATGGGGTCCGACGACGAGGGTCGGCCGGTCGAGCGTGCGGAGGAGCGCTTCGGTCACGCTGCCCACGACCGCCCGGGCCGCGCCGCCTCGTCCGTGCGACGACATGCACACGAGGGTGCCCGGCTCGAGCCCCTCCATGATGGCGTCGGGGATGCTGTCGCGGTCGACGATCTGGGTCTCTGCATCGGTCACGCGGGCGTAGCGGTCCGCCAGGCCCGCGAGGTACCCGGCGGCCTCCTCCGCCTCGTCGGAGAACACCCGTCGGAGGAGCCGCAACGGCACACCCGTGCGGGACACCAGCTCGAGCGCCGGCCCGAGTGCCCTTTCGGCGGCCGGCGAGCCGTCGAGCGGGACGAGGACATCGGTGAACGGTAGCGGTGCGGTCTCCACGTCGGGCTCCTCTCCGTCGTGCATTTCGCACGGTAGGAGTGCGACCGTGGCCCGGGAAGGGCCGGAAGTCCCTTCCCCGTCCGGCCTCCGAGCCGGCGCCGCGAGCTCACCCGGCAGGTCGTGACCTTCGCCCTTGGGACACCTGCCTCGCGAGCAGATGCTCACGGAGATGACAAGCACACGAGATCCTGCCGCGACCCCCGCCTCCGACGCTGCGGTCGACGCACGGTACGCGTCGGTGCTCGTGCCACTCGACGGGTCCGACAGGGCCGAACGCGCCCTCGTGCCTGGCCAGCGGCTGGCGAAGGGCTTCGATGCGACCCTGCAACTCGTGGCCAGCGCCCGGCGCCACGAGCGGTGGCGGTACGAGCGCTAGCTCGGGCAGCGCAGGGTCGGATCGCGGGCACCGCGACTCATGTGTCCGACGAGCCCGACCCGGTGCGGGCCATCGTGGCGGCCGCCCGTGGACTCGACCCGTGCATCATCTGCCTCGCGACCCACGGGCGATCCCGGAGTGCGGCGATCGTCGGTTCCACGTTCGCGAGGATCGCGGCCGAGCGGGTGGGCCCCGCTCGTCGCGGTCGGACCGCGGGTGTCCACGTCCGCCGATCACGCCGATGCGTCCGGCCACCTGGTCGTCTGCCTCGACGGTACGGCCGCGGCCGAACGGCCCTGCCACTCGCGGCGGCGTGGGCCCGTAGGCTGGGTTGGCGCATCACGGCCGTGACCGCGGCCGACCCCGTCCTCGTGGATCGTGACCTCGAGGGCTACCTGCGCGAGGTCGCCCGACGGCCCGACCCCGAGGGACTGGCCGGCGGCACCCGGGTGCTGTGGGGGATGGAGTATCCGCACCTCCTGATCGGCCACTACGCCGAGCGGGAGCCGACCGGGCTCCTGGTCGCGACGACCCACGGCCGCACGGGCTTCGCCCGCGCCGCCCTCGGCAGCGAGGTGGCCCGGATCATCCACCGCAGCCCCGTCCCCGTGCTGGTGCAGCCCCTCGGCCCGCGGTGACGCCGCCGGATCGACCGGGCGCGTCCCCCGCGTGGGGAAGCCGCACCGTTCCCGCCGCGGCCGGGACGACGAGCGTCGGGCGCCGGATCCGGTTGACGACGGCACGGGCCACGCTCCCGATCAGCGGCTGGGCCGGGTCGCCGCGCCCCCGGGTGCCGACGACGACCACGTCCGCGTCCACGTCGTCCGCGACCACGAGCAACGTGGGCGCCGGGTCCCCCGAGCGGACGATCACCTGCACGCCGACACCCCGGTCCCGGATGGCGCGTGCGTGGGCTTCGACGAGGCCCCTCGTGCGGGCGATCGCCCGCTCCTCGGCCTCGCTGGTGCGCGCCGAGGACGGGCCCAGCGGGAAGGGCGGCACGTACTCGAAGACCTCGAGGACGCACAGCGACCCGCCGGCCGACTCCGCCAGATCCGCCGCCAGGTCGAGCGCGGCCAGCGACGGCGCCGAACGGTCGACGCCCACGAGCACCCGGCGGAGGCCCGCGGGTGCGGGCTCCGGCTCGCCCGGTGGCGGCTCCGGCACCACCAGGACCGGGCATCGGGCGGTCTGCAGGACGTGGAGGCTGGTGGAACCGAGCGCCTGTGCCGGTTCGGCGGCCCCCACACCGCGACTCCCGACGACCAGGAGGTCGGCGTGCTCGTCCCGGGCGACGGCGAGCAGCACATCGACCGGCGGGCCGTCCCGCAGGACGACCCGGTGGGGGCAGGCGGCTTCGGCCAGCCCGGCGCACCAGGTGTACGTCACCCGGTCGAGGACGTGTGCCCGCCAGGCCGCCGGCTCCTCCGTCGCGTCGTGCAGGTCCTCCAGGAGCCCGACGGCGTGCACGGCGACGACCTCGGCGCCGAGGACCGGACCGAGCCCGGCAGCCCAGTGCACGGCCTGACGTGCGGCCGCCGACCCGTCGACGCCGACCACGATGCACGCGCGCTCCATGACCCCACTGTCACCGGAGGAGCAGGCGACCGCCAGGGCCGAAGGACCCACCTCCCCGAGCCGGAGGCGCCGAGCGGCGGGCTCACTCGCGGGTGGCGGCGGATCGGGCACGCGACACCGCCTTCTGGGCCGCGTCGGCGGCGAGGACGGCCGGAACGGCGAGGAGCGCGACCGCGAAGCCCGCCGGCGTCGGCGGCGCCTGGTCGAGCAGGTCGGCGATCGGCGCGACGTAGAGGAAGGCCGCCAGCATGGCGAGCTGGACGACCACGGTCCCGGCGAGCAGCCGGTTGGTCGTCCAGCCGATGCGCCAAGGCGGCGACACCGTGCTCCGGCAGGCGAAGGCGTTGGCAGCCTGGCCGAGCACGACGGCGGTGAACGCGGCGCCCGAAGCGGCGAGCAGGGTCGTGCCGCCGGGGAAGGAGTCTCCGGGGCGCCACCCTGAGGCCAGGAACACCGAACGCGAACAACGCGTTGAGCACCACAACCACGAAGACCGCCACGCCGAGCTGCGGCATCCCGGCCAGGAAGGCCAGCCCGCCCGCGACCCAGAACAAGAGGGCGAAGAAGTGGAACATCTCCGCCACGAGCCGCCGCCACGCCGGCACGCGCGCCGGGGCCGGTAGCTCGTTCGGGCCGTCCCGGGCCAGGCGCTCCGCCGCCTCGGCGCGGGTGAGGCCGCCCGAACGCACGGCGGTCCCGTGGCGCGTCGGGGACCGCGCCACGGGGCCACGTGTCGACGTCACCGGTCACCCCGTCGCCGGGGATCACCCACGAGCGATGGGGACCTTGGTGACGGGCGGCTTCGCCTTCTCGGCCGGCAGGGGGATGCGGACCTCGAGGATGCCGTCCTTGTAGGTTGCCGTGACGTCGTCGTCGTTGACACCCTCCGGCAGGGAGACGTTCCGGACGAAGGCGCCGTACCGGAACTCCGACCGGTAGCCTTCCTTGTCGCCCTTCTCGGTCTTCTCCTCCCGCTGGGCACGGATGTGGAGCACACCGTTGGCGACCGACAGCTCGAGGTCCTTGTCGGGGTCGATACCGGGGAGCTCGGCTCGGACGACCAGCGTGCCCTCGTCCATGAACTCCTCGACTCGGAGCCAACCACTCTCCCAGTCGAGATCGAGCATCCTGCGGAACATGTCCGGGACCTCGAAGTGGAACCAGTCGGGGCGCTCGACGCGCTCGCGGCGAATCAGTGCCATCGCCACCTCCTCTCGACGGGCGGGCGAGATACCCGCCCTTCCGGTATCCAGTCAGACACGCTCGGGCGCCCGATCCCAGGGTCCAATGTCACGCTCGTCGGAGCATGCGAACCCTTCGCGGCCGGAAGGACCACTCGGGGGGACGCGGCGTGACCTTGGTCCCTGGGACCGCGCTCGAGGTGGCGGGGTCGAGGTGACCAGCCCGGGTCACTGGTGCGGACCCGGTGAGGTGGGCCCGTGGAGGGCTGCACAGCCGACGGTTCGGGACCTTCGGCCCTGGAGATGCCCTGCGGACCTCCCGATGATCGAGTCATGGCCGCCACCACCGATGGCGGGGCGCCGGCACGCATCGTCCGGCCACCGTCCGATCGCCCGAACGGGCGCGCCGAGCCGGTTCGGCTCCGTCGGATCGTCGTGCCCGTCGACGGCTCCCCGTTCGCCGAGCGCGCTCTGCCGGTCGCGGGGTGGGTCGCCGACGCCCTGGACGCACCGTTGCACCTCGTCGAGGTGGTCGACGACGGCGACGGCGCGGATGCCGCCATCCACTACCTCGACGACCTGGCTCGCCGACACAACGCCGCGAGCTGGGATGTCGCCCGTGGCGAGCACCCCGGGTCGGCGATCGTCGCGGCCAGCCAGGTCGATCCGCCCAGCCTCGTCTGCCTGGCCACGCACGGCCGGGACAGGAGCGCAGCGGCGCTCGGGTCCGTGGCGATGCAGGTTCTCGGCCACTCGGCCGAGCCCGTGTTGCTCGTGGGCCCCGAGGCCCGCCCGCCGTCCGCGGCCGACGCCCCAGTGGTCGTGGCCGTGGACGGAGCGCCCGACGACTGCACCGTGGTCCGCGCGGCCACCGAATGGGCGAGCCGGCTGCGCCGGCGGGTCGTCGTCGCGACCGTGGCCGAGCCCGCGCCGCGCTCGTTCCGGTCCGACCGCCCGGTGCGACGCGCCCGAGGCCCCGCAGATCCGGAGGCGTATGTCGCGCGGCTGGCCGCCGACGCCGCCGGCGCAGCGAGCACCGCAATCGAGGTCCGGGTGGTGTACGACCCCGTCAGCGTCCGCGCCGGGGTGACGCGGCTCGTCGACCGCACCGCTTCCCTGCTCGTCCTCGGAACGCACCGGCGCACACGGGCCCTGCGCGCCGTCCTCGGCAGCCACGCGGCCCGGATCGTCCACGACATCGAGGTGCCCGCACTGGTCGTCCCCCTTGACGCCGGGGGCTGACCCGAGGGGCGCGGCCGTGGATCACGTGGTCGCACCGCTGGATCCCGACCACGCCCGGGTCGTCGCGCAGCTCTCGCACGACCTCGC
>Ga0299907_10003305_pt1 | contig 10294 bp, 7 predicted proteins | sample RVTome_16_FD_198680 | JGI IMG/M metagenome (GOLD analysis project Ga0299907, IMG submission 198680) | Soil microbial communities from uranium-contaminated site in the Upper Colorado River Basin, Wyoming, United States - RVT152D67 (version 2) ... | reverse complement strand
CACTCGTCCTGATCTGCGCCGTGGGGGCGGCGGTCGCGCTGTCCGCGCCGGGCGGCGGTGGCAGCGATGAGCCGCGGCGGTACGTGGTAGAGCTCGACAACGCCTTCGGGATGGTGCTCGGCGGCGACGTCCGTGTCGCCGGCGTGAACGCCGGCAGCGTTGTCGACGTCGACCTGGACGAGCGGTCGCTGAAGGCGCTGATCGAGGTCGAGATCGACGAGCAGGGGTTCGGCTCGCTGCGCGAGGACACGACCTGCGAGACGCGCCCGCAGTCGCCGCTCGGCGAGTACTTCCTCGACTGCAACCCCGGCACGTCGGCGCGGGAGATCGAGCCCGGCGGGCGGATCGCGGTCGAGCGCACGACCTCGACGATCCCGCCCGACCTCGTGCAGAACACGATGCGGCGCCCGTACGCCGAGCGCTTCCGGCTGGTCCTGAACGAGTTCGGCGCGGGCCTCGCCGGGCGGCCCGAGGACCTGAACGAGGCGATCCGGCGCGGCGTTCCGGCGCTGCGCCAGACGGCAAGGCTGCTCTCGATCCTCGCCGACCACGACCGCGTGATCCGCGACCTCGTCGGAGATGCCGACCGCGTGATCGGGAAGCTCGCGGACAACAGGCGCGACGTCGGGATGTTCGTGGACGAGGCCGAGGACACCGCGAGTGCGTCCGCCGAGCGGGCCGACGACATCGCGGTCAACTTCCAGAAGCTGCCGACCTTCGTGCGCGAGCTGCGCCCGACGATGGCGGCGCTCGGCGAGGCGGCCGTCGAGCAGCGGCCGGTGCTCGTCGACCTGAGCGCCGCCGCGGCGGATCTCGAGCGCTTCCTCGACAACTCGGGCGAGTTCGCCGAGGTGGCCCGGCCGGCTGTTCGGGCGCTCGGCGAGGCTGCGCCCGTCGGCCGCGAGGCGGTGCGGGCAGCGCTCCCGAACACCCGCGAGCTGCGCAGGTACGCGCGGCCGACGACCGACCTGGCGCCGAACCTCCGCATCACGCTCGAGGACTTCGCCGATCCGGCGCGCGCGGTCGAGCCCGACCCCCGCAGCCCGGGCGGGCGCGGGTACTCGGGCCTCGAGGCGGTGCTCCGCTACATCTTCAGCCAGTCGCTCACGATCAACGGCTTCGACGAGTTCGGCCACATGGTCCGGGCGGCGGTCTTCACCGACGACTGCTCGCCGTACATGGATGGCGAGAGCGCGAAGGATGAGCCGGAGCTCGCCGCGCGCTGCAACTCGTGGCTCGGCCCGAACCAGCCCGGCATCAACCAGCCCGATCCGTCGCCTCCCGCACCCGAGCCGGCGGGTGCCGCCGCCGCGGCGGCCAAGTCGGCCTCACGCGCCGCTCGTAATGAACCGGACGCCGGTCAGATCCTCGACTACCTCCTCGCACCATGACCCGCCGTCCCTCGAGCTCGATCGTCGCCAGCCCGGTCCTGATCGGGGCGGTCACGGTGCTCGTCACGATCGTCGCGGTCTTCCTCGCCTACAACGCGAACCAGGGACTGCCCTTCGTGCCGAACCTCGAGGTGAAGGTGCTGGCGAGCAACGCGTCGGCGGTCGGCCGCGGCGCCGAGGTGCGCGAGGGCGGGATCCGGATCGGGTTCGTGCGCGAGGTACGCACGCGCGCGCTCGAGGACGGGACCGCGGCCGCCGAGATCCACGCGGTGCTCGAGGCGGAGGAGCACTCGATCCCGGTCGACACGACGTTCACGATCCGGCCGCGGTCGCCGCTCGGGCTGAAGTACCTCGAGATGGCGCGCGGGACCGCCGCCGAGACCGCGCAGCAGGACCACGTCTTCCCGGTCGACCAGACGATCCGCCCTGTCGAATTCGACGACGTCGCGCGCATATACGACGCCCCCACCCGGCGCGGAATCCAGCGCGGCCTCCAGGGGTTCGGCACGGCGCTGGCCGGGCGCGGGACCTACCTGAACCAGGCGATCGAGGAGCTGCCGCGCCTCCTCCGCCACCTCGAGCCGGTCGCGCGCACGCTCGCCGCGCACGAGACGCAGCTCGGGCGCTTCTTCTCCGAACTGGGCGACGCCGCACGCATTGTCGCGCCGCTCGCCGACGAGCAGTCCGACTTCTTCACGCAGGCGGGCCTGACGTTCGAGGCGCTCTCGCGCGCGCCGGAGTCGCTCAAGGCGACGATCGAGCGCACCCATCCGGCGCTCCAGGCCGGCATCGAGTCGTTCCCGGTCCAGCGGCCGTTCCTCACCGACAGCGCGGCGCTGGCGCGCGAGATGCAGCCGGTCGCGCGCGAGCTGCGCCCCGCGCTGCCCGAGCTGAACAGCGCGCTCGAGCGCGGCATTCCGGTGACGCGACGGTCGGTCGGCTTCTACGACGACCTCCAGCCGGCGCTCGTGTCGCTGCGCGACCTGATGGAGGACCCGGGCACGGGAATCGCCCTCCGCGGGCTGACCGCGAGCGTCTCATCGCTCCAGCCCCAGCTCCGCTACCTGGGCCCGTACCAGACGGTCTGCAACTACTGGACGTACTTCTTCACCTTCCTCGGCGAGCACGTGAGCCAGGAGGGGCCGTACGGCTACTCGCAGCGAGCGGCGATCAAGAGCGTCGGCCAGCAGACGAACAGCCCGGGATCGATGGGTGCGGCGCACCCTGCCAACGGCGTGGGCTACCAGGAGGCGAGCCGCTTCCGTGGCGACCCGGTGCATCTGCACGCCACGCCGTACAACGCCGCGATCGACGAGCTGGGCAACGCGGACTGCGAGAACGGCCAGCGCGGCTATCCCAGAAGGCTTGCGCGCTTCAGCGAGCCCGAGCTGGCGGGCGAGCCGTTCGACATCGTCACCGACCCGCACATCCCCGGCAACCAGGGCCCCACCTACACCGGGATCCCGCGCGTGCCGGAGGGCCAGACGTTTACGCGCGAGCCTGAGACCGGGGCGGTGCACCCATGATCCGCAGGCCGTCGGGGATGCCACCGGTGCGGGCAGGCCTTATCGCGCTTGCGCTGATCGTCGTGGGCACCTACTTCGCGTTCGCACGCGGCCTGCCGGTCGGCGACCACTACGAGATCGAGGCCGTCTTCCGCACGGCGAACAACGTCAAGGAGCGCCAGCCCGTGCGGATCGCCGGCGTCGACGTCGGCAAGGTCGTCAAGGTCCGCCACCTCGAGCCGGGAACGCCGGCCGCCGTCGTGACCATGAGGATCGAGGACGAGGGGCGGCCGATCCACCAGGACGCGCGCGTGTCGATCCGGCCACGGATGTTCCTCGAGGGCAACTGGTTCCTCGACCTCCAGCCCGGCACGCCCGCCACGGGCGAGCTCCCGGACGGCGGCTCGCTGCCGATCGCACAGACGCGCGGGCCGGTGCAGCTCGGGCAGCTCTTCACGGCGCTCCAGTCCGACACGCGCAAGAACCTCCAGACGCTGCTCCACGAGTACTCGAGCGCGCTCAAGGGCAAGGGAGCGGAGGGCTACCGGCGCTCGATCCCGTACTGGGAGCCGGCGTACCGCAACGCCGCGATCGTGCAGGACGCCACGCTCGGCGTGCTCCAGCACGACCTCTCCGAATACATCGACGCGAGCGGGCGGGTCGCGCGCGGGCTCGACCGCAGCCCAGCGGCGCTGAAGGCGCTGATCGCCGACTTCAACACCGCGGCCGGCGCGTTCGCGCGCGAGGCGCAGAACCTCTCGCTGACGATCGACGAGCTCCCCCGTACGCTCGGGGCCGCACGGCCGGCACTGTTCGCGCTCAACGAGGCCCTGCCGCCGTTCCGGCGCTTCGCGGAGGATCTCGAGCCGGCCATCGAGGAGTCCGGGCGTACGATCGATGTGGCGCTGCCGTTCCTGCACCAGGCGCGCCTGCTGGTGTCGAAGGACGAGCTGCGCGGGCTCGCGAACGACCTGCGGCCGACCGCGCCGGCGCTCGCGCGGCTCACAAGGCTGACGCGGCCCCTCTACGAGCAGCTGCGGCTGGCGTCGAGCTGCGAGAACGAGGTGCTGCACCCGTGGTCGAACGATCGCGTCACCGATGAGCGCTTCCCGCCGTCCGGCCCCGTGTACGAGGAGGCGCCGAAGCCGCTGCCGGGGCTCGCCGCGGAGAGCCGCAACGGGGACGCGAACGGCCAGTGGGTGCACGTGCTGACGAGTGCCGGCGACCGCACGATCAACATCGGCAACGGCTTCTTCGCCCAGGCGTACAACCCGCTGATCGGGACGAACCCGCCGAAGCCGGACACGCGGCCGCCGCTGCGTCCCGAGGTCGCGTGCGAGACGCAGGAGCCGCCGGACCTGCGCAGCATTCCGGGACCGCCGGACACGGAGGTGGCACGCGGGCTGCCGGACACGGCTGAAGCGCGCGAGCGGTGGAGCGCCGCGCAGGACCGCGCGATCGGTTGGGTCGAGGACTACCTCCGCGACTACGGGCTCGACGACGAGTACAGGGTGGCGGCGCCATGAGGGACGCGATCCGCCGCAACCTGCCGCGGTTCCTGCTGCTGATCGCCTTCATGGCCGTCGGGCTGGGCGTGGGCGCGTACATCGTCGCCCACCAGCGGCTGCGCTTCCCGCTGATCGAGGAGGAGCCGATCACGCTCAAGGCCCAACTCCCGACCGCGCAGGCCGTTACCCCGGGGCAGGGCCAGACGGTGCGCGTGTCCGGAGTGCAGATCGGCGAGGTCGGCGCGGTCGAACTGGTCGACGGGCGCGCGATCGTCGAGATGAAGATCGACCCCGAGTACGAGGGCCTCGTCACGGAAGAGGCGACGGCGCTCCTGCGGCCCAAGACGTCGCTCAAGGACATGTTCCTCGAGCTCGACCCCGGCCGTGGCCGGCCGCTCGAGGAGGGCGAGACGCTCGACGTCTCGCAGACGATCGAGGACGTCCACCCGGACCAGATCCTGAGGATGCTCGACGCCGACACGCGCGACTACCTGAAGCTGCTGATCGCGGGCGCCGGGCTCGGGCTGAAGGACCGCGGGCCCGATCTGCGCGAGATCTTCCGGCTGTTCGAGCCGACGCACCGCGATCTCGCGCGCGTCAATTCGGCCGTGGCGACCCGTCGTGCGAGCCTGCGCCGGCTCGTACACTCGCTGCGCGAGCTGAGCGACGAGCTCGCAGGGCGCGAGGACGAGCTGGCCCAGCTCGTCATGTCGGCATCGCGCGTGTTCCGCGCCTACGCGAGCGAGGACGAGAACATCAGCGCCGCCGTGCGCGAACTGCCGACGGCGTTGCGGCAGACGACAGCGACGCTGGGCGAGGTCGAGCGGCTCGCCGACGTGCTCGGGCCGGCGTCCGAGCGCCTGCGTCCGGTCGCGCGCGCGCTCGGTCGCAGCCAGATCGCGCTGCGGCCGCTGGCGCGCGAGGCGACACCCTTGCTCGAGACCAGGATCCGGCCGTTCGTCCGCGAGACGCGGCCGCTCGTCGACGAGCTGCGGCCCGCCTCGCGCGACCTCGCGCAGTCGACTCCGGACTTGACGCGCGTGTTCGCGGTCCTGAACAAGTTCTTCAACATGGCCGCGTACAACCCGAACGGCCGCGAGGCACCGGAGCTGGACGGCCGCGAGGAGGGCTACCTCTTCTGGCTGGCCTGGGTCGCGCACCAGTCGGCGACGGTCTTCTCGACACTCGACGCCCACGGCCCGTTCCGTCCGTCGCTCGTTGCGATGAGCTGCCAGACCGCCCGCTCGCTCGCGCACGACGATCCGAGCGCGGAGTTCCTGATGAACCTGACGCCGCTGCTCACGAACCCGGCGGTGTGTGGCGAATGATCAAGGTCGCGCCCAGCCTCGGACGGATCCTGGCGATGGTCGTCTTCGCCTTCTCGTGCTTCGGGATCCTCCTGTTCCTGTGGCTCCAGTTCGGCGGTGCGACGCCGCTCAAGCCCGAGAAGTACCTGGTCAAGGTCGGCTTCCCCGAGGCGGTCGGCCTGTTACGGGACGTCGACGTCCGCACGGCTGGGATCACGATCGGCACGGTCCGCGACGTCGAGGTGGAAGAGCACTCGAACCGTGCGGTCGCGACGCTGGCGCTCGACGCCGAGTACGCGCCGCTGTCGCGGGACGCGGGCGCGATCCTGCGGCGCAAGACGCTGCTCGGCGAGACGTTCGTCGAGATCACGACCGGCGCGCGCGACGGCCCGAAGCTGCCCGATGGGGGGCGGCTCGCCGACGGCGCGGTCGCGCCGACGGTCGAGCTCGACGAGATCCTCCAGACCTACGACGAGCGCACGCGGCGGGCGTTCCAGATGTGGCAGCAGCAACTCGGGATCGCGGTCGGGGACCGCGGCGAGGACCTCTCGAACGCGCTCAACCGGCTGCCGCAGTTCACCGACAGCGCGGCGGACCTGCTCGAGCTGCTCGACGAGCAGCAGGATGCGGTGCAGGGGCTCGTGCGCGACACCGGCACCGTGTACGGCGCGCTGACGCGCGACGAAGCGCAGCTCGCTGCGCTCATCCGTAACTCGCACGAGCTGTTCAGCCAGACGGCGTCGCAGCGCGAGAACCTGGCCGAGGCGTTCCACATCTTCCCGACCTTCCTCGAGGAGTCGCGCCTGACGCTCGGACGGCTCGAGACGTTCTCGCGCGACACGCGCCCGCTCGTGCGTGACCTGAAGCCGGTCGCCCGCGAGCTGCGGCCGACCGTCGCGGCGGCGCGCTCGCTCGCTCCGGACCTCGAGCACTTCTTCGTCGCCTTCGACCAGCAGATCGACGCGGGCGAGACCGCGCTGCCCGCGCTCAGCGAGCTGCTCGACGAGACCCGGCCGCTGCTCGGCTCGCTCGGGCCATTCCTGCAGGAGCTCAACCCGATCTTCGAGTGGCTCGAGTTGAACCAGCACCTCGTGGGCGACTTCCTCGGCTACGGCGCGGGCGCGCTCGCGGACACGATCCCGTCGGCGCCGGCCGGGGAGACGGGGCACTACCTGCGCCAGCTCAGCGTGCAGGGGCTCGAGTCGCTCGCCGTCCACCGTGAGCGCGTTTCGAGCAACCGCGGGAATGCCTACCTGCCGCCCGTTCTGCCGAGCGAGGAGATGGCGAAGCGGCTCGGCCTTCCCAGCTGGGACTGCGTCCCCTCGGACGGCGAGGTCGAGGCGGAGGTGCGGCCGATCGGATCGGTGCCGGTGTGCTGGGTACTCCAGGAACCCACGGCCTTCAAGGGGAACAAGCGCGACTTCCCGCACGTGGAGGGCGAGGACTACCGGCGCCGATAGGCGGCGTCCCCTGGTTCGGCAGCGACGGGCCCGACGCAGGGCGGGGTAGGGGAGCGGCTCGGGGTGCTTGCGTCAATTTCGGGGCTATAGCCCCGGAAATCACGCAACGAACGTGCGACCACGCTGGCGTGCGTGATTGAGCCGGTCATGGGCGGCAAGAACACGCAACTGCTGCCGACCGCCCTGCTCTACCCAGCCCAGTTCCCTGCCCGGAACCTCCAACCATCAGGCGGCCGCGGCGAGCCGGCGGCGGGCCTGGCGGCCGAGCTCGTGCGACTCGGGTCCGAGCACGAGGCTCGGTGCGTCGCGCAGCAGCGGCAGCCGAAGGGCAGCCGCGGCGGGCGGGACCGCGGCGCGCAGGAGTCCGTCGACGAGCCGTGGCTGGGCGATCCCGGCGAGCCGGCGCAGGTCGCGTGGCATGGTCGCGACAGCGGCAGCGGCGGTCACGCGCAATGGGACCTGGAGCGGGATGAGCTCACGCGTCAGCGGCGGGTTGAGGACGAAGCCGATCGCGTCGCGGGTCGAGTCGCTGACGCACAGCTGCGGCCGGACGTCGGCGAAGTAAGCGCGCATCTCCTCGACCGACGTCGGCACGCTCGCCTCCGCCACGCCGACGAGCGCCGCGATCGGCGCTCCCTCGGCGATGTATCGGTCCTCTTCGTCGCGCGACAGGCGCGAGGTCGCGTAGGTGCGGTAAGCGGCGAGGAACGAATGCCACTCGACGCAGTGGACCCATAGCTGGGTGTCGGGATCGTCGGCGCTGTAGTTGTTGCCCGTGACCGGGTCGACGCCGCGGACGTGCCTGTGGATGCGACGGACGCGCGCTGCGGCAGCCTCGGCGGTCGCACGGTCGCCGAACGTCGTCGCCGCCACGTAGTGAGAGGTGCGGCGCAGCCGGTCGAGCGGGCGCCGGCGGTAGTCGGAGTGCTGCGCGACCCCCGCCATCGCGAGCGGATGGAGCGCCTGCACGATCAGGGAGCGCAGCCCGCCGACGATCGAGACGGGATGCCCGATCACCCGCCAGGCGATCGACCCCGGCCCTAGCAGGCCGTCGTCACGCGACCGGGAGCTGCTCAGCCCCACTCCCACGGCGGGTACTTCTCGGTCATCCAGAGGTTGTAGGCCCCGGAGCGGTTCTGCCACCGGATCGCCACCACCACGAAGTCGAACATCCCCTGCGGGAACTTCTTCGTGAACAGGATCGCGAAGAACGCGATGAAGACGATGACGTAGGCGAGCCACATCAGGACGTACGCGACGAACGCATACGGGATGACGAGCAGCCAGTGCACGAGCGGCCGCCAGCGCGCAATCTCCTCCGTGTACGCGATGCCGAACCGCGCCGGGTACTCGTCGTCGTGGTCGAACGAGAACGGTGGGTAGCTGTCCGTCATCAGCAGGCCGTACGCGCTCGCGCGCGTGGTCCAGCGGTAGGTGCCGGTGATGAAGCCATGGATCCCCTGCGGGTACCTGCCGGTGAAGAGGACGGCGAACCATGACACGACGATCGCGATGAGGGCGCCGATCCAGAGGAAGGCGAGCACGAACCAGTGCGGGAGCAGCAGGAGCCACTTCACGAGCGGCAGCCACCGGCTGTACTCCTCCTGGCGATCGAACTCCGTGATCACCGGGTAGGGCGCCGACGGCGGGCCCGAGCCCGGCCTGATCTGCGGGATCTGGCCGGCTTGCGTGATCGCGCCCGTGGGGGGCGGCACCGGTGCTTCCGGCGCGGGTGGCGGGCCGGGTGTTCCTGACTCCATGAATCCTCCTTCGGGCTTCGAGGCGGGCGAGTATCCCCGGGTCTCCGGACGAGCCTACATGCGCCTATCCGCCAGGCAGCGATGAGCCGGCGAAGAAGAGGAACCAGATCAAGAAGGCGAACCCCGCCGTCATCACGGAGATGACCATCACGACGTCGAGGATCTGCCGCGGGGGGCGCCCTTCCTCTTCGCCGCGCAGGCTGCGATGCCAGGGCACACGCACACGCACGACTTCCGAGCCCGTAAGGCGTCCATATACGCCGTTGAGACTCGACAACAGTTTGCCCATCGCCACCATCGAGACGATGATTCCCAGCAATATGCCGAGATAAAGGCCAAAGCTCGCCTGCCCCGAATCAGACTGAACCTGAGACCCGATCCAGAGCCAGCCCACCGGGATGCCGATCCACAGGAAAATGCTGCCGACCGCCATCAGCGCGATGAGCGCGCCCTTTGCGAGGCCCGTCCCCGCTTCGTTCATCGCGGAGACTCTACGTAGCGCCGCGGAGACATGCCAGGAGCGGCTACCGTCCTGACGTGATGGCGGCTCCGGTGCAGTTCGAGCTCGAGGAGTTCGAATACGTCCCCGCCACCGCGGGAACGGCCCTCGTGCGCGTGGCCGGGAAGTGGTACGCCGAGTCGGAGCACGAGCTGGCGCCGCTAGCGCTGCTCGTGCGGACGCCGGTCGGGGACGACCGCGTCGAGCCGCTCCCTGACGCCGCGGGCGGCGGAGCGATGGCGACACCGGACGGCTCGCCGTGGCGGGGCGCGTTCTCGCTCGCGATCCACGTGCTGACCGGCGGCTCCGCGAGCTTCCTGCTCGACGGCGACGGCGTTCAGCTCGAGCTGCCGCCGCCGACGGAGCGCGCCCAGGAGGATCGGCGTGCCGCGGGTGACCGCCGCGCTGCGGCCGCCCAGCTGTCCGAGGCGCGGCTCGCGCTTCAGGTTGCGCGCGCGGAGATCGAGCGCGTCACGGACGACCGCGCGCGGCTCGAGGAGCGGCTCCAAGCGCTCGTCCAGGAGGAGGGCTCGGCGCGCGGCGCGAACGAGCTGCTCCAGGCCGAGGTGGCGGAGCTGCGCGACGAGCGTGAGCGGCTGAGGGACGAGCTGGGGGCCGCGCGCAAGCAGGCCGCCGAGGGAGCGCGGCTGGCGGAACGACATCTGAAGGCCACGGAGCATGCGAAGCGCGACGCCGCGACAGCCGAGGAGCGGCTGCGCGCAGTGGACGCACGCGCTGAGGCCGCCGAGTCCGTTGCGCGCACGCGCGCGGACGAGTCCGTGGCGGAGTTCGAGGCGAAGCTGGAGACCGCTGCGCGCAGGCTGGTGGAGGCTGAGGAGCGGGCGCGCGCCGCCGAGACGCGTG
>Ga0299907_10003304_pt1 | contig 10297 bp, 7 predicted proteins | sample RVTome_16_FD_198680 | JGI IMG/M metagenome (GOLD analysis project Ga0299907, IMG submission 198680) | Soil microbial communities from uranium-contaminated site in the Upper Colorado River Basin, Wyoming, United States - RVT152D67 (version 2) ... | reverse complement strand
GACGGCAATCTTCGTGGCAACGCGACCGCCCGTGCCGAGCGCGACGATCTCGGTGCGTGTCCCGGGCCGGCCGCCCTGGCAGGTACCACTCAACGGCGGCCGGCTGCGCCTCGGCCGCGCCATGGACAACGACATCGTGCTGCCCGACGACCGCGTGTCGCGCCATCACGGCCAGATCAACGTCCGCTTCGGCACCCTGGTCTACTCCGACCTTGGGAGCACCAACGGTTCCTTCGTTAACGGCCACCGGGTAAGCGAGATCGCCCTCGGCCCGACCGACGTGCTGCTGCTCGGACGTTCCGCACTGACGATCGAGTCCGGCCCTTAAGATCGGGGGCGTGGACGCCTTCACGCTCACGCTCTGGATCCTGCGCCTGGCGTTTGTCGCCCTGATCTACGTGTTCTTCTTCGTCGTCGCCCGCGCGCTATGGCGTGACCTGCGCGCCGTGGTCGTCGGCGGGGGCCAGGCGCTCGCCCGGTTGGTCGTGGTCGGCGGTCCCGAGGGCGGCCCGAAGGCCGGCACCTCATATCAACTCGACGCCGTCAACACCATCGGCCGCGACGTCAACAACTCGGTCGTGATCGACGACACCTACGTCTCGGCCGAGCATGCCGTGCTGACCTTCCGCGGCCGCTCATGGTTCGTCGAGGACAACGACAGCACGAATGGGACGTGGGTGAACGGCCAGCGCGTGTCGACGTACCTGCCCGTCGGCTACGGCGACGAGCTCCAGATCGGCCGCCTGCGCATGCGTCTCGAGCGCGTGGCGCCGCCGTGATCGCGGTCCAGCGCGGCCTGTGGCGGGCCGGCATTCGGCCCAGGCTGCGCCTGCGCGAGCTGGGCCTGCTGCTGCTCGCCGGGCTGACCCTGGCCGTCGGCTGGGCCAGCCTGCAGAGCTTCCGTGCCGGCGAGCTCGACATGGCCGATCTGACCCTGCTGGCGGTCTACCTCGCCACGGTGGCCGGCGTCCACGTGGTGCTGGTCGTCAGCGGGCGGCGCATAGACCAGGTGCTGCTGCCCACCGCCGGCCTGCTCGGCGGCGTGTCGCTGCTGCTGATGGAGCGGCTGCCGCAGAACCTCGCCGCGCAGAGCTTTGGTGGCACGCTGCTGCCGCTCGGACCGCTGCAGACGCTGTGGCTGGTGGTCGGCTTCGTCGTGCTCGGCGCAGTTGCGGTGCTGGTGCGCAGCGACGGCTGGCTGCGCCGCTATAAGTACACCTGGGCGGCGCTCGGCATCGGCTTGCTATTGCTCGTCTTCATTTTCGGCGAGAGCGTCGGCGGCCAGCGGCTGACGCTGCGCATCGGGCCGGTCGCGGGGCAGCCGTCGGAGCTGCTGAAGGTGATCCTGGTCGTCTTCCTGGCCGGCTACCTGGCCGAGAACCGGGCGCTGCTGACGATGACCAGCACGACCATCGGTCCGTTGCGACTGCCGCCGCTGGCCTACCTGCTGCCGATGCTGGCGATGTGGGGCATCGCGCTGGCGGTCGTGATCATCCAGCGCGACCTTGGCGCGGCGCTGCTGTTCTTCCTGGTCTTCCTGGCGCTGCTGTACGTCGCCACCAGGCGTGCCTCGTTCGTCCTGCTCGGGTTGCTGCTCTTCGTGGCCGGCGGCGCGGTGCTGTACCAGTTCTTCCCCCACGTCCGCGTACGCGTCGACATATGGCTCAACCCGTTCGCCGACCCGCTCGGGGCGGGCTACCAGATCGTGCGCGCGCTGTACGCCTACGGCCGCGGCGGCATCATCGGCACCGGCCTCGGCGCCGGGCTGCCGCAGGTCGGCCAGGTGCCGGCCATCCCGGCCATCCACACCGATTTCGTGTTTGCCGCCCTGGCCGAAGAGATGGGCATGCTCGGCGGCCTCGCCGTCCTCGGGCTTTACCTCGTCATCGCTGAGCGCGGGCTGCGCATCGCGGCGAGCACGACGGATGACTTCCGGGCCCTGCTCGCCGTCGGTTTGACGCTGGTGGTCGTGATCCAGGCGGCTGTCATCGCTGGTGGCAACCTGCGCGTCGTGCCGCTGACCGGCATCACGCTGCCGCTGGTCAGCTACGGCGGATCCTCGCTACTCGTCAACTGCGGCATCATCGGCCTGCTGATGGCGCTGTCCGACCGCGGCGTCGAGCCGCCGCCGTTGCGCGACTCCCGCCCGAGCCGCTTCGGCTGGCTGCGCCGGCGAGCAGCGGCACGCGGCGCTGCCCGATGAGCGACGACGCCCTCGCGCCGATGAGCGACGACGACGACGAGGCAGCGCCGATGAACGACGTGGACGAGGAGGCCGACGCGCACGTTGATGCCGCGCCGCCAGAAGAGGAGGAGAGCGCGCCGGCGGCTGGCGCCGCCGTCGCTGGACCCGCCAGGCCTGCCCCGCGCCCGCGGGCCGCCGCCCGACCGGCGCCGCCGGTGCCGCTGCCCGCGTTGAGCGCCAGGCAGCCGGGGCGCCGTGGACGAGGACCTGATCGACCGCCGCGCATCGGCGGCAGCCTGCTCCGCCTGGCGCTGGCGCTGGCCGTCGGCTATGCGGCGCTGGGCGCCGGTCTGGGCTACTGGCAGGTGGTCGAGGCGCATCGGCTGTCGGTCGACCCGCGAAATCCGCTGTCGCTGCTCGCCGCACGCCAGGCGCCGCGTGGCCAGATCCTCGACGCGCAGGGCAACGTCCTGGCGCGCAACGTCGGTCGCCAGGATGCCGAGGCGCGCCGCGACTACCCGTTCCCCGAGGTGGCGCCGGTGGTCGGCTACAAGAGCCTGCTCTTCGGCACGGCCGGCCTCGAGCGCGCCTACGACGCCCAGCTGACTGGCCTTGTCTCGCTGGCGCCGGGCGACGAATTCTTCCGCAAGTTCCGCAGCCAGCCGTATGACCCCTCCGACCTCGTCCTGTCGCTCGACATCCGACTCCAGCGCGCCGCCGCCGCCGCGCTGGGCAGCGACCGCGGCGCGGTGGTGGCGATCGAGCCGGCCACCGGCCGCGTGCTGGCCATGGCCACCAGCCCGACCTTCGACCCGAGCCGGATCGCCGACCCGGCCCGAGCGCGCAACTACGTCGCCCGGCTGCAGGAACGGGAAGACTCGCCGCTGCTCAACCGGGCGACGCAGGGCCTGTACGTGCCCGGGTCGGTATTCAAGATCGTGACAGCGGTGGCCGGCATCGGTTCGGGCGCGATCGGCCCGGATACGACGTTCGCCAACCAGCCGGCCGAGTACGAGACAGGGTTCCTGGTCGAGGGTTTCCGCATCCGCGACGCGCGCCGGCCGTTCCAGACCGACCACCCGCTCGACTTCTACGAAGGCACCGAGGTGTCGAGCAACATCTGGTTCGCCCACGCCGGGCTCGAGATCGGCAGCGAGGACCTGCTCGACTGGGCGGGCCGACTCGGTTTCGGGGCGCGGCTGCCCTTCGATCTGCCGACGGCGGCCAGCCAGGTGACCGGCGGCGGCGGACCGCTGGGCGGCTTCACCGACCGCGTCGAGCTGGCCAACGCCGCCTACGGCCAGGGCGAGGTGCTTGTGACGCCGCTGCAGATGGCGCTGGTGGCGGCGACGGTGGCGAATGACGGCACGGCGATGGTGCCGCGACTGGTCGACGAAGTGCGCTCCGAGTCGGGAGCCGTGACCTCGCTCCGGCCGCAGGTCATGCGCGGCGTGCTGTCGACCAGCGACGCGCTCATCGTCGGCCGGGCGATGCGCCAAGCGGTCGAGGGCCAGTACGGGCGCAGCTTTGCCGGCGGCGCGCGCATCCCGGGCATGGAAGTCGCCGGCAAGAGCGGCTCGGCGCAGCTGGGCGACGGCAGCCAGCCCCACTCGTGGTTCATCGGCTTCGCTCCGTACGACGATCCGCAGATCGCCATCGCCGTCATCGTTGAGCGGGCCGGCACCGGCGCCGGGCGAGCTGTGCCGATGGCCGGCGACCTGATGGAGTTCTACCTGAACCTCGACTGAGCCGGCCGGCCGCCACGAAACCAGATTCGTGGTTGAGGCGTACTATCTGCCAACGCCGCTCGCCCCGGGGCCCAGCGGAGGGGAGGGGCGCATCAGAGCCGGTTTATTGGAGAGCGGGTTGTCGGTAGCGCAGATCCAGGAATCGACCGAGAAGGTCGTGGCCAATGTCGAGCGCGTCATCGTGGGCAAGCACGCCGAAGTTCGTCTGGCGCTCGTCGCGCTGCTGTGCCAGGGCCACCTGCTGATCGAGGACGTGCCCGGTACGGGCAAGACGATGCTGGCCAAGGCCATCGCGCGCAGCCTCGGCTGCACCTTCCGGCGCATCCAGTTCACACCCGACCTGCTGCCCTCCGACGTGACCGGCCTGTCGATCTTCAACCAGCAGACGCAGGAGTTCGAGTTCCGGCCGGGCCCGATCATGGCCCAGATCGTGCTCGCCGACGAGATCAACCGCGCCACGCCGAAGACGCAGTCGGCGCTGCTCGAGTGCATGGAGGAGCGGCAGGCGACGATCGACGGCGTGACCCATCGGATGCCCGAGCCCTTCCTCGTCATCGGCACACAGAACCCGATCGAGTACGAGGGCACCTTCGCGCTGCCCGAGGCGCAGCTTGACCGCTTCATGCTGCGCATCCAGCTCGGCTACCCGCAGCCGCTGGAGGAGATCGTCATCCTCGACGAGCAGAAGAGAACTCATCCGCTGGAGGACCTCAGCGAGGTGGCCGGCGTCGACGAGCTGCGCTCGATGCAGGCAGGCGTGCGTGAGATCTACGTCGACTCTGCCGTCGCCGACTACATCGTCCGGCTGGTGAATGCCACGCGCAGCCATCCCGACGTATACCTCGGCGCCTCCCCGCGCGGCTCGCTCGCCCTCTTCCGCGCCGGCCAGGCCTACGCCGCGCTCAGCGGCCGCGACTACGTCATCCCGGACGACATCAAGACACTCGCCGTCCCGGCGCTCGCCCACCGCTTGATCATCAAGACGGCGGCCACCGTGCGCGACGTCGATGCCGGCCTCCTGGTACGCGAACTGCTCGACTCGGTGCCGGTCGAGGCACCGAAGGCGCAGGCGGAGGCCCGCCGCATCCGACCGATCTAGGCCAGGCCAGCGATGCTGCGCCGGTTACGAGTAGTGGCCCTCGCCGCCCTCCTGCTGATCGCCGCCTTTTCGACCGGCGCGATCTTCCTCTTCTTCCTCGTCTACCTCGGCGCCCTGGTCATCGGCGGCTCGTACGTCCTGACCCGTATCGGCCTGGCCGACCTCGAGGCGGGCTACGTCCTTGATCGGCTGCATGCCCACGCTGGCGACGCCCTCCGCGCCACATACACCGTGCGCAACACGAGCCGCCTGCCCAAGCCGTGGCTCGAGGCGCACAACCCGACAACCCTGCCCGTGCCAATCCCGGGTCGGGCGCTGAGCCTGCGCCCGCGCGGGGAGCGTTCGTGGTCGGCGCGCGTGCCCCTGACGCGACGCGGTCACTACCGGGTCGATCCGCTGGTCCTGCGCACGGGCGACCCGTTCGGCCTGTTCGAATCGTCGGCCACGGTGGGCAGCCACTCCAACGTCATCGTCTACCCGCGTGTCGAGGAGCTGCCCGCGTGGCGCCTGCCGCCGGCGGCGATCGAGGGCACGCATGCCCATCCGGTGCGCACGCCGCACACGACGCCGCACGCCACGTCGATCCGGCCATATGCGCCCGGCGACGCGTACAACCGCATCCACTGGAAGAGCAGCGCGCGCCACATCGAGCTACAGGTCAAGGAGTTCGACCTCGAGCAGACGGCCGACGTGTGGATCTACCTCGACCTCGACGCCGCCGTCCACACTGGCACGGGCGACGAGTCGACGCTCGAGTACGGTGTCCGTGCCGCGGCCTCGATTGCCGCCCAGGCCCTGCTCGACGGCCGCGCGCTGGGCATGACCGCCTCCGGCGCGCGCCGGCTGGTGCTGCCCGCCGACCGCGGTCCACGCCAGTACCAGAAGGTGATGCATCTCCTGGCGGCGGTCGAGGCGGACGGCAGCCAACCGATCCGGGATGTGCTGATCGACGGCGTCAGTCGCCTGCGGCGGGGCATGACCGCGCTGGCGATCACGCCGTCGCTCGAGCGCGACTGGATACGGCCGCTGGTCACGCTCCGCGGTCGAGGCGTGACCACGCTGGTGGTCCTGCCTGACGCGCCGGCATTCGCCCGCCTCGCGCCGGACAGCGTCGAAGCAGCCGAGGCGCAGCGCGGGGCGCGGGCGGTGTACCACGCCCTGGCAGAGCACGATGTCCTCGCCTACCCGGTGCGGCCGGGTAAGCCGCTGGCCGTCCAACTTGCTTCCTCGATGCAGCCGCGGCTGCAGGTAATCGCCCGATGAGCGGCACGTCGCCCATCTTCGGCGACGCCCGACTGCGCCGCGAGCGCGCCGGGGGCGAGCGGTCCAGCGACAGCTGGATCACGCCACCAGCCGAGGGCTGGCTGGCCCTGCTGGCACTGCTGGCGATGCTGTTGACCGTGGCGCTCGCTGTCGACGGCGCAGCCTGGGCTGGGCTGGCACCGGACGGCCGCTCCAGCCAGACCGGCTTCCTGCCCGTCGCCGCTGCGCTGTCGGTGCTGTTCGGGACGGCGCTTTCCAAGTCCCGGCTGGGCATCCTGCGCGGGCATCTGGTCGGTGCAGTTGCCGGTGGCCTGTACCTGATCGTGGCCATCAGCGGCAGCATCTCGGCCGTGCCCGACCTGTTTGCTCGTCTGCGGGCCCTCAACATATCGGTTGCGACCTGGATGGGCGACGTGCTCGTGCTGGGCATCCGATCCGCCGAAACGTCGGTCTTCCTACTCGTGCTGGGAGCCCTGATGTGGGGTGCCGGCCACTTTGCCGCCTTCGCCGTCTTCCGCCGCCAGCGGCCGTTGCCGGCGATCACGCTGGCCGGCGTGATCCTGCTCGTCAACGTCTCCATCACCGCGCGCGACCAGTACGTGCACCTGATCGTGTTCTGTGCCGCTGCGCTGGCTCTGCTCGTCCGGCTGCGGCTGGTCGAGAAGATCGAGGAGTGGCGCGCGCGGGGCATGGGCGACATGACCGAGATCTCAACCTCGTTCATCCGCGGCGCGACCATCTTCATCGCCCTCGTCGTCGTCGGCTCGACGACCCTCGCCGCCAACGGCCGCTCGAACGCGCTGGCGCCGGCCTGGCGCGACGTCGACGACCGGCTGATCGAGTTCGGCTACACGGTCAACATGTGGCTCGGCGGCGTCAGCGGCGAGACGCGCGGGCCGAACGTTTTGCTTGCGCCGACGCAGACAATTCGCGACTTCTGGGAGGCGTCGGACGACATCGTCTTCACGACCGAGTCGGACGACCCGACCGCGCAATACTGGCAGGGCGCCGCGTACGACAGCTTCGACGGCCGAACCTGGCAGCAGACCGAGCGCCACCTGTACGCCGTGGGCGCCGGCGAGGACCTGCGCTTCGGCACGGCCGACGACTTCGACCGGCAGGATCGCCGGGAGGTCCTGGTGTCGGTCACTCCACGGGGGCTGGGCGGGAGCATCTTCGTCGCGCCCGACGGCGTGGTCGGCGTCGACCAGCCGGCCGAGGTGCTCACCTTCGGCGAGGGCGGACCCTTCGTCGGCGGCCGTCTCGCTGAGGGCATGCAGGAAGACGTGCCGTATACGGTCACGGCGATGGTTCGCCAGACCGAGGGCGAGGCCGCGGTGACCGGCACCGACCTCGCCATGGCCGGAGTCGAGTATCCCAGTTGGGCCCGACAGTACGGGCTGGCCGGCATCCGCGAAGGGACGCTGACCGACTTGGCGTACTCGACGGCGAATACCATCGTGCGTTCGCTGCCCATCAGCCAGCGCGACCCCTACCACATCGCGCTGGCGACCCAGAACTTCCTCTTCCGCAATGGCGGCTTCCGCTACGCGATCGACATCCGCGGCCTGTGTGGCGCGAGCGACGTGGTCGACTGCTTCCTGCGCATCAAGGCCGGCTACTGCGAACAGTTCGCGACGACGATGGTCATGCTGCTGCGCGTCCACGACATCCCGGCGCGCTACGTCGTCGGCTTTCTGCCCGGGACGCTCCACTCTGACGGGACGCGCGAAGTGACCCGCGCGGCCGCCCATGCCTGGGTGGAGGTCTACTTCCCCGAATACGGCTGGATCAAGTTCGATCCGACGCCGGGCAACCAGGCTCAGGGCCAGGTACCGACGAACCTGCCCGAGGACCCGGGCGCGACGCAGCGACCGGACTACGTGCCGCCAACGCCATTCTTCCGCAGCCCCGAAACAGATCTGGCCCCCGACCGCGAGGGCAGCGTGCCTCCGCTACCGCCGGGTGGCAGCCGCGGCGGCACCGACCTGCTCGTCGTGGCGCTGCTGGCGATGGTGCTGCTGTCGATCGGCCTGATGGTCCTGGCCGCGCTGATCAGACGCGCCCCGACCGCCCAGCCCGAGATTGTCTATGGCGGCGTCACCCGACTCGCCCGCCGCCTCGGCCACGGACCGCGCCCGCACCAGACCGCCTACGAGTTCGCCGACGGTCTGGGTGTGCTCGTGCCGCCCGTGCGCTCGGACCTGCGCCTGATCGCGGCGGCGAAGGTCGAGGCGACCTACGCCGGCCGGCCGGTCGATGGCTCGGTGCTCAGCGGCCTCGTGCGCGCGTATCGGCGCGTGCGCGTCGGGCTGCTGCGCCTGGTCGTGCGCCGGCCACGCTGGTTGCGCCGGCCGCGCGGCCTGCGCGGCACGCGGCCGGGCCAGCCCTAGCCAGAGAAGTCGTCGCCGCCCGCAGGCGGCTGGCGACATGTCAGAGCGCGCCGCGGCGCTCGCCGCGCGCCTCCTCGGCGGCCCGTTCCTGGTCGGCCAAGGGCGCGAGATGCTCCGAGAGGTTGTGTGCGCGCAGCGTTGCCACGCCCTGCTGCAGCGCGACCACGCTGATGGCGCACAGGTTGAAGGGAAACGACCAGAAGCGAGCCAGCGGCACGTCGAGCAGCGAGAGCAGGCACAACCTGAAGATGCCGTCGTGGGCGACCAGCGCGGCCCACGGCTCGGCGGCGGCCTCGGACGGCATGGCTGACGGGTAGCCGGGCACCGGGTCGTAGCGTTCCGACGCCGCTGCGCCGGCGAGGTCCGAGTCGTCCTGCCTGCCATCCCCCACGGCAAGGGCGCCGATCACATCGCGCAGCCCGTCACCGACGCGCCGCGCACCGTCGCCGAGTCGTTCGCCGCCCGGTGCCTGGGCCAATGCCGGCGTGGCCCGCCACGCGGCCAGCTCGGCCGGCCAGCGCCGGCGTACCTCGGCCATCAGCTGGCCTTCCCACTCGCCCTGTGCGAGCTCGGTCAGCCGCTCGGTTGCGTGCAGCGGGACGCGAGTCGGCTGTGCGCCGGCGATGAGTGCCGCCGTCTGAGCTGCGCGCCGCAGCGGGGAATGCCAAATGCCCAGCGGCGGGCCGGCCGGCACGGGCAGCGCCACGCCGCCGGCGCGCTCGGCCAGCCGACGGGCAACGAGCAGCGCCTGGCGCTCGCCGAGCGCCGAGAGTGGCGGGTCGTGGCGGCCCTGGAAACGGCCCTCAGCGACGTAGGTCGACTCGCCGTGCCGGACGAGCACGAGCGTCGCGGCCAGTCCGGGCGGCAGGGCGGGCCGGCTCCCGTCCGCCGCCGCGCGGTCATCCGTCACGCGGCGCCCTCACGCGCCGAGCCGCCGTCAGCGACGGGCGCCTTCACGCGTCGACCGCGGGCAGGCTGATCAGCCACAGGTCGAGCACCGCGTCGTGGCGGCGGATGCGCTCGAGCACGTCTTCGGGCACGGGATCGTCGAGGGCGAGGATCATCAGCGCGTCGGCGCGCGGAGCGGAGCGGCCGAGGTGCATGCCACTGATGTTGACGTCGGCTTCGCCGAGCATCAGCCCGATGCGGCCCATCGTCGCCGGTCGATCCTGGTGGCGGGTGACCAGCATCCAGCGGGCCAGCGGCAGGTCGACCCAGTAGTCGGCCAGGCCGACGATGCGCGGCTCGCCGCTGACCGTACCGGCGACGCGGGTCGTGCCGGACAGCGAGAGCAGCGATGGATGGCGCTCGCTGTCGGGCGTCTGGCGGGTGGCCAGGCGCAGCCCGCGCTGGGCGGCCAGCAGCTCGGCGTTGACCGCGTTGACGCGCTCCTCGCCGGCCGCTTCCAGCAGGCCGGTGAGCACGGCGGCGGCGATCAGGCGGCTGTCGTAGGCGGCGACTTCGCCGGCCAGCTCGAGGGTCAGGTCGTCCGACCGCCGGGCGAACTGGGCGTAGAACTGGCCGATCGCGCGCGCCAGCGGCAGGTAGGGCGCGATCGCCCCTGCCGTCTCGGGCGGCAGCAGCGGCGCGTTGACCGCGTAGCGCGCCG
>Ga0299907_10003303_pt1 | contig 10297 bp, 13 predicted proteins | sample RVTome_16_FD_198680 | JGI IMG/M metagenome (GOLD analysis project Ga0299907, IMG submission 198680) | Soil microbial communities from uranium-contaminated site in the Upper Colorado River Basin, Wyoming, United States - RVT152D67 (version 2) ... | reverse complement strand
AGAGAAATTCAAACAGGGATAGAACATAGAACACAGATAGGATTTCAATTAATAAATAATATTCTAGAATAACTTCAGCAATTTTTCTTAAAGTATCAAATCTTTATCTAGAATAATTACAATCTACTTTTATTGGTATCTGGAAAATACTTTAACAAAGGAGTAAAGGCGTTAGACGAACCAAACTTAGGACACGTAGTTAGAGAAACACCCGACAAAATTGTAATATTTGGTGGAAAAAATAAGAGATATGATATACCTATTTCAGAAATTCAACAGGTTGGCGCCAATGTTCTTATTGGACGTAACTTGTCAGAGATTGAAAGTAAATATAGAGTAAATCGTAATCATCCACTTCCAACCAGCCGGAAAGATCCTTGGAAATCTGACGATCAAATTGATTTGGGAGCCTATGAAGGCAAGTATCCAAACTCCTTATTTAACAAAGGAGTAAGAACAGAAAATGAAGATCATGTTGGACATGTTATGAAAGAAACAGATGATAAAATTGTAGTTTTTGGATACGGAGACGAGAGATTTGACATTCCTAAATCTGAGATAATTGCAGTAGGAAGGAATGTTATTGTGAAAAAGAACTTTCCAGAATTATTTACTTATAAGGTGGATATGAATGCACCATTACCAACTGGAGAACCCATAGAAAAAATAGATGAAGAAGCATATCCTGAGTATTACCATGGTCCCAGAGATGACAGAGAAGATAAACCGGATTTAATGTATCCAAAATAAAATCTATTTTTCTAAAATAACTATATCATTTTCAAAAGATGTCTTGAAATTTTCCCTCCATGATATCTCGTGGATAGATTGAGCTCATTTGATCTTTTACATACTACTATTCTTTTCGGACTGCTAGAGACCAATGATGTTGCAAAAGATATTCTTTGGGCCACGGGATATCAAGTGTCTCCCAAGAAATACCTGCGTTGGTAGACATAAATATGCCACGATTGTTGAGAGCATAAAATTCTCCACTGTTAATTGCATTTGAGGCAAGAATTGTAATTATTGTTCCTTTAGATTCGGGGAGACCTTTTGAAACATTATTAAAGTTTTCGCCATCTGCCGATCTTCTGTATACTACAGAATTGGCATTTTCAATATTATGTGCTTGCCAAGCCCCTGAAGAAGCTGATACAATCACAGTTTGAGGATCAGCTGAATCTACAGCAAGTCCATGGAGATAATGATGTTCAAGTCCTGCTATAGGACTACTCCAGGATTCTCCATAATCAAAGCTTTCAAAATAGCCATCACCTGCAGAAGAATATAGCCGTTTAGGTGCCTTCTTATGCGTTAACACAGTGTGAGTATCATAAGGGCCATGCTTGACTCGATCTATCCAAGTTCTGCCTCCGTCATGACTTTGTACGAGGGCTCCTGCTTCTATGGCAACAAAAACATAATCAAAATTATTTACATCTGGCTCAATCCAACGAACATGATGAGTCCAAGGTCTCGGAGGAAAGCTCCATGCAGAAGATGATTTTAAATTGTTGAGGCCATTCATTCTTTCCCAAGAGGCACCTCCGTCACTTGATATATAAAGTGCGCTTGGTTCAGTTCCCACATATACCTTATTGAATCCATTATTTCCTTCTTCTATAGGACTGACTGAAACTGACATTATATTAGAAGTGAAGATTTCATTCTTTCCAATACTATTCCAAGTTTGCCCACTATCATCAGTTTTCCACAAACCCTTGCCAAATGTTCCACAATATGCTATGTTTGGATTCCGACGATCGAATGCTATAGATTGTGGATGACTTCCTTTCAAATTCTCATGAGTCTTCCATCCAGTCTTTGAAGATTCAAGTACAAGAACTGAGTTTTGCATTCCAGCTATAAGTTTCGTCATTGAAAGAAAGATCCCCATATTTTTCGTGTCTTATCTTCTTTTATCATCTTGAATATTTTTCAACTACTTTTTTTATTCTTTCACGCTCTTCCTTAGTAGGCTTTACCAAATTTGTGTCCATGATCCAATACTTTCCTTTATGGTATGCAAGTGGTACTTTGTCAGGATTATTGGAAGCCTCAATGACTTCGCCAACAAATGTGATATGATCACCTAGAGTAATTTCTTTATATAATCTACATTCAATATTTAGTGCAGCACCTTTTACCATAAGAGGGATTATTCTCTTTGCTTTATAGAATTCAAATCCAATCTCTCTTAACGCATTTACCTTGTCATATTTAGCACCAGTGTAACCACCTGATACACTAGCTAATACAGATTGATCGCTTGCACATAAATTAACTCCAAATTCCTTTGATGTTCTAATATTTTCAACTGTAGCCTTTGTTTGACCGAGGGAAACAGCTATTAAACCTGGCTGGTAGGATATATGATGTGTCCATTCACAGGCCATTACATTCGGTCCAAAAGGACCATCACTTGAAATCAACCCTACATTTGTTATAAATTGGTTTGATCTTTCGTCATTCCATGGTAAATCCACGATATATCACCACTAATTTATTTTAGAAATTACTGTTGTATCGCTTTTAATCTGACCGCTGGGTTTGAGCTGTTCATATCGCAATCTAAATAGTTCAATTACTGTTGATACATCCTCTTCTTCAATATTATGAAACCAATAGCTAACCCATCCTGATTGTGGTAGCACATGGTGAGGTTTAACACGTCCAGAGTTAACAAGCTCATCTCGAATCTTCATAGGAAACGGTATATCAGCTAAACCTTCACTATGTATATGTCCCATTTCTCTTCTGTTTAGACGAAATTCTATACCTCCAAATCTATGAGGTTCCGCAGTAACATAAGGCCAACTTAGTATCTCTTTTTCAATACTTTTTATAATTTTACTCATATGATATTATTTTAATTTTAGAGTTTATAAAGACAAAGGTTTACAAATTATATAAATTCTCTGTTAATATTAGTAAAAGCATCTTTTAGATAATAATATCATCATTTTTTTCATTAACAAGAATTATAGATCTGATATTGTTTTTTAACAAATTCTATTTCTATAAAGTCTTCTAAGTTATGAATTTTTGTAACAAACACAGTAGGCAATGTAGGATAAACTAAATCTGAAATTCTATTGTTGATTATATTGTATCTTTATAGTATAAAGCATATATGTTGTATCTATTTTTTATTAGTCAAATAATTATCCTATTTCAAGTAAGATTTTAAATACCTACTTAGTATTAAATTACTACTTAACTTAAATATTTTGAATTGTATATTATAGTATGTCAAAAGTCAACAATCAAAAAATAATAAAAGATATGGAACAACAAGCAGGAACATTAGATTCAGAAAATTCTGTCAATAACAAATCCATTCGTTCAGTCTTACAAATAATAAAGAGTGAAACAACTCAAGATGGCGAAGGTGTAACATTAAATAGATCATTTCCAAATAACTACATTTCAGAATTTGATCCTTTTTTGTTATTAGATGAAATAGGACCAATGCATATAAAACCAGGAAAACAAAAAGGATTTCCTAATCATCCTCATAGAGGATTTGAAACTGTTACCTATCTACTAGAAGGAAAATTTGAACATAGAGATTCACAAGGTCATGCCGGAACTATTAGTGCTGGAGATGTCCAATGGATGACTGCTGGATCTGGAGTTATACATTCAGAGACGCCTGAAAAAGAATTTAGTAAAAATGGGGGCAAATTACATGGATTCCAATTATGGGTAAATCTTCCTAAAAGTAATAAAATGATGAAACCACGATATCAAGAAATCCCTCACTTACAAATTCCAACTGAAACTACTAAAGATGGTAATGTTATTGTAAAAATTATAGCAGGCGAATCATTAGATGGAAAAGCAGTAATTGATACAATAACTCCAATTATGTATTTGCATTTTAAATTAGAACCTGGTGCTACAATAATACAGTCAATTCCAAAAGAGTACAATGTCTTTGCTTATATAATTAAAGGAAAAGGAGTATTTGAACAAGGTAATAATAATAGTATAGTTGAAAGAGGAAATTTAGTAATATTTGATAGAGATGGCAAAAGCGTATACGTTCAAGCTGTTAAAGATTCAAAAGTTCCACTTGAATTATTATTAATTGGAGGAGTTCCGTTACGAGAGCCTATAGCAAGATATGGACCATTTGTAATGAATACTCAACAAGAAATTTATCAAGCCATAGAAGATTACAGAAATGGTAAATTGGGATAACATCCTCAATTTTCTATCAGAAACCAAATGAAAAAGAACATTGATATTAACTTTTACCATAATCTTTACTCCACACAATTAATATAGCAATTTTCTTTGAAGAGTTATTGCACACAAAAGACTATTTATTTTTAATTAGATTTAAAAATAAAAAGATGGCAAAGAATGATAATAATGATGATGATAACCATACTGACAACAAGCATTCAAGTCCAGTTACTGTAATTGTTAAACGTATTGCTAAAAAAGATAAAATCAAAGAATTTGAAGAATGGCTTTCAGGAATTTCCAAGGAAGTCTCTAAACAAGAGGGAAGTATGGGTATTGATATAATTAGACCAACTAATTATAATAAATCAAAACTTGAATATGTTGTCATATTTAGGTTTAATAATTATGCTAATCTTACAAAATGGGAGAAATCACCAATACGAGATGAATGGTTACAAAAGGGCAGGAAACTAGTAGAAGCTGATCCTGATGTACAAAAACTGACAGGACTAGAGTTTTGGTTTACTCCATATTTTAAAGATGAATCTTCACCTATGATTCCTCTAAACCCTCCACCACGTTACAAAATGGTAATTGTTACTATTCCTGTAATATCAATTCTGCTAATGACTTTGGTTCCTCAAATACATATTTTAACAGAAATGTTATCAATACCATTTCCTGTAAGACTTGTTATTGCTCTTACGATAACAGTTCTGCTAATGACTTATGTTATAATGCCTCTTTTAACAAAATTATTAAAATCTTGGTTATTCAAGACTTAAGCAAAATGTACTACTTTTGGATATGGTGGTGATAGATAATAAGATGCTAATTATGATAGCTTAAATCTTTATTACTTGGTAGTATAGTATTACCTACTGTTATAATATGGTGAAAGTGAGTGTTTGATAATATCTTTAAATTCTAAACCTGAAACTAAAACTTTGGAAGAAAAATGTAAAATTCTAGAGATTTGGGATGTTTTAAGCAGAAGATGGTCATTACTAATATTAAAGAATTTGAGTTCTAAAAATGTTATTCGATTTAATGAATTAAAAAGAAGTTTAAATAATATTAGCAATACTGTTTTATCTGATAGGTTATCCGAACTTGAACAAGAAGGCCTAATCACTAAAAAAATATATCCACAAATACCTCTTAAAGTTGAATATAGATTAACAACAAAAGCAAAAGACCTAGAACCAATTTTGCAGAGTCTTAGTAAATGGTGTGAGAAATGGGAATTGAAAAAATAATAGATTAAAAATATGGATAAAAGGCAACATACCGAAATTATTTTGATATAATGATTAAAACTTATTTAAATTTAACAAATAGCATATAAACTATAAAATATATTTTTCTAACAAATTATTATCACATAACAAGAACTTAAATAGAACGCAATCATAATCTTTGCAATGTTATCTGTGTCATGTAGAGATGTTGGAGTAGACTGTGATTTCAGAGGAACTGGCGAAACAGAAGAAGAATTAATGAATAGTTTGGTTGATCATGCAATTAAAGACCACGGCTATACTCGTGAATATGTGATGGAGCCTGAAATGCAGGAAAAGATAAAAGCCAAAATTAAAAAAACTTGAAAATATGGCTCTGCTGCTTAGGGAGTCAATTGTCATTGCTAAAACACTTTGACTATTCATTTTGAAGGATTTTTCATGTTATTTGGAATTTTTTAATTGATCTCAAAGTTACTTTGAATCTATATTACTAATTTGAGCGGGAAATTTTCTAATCCGAGGGTTTATCGCTGGAAAAATTGATAGATGTTATTTTAGTATAGTCTATTAGATTACTAATAATTCAAGGAAAGGATACAGAGTCTTGTTGCTAGACGGGCTCGGAGGTGTGTGAACTGATTTTGACACGATTTTGTAGTCCTAAACTTGTACTTTAAAAAAAAAAATCCTTTGTATTGTTTTATTACGGAGCAACAATTACTTGCCTTATAACTTTTAACATATCATAAAAGCTCTAATTAACCCATTTATTGAATTCGTATTAATCTTGTTACATCCAAATTGGGTGGATTTTGGGTATAATCTGGGAATATCCTTTTTATTAATAAAATATAAAGATAACTATGGCAGAAATTAGCATAATAGTTTCAGCTATTGCTGGAATGGGATCATTTTTTTCTCCTTGCATATTACCTATCTTACCTGCATTTATTTCTTATTTATCAGGAACAACTTTACATGAAATTGGTAACATAAATGATAGAAAAACATCATCGTTTGATAATGAAAAGACTACTACTATTGATACTATTAACAGCTATAAAAAATCACTATCTTTACAAAAATCTACTAGACTCAATATATTCTTAAATACTGTTTATTTTGTATTAGGATTCTCATTAATTTTTGCAGTTTTGGGAGTTGCTCTCAACAGTGTTTTGGTAAATGTCGGTACTGGTTTTCAAAACACTCTCCAAATAATTGGTGGAATTGTGATTATATCTTTTGGAGTATTTCTTATATTATCTTCAAAGATAAACAACTTAAACTTTGAAAGAAAATTAACTAGAATTCCTAAATTTAAAACTAGTTATATAACTTCATTTGTATTTGGAATTGCCTTTGCTGCAGGATGGACTCCATGTGTAGGTCCTATTTTGGGAAGTACATTTACTTTAGCCGCTACTTCTCCTGGAGAAGCATATAACTTACTATTAGCATATTCATTGGGACTAGGAACTCCTTTCTTGATAACCGCTGCTTTCTTTTCCAGGGCGACAGGATTGCTAAAAAAGATGCTGAGATATTTAAAATATTTTAATCCTGCAATGGGAACCTTTTTAATAATTCTTGGAATATTGATATTCACTAATCAATTAAATATTTTAGGTAATTTCCCACTTGCAAATGAAATCATCAATCTAGAAAGGGGTATATGATGAATGAATAGAGATAATATCAGTGCAGTTGTTATGGCAATTGCAGTAATATCTGTGATAGCTGGATTTGCAATTTATTTTAACACTCAAGGCTCGTATATATCCAGCAAGTCTACCTCTGATAAATTTATACCTATAACAGGACAAATTGACGAGAATGGAAGACTTATAAATATTGACAAATCACAATTTAAAAAAGCAAAAAATTTCACTAAAATTTCAGAATATATCAATACAAAGCCAATATCTCTTGATGATCTAAAAGATAAAGTTGTACTGGTAGACTTTTGGACATATAGTTGCATTAATTGTATAAGAACTATACCTTATCTTAATGAATGGTACGATAAATATTCAGATAAAGGATTGGTTATAGTAGGCATACATACTCCTGAATTTGAGTTTGAAAAAAATAGTGACAATGTTAAATCAGCTGTTCAAAAATTTGGAATAAAATATCCAGTTTTACAAGACAATGAGAAAGAGACATGGAATGAATATGAAAATAGATATTGGCCAAGAAAATATTTAGTAGATGATGAAGGATATATAAGATATGATCATATAGGAGAAGGAGCATACAATGAAACAGAAAAAGTAATTCAAGCTCTTTTAGCTGAAAGAGCAGCCCATGTAGGGATAAAAAATATTAATCTTAATAATTCTCAAAATGTTGATAAAGATCTCAAGTTAGAATATCAAGATGTTAACTTTTCAAAAATAAAATCTCCAGAACTTTACTTTGGATATGAATTTGCAAGAGCTCCTTTAGGCAATATGGAAGGTTTTAAACCTAGTGAAACTGTATTCTATCAACTATCGGATAATTCTGAAATTAAGTTAAACTCCATATATCTTAAAGGAAAATGGAAAAATAATCCTGATAATATGGAATTACAAAGCACTAACGGAAGCATAATACTAAAATATAATTCAAAATCTGTAAACATAGTTGCTGGCGGCAAAGGAAATTTTACAGTAGCACAAGATAAAAAATTGATTACAAATGATTTAAGCAAAGATGCATTTAGTGATGGAATATTTATGATAGATAAACAAAGACTATATAATTTAGTAACAAATAAAGACTATGGAGAACATACAATAGAAATGGATGTTAAAGGACAAGGATTTCAAATCTACACCTTTACATTTGGTTAAATGAAAAGAAAAGGAATATCAATATGGAAATTCTAATGCAGATAAATGCTATCGTAAGTATAGCAACTATAATTATTTTAGGTATTTTATTATATTTGTATACAAAAATATATTTAAAAACAAAAGCTACATTTACCATAGGTTTAATGTTTTTTGCAGGCATGTTTGTTATACAAAATTTGATTGTTATCTATGCATATTTTGCTATGGCACCATTATATGCAGAAGATTTATTGCCATATTTTTTACTTATTCACATAGCTGAGTTTGCAGGAGTTGCTAGTCTTTTGAAGATTACTCTTTGAAAAAATGTAAAAAGGGTACATGAAAAAATTGTATAAAGAAACATCAAAACTTCTTTTGTGTTCAAAACTCTTATAAAACCATTAATTCTAAAATACAAGATGTCATTTAGAAGTAAATGCTTTTTATCGTCTCCAATTATTTTGATAATATTCAATGCCTGATCCGGACATAATTCGATTGTTATGGTTTCTTTTTGCTGGAACCAGAGGAGGTGATAATCGTATTAAAATCCTTGACCTATTAATAAAAAATCCTTTAAACATCAATAAAATCTCAGAAGAATTACAACTAGATTATAAAACAATTCAACATCATATACATGTTTTAGAGAAAAATAATTTGATAACTAAAATTGGAGATAATTACGGAGTTTTATATTTTATTTCTAACTATATGGAAAAAAATATTGAATCATATTATAATGTAAAGAAAAGAATAGTTCATCATTGATCGAGTTTTCAATAAATACACAACTTACAATGATGATATACTCATTATAAGATGTTGCTTCAACTTTTATAAGAACTTGGTTATGTTTAATTTTAGGAACTTCTATCTCTTCTATTTTTATAACTTTTCGTGGATCTACCTCGCATATATGGATCTACAGACATCCAGATATTTCGTACAAAAAATTCTCCTTCATTTGTTGGCTCTGGAATCTCAACTTGAACAAGTTTGAAATTGTTTTCTGTAGGCAATCCATCTGGGTATTCGGTTAGACAAATCTGTTGGCTAACCTTTGTTACAATCATGTATAACCTTGTAGAAATAAAGTTAAATGAATTTCTCTATCTAGGTATGACTTTATTATGATTGTAAAGTGATTTTTGATTGATTTTACTTCTATATGTATATTGTGTGAAAGATATTCAAACTAAATGAATATGTCCAAATTTTATCGTCTATTGGTAGATTGAAAATATAAAGGTAAATGTGATGAGCCAAGTAAAAAAGTCCTTTTGAGTGAACTAACTTTTTATATATAGATCTTGCCTACACTATAATCATAATTAAATTGAAGATTCTTAAATCTTTCAAGAATGATTCTCACCAAAAATTAAGTTCATCGTTTTACCAAAATTGTTTTATGAAATACAATTTTACTTGTTATTATTATTCGATGTTCTAACTATCAATGCTACACCTATCAAAATAACGATTGTAGCAAGAATAGTTAGATAGGTGACAGATTCACTTAGAATGGCCCATCCTAAAAACACTGCTACAATAGGTGCTATATAAGCAAAAGTATTAGCAACCGGTGCTGTACTAACTTTGAGCAGCCAATAAAATTCAGCTAGTGGTATAACAGTGCCAATAAATATTAAAAACAAGTAGGATATTGTAAAGTCTATGTCTAAGTAAGAAGAAGGAAGCAGATTTAATTCTCCAGTTAAAATACTAGGAATTAGTAAGAATGATCCGCCTATTAATGTAACCATTCCTGCAGATAATAAAAAATTTTGAGGTAAGGATAATTTACTAGAGTAGATAGACCCTAGAGCCCAAAGTAGTGAGCTTATTAACAATGATACAATTCCTATTAGATTTACTTCTTGATCTCCAGCAATTGATGGTCCTACGAGAATTATCATGCCGCTAAAACCAAGAGCAAGACCTATCTTTGTTAAGTTTGTTATTTTATTTCTAAATATTAGGAACATAAATAATACTACCCATAAAGGAATTGTTGAATTTAGTAAA
>Ga0299907_10003302_pt1 | contig 10297 bp, 3 predicted proteins | sample RVTome_16_FD_198680 | JGI IMG/M metagenome (GOLD analysis project Ga0299907, IMG submission 198680) | Soil microbial communities from uranium-contaminated site in the Upper Colorado River Basin, Wyoming, United States - RVT152D67 (version 2) ... | reverse complement strand
GCGCTCCAGTCGTGCGTCCCGTACCCGCGCAGGCGGACGAGGCGCCCGCGTCGTCCGACCGCGATCGCCGCCCCCGGCGTGGTCGAGTCCTGGACCGCCGCCTCGAGCAGCCGGTCCACGCGCTCGAGGGCCGCGGGGTCCATGCCGACGTCGGCCGGTAACGCTTCCACGGGCGCCGGCCCCGTCTCCTCGACATCCGCCTCGGCCGGCCCGAGCGGACGCGTGAGACCGTCCCCGCGCGCGTAGAGCGGTGGGAGCGACACCGGGAGGCGCCCGCTGATCGACGTCCGACCGAGAAGCGCGTCCGCCGCGGCGCGCTGGGCCGCCGGGGCGCCGCTCCACGCCAGCAGGTAGGCCGACGGATCGGGGAGCGAGGAGAGCAGGTACGGGCTCCCGAACGAGAGCAGCACGGCGGGCCGGCCCGCGAGCTCGACGGCGGCGAGGAAGCGGGACAGCTCGTTCGAGGGCTCGACGGAGCCGGCCCCACTGCGCGGCGGGACGTACGCCGAGACGACGACCGCGTCCACCGAGTCGAGCCGCGCCGCGAGGCTGTCGTAGCGGGCGGGGTCGGTGTCGAAGCCCGTCCGGGCCCGGATGACCTCGAGCCCGCCGGCGAGCCGGGCATCGAACACCCGCCCCGCGCTCACGTCCCCGTCGCGGGCGAACGTGAGCGCGAGGACGCGCCGCACGCGGACCGTGTCGAAGGGCACGCCGCCGGCGAGGTCGCGGACGAGCGTCAGCGAGCGCCGCGCGGTGGAATCCGCGAACGCGAGGTGGGCGGCGGTCCCCACGGTCCGCGTGACGACGTCCGCGTCCACGCGCGCGGCCCGGTGGAGACCGGCGCGCGCCTTCATCTCGAGGATGCGGCGCACCGAGCGGTCGATGCGGGCCGGTTCGAGACGCCCGCCGGCGAGCGCCGCCAGGACGGCGTCGATCGCCGCGAGCGGATCGGGAGGCATGAGGAGCACGTCCGCCCCCGCCTCGAGCGCGCGGACCGACGCCTCGGCCGGGCCGTATCCCTCGACAATGGCCCCCATGTCGAGCGCGTCGGTGAACAGCACTCCGTCGAAGCCGAGCTCCTCGCGCAGGAGCCGGGTCATGAAAAAGGACGAGAGCGTGGCGGGTGGCGCCCCTTCGCCCAGGATGCCCGGGGCCGCCACGTGGGCGGTCATCACGGCGTCGACACCCGCCTCGATCGCGCGCCGGAAGGGGACCAGCTCCAGTCGGTCGAGCCGGTCCCGGTCTCCCGGGATCACGGGAAGCGCCACGTGCGAGTCGGTCCCCGTGTCGCCGTGTCCGGGGAAGTGCTTGGCCGTCGTGAGCAGGCCGCCCTCGTGCGCGCCCCGGATATAGGCCGCCCCCAGGGCCGCGACGCGCTCCGGGTCCTCGCCGTAGGAGCGCGTGTTGATGATGGGGTTGTCGGGGTTGTTGTTGACGTCGAGCACGGGGGCGAAGTTCACGTGCACGCCGAGCGCCCGCGCCTCGGCGGCGGTCAGCCGGCCCGCCTCGCGTGCCGCGGCCTCGTCATCGATCGCGCCGAACGCCATGGCGGGCGGCAGGACGGTCGCGCCCCCGAGGTCGACGCCGGAGGGGAGCGCGGTGATCCCGCCCAGACGGTATCCGGGCCCGGATTCGAAGTCCGCCGCCACGAGGAGCGGCACCGCCGCCCGGGCCTGGAGACGATCGAGACGCGAGACGTAGTCGAGCGGCGTGCCGACCGAGATCACGAGGCCGCCGATCCCCGTCTCGACGAGCGCCCCGATGCGGGCGAGCTCCTCGTCCGTGGCCGAGGCGTAGCCGCCCGACATCCACACCATCACGAGCTGGGCGACGCGCCCGTGCGCATCGAGCCCCGCGAGCGTCTCCTCGACCCACGCGAGCGCCTCGTCGGAGAGCGGCTCGTCGGGACGGATCGGCGCGGGCGGAAAGACCGCCGGCGCCCGCGGCCCCGCGCTCGCGCACGCGGCGAGGAGGGCGCCGCACGCGACGACGAGACCCGCACCCGCGATCGCCGGGCGCGCGGTCCGCTGTCCCGCGCCTCGAGCCTCCGGTAGTCTGACCGCCATGCGGCAGCAAGCTATGCGGGCCCGGAAGGGGCTACCAGCGCGCATCGGCGCGCGCCCGGGGCGGCGGCCGATCATCGCGCTCGCCCTACTCGCGGCCGCCTGCGGCCAGGCGGAAGCGGACCGGCACGCGGGCGCCCCGGGAGACGAGGACGGCGCCGGCGCCCCCGCCGCGCGGACCGGGCCCGTCCGCCCCGGGCTCGACGTCCTCCTCACCGACTCCGCCCACCTCGTCCGCGGCCGGCGCGTCGGCCTGATCACGAATCGGAGCGGGGTGACCCGGGACGGGCGGAGCGCGATCGACGCGCTGTCCGCGCTCGAGGGCGTCGAGCTCGTCACGCTGTTCTCCCCCGAGCACGGGATCCGGGGCGTCGCCGCGGAGGGCGAGTGGATCGGAGACGAGGTCGACGCCGCCTCGGGGCTCCCCGTGGTGTCGCTGTACGGCGGGAGCCGCGCACCGACACCCGAGGCCCTGGCGGATCTGGACGCGCTCGTGTTCGACCTCCAGGACATCGGGGCGCGCTATTACACGTACGTCTCCACGATGGCCTACGCGATGCGCGCCGCGGGCGAGGCCGGGGTCCGGTTCGTGGTGCTCGATCGGCCGAACCCGATCGCCGGGCTCGTCCAGGGACCCGTCCTCGAGCCCGGGTTCGCGACGTTCGTGGGGCTCTACCCCGTCCCGGTCCGCCACGGCATGACGAGCGGCGAGCTGGCCCGGCTGTACGCGGGGGCGTTCGGGATCGCGGTCGAGCTCCACGTCGTCCCGGCGGACGGGTGGGGCCGCGACATGTGGTTCGACGAGACGGGGCTCCCCTGGATCCCCCCTTCCCGGAACATGCCCGCGCTCGAGAGCGCCACGCACTACCCCGGGACGTGTCTGTTCGAGGGCACCAACCTGTCGGTCGGCCGCGGGACGCCCGCGGCGTTCCAGCAGATCGGAGCTCCGTGGCTCGAGGCCGATACGCTCGTGGCGCGGCTGAGGGCCCGTGGCCTCTCCGGCGTCCGCGTCGAGGCGGTGGAGTTCGTCCCCGAGCGACCCAGCGACGGGAAGTTCGATGGCGAGACCCTGCGGGGGGTCCGCTTCACGGTGACCGACCGAGACACCTACGATCCCGTGCGAACCGCGGTGATGGCGCTCCGGGAGGCGCGGGATCTCGCCGGGACGCGCTGGGAGTGGAACGAGCCGCACTTCGACCGGCTGGCCGGTAGCGACGGGCTCCGGCGGGCGATCGAGGCGGGAGGCGAACCGGACTCGATCGTGGCGTCGTGGGACCGCGGGCTCGACGCGTTCCGCCGGCTGCGCGTGCCCTACCTCCTCTACGGGGAGACGACGGCCCGGGGTCGATAGCCCCGGTACGCTAGCGCGGGACGAGGATCCGTCCGACCAGCGGCTCCACCTCCGCCTCGATCGGCGTCTCGCCGCGCGGCTCGCCATCGATCTGGATCGCGACCGGTGGATCCGACTGGATCGAGACCTTCTTCGCCTGGAGGAAGATCATGCGGTCATCGCCGGCGAACTGGCGCCGGGCGACCCGCCACAGCATGCGGGCGACCTCCGGCAGGTTCCGCGGCGCGTAGATGCACACGTCGATGAGTCCGTCGTGGAACGAGGATCTCGGCGCGACCGAGACCTCGACCGGCAGGGGGCCCGCCCCGAGCTGGCCCGCGTTCGCGAGCAGCACCATCGACGCCCGGACCTTCACCTCGCGGTCGTCGGCGACGATGCGGAAGTCGGCGCTCGCGGGCGTGATGATGTGCTTGAGGCCGCTGTACAGGTAGGCCGCGAACCCGAGCCGGTTCTTGAGCTCGCTGGTCGCGGCCGCCATCACGTCCGCATCCAGGCCCGCGCCCGCGATGAGCGCGAAATGCTCGCCATTCGCGCGCCCGAGATCCACCTGCTCCACGCGTCCCTCGACGGCCACGCGCACGCTGTCCTCCAGCGAGCTCGGGATGTCGAAGTTGAGCGCGAGCTGGTTTCCGGTGCCGAACGGGATGATCGCCACGGGGACCCCCGATCCGGCGGTGCCCTTGAGCGCGATCCCCACCGTCCCGTCCCCGCCCACGGCGGCCACCGCCCGGTATCCGCGCTCGGCGGCGGTTCGCGTCACGCGGAGCGCCTCGTCCGCATCGGACGGCTCGACGATGTCGAACGGAACCGAGCGCGCCGCGAAGGCGCCGCCCAGCCGCCTCCTCAGCGCATCGGGGAGCCCGCCGCTCGCGTGCGCGTTCAGGAGAACGAGAAAGCGGTCCCGGTCCGCGTACGGGTAGGTCACGATCGCTGCGCTCCCCCCTGGGCCGCGCCCCTCGCCGCCCTCGCGGATCCGTCCGCTCACGGGCGCGAGCGGCGTAGGCGGGAGGATACGCCCGCGCGCCGTCGCTCGCCATTCGCGACCGCGCGGCTAGTAGCTCCACTCGCGGAACAGGAAGAGCCCGAACGTCCGGTCGTTCGCGAGGTTCGTCCCCTGGAACAAACCGAAAAGGCGCTCGTCCAGGCGGCTCGCCGTGCGGGCCTCGAGGGCCCAGTTGGGCGCGAAGCGCCACTCGAGCGTCGCACGCGGCGGGCCGCCCCCGAGCGGCTGCGAGAACGTGAAGAAGATCTCCTCCGACGCGTACCAGCCGAACTCGACCGCGGTCCGATCGAACAGGTTCTGCGAGCCTGCGACACGCGAGCCCTGCGTCCCCCCGCCCACGGAGCGCAGGTTGAAGTACGACAGGCCCGTCGACCCGACGAGCGCGGACGAGAGCCCGGTGGTCAGGGTGCCGAGCACGGCCTCCTGGAAGAGCCGCTGGCCGAGCTGGTTGTCCGCCGCGGCGAAGCACGGGGCCCCGACCGCGAGGAAGCAGAGCTGATCCGTGTCGCTCATCGGCGGGTTGCTGGCGAGCGCGAGCTGCGTGTTCTGGAGCGTCCCGCCGATGTGGACTTCGATGACCACCGGTCCCTCGGACGTGCGGCTCCGGTACTCCGCGTTGATCGAGAGGTCGGGATTGAAGTCGGACCCGCCCGTGAACTGGAGCGTGCCCGACGTGATGCGCAGCGACTGCACGTAGGGCTGGATGCGGTCGAACCGGTACGTGCCCCGCGGAAGCTCGACGATCCCGCGCACGGTCTGCACGTCCGAAGCCCGGTCGACGTACACGTCGAGGTCCTGGGCGACCAGCTCCACGTCGATCTGGGGCGATCGCAGCCACAGATTGGGACCCAGGTCGACCGTGGCGTCGATGACCAGATTGTCCATGAACGGGTTCTGGAAGCTCTGGAGCAGGCGCCGCTCTCCCACCGCCGCCGAGTCGAGCAGGCTGTAGAACGAGGGATCGCTCAGGTCGATCACCTGCTGCTGCCTGAGGAACTCGTCCTGGTGGATGTCGCCGTCGCGCAGCCTGAAGTCGCCCTCGAGCCGGGGGCTCCGGTACTGGCCCCCGAGGTGACCGGTGCCCTCCACGGCCAGCGTCATGTCGCGCCGGGACACCGCCTGGAAGCGCGTGGCCGAGAGGTCGAGATCGAGCGCGGGATTCGACAGCGTGCTCACGTCCAGGACACCACTCACCGAGGCGGTGCCGCCGTCCTCCGACGCGACACGGAGCGAGTCGATGCGGGCGCCGGAGCCCTGGAACGCGGCGTGCCCCCCGATCCCGACGAGCCGGATGCCGAGGTCGGGGACGAGGGCCGCCCCTCCGACCACGCCCAGGTCGCCCCCGTACTGGAGCTCGCCGGGCTCGCCCGACAGCGTCACCGAGCCGCGCGCGAACCCCTCGATGTCCTGGAGCCCCCGCACCCGGAGCTCGAGAATCTCGAGCGGCAGGCTGTCGGCGCGCACCTGGATATCCACGGGCTCGTCGAGCAGACGGCGCTCGACGTCACGGAGCGCGAGGTCGGCCCGGAGGAACCCCTCGGCGTGCGCGAGCCGGTGCCCGTCGAGCGTGAGGTCGACCGAGCCTTCCAGCCGGCGATCGTCGTACCCGAAGGTCGCCTCGAGCGCGGTGTAGCGATGCTCACGGATGGCCGGATCGAGGATCCGCGCGGTGCCCCGCCAGCTCGGCTCGGAGAGCGTCCCGCCCACGGTCCCGTCGGCGTACAGCGTCCCCCCCACTTCCGGGGCGTCGGAGAACAGGTACCCGAGCTGGTCGACGCGGAACCCGGCGACGGCGACCGTCATGCTCCCGTCGCCCGCGGACGGGATCGTCCCGTCGGCCTCGATGCGCCCGAGGGGACCGGCGACCACGAGGCCCTCGATCACGAGGGCAGAGTCGGAATAGGCGATGCGCGCGGGCTCGCTCGTGTCGAAGCCGACCTTGCCGAGCACGGCGCTCAGCGAATCGAGCCGCGCGTCGAAGGACCCGGACCCCAGCTCGACGCGCCCGGCGGCCGAGAGCGCCACGGTGGAGTCCCGGCGCGCGTGCACGTCGACGGCCACGGGACCCGGGCCGGCGCGCATCAGATCGAGCGCGAGCGAGTCGAGCTCTACGCCCCGGATCCGGGCATCGCGCGCGGTCACGTCCGCCACGAGCTCGTCCGTCGATGGCGGGTTCTGGAGGACGAGCCGCGCGCTCAGGGAGTCGGCGCCCGTGTCCTCGAATCGCGCGTCGGTCGCCTCGACGAACGCCTCGACCGAGAAGTCCTCGAGCGTCCCTTCGACCACGCCGCGACCCTCGAGCCGCCCGCGGAGCCCCTCGGCCGGGCCCTCCGCGTCGGGACCCGCCATCGCCGCGGCGAAGTCCTCGAACAGGAACTCGCCCTCGTCCGCGGCCCGGCCGCCGGGGATCTCCTCGGCGACCCAGCGGTTCCACTCCGACAGGTCGAGCACCGACGCTTCCAGCGTGACCGTGCCGCTCCGACCCTCCGCGACGCCGAAGCTGCCGCGGCCCGTCACGGACCCGACGTCGGAGCGCAGGATGAGGGTGTCGATCTCCGCCAGCCCGTCCGCCACGCGTACGCGCACGTAGCTCGTGTCCAGCTCGGCGAGGTCGAGCTCCGAGGGCAGGATCTCGAGATCGAAGTCGGCGTCGAGGGTCGCCAGCTCGACCCCGGATCCCACGACGCGCCCGCGCACGGCCAGCCGCGTGGCGGGCGCGCTCTCCATCCATTCCCGGAGATCGACGTCCGACGCCTCCACGCGCGCGTCGTAGCGCTTGGGCTCCCCTTCGAGGCCGAAGCGCCCGTCGAACGTGAGCCGCCCCCTGGCGGTCTCGAGATCGGCCTCGGCGAGAAGGTCCGACAACGTCCCGCGCGCCCGCAGGGGACCGCTCACGGTCCCGACCAGGTCGAGATCCGGCGCGAACGGCTCGAGCGCGGCGAGCGCCAGGGGGTCGGCCCGGAGATCGACGTCGATGACCGATCCTTCATCGAGGTCGACCGTGGCGTCGCCTTCGAGACGCGAGACATCACCGGCGGGCGTCACGTGCGTGACGTGTCCGCTGGCGGAGAGGGCGCCCCCCGGGGGCCGGCTCACGGTCAGAGCGCCGTCCAGGCGCCCGTCGAGCGGGGCGTCGAAGCCGAGGATCGCCGCCCAGGCGGGATCGAAGGACTCGAGCTCGAGGGCGAGGTCGCGGACCCCGTAGGGCTCGACCATCGCCACGCCTCCCCGGGCCCTAAGCGCGGACGCCGACACACCCGCGTCGAGAGGGGTCAGGGTCACGTCCGCATCGATCGCGAGAGCCTCGGGGCGTCCCGAGCCCCGGACGGTGCCGGTGATGAGTCCATCGACGACCGGCGGCCGATCGAGCAGCTCGTCCAGCCACCGGAGACGGAGCGGCGCGAGCGTGGCGTCGATGCGCTCGAAGACGGGCGTCTCTCCGAGGGCGATGCGGAACCCGCCGCGGATGCGCGTCTCTTCGCTCTCGATCCGGCCGTCGGTGACCTCGACGACCGGGATCTCGCCCCGGGAGGCGAGCGCGAGCCGCATGGGGCCCCCGCCCGAGCGCGGCACGGGGACCGGGAGCCACGCGAGATCCCGGAACCCGAGCGGGTCGGCCTCGAGGTCGAAGCCGTACTGGAGCGGGTCGCCGGCGACGACCCACCCCTCGCCGGTCAGGCTCGACGCGGGCGTCTCGAGGGTGCGGATCGCAACATCGATCGTGTCGCCGAACGTCACCACGCCGTCGAACTCGTCGATCTCCAGAGGCTGCCGGACGGCGAACAGCGTGCCGAGCACGTCGGCGAGCTCGATGCGGAACGGTCGGGGCGGATCGATGACCCGGATCGCGGGGAAGCGGCCGGCCCCATCCTCGATCCGGTACACGCGCTCGAACTCGCCATCCGCGGTCGGCTCCACGTGCCAGATGGACCCTTCCTCGATCTCGGCCAGCGCTCGCTCGCGCGCCTCGCCCTCGAGCGTCGCCGTCCACGGGATGCGGATCTCGATGCGGCCCGATCGCATGGTCGCGTCGCGGATCAGGAACCGCAGGGGGGATCCGCCGGGCTCCGTCCCCGCGGTGTCGGCCGGCGCGGCGACCGGGTCCGGCGGCGCGGAGGGCGCCTCGCCCTGGAAGATGCGCTCGTAGTTCCAGCGCCCGCCGGCGTCCTGCACCAGCCGGATCTCCGCCTCGCCCGCCACGAGCCGCCGGATGCGGACCTGCCGTCGGAGCAGCGCCAGCGGGTGGTACTCGATCGTCACGCTGTCGAGCGCCACGAACGTGGCCCCGGCGGAGTCGGCGATCTCGATCCGGCTCAGCACGACGCGCGTGAGCAGGTTCCCCCCGAGGACGGGCCCGATCCGGATCTGCCCGTGGATCGCGTTCTGGAGCGCGCCCTGGAGCAGGGAGACGGCGGCGTTCCGGCCCGTCGTCGTCTGCGTGAACTGGTAGAGGGCGAGCGCGATCGCGATGCTCGCGAGCCCGATGACGCGCGCGAGGAGCAGCGCACGCCGGCGGCGCTTCCGGTCGTTCCGAGGCGTCCCCGCGACCCCGGACCCCGGCGACGCCGTGTCCCGCGATCCGGACGGCTCCGCGCCTCCCGGCGGCTCGGGGGGTCCGGCGTCCTTCGACGTTCCGGACGGTCCCGGGGCGTGCGGATCGCGCGGTGTCAGAACGCCTCCCCGATGGAGAAGTGGATCTGGAGTCGCCGCCACACCTGCTTGAGCAGGGACGGCTGGTCGTACGTGAACGGGTCGAACAGGACCTCGTCCCTGAGCTCGACGAGGCTGCCGTTCTCGAGCGAGACCACGACCGGCAGCGGCGTCGCGCCGGTGGGGTTGTACCCCAGGTCGAGCCGCAGGGGCCCGACCGGCGTGTTCAGGCGGATCCCGGCCCCGGGGGTCCACACGGGCCAGTGGAAGCCGGAGAGGCTCGCGAACACGTCACCCCCGTCGACGAACAGCACGAGACCCCACTGCGGGCTGAGGCGCTGCCGGAGCTCGAGCGAGATCTCGAGGGAGGCGTTCCCCCCGTTCGGCCGCTGGACGAACGCGCCCGGATCCTCCCGCGCCAGACGCTGCACGCACGGCTCGAGGAACTCGTCCGGACAATCCTCCACCTGATCGGCCACCAGCACGCGCGGCCCGAGCAGGTTCTGGCCGAACCCGCGCACGCTCTGCGATCCCCCGGCGAAGAAGCGTTTCGACGGGTGGATGACCTCCTGCTCGCGATTCGGGTCGGACACGGAGAACGGACCGCTCGTCGGCTCCACGAACCCGGCCCGGATGCGCGCGCCGATGACCAGGTCGTCGGCCAGCGACTCGAAGTCCGCCGCCTGGAGGTTCATCCGCACGTACCGGTAGTCGGAGCCCGTGAAGCGATCCGCCGGCTCGATCTCGGCGATGAAGTAGTGGCCGTTCGTGGGTTGGACGGGATCGTCCGTGCGCGTATACAGCCAGTTGAGGTTCACCGGCGACAGCCACTGCGACTGCGTGACGGTCGCGATGTCCTCGGGCGTACAGAAGCCGAAGTTCACGCAGAAGAAGATGTCCGCGGACTCCTCGTCGAACCCGGTGAAGGCCGGCTGCCAGCTCAGGGTCGCGGTCATGCCGCGCTTGAGCTCCCGCGTGACGCCGAACTGGGCCCCGACGCCCTCGCGGATGAACACGTCCGGGACGCTCTGCCGCTCGCCGTACACGCTCGCGCTGAACCGGTTGCGGCCCGAGAGGAAGACCGGGATCGAGAACTCGGCCCTGAGCAGGAAGTTCAGCGTGCGGAAGTCGGCGTCGGTCCCGACGTCCGAGCACGGGAAGCGCCCGCCCAGCTGCTGGGCGAAGATCTCGTCGAGACGCGCCGTCAGCTCGAGCCGCTTCGCGCCGCCC
>Ga0299907_10003300_pt1 | contig 10298 bp, 14 predicted proteins | sample RVTome_16_FD_198680 | JGI IMG/M metagenome (GOLD analysis project Ga0299907, IMG submission 198680) | Soil microbial communities from uranium-contaminated site in the Upper Colorado River Basin, Wyoming, United States - RVT152D67 (version 2) ... | reverse complement strand
CAGCGCCAGGTCGCCACGGCGGTCAAGAATGCCCGGGAGATGGCTCTTCTCCCCTACATCGGGTCCTCGCGGTGAAGCTGATTCTCACTGCCGATGTCGCCGAGCTGGGGAGCCGGGGCGACGTCGTCGACGTCGCCGACGGGTATGCCCGGAACTATCTCCTGCCCCGCAAGAAGGCCGTGACGGCGAGCGAAGGCATGCTGGCCCAGGCAGAGTCGATCCGGGCCGCCCGCCTCGAGCAGGAGCAGAGGGCGAAGGAGGCTGCCGAGAACATCGCCACCCAGCTGGTCGGCACTCGGGTGGTCATTGCCGCCAAGGCTGGTGACGAGGGACAGCTCTACGGCTCGGTCCCCGTCGGTGACGTCGTCGAGGGTATTCAGCGTTTCACCGGGATCGAGCTCGACCCCCGCAACGTGGTGCTCGGCGACCCGATCCGGGCGATCGGCCTTCATGAGATCGGGATCTCTCTCCATCCCGACGTCGAATTCCCCCTCACCCTGGACATCATCCCGGCCTGACCTCGCGACCTCGACAACGATGGATTTCGCGGTTTTCTCCCAGGACCTTCCATCGCGAAAAAGAATCAGCGGGTCGGGAAAAACAAAGAACCGTTCCGGTTGGTGCCGGGTCGGCGGCTGGCCTATGTTCTCGTCACTTCCCCCGCTGACGGCGGTCTAGAGCTTCCCCCGCCGGGCGGGTCTCTCATGTAGACCCAAATCTGTCAGTGGCGCATGTCATCTTGTAGGCGAGGACAGCAATGGATCAAATGAGCACCCAGGCGCCGATGCGGCCCGGCTATCGGACCCCACCCCACTCCCGGGAGTCCGAGGAGTCGGTGTTGGGCGCCGTTTTGCTCTCCGAGGAAGCGGTCATCGAGGTGATGGACCGGATCCACCCCGAGGACTTCTACATCCCGTCCCACCAGGCGATCTTCGAGAGCATGCGCGAGCTGTTCGACGGCAACCATGCCATCGACGCCGTCACCGTCTCCGAGTCACTCCGTCGCAAGGGTGAGCTGGAGAAGGTCGGCGGGGTCACCTATCTGACCCGTCTGGTCGACATCGTGCCCTCCACCTCCAATGTCGTCTACTACGCCGGGGTGGTCGAGGAGCATGCCAAGCGACGGGAGCTGATCCGCGCCGGATCACTGGTGACCGACGTGGCCTTCGACATCGACGAGGAGATCATGACCGTCCTCGACCGGGCCGAGCAGGTCGTCCTCGGAGTCGCCGAGAAGCGAGCCAGCCAGTCGCTCCTCGAGGTAGGCCCTCTGTTCAGCGAGGTGCTGGAGCGCATCGAGGCCCTGGAAGAGCTGGGCTCCGACATGACCGGTCTCTCCACGGGCTTTGTCGATCTCGACAAGAAGCTGGCCGGGCTGCAACCCGCCAACCTGGTCGTCATCGCAGCGCGGCCGGCCATGGGCAAAAGTTCCCTGGCCATGGGCATCGCAGTCAACGCCGCCCTGGCCAACGAGCCGGTGGCCATCTTCTCGTTGGAGATGTCCAAGGAGGAGATCGTTCAGCGGATCCTGTCGTCGGTGGGGAAGGTCGACTCGATGAAGCTTCGTTCCGGCCAACTCGGGCCGTTGTGGCAAAAGGTGGTCGACGCCGCCGGGAAGATGTACAAGGCGCCGATCTACATCGACGACTCTCCGGTGGTCACCGTCACCGATATCCGCGCCAAGTGCCGGCGTCTGAAGCGCAAAAAGGGCCTGTCGATGGTCATCGTCGACTATCTGCAGCTGATGGAGGCGTCCAACCGGGAGAACCGCCAGCAGGAGATCTCGGAGATCACCAGGAATCTCAAGAACCTCGCCCGGGAGCTCGACGTGCCGATAGTGGCGGTGTCCCAGCTCAACCGGTCACTGGAGTCGAGAGAGGACAAGCGTCCCCGGCTCTCCGACCTTCGCGAAAGTGGCTGCCTCACCGCCGATACCCGCCTGGTCAGGGCCGACAACAACATGGAGGTGACTCTTGGCGACCTGATCACCTCCGGCGAGACCAATATTCCGGTCTGGAGTCTCGATCATCGGATGCGTCTGGTGAAGTCGAACCTCACCCATGCGTTTCCAAGCGGGATCAAGCCGGTCTACGACCTGGAGTTGGCCTCGGGCAGAGTCATCCGCGGTACCGACAACCACCCGTTCCTGACTCTCGAGGGTTGGACCCCTTTGGGCGATCTCCACGCGGGATCGAGAATCGCGGTGGCCCGTGAGATAGACGAGCCGGGGTCTCCCAATGTCATGAACGATGACGAGATTGTCGTGCTCGCCCACATGATTGGAGACGGGTGTCACCTGCCCCGTCACGCCCTCCAATACACCACGATCGATCGGGAGAACGCCGCCACTGTGGCGGAAGCCGCCCAGCGTGCCTTTGGCGTCAAGCCACGGTTGAAAAAGGAGCGCTCCTGGCTGCAGCTCTATTTGTCGGCGCCGGAGAAGCTCGCCCGCGGCAAACGTAATCCGCTGGCTGCCTGGCTTGACGGCCTCGGGTTGCTCGGTTCCAGATCACACCAGGTATTCATCCCTGAACCGGTGTTCGGGCTGTCCAGAGCGCAGGTCGAGCTATTTGTTCGACATCTTTGGGCGACGGACGGATGCGTGTGGACAGATGGCTCCAGGACCACGATCTACTACGCCACCAGCAGTCGACGACTGGCCGCCGACCTGCAGGCTTTGCTGAGCCGGGTTTCGATCATGGCTCGGGTCCGTCGGGTACCACAGGCCGGTGGTCGGGACCAGTTCCACGTCCTGATCTCCGGCAGCGACGACCAGTTGAGATTCATCAACCGGATCGGCGTCGCCGGTGAGCGTGGGAGGACGGTCGAAGAGATGCGGCCCTTGGTCGAGAGGCGGCGGCCGGACACCAATGTCGACACCATTCCGGCCGAGGTCTGGGATTACGTCAGATACAAGGCCATGCCTGCGGCAGGTGTCTCGGCCCGTGAGTTGGCACGCCGGTTGGGGATGTCGTATTGCGGGTCGGCGCTGTACAAGTCGGGCGTCTCCCGGCGCCGGATGCGCAAGCTCTCGACTGCACTCGACGATGACTATTTGGACACTCTCGCCCATTCCGATGTCCTATGGGACCGGGTGGTGTCGGTGACTCCACGGGGCGAAGAGGCGGTGTACGACGCGACGGTCGATGTCACCCACAACTTCGTCGCCAACGGGATCGTCGCTCACAACTCCATCGAGCAAGACGCCGACGTCGTCATGTTCATCTATCGCCACGAGTACTACCACCCCGAGGAGCAGGAGCGGAGAGGCATCGCCGAGGTCATCGTGTCCAAGCATCGTGCCGGCTCGACCGGCCCGGTGGACTTGACCTTCCAGCCCGAATTCACCCGTTTCGCCAACCTGGGCCGCGACGTCAGCTAGCCCAGGAAGGATCTTTTCGGAGCCGCTGGGGACGAGCGGCAACCCGGAGGTTGCCGCTGGAGGGGTTCGTCTCTTGCCCGGTGAAGCCGGGGAAGCTTCTGTATGAGAGGGGACTCAATCGGACAACGGGACGGACGACCCAATTCTGGTTCTTTCCGGTGCCCCTGTCCGGCCAGATTGGACCTAAATCCAATATACGCATGCGCGCTAGCTATTTGCCACCCAAACTCAAAAATCTTGATGTGAGCGGCTGGCGGTGGGGCCGCTCTGGCCCTGGTACTTGGACCCGAGCTCCGGCGATCCATAGGGAAAATCGGCTGCGGTCGTCATCCGGTAGAAGCTGATCTGACCGATCTTCATCCCGGGGTAGATCGCAATCGGCAAGGTGGCCACATTGGACAGCTCCAGGGTGATGTGACCTTCGAAACCAGGGTCGATGAATCCCGCAGTGGAGTGAATCAGGAGGCCGAGTCTCCCCAGGGACGACTTCCCCTCGAGACGGGCCACCACGTCCTCGGGGAGCTTGACCCGCTCCAACGTGGAGCCGAGCACGAACTCACCGGGATGGAGCATGAATGGGCTGTCCTCGTCGACTTCGACGAGCGAGGTGAGGTCGGCCTGTGGCGCCCGGGGGTCGATCTCCGAGTATCGATGGTTGACGAACACCCGGAAACCGTCACCTACCCGAAGATCCACCGAGGACGGCTGGACGTAGGACGGCTCGTACGGATCGATCACGATCGCCCCGCTCTCGATCGCCTCGCGGATGGTTCGGTCGGAAAAGATCAAAAACTGCGTTCCTTAGGAATACAGCACCATATATGGCGCTTGCGCCGCGCGGAATGCGTTCCCACCCGGTCTTGGAGCGGGTGAAGGGAATCGAACCCTCGCTCCGAGCTTGGGAAGCTCGTGTTCTACCATTGAACTACACCCGCGATCGGCCCGAGAGTACCAAACGCACGGTCTCATCCGAAGAGCGACACCATCCCCCAAACAGTCATCACCAGCCCGACGACGATGAAGAAGCCGACCCGTCCCGGGCGGTAGGAAGCCTCCTCGACCCCGTCCGGTGTGGACCCCCTGCGATGCTTCCACCAGGCGAGGCCGTTGCCGATGAGCATCGCCAGTCCGAGGGCGATGACCAGTTCGGGGAGGAGGCTCTCCACGTCGAAGATGTCGTCCACGCCGGCGACAGTACCGCTGAATAGGCTCCAACCATGAGTACCGCATCCGCACCGGCGACCACGGCCAATCTCGGCCCGGGGTTCGACCGGCTGGCGATGGCGGTCGGGCGGCGATGCACAGTGACGGCCCAGATGGGGAAGACCTGGCACGTCGAGCATGTCGGGACCATTCGACCGCCTGACGGTGAGCCCGACGGGGTCCTCTTGGCGGCGAAGCGAGCGGTGGGCGATGGCACACCGTTGGAGATCACCGTCGATACCCAGGTTCCGATCGGCAAGGGCCTCGGCTCGAGCGCGGCGGCGTTTGTCGCCGGCGCGGCGGCTGCTCTCGCCGCGGTTGGCGAGGAGCCCACTCCGGATCGGGTGTTCCGGTATGCGACAGACCTGGAAGGGCATCCCGACCAGACCGCGGCCGCCGTCTACGGCGGCCTGATCCTGGTGCCGGCCGAGGGTGAGCCGATGCGGCTGCCCCTACACCCCTCGCTGCGCCCTATCGTCGCCGTGCCCCCGACGACCCTGCCGACGCGCAAGGCCCGCGAAGTCATCGATCGGGTCCATTCCCACGAAGTGGTGCTGAGAACGATCTCCCGGGTGGCGTCGCTGGTCGCCGGTCTGATCACTGGAGACTCCCAACTTCTCGCCTCGGCGCACGGTGACGAGATTCACGAGGCTCCTCGAGCTCCGCTCAGCCCCGAGGTGGGGGAGATGATGGCTCTCGCCCGACGTGCCGGCGCTCTTCATGCGGCCCGCAGCGGCGCCGGGCCGTCGGTGGTGGCATTCGCCACTGCGGAGAGCGCTCCGTCCATCGTCGAGGCGCTGACCGATTATGGGTCCGAGGTGATCGAAGGACCGATGGAGACTTCCGGTCTGGTGGTCGATCGTTGATCTCCCGGGTACGTTTTCGCCTAGGCCTAGTCACCCCAGTCGATGACGATTTCTCCCTCGAGATTGGGCAACGGCAGAGAGGCCGCTTCCGATTCGATGTCCTTCCTGGCCCTGATGTCGAGCCGCTCCCATGTCTGAACGGTGACCTTCCGTTGGGATCTTCGCCACACCCCCACGATCTCGCCGTGGTGGAGAACCGCGCCGGGCCATACCCGCGGTGTCCACAGGAGGTCGCGGCGGGAGGCACTGGGCACCAGGAGCTCTCGATCGTCACCCTGGAGGAGGAAGTAGGTATCGCCGCTGGGCAGCAGCCTGCTCGAAGTCGCCTGAGGCGCGGTCCTCATCTCTTGCTCGTCAGACGCGAGAATCGCCCCTTCCCCGATCGGTGTCCGCACCAGGATCAGCTCCTCGCTGAGGGCGGCGAAGCTCGCCAGGGCGGACTGCAGTGTGACTCCGGCCCAATCGGCGAATGACCCGGCCGTGCCGGGACCGAACACGTGCAGGTAGCGGCGGGCAAGTTCGAGTCGAGCCTCAACCGGATCGACGTCAGGCGGGGGAACCATCCTGATCGTCGGCCTCCGGGCTCCCTCCCATCGGATCAGGAACCTCCCCGTCGGCGCGGCGTACTTGAGTCGGTTGGGGTTGACCCCCAACGCCCGGCCCACGTCGTCATACCGCAAGGTCGACTCGCCGAGATGATCCTGGAGCCGCTCGGCCACCTCCAACGCCCGGCGCAGGGCGGCGCCACGTTCGGGGAGCCGCCCCAGGGTGAACACCGCCACGTCGGCTCCGGCGATGACGTAGACGCTGTATCGCGGCCCCCAGATCTGAACCAGCGACGGATCATCCAAGGTGGTGGGTTCGGTTCCGGAAAGGCGGACATGTATGGAGAGGAGTGCCGCTCGGGGCATGCTGTCCTGAAGGCCAGCCCATGCCGCACTTCTCATTGTCTCGGCATCGAGAGGCTGACGGACATCGAGCATCCCGACCCGCCTGCGGAAAGCGAGGATCTGTGCCCGGGACAGCAGGAGCCAAGAATCACCCATAATCACTTACCAGACGAGGTTATCCCCGAGAATCGAACGAACGCCAGATCCGCCCCGAAGAGCGGATCCGGCGTCTGATGGGCTGGGTTTCAGTCAGTTCGGGGTCGGTTCGTCCCGTCCCAGGACGGTGATCGTCCCCCACTCGAGATCGATATAGCCCTGCCAGCATTCGGCGTCGAGCTCCTGGCTCCATTCGGTTATGAGCCAGTGGTCGCCAAGTCGCTGCTGGGCGTCTTCGACCATCGTCGTCGCCCCTCTATGGGTGAGACAGTCCTGGAGGGCCGCTGCCTTGAGCTCGACTTCGACTTCTCGTGTCTGGTTGATGTCGTCGAGTGCCTGCAATGGGACGAGGTCGACCTGGAACGACGTGTCGAGGTGGGTTGAGGCGCAGTCGGTGTCCCAGGCGAGCACCACCGGGAATCCTGGTCTCGGAGCCGAGAGGTCGCCGGCTAGGACATTGAAGTCAGGGTCGGTGGTGGTCCTTTCTTGATACTCCTCGTCCGTGAAAGTACCCCGACATACGGTGTAGTCGGTTGGCGTGGCGTCTTGGTTGCGGCCCACGTCGTTCCCGGTTCCGCACTCTTCGAGCAATCGCTCGGTGGTCAGGGGTTCGCCCAACGGAAACTCGGACACCTGGGTGGCGGCACCCGTGTTCAGGTCGTACATGCACCACACCGATTCGGACTTCAACCCCGGACGCCATCCTTCGAGATGAGCGGCTACTCCTCGCTCGCCGTCCTCTTCGATGGTCGCCACGTCCGCGGGGTCGGGTGAGAAGACACCCGCTGCCACTGCGACGCCCGCCGTCACGACGAGTAGTGCTGCCGCCAGGGCCGCGGCACGACCCAGTCGGCGATGGCGAGTACCGGTGCTCCTTGCGTTTGCCTTGTTTTCCATACCGATGATCTCCTCGAATAGGGCCTCGAATGAGGCTTCGGATACATCGGGCAGTTGATGCGCATCAGGCACGGGGTTGTGGTCTCGGATCAACCTCACCGGATCAACTCTTTGTCTCATGATGATGTCTCCCGAGCCACTACCCCGTGTGCCCTTCTAGGGTTGACATGTCCAGGTAGGTGATGATCTTTCATCAGCCGAAGAAACTCCCGTCGGAGCCGGGCCTTGGCCCGGTGCAGCCGAAGTGACACGTTGGGCTTGGTCAATCCCATCACCGTGGCGATCTGAGCGACCGTCAGTTCCTCCCATACCGCTAGCAGCAGGATCTCCCGGTCGGGCGGGCTCAAAGCATCCAGAGCGGCGAGTGCCAGGGTCAGGTCGGACTCTTCATCTTCGAAAGCGAGATCGACAACGATCGACTCGCCCACGGATTCCAGGCGACCGGCGAGTCGAGATCTCCGGACCTCACCGCGACGATGGTTGGCCACCACGCGGCGGGCGACACCGAAGAGCCACATCCGCTGCTCGACCGGGTCATCAGGCACGTCGCCCCTCCGACGCCAGGCCACCGAGAGTACCTCCGCGACCGCATCCTGAGCGTCCTCGACCACCCGGAGACGACGCATCGCATATCCGAGTAGGTCCCGGTAATGCGTCGCGAACAGGTCACGAAACCAGGCGACATCGCCGGTCAACGCAGCAGCCACGAGATGACCATTCCTCAACACATGTCCACCAGGAGGGGAGTCTTTCACGTTGTTTGGGACATGGTTGGCAAGTTGTCGGCGTTGGGTCATCCGCCGCCGTACTCGTATGCCAAGGCGAGATACTGGCCCAGCCATCGGCTGCGGGCGTCAGATTCGGTTCGCACCACGATCTGGTGGTTCCAGCGGTTCTTCCCCACCTGGCTGACGTCGCGGACGTGCTCGCTGGGCCTCTCATGATCGAGGGCAAGCATGAGATGAGGCACACCGTTCGGGTCCTTGATCGTGACGTTGTAGAGCCAGAACCAAGCGAACTTCCGCTGCCGACCGAAGCTGATCTGTTTCCCGATCGTGACCTCTGCTTCGCCGAGCTTTTCGATTCGGGCGGCCAGGATGTCGAAGATTCTCCGTGATTCCGGTTGGTTCTCGAAGTACTCGTCGAGCTCCCGGGATCCCATGCCGCGATGGTAGGTCTCAGGCGGGAGATGGCTGGCTGTGGTCGTGGGGGTAGGCGGGCCCTATGGTTCGACACTCATGAGAGTGGCTGAGCCTTCCGCCTCCGAGCACCCGGCCACATGGAAGTTCGATTATCCGATCTACCACGCCGAGACGCGTGACCAATGGCGTCTCTGGCTGGAGCTGAATCACGAGATTTCTCCAGGCGCCTGGCTGTGCTCTTGGCGGTCTTCCGCGGCTGGCTCGAGATGCCGCTATCCCGAAGCCGTCGAGGAGGCGATCTGCTTTGGGTGGATCGACTCCACGATATCCATTCTCGATGACGACCGGGCCCTTCAACTATTCACGCTGCGCAAGCCGAAGAGCAGTTGGACCCGGCTCAACCGGCAACGAGCCGAGGAGATGGAGCGCCTCGGACTGATGACGGATGCCGGTCGGCGAGTCGTGCAGGCCGCCAAGGTGAATGGTTGGTGGACGATCTACGACGCAGTAGAAGACCTGATCGAACCGAAGCCGCTTCGCGACGCCCTCGACGACAACGCCGAGGCTCGAGCCAACTGGGACCGGTTCCCGCCCAGCGCTCGTAAGCAGATGCTCTGGTGGGTCATCAGCGCTGCCAAGGAGGAAACACAAGCGCGACGCGTGGAGCAGATCGTCACCCAGGCGTCTGTTGGAGAACGTGCCAAGGGGTGAGGGCCTCGGGAATACCGCTGCGGCGACGCCCTACGAGTTGACCTAATGCCCGCTTCACGCGACCATGAGTAGGTCTTTCCCCCCTTGGTCAGAGAGGTTTCTACATGGGTTCGCTCGTAAAAAAGCGTCGCAAGAAGATGTCAAAACACAAATACCGGAAGCGCATCAAAGCCAACCGGCACAAGCGCAACAAGTGACTTTGGAGGACCGGCCCTGGGGCCGGTCCTTCTATACGAACAGGGTCACATCGGCGTCGGCGGCGTAGTCGAGGAACGCTGCCGCCCCGGCGATGTCGGCTCCTTCGATCAGGTCTTCCGCTTCCACACCCATCACCCCCATCGTGGTCGCACAGGCGAACAGCTGGACCCCCGAGTCGCGGACCATGTCCAGGAACTCCGGCACCGTCGGCATGTTCGATCTCGACATCCAGTTGCGCATCATCTTGGTGGCAGCGGCCGTCGCCCCCGGTACTGCTCCGAGCGCATTGGGAAGCTGGATCGGGCCCGACGGGTTGGCCAGCGAGGCAACCTTCAGCTTCTCGAATCGGTCCTTGTGGAGGATGTCGAGGCCGTAGAAGGTGAAGTAGATCCCGGCCTCCCACCCCAGGCTCACCGCCGTGGACGCCAGGATCAGCGGTGGGTACGCCTGATCTAGCGTCCCCTTGGACGCGACCAGGGCGATCCTCCTGGTCCTGGTGCGCTCGGCGCCTGGCTCGAGGTCAGGTCTGGTTTCGGTCAGGGTCATGTCGATGATCCTTTCTCCAATTCAAAGATCTGCCGGCCCTGCTCCTCGACGACCGAGAGCAGCGTGTCTCCACGCTGTCTTGCCATCGCCGGCACGTCGAGGAGAGCGCCCGGGTCGGTGGTGATCAGCCGCAACCGCTCACCCGCCGCGAGACGGTTGAGGACGAGCGCGGCCTGATATACGGGTAACGGGCAGAGCAGGCCCGAGCAGTCCAGAGTTTCGATCTCGGGTGCCGCCGCCTCTTGGCGGAGGTCCTTGGTGTCGGTCATATCGTTGGTCTCCCTTCACTCTCTTCGAGGATTTCCTT